>Ga0194120_10010810_pt1 | contig 11140 bp, 11 predicted proteins | sample TA2MahCa65mmetaG_FD_148642 | JGI IMG/M metagenome (GOLD analysis project Ga0194120, IMG submission 148642) | Freshwater microbial communities from Lake Tanganyika, Tanzania - TA2015019 Mahale Deep Cast 65m | ecosystem: Environmental > Aquatic > Freshwater > Lake | place: Tanzania: Lake... | reverse complement strand
ACTGCCGAGTCCGATGCAGGTGCGGATTTCGGGCACAGCCTCGGGCACGACGATCTGGCGCTTGAGCGCGCCGAAATAGGTCACGAAAAGCGCAAGCACCACGAACAAGCCGATGTCGGGGTCGATACCCTTCAGGCGATTCCAGACATAGAAGCCGTCACCCGTGGTCGAACGCATCGGATCGACCGGAAAGCCCCGCTCGCGCGCGGCTTCGGCCGCGATGTTGAGCGCGAATTCGAGCGTCGAGAGCTGACTGGCCTGGAGTTCCGGAGTCAGCTTCGAAAAACCGACAATATCGAGCAGGAAAACCGCGCGCTGGTCGGTTTTGACGACGGCGAAGTTGGAAAATATCTGTTCGACCCGATGCGGCGAGATCTCGTCCGGACCGTCGCCGATGGTCCAATCGAGGCGAATTTCGATCGGCTGGACATCGAAAGCATTGGCGACTTCCGCGAAAGTGGCGCGACCCATGCGTCGCTCCCCGGAAAAGACCCGGCGCGGCGGGTGGGTCGTGCCGAAGAGCCTGATCTTCGGCACCGCGATGATTTCGATGCCTCCGGGGCTCGCCAGCCAGCCGACCAAGGCATTCGATCCGAAGCGCCAGACATTGTGAAAGATGTTGTAGAGACCGGCGGCCGCCTCGCCTTCGGCAATGGGCGGCGCCAAGACGTTTCCGTCTTCGGCCAAGGCCGGCTCATCGGCTGGTTCTGACATCGGTGGCGAGTCCCCGTGCCGATCATAATGCAGCCTGTCGCCGATGGCCAAGTCTTCCGAACCCCGTCGCCGCGCGGCCTTGAGGTCGATGACGGCGTTAAGCGCCACTTAAGTTTGGTTTGGCATTAATCGGGCTGTCTATCCCTCGGTGCCGCCGATGACACGCTCGGGCTCAAGACCGCCGCTGCGCATCCTGCTTCTCTCGACATCGTCGAAGGTGGCCGGGCGTCTGTCCCGCGCGCTCGGGCAAATCAGCGACGATGTCGTGTTCGATTCGCTCGCATTCGAGCAATGGTCCGCTGGCGATCAACGCAACGTGCCGGCCGATCTGGTCTTGGTCGATGTTGAATCGAGCGCGGCGAAACCGGCGGTCGAGAAGCTACTGGCCGATCCGGAGCGTGGCCCGGTCGTCGCCTTGGCAAGAGAGCCGAGCGACAACAAGGCCCGGGAGTGGCTTGATGCGGGCATGGCGGCCGTCATCGATCATGCGAGCCTCGATGACTCGAACCCAGGCGGCCCCGCGGCGCTCCTGATCGCGCTCGCACGGGCCGAAAGGCAGCGCAAGGACGACGCCGCCGAATTCCAGCGTAGCCTCGCGGACTCATATGATTCGCGCGAGCGCCTTGAGAGCCAGTCCGCCGAAATGATCGCCATGGCCGAGGACCTGGAACGCGCTTATCGACTGGCCGACGATTCGTCTCGCCAGGCGGTCGAGACCGCAAGACGCCTCGAAGGTGTCATCAATACCGTGGCCGACAGCGTCCTCATCGTCCGAGCTGACGGCCGGATCGAGCAAGCCAATCCCGCCGCCGAACAGGCTTTCGGATTGAAGCGGGAAATCCTGCTCGGAGGCCCAATCGACGCGCTCCTGCCTGGCATCCAGCTTCGGCGCGACGAGGCCGACGACAGGGGGTCCCGCCGGTCGGTGTTCGAGTGGCAGGCGCGCAAGCATGATGGCGCGCTCTTTCCGATCGAGCTCTCTGTCGGTTCGCTGCGTTTGGGCGACGACCATTTCGAGATTTGCGTCGCGCGCGACATCGCCGATCGAAAGCGCGCGGAAGCCCGGGTGCGCGAGCTCGCTTTGAGCGATCCGCTGACCAAGCTTTCCAACCGGAACGCCTTTCGCGCGCGCCTCGAAGATGCCATCGAGCGCAGCAGGCGCAACGGAAAGACCGTCGCCCTCGTCTTGATGGACCTCAACAAGTTCAAGGCCGTGAACGACAATTTCGGCCATCCGACGGGCGATGCCTTGCTTGTCGAGGTCGCAAAGCACCTCAAGCGGATCATGCGCAAGAGCGATACCGTCGCGCGGCTTGGCGGCGACGAATTTGCCCTCGTGCTTCCCGAAATCGACGGCGTCGAGGGCGTGCCGCCCTTGCTCGGTCGCATCATCGACGCGATTTGCGAGCCGATGGTCATCGACGGAAGCCTGATCAAGGTCGGCGCCAGCATGGGCGTCGCGTTCTTCCCGGCGGATGACGAAGATGTCGAGGGCCTGATCCGCAAGGCGGATCTCGCGCTTTATCAGGCCAAGGCAACCGGCGAGAGCGCGTTTCGCGTCTATGACCGGCAGCTGCACCGTCAAATGCGCCAGCGCAAGACGCTGGAGGACGATCTACGCCTGGCGCTTGCGCGCGACGAATTCGAGCTCCATGTCCAACCTCAGATCGACGTCCAAGCGACGCGCGTAATCGGCGTCGAAGCTCTGATCCGCTGGCGCCATCCGACCTTGGGCCTGCGCAAGCCGAATGAGTTTATTGCCGCCGCCGAGAATGCCGGCCTGATCGGGCCGATCGGCCAATGGGTTCTCGGCCAAGTCGTCAATACCATGAACCTTTGGGACAGGACCGGCGAAGCCCCGCTCCGCATGGCGCTCAACATGTCGGTCCGCCAGCTCGGCGATCCGGGTTTGGTCGATGCGATCCGTGACTGCCTGACCAAGGCCAGAATTTCGGCATCTCGCCTCGAATTCGAGATCACCGAAACCGCGGTCGATCGTCATATCGACCCGCTGGTCGAGAGATTGACGGCTCTCAGGGGTCTCGGCGTCGGTTTGACCATCGACGATTTCGGCACCGGCTATGCGTCTCTCGCCTATCTGCGCCGCTTCCCGATCCAACGCCTGAAAATCGATCAATCGATCGTCCGCAACATTTCGAAGAGCGAGGCCGACGCCGATTTCGCCTGCGCCATCGTCGATCTGGCCAAGTCGCTCCGCTTCGGCGTCGTCGTCGAAGGCATCGAAACGCAAAACGAAGCCGATTTCTTCAACCGCATCGGCTGCGTCGAGATGCAGGGGTATTTTTTCGCCGAGCCCATGCCGATCGCCGACTTCCCGAAATGGCGACGAAGCTTTGAAGCAAGGAGGGTGCAGTCAATGGGCCGCGGCAGAGCGCGCATCGGGCGCTGAAGGGAATACGACCGCGACCAGCGTACCGGCACCGACCTCGCTCTCGATCTCGATCGTCGCGCCCATGGTTTCGGCGAGCCGTTTGACCATATAGAGCCCAATGCCGACGCCTTCAGGCATCCGTTCCATCTTGTGCTCCAAGCGCGTGAATAGTTCGGTCGCGCGTTCGATATCGGCGCGAGCCATGCCGATACCATTGTCGCGTACCGTCAGGCGCGAACGGCCGTCCGGCCCAATGGTCGCGGCGACTTCGATGCGCCCGCCCGCCGGGGTGTACTTGGCGGCGTTGCTCACGAGATTGAGCAAGATCTGACGCACGCGTCGCCGATCGCAGCGCGCGGGGCAGGCAGTTTCGAAGTCGAGAACGACGCGATGACCAGACTGTTCTGCGATTGAAGTCACCACCGAAGCCAGGCCGCGCAGAATGTCCGCCAAATCCGCGTCCTCCACCTCGATATCGATTTTGCCGGTCTCGAGCTTCACCAGGTCGAGCACGTCGTTCAAAATCTCCAGGAGGTACTTGCCGCTGCCCGCGATGTCGCCGGCATAGCCGACATAGCGAGCATCGCCCAATTTTCCGAACATCTCGCTCCGCATCAGTTCCGCGAAGCCGATGACCGCATTGAGCGGCGTGCGGAGCTCGTGGCTCATCATGGCAAGGAACGTCGATTTGGCCCGGCTTGCCGCCTCGGCCCTCTCCTTCTCCGTGGCGAGCATTTCCTTGAAACGCTTTTGCTCGGTGATGTCTTGGATCGACACCATGACGCTGTGCAGCGTGCCGTTGGCGTCGAACATGGGCTGACCGACGGCATATTCCCAATAGACCTCGCCGTCCGGCCTGATGACGCGGTTCTCGATCGCGAAGTTCCGCCTTTCGCGCACGGCTTCGGCTCGCGCCGTTGCATATATTTCGCGGTCTTCAGGGTGTACGAACTCGGCGGCCTCGGCAAAAGTGAACCAAGGGCGTTTCGGGATTCCGCGCAGTTCGAACATCGAATCCGAAAAATAGACCTTGTTCTCCTTGACTATTGAAAACAAATACCCGGTTTTGCCGAGACGCTGCGAGGCCTGGAGCAAATCGCGACTGCGCAGGAGGTCGGCTTCGATTTCCTTGAGCGCGGTGATGTCCTGAACCGCCGTCAATTCGCCGATGGTCCGACCATTGCCGTCGTAACGGCGCCGGGTCAGCGATTGCTCCCAGCCGACCGAACCGTCGCCTCGGATGACGCGACCGATCACCGGCGCGGGCTGCTCGCGACCGATCTCGGCTTCGCGCTCGACGATCATGCGCGACCGATCTTCGGGATGGAGGAACAGATTCGCTTCGGCCAAGGTCATCGACGCTCGGGGCGGTATTCGCCGCATGCGAAAGAGCGAGTCCGACCAGCGCATGCGCCCGCTGTCGGCGTCGAGCAGGGCATAGCCGGTCCCGCTCAGCTGCTGGATCTCGACCATAAGATCACGATTTTCGCGAAGCTCGGCCTCGGTCCGCTGAAGATTCCATTCAAGGCGAAACGCCTCGACGAAACTCTTGTAGCGAACATGGGTCAGGCCGATCAGCACCGCCGCTTCGAGCACGAGATAGCCGACCACTTGATGCGATGCGCCGGCGAGCGCTTCAGGAGTCGTTGCCAAGCCGAAAGCGGGCGGGCCAAGGGTGCCGCCGAGAAATGCGATCATGGCGCCTGGGATCATGTAGATCACGGAGACACCGACCGCGCCGAGGCCGCAGATCAACGCGACGACCGTGAACTGACTGCCTAGCGTCGCGAGATCGAAGGCCCGCAAGGCGATGAAACCCCACCAGGAGCCATAGGCGCCAAGAAAAGCGATTTGACGCCAAATGACCAAATTCGATACCTCGTCGATCGTCGCTGGCCTTCGCTTTTCATTGACGATGATCAAGACGCTGGCCGTGACCAATCCGAGAAAGATCAGGGCCCAGCCGGTGATCTCGGCGCGGGTCATGACGCTGGCGAGGTCAGCGAATAGCGGAACGGACGCGACCAACATGCCGCCCAGGCCGAGGAAGACCGCCTTCCTCAGTCGAATGAGTTGTTCGCGTCGCAGCGCCGATTGAAAATCGGCCTCGACGACGCCGGCCTCGATAGCGGGCATCGGTACCCCGGGTATGAGCGGAAGCATTTCCGCCCGCCCACAACCTAATATTGAGAGGTTAAATTTCGTTTAACCGAGATCACTCAGGCCGATGGCGCGCCCGGCAGGAATCGAACCTGCGACCTGCCGCTTAGAAGGCGGCTGCTCTATTCCGCTGAGCTACGGGCGCCCAATCGGCGGCGATGCTATCTGATCCGATCGTGGCGGAAATTGTCCGCATAGGCGCGCAGACGGATCTTTCTTTCGGTCGGCTCCTGGACCGAGTAGGCGTGGCCGCTTTGCTTGGCGAAAGCGATCGCCTCATCCTTTGTGTCGAAGTCCATGGCGATCTGGTCGCGCGTATCGCTCGAACCGGCCCAGCCCATTAACGGGTCGACCCGCTTGGCATCGCCGGGCGCGAATTCGACCCGCCAATCCTTGACGTTGCCGCGCCCCGATTGCATGGCGTTCTTGGTCGGTCGATAGATCCTGAGTTCTGCCATGACCGCCCTCACCTCCTCGCCCAAGTCTCGTAGCCATTACCTTCGCAGGTCTGGTCGGGGCGACTGGATTCGAACCAGCGACCTGCTGCGCCCAAGGCAGCCGCGCTACCAGGCTGCGCCACGCCCCGTGCCCGACTGGGCGTGATTACACCAGGCGTCGGACGAGGTAAAGCCGGCCGACGTCACACCGTCCCCGGCGGCACATGGCGCTTGTTGATGCGATTGAACAATCCGGTGCATGTCAGCACTTGACGATCGCCGACGCGGAGCGAGCCCGAGACGAAGACCAAGGACGAAGTCGCGCGATCGACCTGGCCCGAGCCTTCGATCAGATCGCCGACATGCGCGGGAGCCAGAAAGTCACTGATCAACCGCACCGTCACCGTCGGCGCGAAACCGGCATGGCGAATGGTCTGCGACAGCGCCAGATCGGCGAGCGTCATGAGCAGCCCACCATGCGCAATCCCGGCGAGATTGGCGTGCTCGGGCCGGACGCGCATCGCACGCCAGGCGACACTCTGTTCGTCGATTTTTTCGAAAAGTTCGCCGACATATTGACCGAAAGGGGAATTGGTCTTGGCTGGGCCGTAGCCCGGAGGAAAATCTGTCACTTCGCGGTTCCGAAAAGCGGGTGGCGGACGAGATCGCCGGGCTTGATGCCGAGGCGGGCCGACGTGCCGCCATTGAGTTCGAGCACCGCCCCGACCGGCCCATCCGAAGAATAGGTCGACGTCGTCTCGGGAATGGTTCGCTCGGCGATATTGCGCACGCGCCCGTCGGCGCCGATGAAGATCATGTCGAGCGGAATGAAAGTGTTCTTCATCCAGAAAGTGGCGACGCGGGGCGGCACCATGTCGAACAACATGCCGTGCTGGGCGGCCATGCTGCGGCGAAACATCAGGCCTTGCGCCTGTTCCTCGGCCGTCCGCGCGCGCTCGACCTGAAATTCGTGACGACCGTTGGCGCTTTCGATGGCCAGGGGCTCGCGCTTGCCCTCGCGCTGGCCCTGACCAAGGGCGGGCCCGACAAAGGAAAGCAGGATCAGCGCCAGCGTCGCAAGACAACGAGCGATCATGGCCGCGAGACTTAGCTTCTCGCGCGCCGGCCGCCAAGGACAATGTTGCGCCTTGCGCCGCCAACGCCGCCATGGCCTCATCCGGCCATGGAAGCCAACGCTCTCGCCTCCTCGATCGGCGATCTCGCCATTGCCCTGGTTTTCGGTGGAATGGCGATGTTTTCCTTCATCGTCGCACCCGCCGCTTTCAAGGCCATCGGCACGCAACAGGCGGGCGCGCTGATGCGCGCGCTGTTCCCGCTCTATTACCGGGTCATGGCCATCGCTTCGGCGATCGGCGCCGTCGCATTCGCCTTCGCGGGCCGGCATGAAGAGTGGGCGCTGGCCGGTGTCGCGCTCGGCTTCGTCGCAATGCTTTACATCGTCCTCCCCGCCGTCATCGCGGCGCAGACGGCGCGCGATGCCGGCGCGAGCGGCGCTGCGGCCCGCTTCGCCAAGCTCCATGGCCTCAGCATCGCCCTCAATATCTGCCTGTTCCTGGTCGTCTTCGCGACGATGATCGGCCTCCTGTGAGATGCAAGGCCCTCGCCGCGCTCTTGGCTGCGGCCCTTCTCGTCGCTTGCACCGCGCCGGTGCCGCCGGAGCCATGGCAAAGCAAGTTCGATACCGACCACGCTTTGGTCGGCAGGATCTACGACGTCAAGGCCGCAAGGTTTGTCCGATTGGAGACCTTGGTTTCGAGGCTGGCCGCGGTTGACATCGTCATTCTTGGCGAAAAGCACGACAACACCGACCATCAAAGGCTTGCGAGCCGCGTGATCGGCGAAATCGTGCCGGTCAAGAGGCCGGCGGCGGTCGGTTTTGAAGCCTTGACGTCCGATCGCCAGGCCGCGCTCGATGCGGGCGGCACGATACCGGGGCGAGGCTTCGCGCCCTATGCGCGCATTGCCGAGACCGCGCGCGGACACGATCTTCGGATCGTCGCGCTGAATGCGCCCGATTCCCTGGTGCGCGACGCGCGGACAAGCGGCTTCGGTAGCCTGGATGGCGGCCTGGCTCGACGCCTCGGCCTCGATCGCGCATTGCCCGAAGCGCAATATCAGGCGATCGCCAAGGACATGCGCGATTCCCATTGCGGCATGGTGCCGGAGACGGCGATCCCCGGCATGGTCGCGGTGCAAAGACTATGGGATGCCCATATGGCGGACCGGGCTGCGGCCGCGATCGCGCAGGGCGGCTCGGCGATCTTGGTCGTCGGCGGCCATCACGCGCGCAAGGACCGGGGCATTCCGGCTTCGCTTAGCCATGTCGCGCCTAAGATGCGCAGCGCCTCGGTCCTCTTTGCCGAAGTCTCGATCAATCGGAGCAGGCCCGAAGAGCATGCCAAAGACTACGAACAACAGGCGCTGCCTTTCGACTATGTCTGGTTCACGCCGCGCGCCTCCGACGCCGATCCTTGCGCGGCTTTCAGGCGACGCACGTCTTGATCAGGATTTGGCGTTCGGCGCGACTTGGCGTGGCTTCCAGGCGCTGACCTTCTTGCCGGTCGCCGACATTTTCGGTACGTCGACCCGCCGGACGTTCGGCGAGGCATAAGCCTTGGCCATCATCGAAATCGGGATCTCGCCGTTCGGGTAGTTGGCGAAGACGACCTCGAACACGCCGTCCTTCTTGATCTCGCGCTCGAGGAACTCGGCCGAATGATGGCCGTATTTACGCAAGACGACTTCGAGAAAATCCTCGATCTCGGCTTTGGGTCGCCTGCCGGTGACGGGCGGTGGCCCAGCTTCGAGCAAATGATACATGGTCGGCTCGAGCGGGCCATATTTGGTGGCGAGAAAGGTCGCGGGCATGAGTTTCTGGCCGGCGTTCTTGGCGGCGTAATGCGCCTGGGCGAGATACAGCAGCCGATGAAGCTTGAGCGGCTGGAGATTGATGCTCTGCTCGGCAGCCGTGATGGTCAGCCAAAGAATGACGTCGATGGTCGAGCGCACCGCCGGAATCATGGCCTGAGTCTATAGCGGTTCCGGTCGCGCGCCAAAGGCTGTTAGAGTGGCATCTTCCGGGACGAAGGCAAGGTCACGATGGAATTCACTGGCGAATACAAGATTAGCGCGCCGCGCGCGCGTGTCTGGCAGGCCCTGAACGATGCCGAAGCGCTCAAGGCTAGCATTCCGGGCTGTCAGTCGGTCGACAAGATATCGGAGACCGAGTTCACGGCGACGGTCCAGGCCAGGGTCGGGCCGGTCTCGGCCAAGTTCACGGGCAAGGTAACGCTGTCCGACATCGACCCGCCCAATGGCTACACGATCACCGGCGAAGGACAGGGCGGCGTCGCGGGTTTCGGCAAGGGCGGCGCCAAGGTCCACCTCGCCGACGACGGCGCCGGCGGCACGATCCTGACCTATACGGCCGAAGCCCAAGTCGGCGGCAAGCTCGCGCAGATCGGCTCGCGCCTGATCGATGGCGCGGCGCGCAAGATCGCCGACGAATTCTTCGCGACCTTTGCCGCCAAGCTCGCGGCCGAAACGCCGGCACCGGCGCCGGCATTGGCACCGGAAGCGCCCGCGACGCCGACCGTCGTGGATGCGCCCAAGCCCGCCGAAACGCCGCTCGGCCTTGGCCAATCGGTTTGGCCGCTGATCTTGGTTGCGGCGGTGCTGGTGGTGACGCTTTTTCTGTCGCGGGGCTAAAGCTTGGCTCTGCCGCGCTACCAGCCCAAACCGCGAACCCTCGTCCGGCGCATCATCGGCGAGGACAAAGGCGGGCGCCCGCCGCCGCCCTCGGCGCCGCGACGACGAATTTCCGTCGGCGCCATCGGCTTCCTGGTCATCGTCGGCGCGCTCGCCTTCGTCGTCATGCAGACCCGCCTGGCCTACCGGGTCATCGAGACGACCATCGAAATCGAGGCGAGCGCGTCGAAGGTCTGGACCGTATTGGCGCAAGGCGAAACCTGGAAGGAATGGAACCCATTCATCAGCGCCGTGCGCGGCGATTTCGTCGCCGGCAACTCGGTCGGCATCACCATTGTGCCGCCTGGGCATGACGCGATCACATTCGAGCCCGTGGTCCTGGTGGTCGCGCCCGGACGCGAACTCCGCTGGCGCGGTAAATTCTTGATCCCCGGCCTGTTCGACGGCGAGCATGTCCTAATTCTCGAGGCGCTCGACGAAGGACGGACGAGGCTTCACCACGCGGAAAAATTCACCGGCTTGTTCGTGGCCTTCGGCCCGAGCAGCGTCTTTGACGCGACCAAGGCTGGGTTCGAAGCCATGAACGAGGCGCTCAAGGCCCGGGTCGAAGCTTTGCCATGATCCTTTCCGTCTTGGATCAGTCGCCGATCCGTGAAGGCGGCTGCGCGGCCGATGCCGTGCGCGAAACGCTCGAACTGGCGCAGGCCTGCGACCGCTTGGGCTATCATCGCTATTGGCTGGCCGAGCATCACAGCGCCGCCGGCTTGGCCGGCACGACGCCCGAAATTCTGATCGCGCGCATCGCCGGACTGACGCGGCACATAAGGGTGGGCTCGGGCGGCGTCATGCTCAGCCATTATGCGCCACTCAAAGTCGCCGAGAATTTTCGCATGCTCGAGACGCTTTTTCCTGGGCGCATCGATCTTGGGATCGGCCGCGCGCCAGGCAGCGATCAATTGACCGCGACGGCGCTCAGCCTCGGACCCGGAGCTCAGTCCGTCAATAATTTTCCATATCAAGTAAATGACTTATTAGGTTTTCTTAATCAATCACTTCCCAATGATCATCCGTTCCACAAGGTCCGAACCATGCCTGAGGGCGAGAGCGTTCCCGAGACGTGGCTGCTCGGCTCATCCGACCAAAGCGCGACTTTCGCCGCCTATTTCGGCCTGCCTTTTTCCTTTGCGCATTTCATTAACGATCAAGGCGGCGATCAGGTCATGGCAGCCTATCGCCAGGCCTTTCGATCTTCGAGCCGCTACGCCGAGCCGCAAGGCTCGGTCGGCGCCTTTGTTCTCTGCGCCGATACCGACGCCGAAGCCGATCGCCTTGCCAAGAGCCGCGACCTCTGGCGCGTTCGCTTCCAGAGAGGCGATATCACGCCCATTCCTTCGATCGAAACCGCGCTCGCCTATCCCTATACCCGCGAGGACGAAGCGCTGATCCGGGCCTACCGACGCCGGACAATCGTTGGCAGTCCGAAGACGGTCAAGGCCAAGCTCGAAGCCTTGGCCACGGCCTATGGCGTCCCGGAAATCGTCGTCGTCTCGATTTGCTACGAATTTGCGGCAAGACTTCGCTCCTATGAATTGCTTGCGCAAGCCTTTGGGCTCGCACGCCGCGATTGAACGCGCTTGACCGAGGCTCCCGCGCTCGGCCAATCTCTCTTTCGACCGGGCCTTTGAGAGCCGGGCCTATTTTGTTTTTG
>Ga0194120_10010805_pt1 | contig 11143 bp, 19 predicted proteins | sample TA2MahCa65mmetaG_FD_148642 | JGI IMG/M metagenome (GOLD analysis project Ga0194120, IMG submission 148642) | Freshwater microbial communities from Lake Tanganyika, Tanzania - TA2015019 Mahale Deep Cast 65m | ecosystem: Environmental > Aquatic > Freshwater > Lake | place: Tanzania: Lake... | reverse complement strand
GTTAGTTGAATATCTACTTCGCATTCAGGTCTCTCGTCAGGCAAATAAAGTTTCAAATAAAAGAATACTGCTGTAGAAAGAGACACTGCAATTGCTATTAACAAAACATACCCTACCATTATACTGACAGCCTTTTTATTCAACTGTAACAAATTTCTCTCCTTCCTCATCTTTAGCTAATACAAAATAAAAGTTTTGCCCTGGTTTTAATTCAAAAGTATAATCAACACCATCAATTCTTATTCTGACACTATTAGAAGAGATAGTATATTCAGCTTCAATTTGGTTTCCACTAGCGATAGTTATTGGCACAGCGATGCCCCCTAAGATAGTCACCCCGATAACATTTATCTGCTTATAATAGTAAGCATATACTCCGCCTGCTGCACTACCATATACAAATGCCACGTCCTGGTTTCCAATAGACTCGCTATAATTGCTAAGTAACTCAGATGCAAGCCCGCTTATATTAGGTTCAGCATTAATGACTCCATAATCTAAAACTCTCTTAGTTTCAAAGCTTATTTCATCACTCAAGTCAAAAAAAGCTTCAGGCTCTTCTCTTACAGTACTTTCATTTGATATTCTCACAAGGCTAATAAGTATTCCAGCAATTATAAGCGCAGCCATCAAAAACACCTGTCCTCTTTTATTCATCAAATTTCAAAGTCAAAAGAAGTTTTTAAACCATTACTAAAAGCGTAGGCGGGGAGCTTGCTTGACATCAAAAACTCGTTTGACCTTCTACCATCCTCGGAATTGTTTTCTGCAAGCACCGAGGCTTCTGCTTAGGGCTGCTCCGATCAAGGCCTGACCCATTTCACAGGAGCACGGTCGAACAGGACAACTCCTCAACGTCTGGTAAAAGACGAGAGTTTGAACGCTACACGTACTCCTTTAAGTTCACTTGAAGCCCGCGGGTGTTACAGCACAGGGCTAACGTGCCAACTCGCCTACGGCGAGTTAACCTCTATAGAGTTTTTAATACTTTCTAATATATTATCTATTTAAATAAGTAAAGATTTAAATATATCTATATCTTATCCAAAATATGGGTGTAATAACTATCAGCTTAGACGATGCAATAGAAGAGAAATTAAGGAAAATAGCAGTAGCTAGATTTAGAAAAAAGAAAGGTTATTTGGCAAAAGCAATTTCAGAAGCATTAAATGAGTGGGCTTCAAAGATGGAGCAGGAAAGTATGTCTAAAGCAATATCTATATTGTTAGATGGGGTAAATTTAGGCGGGATTGTTTCCAAGAAAAGAGAGGATTTGCATAAAAGATGAATGCAATTATAGACACAAACATCATAGCATATGCTTACGATTTATCAGAGCCCCTAAAGAGAGAAAAATGCCTCCAGATAGTGCAGGCAATATTTGAAGGGAAAAAAACAGCATATATAACCAATCAGATACTCGGGGAATTATTTTATACATTAACAAGAAATTTTAATAAGCCGCTAGAAAAAGAAGCATCTAAACTAATAGTAAGCTCCATCATCTCTTCAAATAATTGGACTAAATTAGATTACGACTCCAAAACTATTGATAAAGCAATTAACCTATCTAATAATTATAATATTTCATTCTGGGACTGCGTAATATCTGCGACAATGATTGAGAACAGCATATTTACAATATATACAGAAAACGAAAAAGATTTCAATAAAATCCCAGGCATTAAAGTAATTAATCCCTTATCTGTCTAATCAACATTTTCATAAATTTGTTCTTTAATATCGATTAAATCCTTAGTAAGATATTCCCTATTTTTTCCCTTTTTATCTTTAGTTTTTTTAGATAATAATAGTAGGGACAATAAGATTATAATAAAAACAAAAGTATTCAAAATTAAAATATATTCAAGAATGTTCATGAATTTGATTAAAATTTAGTCTATATTTAAAGATTATTATGTCTTATCTATATCCTATAATTTGAATCTGTGACCAAACATTACCATCTAGTTGAGCAGGTATTTCAACATACACCTTTCTATCATTTGTTACAGGGAGCCACATATTATCTGAATTGATTACCCAAGCATCATTGCGATAATTTATTATTGATATTCTATTTAGATATTTATCAGACCCTTGCTGAGTATATATATTAATACCATAAGGAAGGCCCAAAGAAGATCCTTGAGCCCCTCTAGCAATATAGGCATGAATTAAAATTTCTTTTGCACTAGAAGGTATGGTCGAGGGAATATTGTGAGAGTATGTTCCAATATAGGTAGATGGAAATAAGTTTGCAACATAATAAGGGGTATAAGAAAGAGATGGAACCCATCTACCATTTTGCAAATTAAGAATATCTGTTTCATGATTATTAAGTTCAGTTTGGACATTCTTTCCCCACTGAGCTAGAGTCAAACCACCAGCCATATCTACTTGAGTAGAACTATGTCCGGGATTAGAAGGAGTTTGAGCAATTCCAAAACCAACAACAACTAGTAAAACAATAATTACAATAGCATGACTTTTATTTATATTAATCTTAAATTCCATCTTTTTCTAAATAAGATATCAGCAACCCTTAATAAATCTTACATTTTCTTCAGTGTAGGAATTCCAAGTAAATGTAAAGCATTTTGTAGTACTTGTGCAAATGATTTAACAATAGCAAGTCTAAACTTTTCCTCTTTACTTCCAATAACCTGACAAGAATGGTAAAACTCATTGAATTTTTGAGCTAGATTATAAGCATAGTGTGCTATTGAAGAAGGGCTTAGTTCCTTAGAGGCACTTACTACAATTTCGGGAAAATTAGAAAGTTCGTTAATTAATTTTCTTTCATAGTTATCCACAGAGGTTATTTTGAAATTTTTAGATATCTTTACCTTTTCTAACATGCTATTAGCGCGAGCTAGGCTATATAGCAAGTAAGGCCCTGTATCTCCTTCGAAAGAAATAAATCTTTCTAAATCAAAAACCATATCGTAAGCCCTATGGTTCTTTAAGTCTCCATAAAATATTGAGGCTATAGCAATTTTTCGAGCTCTCTCATTAAGCTCATTTTCTTCCAAATTATCCCTTTTCTTTATTTCAGATTTGGCAAGTTCTATTGTTTCTTCAAGTATCTCTTCCATCAGCACGGTTTTGCCTTTTCTCGTAGAGAACTTTTTTCCATCTTGATCAAGATATAATCCGTGTTCTACATGAACGCAATTTTTTGCCCAAGTATAACCCATTTTATCTAAAATGGTAAATAGTTGTTTAAAGTGTAATTTCTGTTCCTGTCCTACTTCATATAACATTTGACTGAATTTATAATTGTTGCATCTATCTATAGCAACAGCTAAATCTCTAGTAATATACAAAGTTGCACCATCAGTCTTTTTTATCAATGCAACCCCTAGTCCCTCTTTATTTAAATCAACAATTAATGCGCCATCATTTCTTTCTAATAAGCCTTTCTTTTCTAATTCAATAACTAACTTATCCATTTTTTTATTATAAAGAGATTCTCCAGATATTACATCAAATTCAACTCCAAGTTTTTTGTAAATCGCATTGAAATTTTTTAGGCTTATTTCTTTAAACATTTTCCATAATCTAGTGGCTTCTTTATTTCCATCTTCAAGCTTCCTAAACCAATCACGAGCTTCTTGTTCATACTCTTCTTTATTTCCTTCTACGTATAGTTGAAGCATGTATTTTATTGGATCCTTTCTCAAATCTTTTTCATTTCCAAATTTCTTGTACCCCACTATCATCTTACCAAATTGGGTGCCCCAGTCTCCAAGATAATTAATTTTCACAGTTTTATACGATTCAAACTTTTTGATTTCAGATATTGAGTTTCCGATTATAGTGGAACGCAAATGTCCTATTCCAAACGGTTTAGCTATATTTGGAGAAGACATATCAATTACTATAGTCTTTCCTTTACCACTAGAATTACTTCCATATTTTTTCTTTTCCTTCATTATCTTATTCAATATATTATTAGCTAATTTTTTAGAATCCAAAAAAAAATTTATGTATGGACCCACAGCTTCCACTTTCTCAAACCCATCTTTATCTATTCTCTTAACCAAATCTTGTGCTATATGCACTGGACTCTTTTTCATAGTTTTTGCAAGCGTAAAACAAGGAAAAGCAAAATCCCCATGAGTTTGATCTTTAGGCCTCTCAATAAGTTTTTCTATTTCCTCTTCACTAAGTCCAGTTAATTTAAGTGCATTAATGACTGATGCGCTCATTGCAAACATTTCCCATATTTCAATAGTTTCCTATACTTCAATAACAAAAATGCCTTATTAGAATATAACTCTACTTTAAACTCATTATCTTTATTCACCTTTCTTACAGCTTCGCATAATCCTACCTCTCCTATAATCTTTTCATAGTTTTCAGGAAGAATTATTTTAATGTCTTCTTCAGAATGTTCTGCTATAGGGCGAACGCTTCTTCCTTCTATTTCATAATTGTTTTCTCCAATAATAACACCTATTGAAGAACTCTTAGGCATTGATTCTATTGCAGGATGGTTTTCAAGATAAGTAGGAAATGATTCCTGACTTACAATCAAACCAGTAGCTTCATTTAATTCTCCATTAAAAGAGTCAATGAACAAAAACATAGTAAAAGCAACTGCTAAGAATATTGCAACTCCTATAGTAAACAGTTTTGCAGACATATCTTTTAAAAAACAAATCCCTTTTTATGTTTAGTGCCTCTGTAGCTCACCAGGTAGAGCGCAAGTTTCGTACGTTAAATACTGAAAGAACTTGAGGTAGGGGGTTCAAGTCCCCCCAGAGGCTTAGGATAAGGTTTAAATAATGATTTTTAGAAAAGTCTTTGGAAAAACATGTCTGACAACAGTATTGATTTAAGGGAAATTGAACTAGGAGATCTCGAGAGAGTCACTAGCGAAGCAGATGTTCCTACAACTCCAATTACCACAGCTATAGAAGGCGCGAAAATTAAAAGAGACTTATTTATGTCAATAATTTCAGGTTATATTGGAGGAGTAGCTCTAGCCACGACAGCGCATTCTCATTATCCGAATCATCCATATTTAGCATCGGCATTAGGATGGTTGGTCGGAACGGTTGGTTCCACAGTGGTTCCAGCATATTTTATTTTTAATAATAGAAGATATTCTAGAAGGCAGAGTTAAATAATTTAAAGCAAGAAATTATAAGAATCCTTAAATATTGTAATTGTCAAAAAAAAGAATGGATAAACAAAACAAAGAACTTCATTTAGCCGTTATTGCTGGAGCTACAAGCGCATTAGAACATCTAAAAAAGAATAGGAATGTCACTCACGAAGATGCATTAAGGCATGTAATCGATAATGCAGATAGCATTTTAGAAAATATTGACTTTTCCCAGTAATAAGTTTTGAATATATAGTAGTCTATTATTAATTAAAAAATGCGGGAGGGAGGATTCGAACCTCCGAAGGCACTAAGCCACGAGATGGCTTACATCTCGCTTAGCTACTGTCTCTAACGAGGCAGCGACGTCTTAAGTCTCGCGCATTTAACCGCTTTGCTACCCCCGCATAAAATTAGTGTGTCAAAAGTGCTTTAAAATGTTTCTGTCAAAACATTTTAAGGAATTATAATCTGTTGTATTTCTCGATCCAAGGAATATAATCTTTATCTTTAGATCTTGCAAACTTAAAAAGCCCATCAATAAACATTTGGCTGTCTCTTTTTATCCTTTCTTTTTTGTTATACTTTAAGTTGTCTTTATGCTCAATTTGGGAATAGTAATTACCGTAGATGATTTTTCCATTTTTAGGAAGGTTAATCTTATGCCCTGCTTTATAAAAATAAACAGTTATCAAAACCAATTTATTTGCAATCAAACACAATTCATAATATGGCTTTAATTTCTGATTGTTAAAGACAACAGCGTCTATATCCGAAAAGTTCTTTATCTTTCCTTTAGCAGTAGAGCCAACAATGGCAATACCAAGAACATCTTTAGAAACAAACTTTTTTTTCAAGTAATTAAAAATGTCCTCTTTTGCATTAAATTCTTTCATTAAATGAATGGCCCGTTTTAAGTTATAAAACTTTTTAACTCCAAACAACCGTCAAGAAACCAGCTAGCTTCAAACAAACTAACCAGTATAATCCATTAAGTGCGAAAAGTCCCCAAGGTTTACCTTCCAATATAACTGAATTAAGTAATGTTGTACATGCAAAAAATCCTAACCAAATCCAGAACCCAACAATAGCTCCTTGCATAGGAGAAGTTACTCCCAATAATACTATTACTCCAGTAAGGACGTATACTAATATAAAGTTCCCTATGAGATTCAAAACAATAGACTTCCACATCCCACTCATCCCTTTCTTCTTTGCCTTGGCAACTTCAATAGCAGGAATCTTCGAGAGCTTAACCCATAACTTCCCAAACAAAGGACCGTACCATAAAAACCCTATAATAAATAATATAACTGCTATTAATGCTGTAGAACCAAAGTTAACAATTCCATCAAACATATATTGCAAAATGTATTTTGCTTTATATATTTTACTCTTTCTTTTTACAACTCTCGCAAACTCCGCTTAATTCTATCTGTACATGACAAAGATCCTCATCAATATATTTTTTCAAGAAATCTATTTTATCCAATATGATGTGTTTTCTTGTTCCGCAAGACTCGCAGACAAAATGCGAATGAGTAATCTCTTTTTTAGAGTATAATTTCTTCCTATCACAAACAAAAGAATGAATCTCCCTATTTTTTTCCATTTCCTTCAAAAAACGATAAACTGTAGCAATCCCTACACCCTTACTCTTAATTTTAGAGTAAATCTCTTCAGAAGTAAAAAGATTATTAGTTTTAGAGATAATCTCTTCTATCTCTTTTTTCTGCCTAGTTTCACGTTTTTCAGCCATGATTTGTTATTGATAATTACAATCAATAAGCTTTAAATATCTTTTTTATTTATTTGATTTATGAATCAAGCATTATTTTACACTTTGATAAGCGTTTTAGCCGTAAGCCTCATTTCTTTAATAGGTATTGTAACTTTATCGATAAACACTAAAAGATTACATAAAATATTAATTTATTTAGTAAGCCTTGCAGCAGGAGCTCTCTTAGGAGACGTATTTTTACATTTAATTCCTGAATTAATAGAAGAAGGTAGCTTTACAATACAAACATCTCTGCTTATATTAGGAGGGGTACTAATTTTCTTCTCAATAGAGAAAATAGTTCATTGGCAACACTGCCACATACCCCAGAATGGACGTCACAGCCACCCATTTGTTGTAACAAATTTAGTCGGAGATGGAGTTCACAATTTCGTAGATGGGTTAATAATTGGAGCAAGTTACTTAGTAAATATTCCAGTAGGCATCGCCACAACAATAGCTGTAATCTTGCACGAAATTCCTCAAGAAATAGGAGACTTCGGAATTCTTTTACACGGAGGATTTTCAAAGTCAAAGGCCTTATTGTTCAATTTCCTTTCAGCATTAGCTGCAGTAGCTGGAGGATTAATAGCAGTTCTTGCGTCAGGAATAATATCTCAATTATCTAACTATCTTATTCCTTTAGCAATTGGAGGTTTCATATACATTGCAGGTTCAGATCTTATACCTGAACTGCATAAAAACTTCACAACAAAGAAATCAATATTCCAAATAATATCTTTAATATTAGGAATATCTGTGATGGCTTGCCTTCTTCTGTTAGAATAACCATTAACTATATGTAACTTCTTACTCTAAGAAAGTGACCTTGTTTATCTGAAAAGCAAAGAATTATAACAAATGAAACTGTCATGTTTCAATGAATGAGTTGATTGAAAGAGTTAGACAACTTGAAAAGACAGAAATAAATGATTTAATCACAAGAAGATTGTCTGAGTTTGAATCTTTCAAGAACAAATCTGAAGATGAATGGTTCTCAGAATTATGTTTCTGTATTTTAACTGCTAATGCAAAGCAAAAAACAGGGGCTGCAATTCAAGAACAAATTCAAGCACACGGTTTCAAAACTTTATCTCAAGAAACTTTAGCAAATCTCATCAAAGTAAACAAACACAGATTCCACAATAATAAGGCAAAATACATTGTAAAAGCTAGAGAGTTTGCAAATATCAAATCAATTGTAAGCAATAAAACTGAATTAGAAGCCAGAGACTTCTTAGTGGAGAATATTAGTGGTCTTGGAATGAAAGAGGCATCTCATTTTCTTAGAAATACGGGTGGACAAAACCTTGCTATTTTAGACAGACATATTTTAGCCCTATTAGCAGAATACAAAATAATTGATAAACCAAAGAAACTGAATGAGCAAGTCTATAGAAACATAGAGACTAAGTTTACAGAATTAGCAAGCACTCTAAGAATGTCATTAGCAAAATTAGATTTATTTTTATGGTATATGAAGACAGGAGAAGTTTTGAAATGAAAGAAGGAGATAGTGCACCGGATTTTATCCTAAAAGATAGGTTAAACCAAGAACATCAATTATCTAAAATAAACCGGATAAAAGTTGTTTATTTCTATCCAAAAGATAACACCGAAGGCTGTACGATAGAAGCAAAAGAATTTTCTTCTTACTTAAAAGATTTTGAAAAAGAGAAAGTAGCCATAATAGGGGTTTCAGGAGGAGATAATAAAACAAAGGAGAAATTCTGTGTAGATCATAACCTCAAACATGTTCTTTTGTCAGATACAGATTTTAGTGTGTCTAAAAAATATGATTTATATGGAGAAAAGTCATTCATGGGTAGAAAGTATTTAGGTATCAATAGAACAACTCTTATTTTGGATAAGAATAATAAGATTCTAAAGATGTACGAGAATGTAAAGCCACTAGGCCATGCAAAAGAAGTCCTAAATTTTATTAAAAGTTTAAAATGAATTTTAATGAAAAATGCTACCAAATTTTAAAAAAGTTTCAAAAGGTAATGTAACAACTTACAAAGCAATAGCAAACGCGTTAGGCACGAAGGCATATAGGGCTGTAGGAAATGCAATGAACAAAAACCCTCACGATACAAATATCTATCCTTGTCACAGAGTCATAAGTTCAGATGGAAGCATAGGGGGTTATGCTCACGGAACAAATGCCAAAATAAAAAGACTAATATCTGAAAATGTAAAAATAAAAAACAATAAAATCGATTTAGATAAATTTGGTCATAATTTCTAACTACTTATCTAGGATTAAGAGAATATTGTTCTCTTGGAGAGAAGTAATCTAAAATCTCCTTTCCTAAAAAGTAAGATCCTGTCCAAAGAACGGCGCAAAAAATAAGGCCATAAGAAAGACCTCTTGGAAAATTAGATTCAGTATCAAGGCGTTCCTCTTCTAGATCTTTCACAGACGAAGAGCCAAAAGAATCTTCAAGTTTAGACACCAAAAGAACAGAGATATAAAGTATATAATTATTTGTTTTTCAAGAAAGCTTCCATTTTATCAAGCGCAGTTTCTATTTTATCATAAGCTGTTGCAAAACTACATCTGATATATCCCTGCCCGTAAGGTCCAAATTCTGTTCCGGGAATAGTAGCAACTTTAGCTTTTTCCATTAATTCAAAAGAGAACTTAGAAGAATCTTTTGAATATTGAGTTATATCTGAAAAAGTATAGAAAGCTCCTTTAGGTTGCAAAGTTGGCAAACCTATTTCATTTAATCTTGGAACAATAAGATCACACCTTCTCTTATACTCAGAGACCATAGAATTAATATATTTTTTATCAAGAGTCAAAGCCTTGACACCAATCATTTGAGATATTGTAGGAGCCCCCAATGTAATATAATGATGATCTTTATTCATTTCATGTATAAACTTTTTAGGCCCAGTACAATATCCTAATCTAAATCCACACATAGCATAACTTTTTGAAAAAGTATGGAAGGTAAGAACATGATCTTCCATTCCATTTAAACTCCCAATAGAGACATGCTTAGCCCCATCATACAAAATATGCTCATAAGCTTCATCGGAAAATATTAACATATCATTATCAATCGCAACATCTGCAATCTCTTCCATTAATTTTTTAGACATAACATTTCCAGTAGGATTTGCAGGACTATTCAAAATCAAAACTTTAGATTTTTGTTTATCAATATGTCTTTTAAGAACATCAGAATTCAATTCAAAACTATTCTCTCTAGATAAAGGAACAAAAACAGGAGTAGCACTCACCAAATCAATTGCAGGAACATATCCAGCATATCCTGGAGAAGGAACTAAAACTTGCTCTGTTGGATCAAGAGCGGCAAGCAATGCAGAAAATATTGCTTCTTGGCTTCCACAAGTTACAATTACATTATCTGGAGTTACATCTATATTATTTTCTTTATACAATTTTTTTACAATCGCTTCACGAAGTTCAATCATTCCTTGAGGCTCAGAATAATGAGTAGCCTTAGGCAACATTTTCTTACCATAATCAATTAATGGTTTAGGTGTAGGAAAATCAGGCTCCCCAGGTCCGAGAGAAATTATCTTTTTATCAAGAGCAATTCTTCTAGATATTTCAGGAAATTCAACATGAGGTAATTGTAAATCCCTCTCAGAAATATGTCCTTCATGCATATTAATCATCACCTAATTATAACAAATATTATTGTTTTATATAGTTTAGTAAGATATGTAGATAGCAAATTAATTACTATCCATTTTATATTAATCCCTCACAAAAACAACATAATGTTCCACAAAAGTGTGTGCCCTTTCTCTTTCACTAGTAGATAAATCCCGATAGGGGCGAGTTTGCCCAGCAGAGAGATATCTGGTTTCAGCAACTAACCCCGCCTTTTCAGCAGTCATCCCTACATTCAAATCTAAATCTTCAAGATCCATAAGGCGAGAAGGTTTATTGATTACTTTTATTCTTGCGGTAGGCGGGCTTCTTTTTCCAGGCATAATCTCAACAAGGTCGACATTCACTTCAGGGCTATCAAAAGACAAGGCCTTGCTCATAAGCGGGTCTTTTTTTGCCAGCCCCAAAAAATCTGCTACCCTTTCCACAAGTATTGCTTCCAATTTAGGGGCTGAATATCCTTCCATCAAATCTATCGAATTAAATGATTTATAAAAATTTCCATCAAGAATATTAAGAGAAGCATGAATAGGTCACTACTTCTTCTTTTTCTTAGTGGCTTTTGGTTTAGCCTTATGCTTTGTCTTCATCT
>Ga0194120_10010803_pt1 | contig 11144 bp, 11 predicted proteins | sample TA2MahCa65mmetaG_FD_148642 | JGI IMG/M metagenome (GOLD analysis project Ga0194120, IMG submission 148642) | Freshwater microbial communities from Lake Tanganyika, Tanzania - TA2015019 Mahale Deep Cast 65m | ecosystem: Environmental > Aquatic > Freshwater > Lake | place: Tanzania: Lake... | reverse complement strand
AAGCTGAAGGGCTATGCGACGCCGATGAGCTCACTCGTCTGCGGCTGCATCTCGACCAGCAGCTCAACCACCTGCAAGGCGTGATCTCGCGCCTGGCCAACCGGCTGCAGCGCCGCCTCCTCGCGCGCCAGAACCGCGCCTGGGAGTTCGACCTCGAGGAGGGCATGCTCGATGCGGCGCGGCTGTCGCGTGTCGTGGTCAACCCGGACTTCCCGCTCTCCTACAAGCGCGAGAAGGACACCAAGTTTCGCGATACGGTCGTCTCGCTGCTGATCGACAATTCCGGCTCGATGCGCGGGCGGCCGATTACCGTGGCGGCGATGAGCGCCGACATCCTGGCGCGCACGCTGGAGCGCTGTAGTGTCAAGGTCGAGATCCTCGGCTTCACCACGCGCGCCTGGAAGGGTGGGCAGAGCCGCGAGAAATGGCTGACCGCGGGCAAGCCGCCCGCTCCCGGCCGGCTCAACGATCTGCGGCACATCATCTACAAGGCGGCGGAAGCCCCGTGGCGCCGATCGCGCAAGTCGCTGGGCCTGATGCTGCGCGAGGGCCTCCTCAAGGAGAATATCGACGGCGAGGCCCTGCTCTGGGCCCACAACCGGCTGGTGGCGCGCCCCGAGCAGCGCAAGATTCTGATGGTCATCTCCGACGGTGCGCCGGTCGACGATTCGACACTGTCGGTCAATCCCGGCAACTATCTCGAGCGCCATCTGCGCGAGGTCATCGAGTACATCGAGACGCGCTCGCCGGTGGAACTGTTGGCCATCGGCATCGGCCACGACGTGACGCGCTACTACCGGCGGGCGGTCACCATCGTCGATGCCGAGCAGCTTGGCGGCACGATGACCGAGAAACTCGCCGAGTTGTTCGATGAGGAATGGGCCTCGATGCAGCGGCAGGGCACGCGCGTTGCGCGTCATGGGCCGCGCCAGGCCGCGGCTGCCAGCCGTTAGGAGCGGCTGGTGCCTCCTCCCGGTTTGCACCCGGGCGGGCTGGGTGGAATAATCGGTCCTAAACGCTGTTGATGTTTCGGAGGCGTTTAACCGGCTGAAATACAGCCATAACGGGGAGGTCCCAGAGCATGCCCGACGATCGTCCAATGATTACGCCGGATGTCACGGGCCTGAGTCAGCAGCTGCCGCTCGGCCGTCGCGGCTTCATGACCGCCGCGGCTGCCGCGACGGCTGGCTACACCATGGCCGCCGGGCCGATCCAGGCACAAAGCATCATCACCACGGATACCAACGGCCTGACCGCCGGTATGGTGACGGTGAAGGTGTCCGACGGCGACATGCCGGCCTATCGCGCCAAGCCGGCGAACATGGCAAACCCGCCCGTTGTCCTGGTGGCGATGGAGATTTTCGGCCTGCATGAATACATCAAGGATGTCTGCCGCCGCATCGCCAAGGCGGGCGCGCTGGCGGTGGCGCCGGACTACTACTATCGCCACGGCGACATCACCAAGCTAACAGGCGGCATGCCGCAGATCCTGCCGATCGTGAACGCCAAGAACGATTCAGAGCTCTACAGCGATCTCGACGCGACGGTGCGCTGGGCCCGCTCGGACGGCGGCAACACCGATCGCCTGGGCATCACCGGCTTCTGCCGCGGCGGTCGCACCTCTTGGATGTACGCCGGCCACAACCCGAACCTGAAGGCCGCTGTGCCCTGGTACGGGCCGGTCGTCGGCGCCCAGAATCCAGTGACCCCGACGCAGGCGATGGACGTGGTGCCGAAGATCCGCGCCGCAGTGCTCGGCCTCTACGGCGGTGCTGACGCCGGCATCCCGAACGACACGGTCGAGAAGATCCGCGACGCCATGAAGGCGGCGGGCAAGACGGCCGACATCGTCATCTATCCGGACATGCCGCACGGCTTCCACGCCGACTACCGGCCGAGCTACCGCAAGGAGATCGCCGAGCAGGCCCAGGCGCGCATGATCGCCTGGTTCCGCCAGCACGGTGTTTTGGGCGCCGCCGGCGCCTAGGCTACTGGCGGTTCTTTGACGGCGCGGCGCCTGAGGGCGTCGCGCCTTTTCTTTTGCGGCAAGAGAACTGACTGACGATGATGCGCCGCTTTGCGGCATTCTGGTTCGCCGGCTGGCTCCTCAGCGGCGCCTCGGTCCTCGCGGCCGATGCTGTGGTCATCCAGGCTGCCCCGGTGGCGCTCCACCCCAACGAGCCGGGGCGGCAATCCCTCGACCGCCTCGTCTATCGCGGCGGGCTCGTCCTCAGCGCATCGGATGGCCGCTTCGGAGGGCTCTCCGACCTCCAGGTCAGTTCCGACGGGACGCGGCTGCTGGCCGTCTCCGACCGCGGGTACTGGGTGGATGGCACGCTGCTATACGACGCCGGCGGCCATCTCGCCGGCATAACCAGCGCCCGTCTCGGGTCGCTGCTTGATTTCCACGGCACTCCACTGCGAGGGCTGGCGGGCGACGCCGAAGGGCTTGCCGTCTATCCCGACGGCTCGTTCCTGGTCTCGTATGAGCGGCGCCATCGTCTCTGGCTCTACCCACACAGCGAGCCGCCGTTTGCGTCGCCACCGCGCGCCGTACCGCTGCCGCGCCGTGCCGGCTCCATGCCCGAGAACGGCGGCATCGAGGCTCTGCTGCGGCTGTCCGGCGGCCGGCTGTTCGCTCTTTCGGAAGAGCTGATGGACGGCCGCGATCACGTTGGCTGGATCGGTGACGGCATTGCTTGGGAGGAACTGCGCTACCGCGCTGCCCGCGACTTCAAGCCGACGGGCATGGCGCAGTTCCCGCCCGGTACGACGCACGCCGGCGACGTGCTGGTGCTCGAGCGGCGCTTCACCGTGCTCGACGGGCCGGGGGCGCGGATCGTCCGGCTGCGCCGCGGCACTATCCGTGCCGGCGTCACGCTCGAGGGCGAGGAACTCGCCCTCCTCCGCCAGCCCGTGACGATCGACAATTTCGAAGGCATCTCGATCGCCCGCGGCAGGCGCGGCGAGGCCCTAATTTACCTGCTCTCCGACGACAATTTCTCGTTCTGGCAGCGCACCCTGCTCCTGATGTTCGAACTGCCGCCATGAAAAAAGCCCGCCAGGGGGCGGGCTTCTTATTGTGACAGCGGAGTGGTGCTTCAGGCGGCGGCGCGCTTCTCCATGGCCTTCTTGACCCGCTTCTTCAGGCGTTTGGTCTCCGGGTCGAGCTTGGCGTCCGGCGTCTTGAGCAGCCAGGCGTCGAGGCCGCCGGCATGCTCGACCGTCTTGATGCCGCGTGAGCTCAGGCGCAGGCGAATCGGCTGGCGCAGCGCGTCGGAGAGCAGCGAGGTGACCTGCAGGTTGGGCAGGAAGCGGCGCTTGGTCTTGTTGTTCGCGTGGCTGACATTGTGGCCGACGAGAACGCCCTTGCCGGTGACGACACAACGACGGGACATGACGAAATCCTTGATCTAACTGACGAAAATCGGGGGCCGTCCCCGGCTCGGCCGGGCGGGAAGGCGCCTTTCTAAGGGTTGGATCACGGCCCGTCAAGCGCCTGTTAAAGCGACTGATTTAGTCTCTGTTAGGGCTTGCTTCAGCCTCCGTTAGGAGTTGGTCGCTAGAAAGGTCACCAACGGGGCAGAAAAAGCCCCAGGAAAAAAGGACCGGACCCATGGACAGCCTCTCCGCGCAGGTGACGCAAGCCGCAACCGCCGTCTCGGCACGGCCTGTGCCTGAAGTCAGCGCCCGCACCGCCCAGGACGACGACCAGGCCAACGAAGCCCCGGCCGTCGCCACGAGCGAGGACCAAGCCACCCCGCCGCCCAAGAAGACCCGCGGCGCCTCGATCGATATCTTCGTCTGACGGTCAGCCGCGAGCGCGGAAATCCTCAAGGATCGCCCGCGCCGCCGCGGTCGGCGTCAGCGCTCCGGCCGCGACCCTGGCCTCGAGCTCGTCGAGCCGCTTGGCAACCTCCGGGTGGCCGCGTAGTGCAGCGATCAGTCCTTCCTCGATCTCGTGCCACATCCAGGCGCGCGCTTGACGGGCGCGCTTCTCGCTCAGCCGCGCCGCGCCCAGCGTCGCGCGGAAGCGGTTGATCTCCGTCCACACCTGATCAAGGCCGCGCCGGTAGAGCGAGGAGACCTTGAGCACCGGCGTCATCCAGCCGGCATTGGCCGGCCGCAGCATGTGCACGGCGGCGAGATACTCGGCGACCGCGCGGTTGGCCGCCGGCTCGAGATCGCCATCCGCCTTGTTGACCACGATGAGGTCGGCAAGCTCGACGATACCCTTCTTCAGGCCCTGCAGCTCGTCGCCACCGGCCGGCGGCAGCAGCAGCACGAAGAGGTCGACCATGTCGGCGACGGCGGTCTCCGACTGGCCGACACCGACCGTTTCCATGACGACGACGTCGAAGCCCGCCGCCTCGCAGGCCAGGCCGGCCTCGCGCGTGCGCCGGGCGACACCGCCCAGTGTCCCGGCCGTGGGCGAGGGGCGGATGAAGGCGCGTTCGTCGCGCGACAGCTCCTGCATGCGCGTCTTGTCGCCCAGGATGGAGCCGCCCGAGAGCGGCGACGAAGGATCGACGGCGAGCACCGCCAGACGATGCCCCCGCTCGAGGAGGAAGAGGCCGAAGGATTCGATGAAGGTCGACTTGCCCACACCCGGCGCGCCGGAGATGCCGATACGCACCGCCTTGCCGGTGCGCGGCAGCAGATGGGCCAGCAGAGTCTCGGCTTCGGCGCGGTGGTCGCCGCGCGTGGACTCGATCAGCGTGATGGCACGGGCCAGTGCGCGGCGGTCGCCTGCCAGCAGCGCTGCGGCGAGCCCCTCGTCTTCGGCGATCTGCTTCGGCGGTGTCATTGCGGGTGAAACCCTAGCAGATTCGCAACCCAGCCACCGCCCTTGACCTTCCTATGGGGGGAACCTCCATAGTGCGGTTCTTCATGAGGTGAGGGCGATGGTGCAACGCTTTTCGGTGACCGGGATGACTTGTCAGGGCTGCGTCAAGGCTGTGACACGGGCCGTCGGCAATGCCGCGCCGCAGGCGCGGGTGAGCGTCAATCTCGATCGCGGCCAGGTGGAAGTCGACGGCGTGGCGGACGAACGCGCGGTGATAAAGGCGATTACCGACGCAGGCTTCGGCGCGTCGCCGGCCTAGAGCGCCCGCCTGCTCAGAGCGCCCATCTGATTAGAGGGATTGGCGCCCCATCTCGAGGAATTTCTCGCGCCGGCGGCTGCGCAGCACGGCGCCGTCCTGGCCCATCAGTTCCCGCAAATTGCGCACGACCGCCTCGCCGACGGCCTGGATGGTGCGTGCGCAGTCACGATGCGCGCCGCCGATCGGCTCGGGAATGATGCCGTCGATGACGCCCAGCCGCTGCAGATCCTGTGCGGTGAGCCGCAGAGCCTCAGCGGCTTCCTTCGCCTGCTCCGCGCTGCGCCAGAGGATCGAGGCGCAGCCTTCCGGCGAGATCACCGAATAGGTCGAGTGCTCGAGCATCAGCACGCGGTTGGCCGCGGCGATGGCGATGGCGCCACCCGAGCCGCCCTCGCCGACGATCACGGCGACGAACGGCACGCGGATGGCAAGGCAGACTTCCAGGCAACGGGCGATGGCTTCGGCTTGGCCGCGCGCCTCGGCGTCGATACCGGGATAGGCACCGGGTGTGTCGACCAGCGCCACGACAGGCAGACGGAAGCGGTCGGCGAGCTTCATCAGGCGCTGCGCCTTGCGATAGCCCTCCGGCCGCGCCATGCCAAAATTGCGCTTCACGCGCTCCTCGGTCTCCGCACCCTTCTCGTGGCCGAGGATGACGCAGGAATAGCCGGAGAGCCGCCCCAGGCCGCCGACGATCGCCTGGTCGTCGCCGAAAAGACGGTCACCCGCCAGCGGGGTCCACTCCTCGACCAGTGTGTTCACATAATCGAGAAAGTGCGGTCGCTCGGGATGGCGTGCGACCTGGACCTTCTGCCAGGCGGTCAGCCTGCCGTAGGCGGTGCGCAGCTGCTTGTCGACTTTCGACTGCAGCTTGCCGACCTCCTCGGCGATATTGACACCGGCGTCGCTGGTCAGGCGGCGCAATTCCTCGATCTTGCCTTCGAGCTCGGCGATCGGCTTTTCGAAGTCGAGGTAGTGGGTCATGCGGGCGCCTATCTAGCACGACCTGTGGCCGGGCGCGACCCGGAATTGTGCAGCGCAGCATGGGGCTTGGGGCAAATCGCAAGATATCGCGAGGCCGATGTCGGAAGGACGACGGCTTCTTCGTCTTTCAGGCAGGAGGCAGCCTGTTGGGCGCCTCCGCGACCATCAATCGGAGGGCAATCCCCATGTCAAAGACCGCTGAAACCCACACAATCCGGCTGCATCGCGTGCTGCGGGCGCCGCCCAACCGGGTCTACAAAGCGTTCGTGGACGCCGATGCCTATGCCAAGTGGATGTCGCCTTTCGGCTTCACTTGCAAGGTCCATCACCTGGAGGCCAAGGTCGGCGGCAGCTTCCGCATGACATTCACGAACTTCACCACGGGCGGCAGCCACTCGTTCGGCGGCGAATATCTCGAGCTCACGCCGAACGAACGTATCCGTTACACGGACCGGTTCGAGAATCCTAACCTGACCGGCGAGATCCGCGTGACGGTCACACTGAACAAGGTCTCCTGCGGCACGGAGATGAATCTCGTGCAGGAAGGCGTGCCGGCAGTGATCCCGGCCGAAGCCTGTTATTACGGCTGGCAGGAATCGCTGATCCAGCTGGCTCATCTGGTCGAGCCGGAGATTCCCCAGTAGCCGAACGCCGCACAGGTAGCGGCCCCGCTCGCCGCACCGGTGATGGCGGTCACTGTCCGGACTATGCTGCCTTGGTACCAATCCGCATCGAGGCTGGAAGGGTGTCGCCATGCGCGCGGGTTCGATCGGATTGCTGGTGGTCCTGGTTCTGGCGTTGGCTGCGGCGCGGGCCGAGGCCCAGCCGGGCAGCGCCTGCGGTGAACCCCGGGTGCTGGAGAGCCGCGGCGCCACCACGCGCTACGTGATCTCGCCGCTACCGGCCCAGGAGGCGCCGCCGGCCGTCCTGATGCTGATCGGCGGCAGCGGCAAGATCAATCTCGATGACAAGGGCTGCCCGCGATTCCAGACCGGCAATTCTCTCATGCGCATGCGCATGCCGTTGCGAGCGGCCGGGTTCGTCGTCGTGCTGGTTGATGTGCCCTCGGATCATACCGGCGAAGACGGCCTGGGCGGCTTCCGTAATCAGCCGGCCCATGCCGAGGATCTCGGCAAGATCATCCAGGACGTGCGGGCACGCACACGCGGCGCCGTCTGGGTGATGGGGCACAGCCGTGGGACGATCTCCGCCGCCAACGCCGCGGCGCGGCTGAGCGGTCCGGCGGCGCCCGACGGAACGATGCTGTTGTCTTCGATGCTGGTGGGCGATTCACGGGCGCGCAAGGTGTGGGCCGCGCAAACGGTCTTCGACGTGCCGCTGGAAGCGATCCGCAAGCCGCTGCTCGTACTCGGGCACGCCGCGGACAGCTGCCCGCGCTCGCCCCCCAGCCTGGGAGCGAGCGTCGCCAAACGGGCGGCCGGCGCACCGGTGCAGACAGTGACCATGACCGGCGGTACGGTCGCACCGGGGCGACCGCCGGCCCTGCCGGCCTGCGAGGTGGGCGAACCTCACGATTTCGTCGGCCAGGAGGCGGAGCTGACCGCCGGCCTCATGCGCTTTATGAGCGGCGGCAGCTTCTAGGAGAGTGCGCCCCTATTCGTGGGCGACGACCCAGTCGTAAGCCGGCAGGGTGAGGAACTCGGGAAAGTCCTTTGCCTCGATCAGGTCGCGGAACAGCTTGGCCGCCTGCCGGTAGCGGCCGCTCTTGAAGCGCGGCGTGCCGACCGCCTCCTTGGTCTTCTCGAGCTCCTCGCCGATCACCTTGCGGCACAGCACTTTAGTGATTGGCGTCCCGCCGTTACCGTTGGCGAATCTCGCCTTATGGCGGATCTGCTGCCATACCTGGGCGCGGGAGATCTCGGCCGTGGCCGCATCCTCCATCAGATTGTAGAGCGGCACGCAGCCGTTGCCGCGCAGCCACGCCTCGATATAGCCGATGCCGACATTGATATTCTGGCGCAGGCCGGCCTCGGTGATCGTACCTTCGGGCATCTTGAGCAGGTCGTCGGCCGTGACATGCACGTCCTGGCGCTTGCGCTTGATCTGGTTCGCCTCGGGCATGATGCGGTCGAAGACTTCTTTGGCGATCGGCACCAGGCCGGGATGCGCCACCCAGGTCCCGTCATGGCCGTTATTGGCCTCGCGCTCCTTGTCGGCGCGCACCTTTGCCAGTGCCGCTTCGTTGGCCGCCGGGTCGTCCTTGATCGGGATTTGCGCCGCCATGCCGCCCATGGCGTGCACGTTGCGGCGGTGGCAGGTCTTGATCAGCAGCAGGGAATAGGACTGGAGGAAGTGGCTCGCCATAGTCACCTGGCCGCGGTCGGGCATGAGGCAGGCCGGATCGTGCGCGAATTTCTTGATGAAGGAGTAGATGTAGTCCCAGCGCCCGCAATTGAGGCCGGCGGAGTGCTGGCGCAGCTCGTAGAGGATCTCGTCCATCTCGAATGCCGCGAGGATGGTCTCGATCAGCACCGTCGCTTTGATCGAGCTCTGGGGAATCCCGAGCTTCTTTTGCGCTTCGACGAAGACATCGTTCCACAGCCGCGCCTCGAGATGGCTCTCCATCTTGGGCAGGTAGAAATAGGGGCCTGAGCCGCGCGCCAGCAGCTCCTTGGCGTTGTGGAAGAAATAGAGGCCGAAATCGAAGAGCGAGCCCGACATCGGCTTGCCGTCGACGAGGACGTGCGTCTCGGGCAGGTGCCAGCCGCGCGGCCGGCAGACCAGCACGGCAACCTTGTCGTTGAGCTTGTAGTGCTTGCCGCTCTTGGGGTCCGTGAATTCGATGGTGCGGCGGATCGCATCGCGCAGGTTGAGCTGGCCGTCAATCATGTTGGGCCAGGTGGGCGTATTCGCGTCCTCGAAATCGGGCATGAACACCGAGGCGCCGCAATTGAGTGCGTTGATCACCATCTTGCGGTCGGTCGGTCCGGTGATCTCGACCCGGCGGTCCTGGAGATCGGCGGGCAGCGGCGCCACCGTCCAGTCGCCCTCGCGGATCTTCTGCGTCTCGGGCAGGAAGCCGGGCTTCTCGCCCCGGTCCAGACGCTTCTGGCGTTGAGCGCGGGCGGCCAGCAGCTCGCGGCGGCGGGCGCCGAACTTGCGCTCGAGATGGACGATGAAATCGAGGGCCGCGGACGAGAGGATCTCGTTCTGCCCGGCGACCTTGGGCGCCTTGACCCGCACGGCCGGTCTCTTGGCGCCCGTCTTTGACTTGGTTTTCAGCTTTGTCTTCGTAAGGGTCTTTGCCGCGGCCATGGTCGGAATCCTGGAGGGTTGAGCTGACCAGGATATTTACACCGCAAGTGCGAAGCGCAACTGCAAAAAAATTACTAAACACGTAAATTTGCAAATGTATTTCAGAAGTCTGGGCAGTTTTGTAAATTTGTAAATTATGCCTTTCGGGGTTTTGTGCGGCTCGCCGCCTTGGCCAAGGGGTGACTCTCCTGCACCAGGCGCTGTAGCCGGCTGCGGGCGACATGGGTGTAGATCTGGGTGGTGGCGATGTCTGCGTGGCCGAGCATCTGCTGGACGCTGCGGAGATCGGCGCCGCGATCAACGAGATGGCTGGCGAAGGCGTGGCGCAGCACGTGGGGCGAGAGGCGCTTCGGGTCGATTTCGGCGGCCGGGGCCAGGGCCTTGAGCAGCTGTGCGATACGCGCCGGGGTCACGTGGCCGGAGCGGCCGCGCGAGGGAAAGAGAAACTTCGAGGTATCTCCTTCGGGCAGAAGCTTCTTGCGAATCGCCTGCCAGGCATTCAGCGCCTCGCGCGCCGCCAGGCTGAGCGGCACCAGCCGCTCCTTGTTGCCCTTGCCTCGGACCGTGAGGAAACGGCCGTCGCGCGCCACGGCTGAGAGCGGCAAAGCGGCGAGTTCCGAGACGCGCAGCCCGGCGGCGTAGAGCACCTCCAACATTACCTCCAGGCGCTCACGATCCGGCGTAGGCAGGGTGGCAGCTGAGTCGATCAGCCGCTTCACCTCGTCCTCGCTCAAGCTCTTGGGTAGCGGGCGGCCGAGGCGTGGAGCGTCGATACGTGACATCGGGTCGTCGTCGCGGACTCCCTCGGACACGAGGAAGCGATGAAACTGGCGCAGCGCCGAGAGGCGGCGCGCCGCGGTGCGCGGACTCAAGCCCCGCTCGACGAGCTTCGCCAGGTAGGCGCGCACGCTCGCCTCGTCGGCGTCGTGCACGCTCCGGCTCCGGCGGCTCACGAAGGCTCCGAAATCGGCGAGGTCGCGCGAGTAGGCACGCAAGGTATGTGCCGACGCGTTGCGCTCGGCGGCCAGCATTTCGAAGAAAGCCTCGGCGTGGCGGTACGCCGCGGGGATGCCGTGCGGCTTGGCGCCGCCCGCTGCCATCACAAGCCGGCGGCGATCGCCGCTTCGAGGGCGAGCGCCCGTGCGTCGGCATCCAGCCCGGCGGCGCGCAGCGCGTCGAGGGCCAGGGCCGCCGTATGCGGGGCGGAGCCGGCGGCCCCCTCGGTGCCCAGCATGTTGAGGGTGAAGAGCGCCGTCTCCGCTACCCGGCCGGATTCGAGGGCGGCTCCGACGCCGATCCACAGTCCCGGATGGGGCATCGGCGTATTTTCGCGCGCCAGTGTGGAGGGAAGCAGGGAGGCGATCATCGCTGCATCGGGCCGCTCGCCCGAGGAGACGATCAGCGTGGCAAGCAGCGCGGCACGCCCGCGCAAAGCCGCGGCGTCGACCTTCTCCTGGGCTTGGCGCCAGGCGGCAAAACGCGTGGTCAGCGGTGTTTTGTCGGACTTGCGCTCCTCCACGTCGGCCAGCCAGAGCAGTGGCCAGACCAGGGCTTCGATTGCTGTCGCCGTCGGGTTTCCGGCCATTACCTCGGCCCGGATCAGCGTGTTCCAGCGTCGCGCCTCCTCGAGCTTGCCGGCAAAGAGCAGGGCGCGCACGGCGTCGCCGGCGAAGAAGGCAAGCTCGGACGAGGGCGGCATCTCGAGCAGAAGGGGCAGCAAGACCCGCACGGCCGTGGCATAGCCACCGCGTTCGCGTGCCAGCTTCCAGCTGCGCTGCA
>Ga0194120_10010802_pt1 | contig 11147 bp, 10 predicted proteins | sample TA2MahCa65mmetaG_FD_148642 | JGI IMG/M metagenome (GOLD analysis project Ga0194120, IMG submission 148642) | Freshwater microbial communities from Lake Tanganyika, Tanzania - TA2015019 Mahale Deep Cast 65m | ecosystem: Environmental > Aquatic > Freshwater > Lake | place: Tanzania: Lake... | reverse complement strand
CGTCGTAGGCGTGCGAGACCACGGCGGCGGCGTTGTCCCCGGTCGCCGGCCCCTGCACCGCCGAGCCGGTGAAGAAGACCTGGTGCTGATCGTCCTCGGCGCCCACCTCCTCGGTGATGTCCTCGGGGGGGTCCTCGAGCTCGTTGAGGAACGAGACCGACACCGCGTAGGTCTCGCCGTCCGCGAGCGTGATGTCATCGACCACGGGCGACCCGTCGGCTTCCGGATCCGCCCAGGTGTAGGAGGTTGCGGTGCCCGACGTGGGGGCGAAGTCGAGCACGACGGTGGTGATGACCTCCCCTTCGTTGTGTTCGTGGGGCTTCTCGGTGTCCGCGCAGGCGGCGAGGAGGAAGAGGGGGATGAGGGCCAGCTTATTCACGACGATCTCCGGGTTGAGGTTCAGATCTCCACGCCGACCCGCAGCCGCACGTCCCGACCCGGCTCGTCGGCGTAGTACCGGAGCAGGCTCGAGTAGTCGCGGTAGCGCTGGTCGAGGAGGTTGGTGGCTTCTACGCCGAACGAGAGCGCTCGGCGGCTCAGCGGGACACGGGCGCCCAGGCCGGCGCGGAGGAGGAAGTACCCGTCGGGCGGTGGGGCGATTTCGGCGTCGGGGTCGGTGTAGGTCTGCTCGAAGACGTAGAGCCCGCCGAACTCCGCATAGGGCTCGATCAGCGGCCCGAGCGAGGGGCGCTCGACCCGGGCCGCAGCATCGATGCGGTCGGCGGGGACCATGACGAGGAAGCCGCCGGTGTCCGCGTCGCGCCCACGTACCAGCGCGCCCTGGAGGACCAGGCTCACGGGGCTCATCGGCGCGATCGTCACGCCGCCGTCCGCCCCGTAGAAGACCGCGTCGATAGGGCGGAACGAGAAGCGCGGGAAGGCACCCTGGATCGTCACGTCCACGAGCGGCGCCCCGTCGGCGCCGAGCTCAGGCGCGAAGTACACGTAGTCATCGATGTAGTTGACATACGGAGAGACCTCGGCCTCCAGCCATCGCAGGCGCAGCCCCATCGTCGGGGTCGCCCCCCAGTTCGTCTCAGGTCCGAGCCCGGGATCTCCGACGGCATAGACCGGGAACGTCGGGGCGCTCCCGCTCAGGTAAAGCTCGTCCGTGTCGGGGAAGCGGGTCGCCGTGGAGAGGTCGAGCCGAAACTCGACCACGCCCGGCATCGCGGCCCAGAACCCACCGACCGAGGCACTCGCGCTGTCGTACGCGGCGGGACAGCGCGCCGCGTCCTCGGAGCGCTCGCAGTCGTCCTCGGCCAGCGTCCCCCGCGCGAGACTCCGCTCGAAGGCCGAGGGCGTGAGCCACGCCGTCCGGGAGAGGTGGTCGTAGCGGACACCCGTCTCGACCGCGAGGTGCCCCACCGTCAGGCGCTCGTGCGCGAAAACGCCGCCCTGAAACGCGCGGAAGTTGGGGACCAGAGGCAGACCCGCGTAGACATTCTCCTGGAACGAGCCCGAGACACCGCCTCCGCCGCGGAGCCTCCCTGGGCCGACGGAGATCTCGGCGTGCTCCATCTTCCCGTCCAGGGAGTGGGTGCGCAGCGTGAAGTCGTACTGGGGTCCGGTGATCGCCTCGCGGGCGTGGTCGTACTCGAGCCGGCGGTTGAGCTGGAAGGCGTACGTGGCCTCCGCGTCCCACTCCAAGCCGCTCGTCCGCGCGCGGAGGAGCGCGGTGTCGTGGCTCACGTCCTGCCAGGCCCGGCCGATGTCGTAGGTCTCGGTCCAGCGCTCGGCGCCGACCGGGGCGTCGAGGTCGAGCTGCGAGAGGAAATCGTCGGGCGAGCCGCTCTTCGCGCAGTAGCAGACCCCCGCCCGGAGGTCGAAGTGCCGCCATGCAGCATACAGTGCCAGCACGGGAAGCCGGTACTCGAGCGCGACGCCGGCGTTCCACTCCTCGCTGCCGGTGTTCCCGAGGACGTATGTGGGGGCCCGGAGGGCCGCGCCTCGGCCGTAGTTGCCCTCGGCGCGGATCGAGAGGTCTGCGAGCGCGCCCGGCACCACGTCGAGTCGTGCCGCGCCGACGCCGCGCCAGCCGTTCGACGCGCCGACGAGTTGCGCGTCGCCCACGTAGCCGGGAGCCTCCAGCAACGGGGGCGGCTCCACCAGCACGACGCCGCCGATCGCATCCGGCCCGTAGCGCACCCCGGAGGCGCCCTTCACGACGTGGATCGCGCCCGCGGCGAAGGGGTCGATCTCTGTCGCGTGATCAGGGCCCCACTTCTGGCTCTCGTGTCGCACCCCGTCGAACAGGACGAGGAGACGGCGCTCCACCTGCCCCCGGATGATCGGTTTGGATCCGTCGGCGCTGCTCCTGGCCACAACGACACCCGGGACCCTGGCGGCCGTCTCTGTGAAGTCCTGGCCGGCGGCGCGCTGCAGTTCGGCTCCGGCGATCGTGCCGACGGCATGCGTCTCACCCGCCGTCGGATCCCGGTGAGACTCGACGACGACCTCCTCGGGCTCGTCGGCGGGCGGCGTGGGGGGAGGGTCGGCGGGCGGCGCGTATCGGAAACGCACGGGCACGGTGGCGGCGATCGCCACGCCGCCTTTGACTGCGGGCGAAAACCGCAGGGTACGCGCCGCGGCGAGCGCGTCGGGGACGAACACCGCCGGGCCGCCCCCGGTGTGCACCGCGTCGAGCACCGCCCCGTCGGGCCCCACGGTCACCGTGATGGTTACCTCGCCGGAGAGGCGCTCCGCTACCGCCTCCTCGGGGTAGTGCAGGTCGGCCTGCGCGAGCAGCCGAGGCGGGCCGTCGGGCGCGGGTGTCTCCGCGAACGCCGGTCCCGCCAGCGCGACGGCCACGACGCAGGCGGCGGCGCTCAGGCGGCGGTGGTCGAGGGTCGGGGACACCACTGGTACCTAATGCATCTTTGATGCAATAGCAACATCCTCTCCGCGATGCGCACTACTCGACGGGCGGCTCGGCGCCACCACAGTCTCGGGGGGCGGCCGAGGGCGCCGGCCGCTGGACGCGCTCCACTACTACCGGAAGCACGAGCGATGGCCGCGCGGGAGCGAGGGCAAGGCTGCGCCCGGAGGGGCGAGGAGCGGCGACGGCACAACACGCGCCGGGCCCGTGAACGTGCACCTCGCCGGGCATGTGCGCGTGGTCGTGATGCGGGTGCAGCACCGGTTCTACGAAGCCGCGTGGGCCCTGGCGGAGGAGGGTCCCCGCGAAGAGCGCGACGAGCGCGGCAGCCGACACCCACTCCACGGGCCCGTGCGCGTGCTCGGAGAGCACGTGGAGTTCGGGTAGCGCCACCCCCGGCAGCCACGCGTCCACGGCGAGCCCGAGGAGGATGGCGGCGCCCGTGACCACTGCCGCGAACCGTGTCGCCACCTTGGGCCCGTGCAGCCGTCGAAGCACGCCGAAGGTGGTGATGTTCGTGGCCGGCCCGGTGATGAGGAACGCCAGCGCCGCGCCAACACCGAGCCCCTTGTGGAGGAGCACCGCGACAAGGGGCGTGACCCCGGAAGCGCAAACGTACATCGGCACGCCGATGGCGGCGGCGCCGACAACCGCGAGCGGAGCCGGGAGCCCACCGAGGAGCCCGGCGGCCATGAGCGGTTCCAGGAGTGCGGCGAACATCAGCCCGAGGAGGACCCACGCGGCGGTGTGGTCGACGGTCTCGACCAGCCCGAACCGCGCGGCCTCCCGGAGACGCCGGGCAGGCGGCACCGCGGCGGCCTCGGCGGCGTCGCCCACGCCAGGTCGGGTCGCGATCGACCGGCCGGCGAGGAGTCCCACGACGACCGCCACCACGATCGCCGCGGCGATGCGCAGGGCGGTGAACGGCGCCCCGAGGAGAGGCAAGCTCACCAGGAGCGTCCCAACGCCGATCTCCGGGCCCGCGACCAGGAACGACATCGCCGCGGGGGGCGGGGCCCCCCGTGCCAGCAGGCCCCGGTACACGGGCAGCGCACCGCAGGAACAGACCGGGACAGGGAGGCCGACGGCGGCGCCGCGGACCGCAGAGCCGAGCGCGCTCCTTCCCGTGAGCCAGGCGGCGAGGCGCGCGGGCGCGAAGGCGTGGAGCAACCCCGCGGCGAGGTAGCCCACGACGATCGCGGGCGCCGCCTCCAGCACGAGCGAGAGGAACGCCCGCCCTGCGTCCAGGTGCCCCTCGGAGAGCCGGGGGATCGGGTGGTCCAGCGTCGTGGCGACGAGGATGGCCACGCCCGCCAGGGCGCCCACGCCCGCGGACTTCCCCCCCGTGGCGGGCCACTCCGCCGCCAGGTGGAGGATGGCACCGGCGAGGAGGCATTGGAGGAGGACCAGCGCCTGCCCTCCGAGCTGCCCGTGGAGCCAGGCTGCGCCTGCATACCCCGCGAGCGTCGCGGCGATGGACAGCGCGAGGAGGCCCACCGCCGCCCAGCGACCCCGTGCCCTTCCCACCCGCCAGGTAACGAGTCCCACGGGCAGGGAGTGCGCGGCGACCGCCCAGGCCACCACCTGTCCCGCATGGTCGTGGCCAATTCCAAACGCCATCCCGTCGAGAACACCGTGAACCAGCAGGGCGGCCAAGCCCGCCGCCCGCGCGGCGCGGACGCCTCCGGGCAGCCGGTGCGCCCCCACCGCGAAGGCGAGGCCGAGGACCAGCGTCGGCACGGCAAGCCAACCCGCCTCGGCGAGCCCGAGCGGGATCACCTGCGTGAGCACGATGCCGACGAGGACGACCTGGGCCAAGCCGGCGCCGAAAGCCTCGACAGAGGGGCGCCGCGCCAGGAGGTTCGAGAGCACGGGCGCCGCGGCGAGCGAGAGCGCGCCGACGAGGAGGGGTGCCTGAACCATGGCGCCGCCTAATGTAGATGCAACATAGATGCAACAGTCAACCCGGTGTGGGCCCCCTCGCCTTCGGCCTCGCGAGGTCTACTCCCGGCGCAGGCGGCACGGCCTCGACGCCTTCGAGCCGATCTCCACGCCTGGCGATCGGTGGGCCTGCCCTCTCGCACACCGCCGTCGTCCGTCACCACGAACCTTCCGGCCCCCCGTGGGGTTCATGCGGACAATGGACCCATGTGCTCGACGCACCGGACGTGCGCTCGCCACGAACGCGAGCCTGAACCCATCAGATCGCGTCCTCGGGGTCGGGCTCCCGATCGGGTACCCGGAGGAGTGCCGCCTCGAACTTCACGCGATCACCCCGTCGCGCCCGCGCTGCCAGGTACTCCTCGGTCGCCCAAGCGGCGAGCTTCTCGCCCGCCGCGCTCGCGATGAACTGGTTGATCGAGATGCCTTCCCGACGGGCGGCCTCGCGGATGCCGTCGTGAAGGGACTCGGGGAGGCGGATGCTGATGGTGCTCATGGGATTTCTCCGATCTGCTGAAGGTACTCACGCGGCGTCATCACGCGGATGCCGAATCGGTCGACCCCGAGGAAGTCTCGGGTGTTGAAGGTGACGATGATCTCGGCGCTGGCATCGACAGCGAGTTCGAGCACCATGTCGTCCTTCGGGTCGGGGAGTGTCGGGCGCCAGAGGAAGAAGACGGGTCGGTGGATTGCCACCGAGCAGAGGTAGTCGAGGATGTCGGAGAGGTGGCTGCCCGAGACGCCGAGGTCGGCGAGCATCCGGTCCGCGACGCCCTCGTACTCGAGCACGAGGGGCACCGAGAGCGCGATGTCGAAACGCCCGGTGCCGATGAGCGAGAGGAGGCGGAACGACGCGACGCGCCGCGACCGGAGGGCCGAGATGAGCACGTTGGTGTCGAGGACGATGACCACGATGGTATCGTAGGCGATACCGAACCCCCAGTCAAGGGTGACCCAGCCGTGAATTGGGGGTGTTTGGCCTGAGATTCGACGACACAGCACGAACTACCTAATGAAACGCTCGGTTCCGTCGTTGATCACCAGCTCCCACTGGGCCCGCCGTCGGTGGCAGGGAGGCGAACCTTGGAGTGGTGCCCGGTGGAGGGGGTGAGGAGGCCGAGGAGACGGAGATCCGCCCGCTCCGAGCTTGCCGTCGAGGCGACCGACGAATAGAATCTATTCGAGTAGGAGCCCGCATGGCCAGCACGAGCGTTCACCTACCACCCGCGCTCGTCGAGCAGCTCGACAGGCTCGCCGCAGAGCGAGGCACGAGCCGGAACCGCGTCATCCTGGAGGCGTGCGAGGAACTCCTCGCGCAGCACCGCGGAGATTGGCCCGCGGGCTTCTTCGACTCCGACCTTGGGCCACAGGATCTCCAGGAGCTTCGTTCCGGCGGCACGGAGATGGAATCGGCCATCCTCCAGTCCCGGCGAGATCGCTCGGTTCCGCCGCTGTGAGGCTGGTGCTCGACACCAGCGTCGTCTCCGCGATCATGCGTCGAGAGGAGCCGACGCTGGCGCGGATGAAGGCACTGCACCCGGGCGACCTCGTGCTCAGCTCGCCGGTGGCGGCCGAGGTCGCGTTCGGACTTCGCCGTCTCCCCCCGGACTCGCGTCGGCGAACGCTCCTTGGGAACGAGTACGAGCGCCTGAGGCGGGCCGTGCCGTGGAACGACTGGACCGAGGAGGCGGCCCTCGCGTTCGGCAGGCTGAAGGAGGGCCTTGAGCGCACGGGAACCCCAGTCGGGGACATGGACGTGATCATCGGATCGATCGCATTGGCGATCGGCGGGGGCGTGGCGACCGCCAATGCGCGCGACTTCCGCAGGCTGCCGGGGCTACACGTGGACGAGTGGCCACGCGCGGCGCCGGCCAGTCCTGTCGCATGATGGCCGCCGGCCAGGCCCCGTTTCGCGTGGGTGCCGCTGCGCGTTGAACGAGCGCCGCGGCGTAGGCTTCGTTTAAAGCTTGCTTTCAGCTACCATGAACCATTCGGCCCGCCGTCGGTGGCAGGGGGGCGAAACTGGGGATGGTGCGCGGTGGAGGGGGTCCGGCGCCCGCGCCACCGGATCTTCACCACGAGCTGAGCGAGTGCACGGTAGCGGTGGCCTGGAAGTGCGGCGGCCGACCGGTGGCGCTTGCGGTGTGCCGGTTACCGGGGTATGGCAAGGACTCCTCCGGAGCGGCTGATGGCAAGGATTCGCAGGATCGACCTCGGGTGGGCGACGTGCTACACGAACTCTCCGAACGGCGACGGGCAGTTCAACCCGATGCAGGTGTACATCCGGGCCCCGGGTATCGGCAAGATCAGGATGGGGTGGGAGGCGCACGGCGAAAGCGTCGCGAACATGATCTCGCGACCCGGATTCCAGGTGGCGGACGTCGAGAACAACATCGTTTCGACCAACACTCTGGGAGCTGACACACAGACCAGCAACGGCGTCAAGTTCCCATCGGCGATGACCGACATCAGCACGACAACGCAGGCAAGGCAGCTCTTCCGCGGAGGAATCTGGGTCAAGAACCCCGCGGGAAACAGCAACCTCAACACCGTGCGCGTCCACCTGTGGATCGAGTACGAGGAGTGCTGAGCGCAAAGCGCGGCCGTCCCGAGGAACACCCGCGCTGCGCCGCCACGCTTCGGCAGCTGCGCTCCCTGCCTATCTTTGCCCTCTGCAGCGTGCTGGGTGCTGCCTCCTGCAGCGGGTCGGAGTCTCCATCCGATAACGGTCCGTGGGTACAGGTAGCAGTAGGGAGGGGCTTCGCCTGTGCTCTTGACGAGGCTGGGTACGCGACCTGCTGGGGAAGCGTAGAGTCCCCGCCGCAGGGTGAACTCAAGAGTATTTCCGCGAAGGCGAACCACGCTTGCGCGATCACATCGGAGAACCAGATCGCGTGCTGGATAGGGAACGAGGAGTTCGACGACGTCGGCCAAGCTGCCCCCCCCGCCGGCGATTTCACGAAGGTGTCGGCCGGTGAACAGCATTCGTGCGGTCTGGCAATCGACTCGACCATCGTGTGCTGGGGTCTTGATTCGACGGACTATGGATTCGGGGAAGGCCGCGTGAACGACGTTCCGGAGGGAGCTTTCGAGAGCGTGGCGGCTGGCTGGGGACAAAGCTGCGCCATCGGAGCGAATGGGTCGATCGCGTGCTGGGGCGAAGGCCCGGAGGCGGAAAGCCGTGCAGGCAGCTTCTCCCAGGTCGCTGTCGGCCCTGGCATGACGTGCTCGATCGAAGAGGATGGCTCGGCTGAATGCTGGGGCGGCTGGTACAACGAGGATGAGGGCATGGCGTGGGCCTGGGAACCCGACGGTGCGTTCATCGACATCGATGGCGGTGACGACACCTGCGCTATCGGGAGCGGCGGCGCAATCGAGTGCCACTATGGAGTAGAACCGTGGTTCGACGAGGCAGCGCCTCCCGACGGCACTTTTGCCGACCTGGCCATGGGTGGTGGGGCGTGCGCGGTTGGCGCGGACGGCGACATCGCGTGCTGGGGCAGCACGCCCCGTAACGATGGCGATGCACCGGAGGACCGCTTCTGATGCCCGTGATCGAGGTCATTGGTAGCTATCGGATGCGGTACGAGCCCCTGGACTCGTCGGGAGCGCTCGGGTCTACCATCCGGTTGGCGTGGACCGACGCGCTCGGGGAGTCGGTTTCGCTCGTGGACCTCGACTTCAACCGGGAGGGATGCATCGTCTCCGCCGAAGACATGGTGGACGCGGATGTCATCGACAGCGACTCCCACTTCGTGGATTGCTTCCACATCGCTTTTAAATGGAACGATGGCGACAACTCGGTGGCTTACTGGTATCCTCAGGGCATCACCGGCAGTTACGACGCCGTCGGCGGTCATGGGCTCTGGGGCTCCAGTTCGAGGCATCCGACTGACGGCGACGAAAGTGAACCGCCCGATGGAAAGAAGCTCCTGCTGGCGAGTTGGTATTGCAGGAGCGAAGCGGAGTACGGCGTTGGTGATGGACTGGCAGACCCCAAGGGTATCCGAGTCTCGGTCGTTGATGTTACCGAGTGGGACGATCCTGTTCGCTACCGGCACATTCTCCTGGTGCGCCCGTTCATGGACGATGGGGTGTTGGATTTCGAGGAGGTTACCTACCAGGACTCGAAGTATGGAAAGACCAGCTACCACGCGGGCGGGATCGCGTGGTACGGGCGCTACCTGTACGTCGCCGGGGGGAGCCGCCTGCTCGTCTTCGACCTTCGGCGTGTGAAGGAGGTGGAAGGAAGCGACGACGATCTGTGCGGCCTTCACGGCGGCGTGTACCACGCCCGGGGGTATCGCTACGTGTGTCCGCTGGTCGCCGAGTACGTCGTGGAGGAGGAGGATGGTGCCTACTTCTCCAACGTCGCGATCGACCGGAGTACGACTCCGCACCGCCTGCTCGGCGGGCGGTACCTCTACGACGAAGATGATCTCTCGGACTCGCTCGTGACCTGGTGGGAACTGAGCGAGTCCTCTGGCCTTCTCCAAGGCGCCGAGTCCGGATCGGCGCCGTTCGCCTCATTTCACCTGAACACCTACGTGGATTCCGTGGTGGGGGTGATCACGGAGGAGCGTGGGGCACAGGGTGTGCTGTCGCTTGGCGACGATTTCTGGATCAGCGGGGAGGATCGACTCTTGTACCAGAACCTACGGTCAGGCAGCTCGCAAGAGTACAAGTGGCCTCACGGATGCGAGGATCTCACCTACTCCGCCCGCTCCGACAACCTCTGGTGCCTCACCGAGTTCATCGAGCGGGAACCTGGTGATCTGCCACGTCGCTTCGTATTCGCCGTCAAGCTCGCCGACTTCGACGGATGACGGCGGGGCACCTGGCGCGCGAGGGACTTGGCGGGGCACACGATGCTACCGCCCAGCGCCTACGACGGCGGGAATGTGTGCCTTCCAGAGGTGCTTGGAACCTGCCTTACGGGCGCGCTGACGCCGTGATCTCGGCGCGCTCCGCCCGGTCGGCGGCCTCGTGTACCCCGATGGGCGGGCGACACGTTCGAAGAGGGCGAATGACCTGGGCGCCCGCTGGGCCGATAGTGCTCGGCGGTCGGGAACCCGAAGGGTCCCCGTCCTCGCGTCCTCGCCTACCATTCCACGGCCGCTTCCCGCTTCCCGCCCCGTAAACACTCAGCCGACCCCGCGTTGAACCCGGCCGGGAGCCATGGGACACTGGCCGCGACCGGGCCTCGGCTACGCGGTGGGGGCCTTCCAGTTCCACGGCAGAAGCTCGTCGACCGTGACGCCCGGCCAGTTCACGCGCACGATGACGTCGGCGATGTACGCGCGGGGCTCGATCCCGTGCAGGACACAGGTCGACACGATGGTGAGCAGGATCGCGAGGTTCTGGCCGCCCTCGTCGTGGCCGACGAACAGCGAGTTCTTGCGTAGGAGGGCCACGATTCTGAGCGCCCGCTCGCTGACGTTGTTGTCCACGGCCACCTTCGGGTCTGTCAGGAACACCCGGAGGGCCTTCTCCTGGTTCAGCGCGTAGGCGATGGCCTCGCCGAGCGGGGACTTGGGCGCGGCTCGGCCCTTCGCCGCGTGGAGCACGATGCTGTAGACGGCGCTCACCTCTCGCCCGATTCCGGCGCGTAGCGCCGGAATCACCATCGTGACTGGTGATCAACGATCAACGCGGCGCCGATCTCCGTGACCGGTGATCGGCGCCGCGAGGACACCGTCGACTACACCTTCGGGGGCCGGACGCGCTCCCTTGCCTCCTTGAGGCGGTAGGAGTCGCCGTCGATGTCGATGATCTCGCTCCGGTGGACGAGGCGATCGACCAGGGCGACGACGCAGGTGGCGTTCGGGAAGAGTGCCCCCCACTCGGTGAACGAGCGGTTGGTGGTCACGACGATGGGTCGGCCGTGCTCGTAGCGGCGGTTGACGACCTCGAATAGGACGTCCGCGTGCCGGTTGCCGTAGGCGACGTAGCCGAGTTCGTCGACCACGAGGACCGCCGGGCTCGTGTAGCGTCGCAGGGTGCGGTGCAGGGCTGCCGTCCCGTCCTGCTGGGCCAACTCGGTCAGCATGGTGCTGGCGAGCGTGAAGCGCGCGCTCTTTCCCGCCCGGATCACGGCGTGAGCGAGGTTCTTCGCGACCATCGTCTTGCCGACCCCGTTGGGCCCGACCAGGACGACGTTCGCCTCCTCCTCGATGAAGCGCAGGGTGAGCAGCGCCTCGATCGCCTCGCGATCCACCGACTTGGGCCAGCTCCAGTCGTAGTCGGCGATGGGCTTGAAGCGCCCGAGTCGGCTGTTCTTCAGCCGACGGTCCAGGCCGCGGTGTTGACGTTCCTCGTCCTCGATCTG
>Ga0194120_10010799_pt1 | contig 11153 bp, 10 predicted proteins | sample TA2MahCa65mmetaG_FD_148642 | JGI IMG/M metagenome (GOLD analysis project Ga0194120, IMG submission 148642) | Freshwater microbial communities from Lake Tanganyika, Tanzania - TA2015019 Mahale Deep Cast 65m | ecosystem: Environmental > Aquatic > Freshwater > Lake | place: Tanzania: Lake... | reverse complement strand
TCAAGTCCGCGCTTCGTCGGTTCGACGGCAAGAACAAGCAGATCGAACTGGGCATGGAGCGTATTTGCAAACGCGTCAACGCCCGCCACCATGTCGGCCACCGCAACGCCGCGCGCATCGATAAGGTGCGAAAGGATGTTTTCAAGAATGGCGAGATTGTTGTGGTAGCAGCTCGCACCGATTTCTTCGCTATCGTAAGAACCCACGACCATGAGGCGCAATGTAGTATTGACCGCGCTGAATTGCATGAGAATCGGATCGGCCGGATCGTCCAAAAATATCAGATTTGACTCGGCGGTTGGAGGAGTCGTTTTGCGGAACTGGGCGAGATCTTTGATCCGCCCATTTTTGCCTTTGAGATGAGTTTTGATTGCTTTGGCGGCTTCGGGGTGAGAGATGTGTTTTTCTTTCGGCAATTCATCTTCGAATCCCAAGAGTCCGCCAAGATGCATGTTCAAATCGCCATCAACCGCAAGCACCGGATATTTTTTGCTCATGTATTGCGCAAACAGCGCGGAAAGAGTCGTCTTTCCCGATCCGCCTTTGCCTACAAATGCGATTCTCATAGCCTCACCATAAGCCGAGGAGCGCGGCAACGCAAATTATTTGCAAGTAATTCGCATTTAGATATAATGGAGAAATGCGCAAGAAAGAGGATCATCGAAGCATATTGCGGAAAAGCGGCTATAAAGCGACACCGTCCCGGCTCGCAATCCTCGGCGTCATGCAAAAATCAAAAAGTCCCATGAGCGCGCAGGAGGTCATCGACGCGCTTCCCCGAGGCGCGGATCTGGCGACCGTTTACCGCACGCTCAAATCGCTTAAAGAAAAAGGCATTATCAAGCAGATCGACTTGCGGCATAACCACGCCCATTACGAGCTTGCCAATTTGGCTGAGCATCACCATTTAGTCTGTATGCAATGCGGAAAGATTGAGGATGTTCATCATTGCGGTATAGAAGATGTCCAGGGTATCGTACTTAAAGGTTCTAAGCATTTTTCGGAAATCAAACAGTATGCGCTGGAGTTCTACGGCATCTGCAAATCGTGTGCTCGCAAAAACCAATCATGAAACGCATCGCCCATCACATCAAAAACCGTAAGCGGATTTATATCGAAATTTTAATTGCGATTGTTATAGTCGCCGCGATTTCGATTGTTTACCTTTATCAAGAAAATAACATTGAAATATATCTTGCTGAGAAATATCCAAGCCAAGCGCTGACGCTGGGACAGGTTGTTTCAACGGAACAAAATAACGACATCCAAAGCGATCGACCGATTTACAACGTTTCCGTGCTGCTTCTCGCGGGCAGCGACAAAGGGCAAACTATCACTGTTTCCGATCGGTTGGTGAGCAGCTCTACTACAAATAGCTATTTGAAACTCGTGCCCGGCGAGAAGGTGCTGCTTGGCAAAGACACGCTCGAGAGTTTCCCGGGCGCGCCGTATTACATCACCGATCGATTCCGACTGCCGATGCTTCTTTTTGTAATATTGGTTTTTGTCGCGGTCGCCGTTCTTTTCGGAAGAATCCGCGGACTGACTTCAATTTTGGGACTTGGCATCAGCATTGGCGTTCTTGGATGGTATGTTATTCCGCAGATTCTTGCGGGAGCGGACCCGCTCACAACGTGCGTCATCGGAGCAGCTGTTATTGCGGTGGCCTCGCTGTATCTTGCCCATGGGTTCAATAAACGAACGACAATCGCCGTCTGCGGAACTATGATCACGCTTGTTATCTCATCGCTTCTTGCAATCTTCTTTGTGTCCGGAGCGCGCCTTATTGGTCTTGCAACGGACGAATCTTTTTATTTGGAAGTGGGTAAAAATATCGCGCTCAACTTGCGAGGTATTCTTCTTGGAGGAATCATTATTGGCGCGCTAGGCGTGCTTGATGATGTAACCATCGGCCAATCGGCTGCGGTGCATGAACTCAAAGAAGCAAATCAGAGTTTAGATGTGAAAGAATTGTATCGCCGAGGCATGTCGATAGGGCGGGAACACATTGCATCGCTCATCAACACTCTTTTTCTCGCTTATGCCGGAGTTGCTTTGCCAGTTATTCTTTACCTCGTCGCATTTCAAAGCCAAGTGCCGTTGTGGCTCACCATAAATGGAGAACCGATTGCGGAGGAAATCGTGCGAACAGCGGTTGGCAGTATTGGAATTATTCTTGCGGTGCCTATCACCACGCTTTTAGCGGCGTATTATTATGGGAAAGTTCAACATGGACGCGCAACGGAGGAACGTGATGAAATTATTTAATTAGTGAGTAGCTCGGTAGGGTTAAACTTCTACTCGATCGAATGGTTCGACTTCGCTCACCACAAGTGCCGATAAATCCGGCACGTAAACGTTATCATTCCGCAGCAAAGCCTCGATTATTTTAGTTCTAACGTCCTTCACTACGTCGCGCCACAAGAAAATACCCTTCCACCTGGAAGGGTATTTTCTTGATTGTTGAGAAGAGCGGATTTGAACGAGGGATGGGTCGGAAGGGAAGCTCGCGTCCCTTCCGTGTAGGAGGCTGCTGTCGAGAACCGAGGGTTCTCGAGGAGCGGAGCGACGTGAAAATCCTCAACCCGCGCCGATTAAAATAAAAAAGCGAGTATCGCTATTTCTGTGCCCTCATGGTAGGGTTCTATATCCTATGCAGTTACTCGAGAAAGAACAGGCAGAACTCCATGCGGCGTTTCAAAAAGTAGTAGATACTCCTCCAAGCTTCGATTTTTTTGAGGCTATTCATGATTTTGTAGCCTGTATCGAACATACGTCTTCTTTTGCAGATGCTCTTTCTCCCCGGATTAAAGCTAATCGCGAGCTTAATATCCCCGTCCGATACGGTTATCTCAAGCAAATTTATCGAGGTTTAGAGGATGTGAAGACTAAATCGAATGAAGATTTGGGACATGCGCGGTATATGGTGATTCGGGAGCTTACTCAGATTCAAAGCAGTGAGTTTTCCGAAAGCAATTCTTTTTGGAGAAAAAGAGAATTATGGAGAAGGTTGGTGGGTGAGATTTATAAAAAATTGAATCCGCAGTTTTTTCAGGCGAAGAATAGAAAAAAGGTGGTGAGAGGAGCGGCATAATTTTAAGGTTTGGTTGCCTCTTTGCGTTCCTGATTATAGGGTGTTTTTGTACTTTGATAATTTCTTAAAGGCAGCGTTTTGGGTCGGGTGAGTTAGGCTCAAAATGCTGCCTTTAAAGAACTGATTGTGATGTCAGTCGCTTACTGCACGACGCGGTAAGTTCCATGGGCGGCAAGGAGAGAAACATGAAACGATGGAACAAAACGACATTATATTGGAAGTGGAACCTAGGACCAACGATCAAACTTCCTGAAGATAGGGAGAACTTCTACCGGCTTACAGAAGTCCGGATTTGGTCAACTGTAAAACGAGATATTCATGGAGAACTGGTTTTTCAAGTGGTTTGGGACGATGTGGATGGACCGGTGAGAGCAGACTTCCACTCTTCCATGGCGGCAGCTATCTCGGTCTATCTCCACAATGCTTTAAGAGAGACCTTGCGGCCTATGTCTTTCACGTATCTTCCGGATGCTTCTGTCAGAGAGTCCTGGGATTTCTCATTCCAGTTCCCTTTATTGGTCGGAGAGCATTTTTATGACGCCGCACTAGGAAGGATGGAGCAACTCCTCACGGCTTTTCAAATTCCCCAAAAGGAATTGGGATTGCTCTTGCTGGAACACACGTCGATCCAGGTTACGCTCGTCAGGATTAAAAAAGAGTGGATTCCTTATCCGACCTACAAGGCGAATGCGATAAGGACCAAGTTTCTTTTGGAATTAGGCGAGGTTGTGGGGGCATGCGGCCACTGTTTTCGAAACGTGGTAAAATTAGACTCTCAGTACGTTTGTTCTTATTGCGGCGGGTCCAATCGGAATGAAAGCATGCCGGGATTAATGAAGGAAATTCTCCGGAAGGGCTCGGCTGCGGCGCCCATTCCGCCGCGAGCAGCTCCTGCTACTTCCTTCGGGGAAGTAGCAGGGCCATGCGTGTCACAAGGGATTTCAGCTCCTACGTGTCCCAGTTGCGGGCATGTGGCAGTAAGGAACGGGGCATGTTACAAGTGCCTCAATTGCGGAGAATCCTTAGGGTGTAGTTAGGGACCAAGAAATTTCTCTAGATATAAAACAAAGAACGCCACCTGGGCTTATGCTTCGGTGGCGATTCTCTTTTGAATGCCTAGAAATAAAAGAGGGTCGCCGATAAATTTTAGGCAGACCCATCTTTACAATTGGTTCGGCATAGTGCCGAAGGTTTAAGGGTGCGGGCTACAAGAGCCTGTTGAAAATGCCTATTTTGCCTAGACACTTTCAACAGACTCTAGTCCGCGCTCATATGGGGTATTTGCAAGGTACATATTAAAGATACTATTTTTGATAAGAGCGTCAAATTAAGGTGTGGATAACTTTTTCCTTTATAATTTGCTCCTTCCTCCCTGCGGATTTACGGTCGGAAGGCCCGAATTTAAAGGAATTATTAGGTTGTTTCTTCGTAGAGGCGTCCCAATCCCAAAATATCTGGTTCGTGGAAAGGTTTTCCTATGAGCTGAAAGCCTACCGGGAGGTCCGTCGAAAGAGGTTCGCAGGCTTGGTTTCGAACGGGGAGTGAGAGGCCCGGGAGGCCCGCGAGGTTAAGGGGGAGCGTAAAAATATCTTCGAGGTACATCGCGAGAGGGTCGTCTACCTTTTCTCCTATTTTGAAGGGCGACGTGGGGGTGACGGGGGTGAGGATCACATCCACTTTTTCAAAAGCGTTCTCGAAATCTTGTTTGATTAGTGCGCGTACCCGTTGGGCTTTGTCGTAATAGGCGTCGTAATACCCGGAGGAAAGGACGAAGGTGCCCAAGATAATACGGCGTTTTGGTTCGGGGCCGAAGCCTTCGCCGCGAGTTTGGAAATAGCGCTCCTTTAACGTATTTGCTTCCACACGTTCTTTGGTGCCTTGCCAGCGAATGCCATCATATCGAGCCAAATTCGAAGAAACTTCGGCAGGGACGATGAGGTAATAGCAGGGTACTGCATATTTGGTGTGCGGAAGCGAAATTTCTTGGACTTCGAGGCCTAGCTTTTTTATTTTTTGTATCGCTTCCTCCACTCCTTTCTTTACCTCGGAAGCGAGACCGTCGATGAAATATTCCTGGGGAAGTCCCACGCGCATTTTTTTTATCCGATCAAAAGAAGGGTTTAGCAATTCGGCTTCATATTTTTCTTCGTTCGAAGGATTCGTGCTGGTGGCATCGAGCGGATCTTTGCCGCGTATCGCGTTGAAGAGGAGCGCTGCATCTTCTGCGGTTTTCGTGATGGGGCCGATTTGATCTAGGCTCGAGGCCATAGCGATAAGGCCCGAGCGTGAAACTGTGCCGTAGGTGGGTTTGAGCCCCACCACTCCGCAGAACGCGGCGGGCTGACGAATAGAACCTCCGGTGTCTGAGCCCAATCCTCCTATTGCCATGTGGCTCGCCACTGCGGCGGCGGAACCTCCCGAGCTTCCCCCGGGAACGCGTGTGAGGTCGTGGGGATTTTTTGTAACTTGGAAGGCCGAGTTTTCCGTGGAGGAACCCATCGCAGAGTCATCCATATTTGTTTTGCCCAGGAAGACCGCTTGTTCAGTTTTGAGTTTAGAGATTACTGTTGCGTTATAACTGGCTCTATGCGTTTCCAAAATCTTTGAAGCTGCGGTGGTGATTTCGCCTTCAAAGTTCATATTGTCTTTCACGGCGAGCGGAATTCCCGCGAGCGTAGCAATTTCCTCCTCTTTCGCGAGGGCGAGATCTACCCTTTCTGCTTCGCGGCTCGCGGCTTCTTCGCGGAGCGAGAGGAATGCTTTTATTTCAGGATCGGTTTTTCGAATATGTTCGAAACAAGCCTGAGTGAGTTCCAGCGCGGAGAACTCTTTATTAAGGAGGCCTTCGTGGACTTTTTTAATAGTGAGGGTGTGGAGGGGGGATTTCATGTTAGTGCTCGAATACTTTGGGGACTTTCAAAAAGCCCTGCTGGTTTTCTGGGAAATTTTCTACACCTTTACCTGCGTTTGTGCTTTCACGTTCCTCATCTTCGCGAAACGAATTTTGGAGCATTGTACCGCCAGTGAGGGGGGCGACATTCGAGGTGTCTAGCCCCTTCAAAGAATCAAAATGCGCCAAAATATTCTGGAGGTCTTTCAAAAGCTTCGTTTCTTCTTGGAGGGTAAGTTTCAATCGGGCGAGCTCGGCCAAGTGTTCGAGCGCCTTTTTATCGATAATATCAGCCATTTCCGTGATTGTAATGCAGGTGTGAGAAAAAGAAAAAGGCCGGGCGTGACGCTCTACCAATTTCGTTTTTTAATATCACCTCCTCCGAGTTGCTGGGGAAACTACCGTTTTCCTTTTCTCTTCCGTTTTTCTTTGACGACTGGCATCAGTTTTTCCCCCGGTTTGGCTTTGGGGATTTTTTCCAGTTCCTCTGTGATCAATGGGGGTATGGGCATATTTATGCCGCTTTCGGTTGGGGTTGAGGTTTCGAGTTTTGTTTTTCGCATATCGCCGCGAAAGCTCGTTGGCTTTCGGCCGTAGGGAACTTTTCATCTTTTAGAACAAGTTGGAGGAGTTGCAGAAGTTGCTCCGCGCTTCCTCTACATGAAGGATGTTCCCGCGATGGGTTCTTTCGGCGACCCTGCTTTGATGATGCTTCCAATTACCGCTCCTTTCACAGTTCCTTTCTTCTGGGTTTGGTCAGTCCTGCATTCCATATTCACTTATGAAGTGAAAAATGTTCTATTTTATAGCACAAGTAACCTTCTTCGTCAAGGTCTTTATATCTTACAATTTTGGAAATCCTAGCTTAGTGGAGACTTTTCACAATTTTCTTGAATTGGGCCCCTCGATCTGCGTAGTCCTTAAACATGTCGAAGCTCGTGGCGCCGGGAGAGAAAAGCACAGTAGGTGGTAGGTAGTAAGTAGTATGTAGAGCGGAAGTGCGAAGCGCGCTGGTTGTTGCACCCTTTAGAGTTTTTGCAAATTTTATTGGTACACCGCTTTTTTTAATGGTACGGGCAATTTTATTTTTATTCTCGCCCATAAGGATCACGAGTTTTACTGAAGAATTTTTTAGCGCTTTCGCGAGTGGAGCGTAGTCGAGATTTTTGTCTTGACCGCCCGCAATGAGGATCACCGGATTTTTGGGAAAAGCTCGGATCGCGGCGGCGGTGGTGTGGGGATTCGTAGAAGCAGAATCGTTATAGAATCGCACGCCGTTTACGGTGTGGACTAATTCAAGACGGTGTTCGTTGCCTTTGAAATCTTCTACCACTTTTCGGATAGTAGAGGGTTTTATGCCGAGCGATTGGGTTACCGTGGCTGCCATTACTGCGTTTTGGAAATTGTGAGCTCCCGGCATTTGGAGTTTCGAGGGTCTGAATAGATTACAGCGAGAGGGGTTCACTAGGACTTTCTTGCCTCGGCTTTGCTTTCCGATCCAGCGGCTCTTCGCGTTTTTCTCAAAAAAGAAAATTGTGTCCGATTGTTTTTGATATCGAGCGATATTCGCTTTTGCGGAATAATATTCCTGGAGCGATGTATGGCTATCTTGATGGTCGGGGAAAATGTCGAGGACGACGGCGATGTGAGGAGAGATTTCTAAATCCTGTAGTTGGAAGCTGGAGAGTTCGAGGAAGATGTAGGCGGAATTGAGAATTGAGAATTGAGAATTGAGAAGATCGAGAGCGGGGGTACCGATGTTTCCGGCGAGGAAAACTTTTTTGCCTGCGGCTTTGAGCATCTTATATATAAGAGTGGAGGTGGTGCCCTTGCCTTTCGTGCCGGTTACACCGATAACACAAGGCGAGTAGCGGGTAGCACGTAGCGGGTAGCGGCGATTCAGCTCCTCGAAAAATAATTTTGTAGCGCTCGAAATTTGCACTCCGTTCTTTTTGGCACGTTGGATTTCGGGAATAAGGTAAGGAATGCCGGGGGAGCGGAAGAGCACGTCGAAGGCTGCGAGATTTCTTAAATATTTTGATCCGAAAGCCGTTTTTACACCTCGTGGAACTTTTTGGTGTTTTTTATCACGGACCCAAATTTCGGAGTTCTTGAATTTTGGAGAGCGGCGCAAAAAATTAAGGAGTGAGTGTCCTTCGCGGCCAAAGCCCAGGATGCCGATTTTTTGCATTCCTCCTATCATTCCATTGAATTGAAGCTTTGACAATTCATGGATTTACTATAAAATTTTCCCGCGGGGAGGAGCAACGGTTGCTCGCAAGCCCCATAAGCTTGAGGTAGTGGGTTCAATTCCCACCCCCGCAACATTTTTCTACTGCTTAAGAAAAATATTGCGAGGCTCGCCAAAGGCGGCCCGCAACCAAAGAAATGTATTTTGTATACATTCTTTTGAGTGAAAAGGATCGAAGGACTTATGTTGGTTACACGCATGATCTAGATGCGCGTTTGACACTGCATAATTCCGGGAGAGTTAAAGCAACGAAATTTAGAAGGCCATTAAAATTGTTTATTTCGGAGCAATTTTCTAATGAGGTGGAAGCGAAGAATAGGGAGTTGTGGTGGAAAAGTGGTTCTGGAAGAAATAAGCTAAGAGAACTTTTTCACGAGAAGTTTCTCAATGGCTAACTTGATTCCAACGAGGGTATTTGTATAGTAGTATCCAAACATGCCGACGTAGCTCAGTGGCAGAGCAGGGCTTTCATAAGGCCAAGGTCGCAGGTTCAATCCCTGCCGTCGGCACAGTTAGTATTTATCCTGCCATCTTTCCGGCAGCAATTCCTTGAGTTTCGAAATCCTGTCTTTTCTGAGAATCACTTCAGTTTCGAGGTTTTCATAATTCACTTGAAAAAGCATTTCTCGGCAGCGGCCGCAGGGCGGTACAATAAAGACACCAATACAGAACGAATCGGCTTTTTCAAAGCCAAGATGTGGGACGCGCTCCGCGCGTCCACCGAAATGGTCGGTGAATTTGCAGAAAGTCAGATTTTGGTGGCATTATACAACGAAGCTCGCACCTATTTCCAATCGCGGAGCGATTGACTTCGCACGCGCCGAGCGCGTGGTGGCTTTGACCCAAATCGTGCGCCCCGATCGCGCTGACTGCGCCCCAGCCCGCGCTCGCAAGCTCGCGCGGCACACCTCCCAAAAATTTCCTTACATTTTTTCGCGGCTCCTCCCCCCACCCCTCCGCCGCAAGGCGGGAAATATGGAAAGGAAATTTTGGGAGTGCGACGGCGCTAACTACAAAATAAAGGCAAAAATTGCTAAACTTGTGAAGTGGAGGAAATATCAACCACAAAACCTAATATGGCTGAAGCAGAAAAGAAAAAGCCGGAAAACATCTCCGTTGAGGGCAAAAACTTTGCCTATGTCAAAAATCGTCTAATTGGCGGGCAGGTTTTTGCTAGTCAAGACAAAACCGAATATCTACGAACCGCGAACGCGGCGGAAATTGCGGGAGAAGTAAACCTGACAAAAGACCTCTACGAGCGCGGCTTTCCAGTTCCCGAAGTAGTGGCAACAGGGACGCTTGAAAATGGGACGGCTTACTACATTGAGAAGTCAATCGGCGAGCGCGTTTTCGGCGAAATCTTTATGGACGAAACCAAAGCCGAGGGTCGCGTAAGCGACGAAACTTTTGACGCTTTCCTCCAAGTCATTAGGAAATATTGCGAGGCGCAATTCAGTCCGAAAAATTTTGTGCCTCACGAGGTGGACGCGCTCGCCGGAATAACCGCGCTTGCGAATGTTATGCGGAATAATCCGCCGTCGCCGGAAATGAGTGCGATGTTTTCAGAAGCGTACGAGAGAGCGAGCAAGAGGGTCGCCGCGCTTCCGTGGGGTTATGTCCAAGCAGACCTCAATGCGTTCAACATATTGCGCGAGGGAGTGATTGACTTTGAACTTGCCGGATTTGGGCCGGTCGGATATGACGCGATAACCAATGTGCATTTCGGGCGAATGTGGCCGAAAGAGCGTGTCGCGTATGTTTTCTCGGACGACCAAGTTGCTAAATATATTGCGGAGATAGACAAAGTGGCGCAAGAAAAGGGTTTGCCCGCGATGAGTGAATATGAAAACGACTTTTTGGTATTGAAAGCAATTTGGTCGTCCGGCAAAGACAAAGAATCAGAGGACAACCCAGAAAGCCACCCTGACTTTTGGGAATGGCGCGTCAAAATGCGCGATTGGTGTATTCGGCAATATCTCAACGGCGAAAAAATTGACTCAAATCAGTTTGAAGAGGCGGCAACCGCAAAATAAATATGACTGCACTTGGCTTACAACGCGGAATAGTCCGGCTAGAGCCATACAACCCCGAATGGCGCGAACTTTTTGACTTGGAAAAGTCGGCTTTGCAAAAAGTCCTCGGCGATAAGTTTATCGCCGCCGAACACATCGGCTCAACCGCCATTCCCGACCTCAAAGCAAAGCCGATTTTGGACTTGATGTTGGCAATACCGAACTTGAACGATTGGGAGTGGCTCAAAGAGCCACTGGCTAAACTCGGCTACGAGTTTCGCCGCGACTTTAGGAGCGAGCAAGGACATATTCTGTTCGTGAAAGGGTCGGAGGAAAATCGGACGCACTATCTCAAAATAACAGAAGTCAATTCCAACTTTTGGACGGAACATATTTTATTTCGCGATTATCTCGTCAATAATCCACAATACCGCGAAGAATATCAAAATTTGAAAGAAAACCTGTTTGATGCGCACGCGGGCAACCGAGAGCCATACACAAAAGGCAAAGAGGAGTTTGTGCGGAAAATACTCAAACTGGCGGGATTCAAGGGCGAAATACTCTGAAGCGTTTACAGGGAGCCAACCCCGCCGTTTTATAATGTTTCCTAAAAACGGCGGGGTTGGTTGTGCGCGCACTGGGCGGGTGGGGCAAGCACATATAAACTCTGTTCGCGCGAAGCGCGAACCTTTTTGAATACCACAAACACGAACGAAGCCACGCGGGTTAGAGTTTGGCACGAACGCCGCGACGGGGAGCGCCCCAGCACGGCGCAAGGGACGGAAAAAAGAGCGACCAAAAATAGATATTTCAATGACGCTCTTTTTGGAGGACTGAAGCGCCGTCGCACTCCCAAAATTTCCTTTCCATATTTCCCGCCTTGCGGCGGAGGGGTGGGGGGAGGAG
>Ga0194120_10010795_pt1 | contig 11156 bp, 8 predicted proteins | sample TA2MahCa65mmetaG_FD_148642 | JGI IMG/M metagenome (GOLD analysis project Ga0194120, IMG submission 148642) | Freshwater microbial communities from Lake Tanganyika, Tanzania - TA2015019 Mahale Deep Cast 65m | ecosystem: Environmental > Aquatic > Freshwater > Lake | place: Tanzania: Lake... | reverse complement strand
TCCAACTGAGACTCCAACTGAGACTCCAACTGAGACGCCAACGCAGACTCCAACTGAGTCGCCAACGCAGACTCCAACTGAGTCGCCAACGCAGACTCCAACTGAGACTCCAACGCAGACTCCAACTGAGACTCCAACTTTAACTCCGTCTAGAACTCCATGTCCTAGCATTAATCCATCACCATCCCCAACTCCATTCCCATGTACTAATTGTGGAATTGAAGTAATTAAGATGGATTATTCTTTAGTGGGAAATTTGTGTATTGGATTCGTGCAAGGGACTAACCCTGACATTGCAGTATGTAAACAGAATAATATAGTTGGAGTATGCAGCAATAATTACGGTGTTGAAGTTGAATCGCCATCAACAAATCCCTTTGAAGGATGCAATAATTTTGTATGGAACTCTGAAATTGGAACGAGTGATCCAGTTTACTCTCCGCTGATTCCAATTGAGTTGGATCGTAATTGGAAAAAATATGAGGTAACCATTGATGTTCCTGATATTGATGGCAAAGTCATTGGTAACAACGGTGACGACTATCTTGGAATTTACTTTTGGACACAGGTAGAGAGCGAACCTGCTGAGTACAAAGGAGTGGTAAGTCTTGCCAGTGTTCAATTAGAAGAGGGAGACACAGCAAACGAGTTTGCTTATGAAGATCACTACAAGACTTTGGAAAAGTGCCAGAGATTCTACGAAGTTGGAACCAGTTCTGTCACAACAGTAACCGACGGCACAACCGCAGCAGTCGGTGTGTTCAAAGTTGTACAACTGAAGCGCACCAAGAGAAACAAGCCAGACATCTTTGTGACACTTGATGAAAGCACAGGACACATTGATACCATCGGTGTTGGACACATTGATGAACGCAAGTTTGTGGTTAATGTGGGAGTCACAGGCTCTGAGCCAGGACTTCGCCGTGCCAAATTCAAGTGGATTTCAGATTCAGAGATTCCATTGTATAACAATGTGGATCTTGATGAGCAAGGAAACCCAGGCAGAACCACAAAAATCTGTGCAGAAGAAACTGCTTGTCATCTTGCACTGAAATGTAAGGTGGTATCTGAAAATGATCCGTCATGCGGAACGGTGCCTGGGTTCCACCCAAGAGGAGAAGGTGGTATTGCAAGTGATACCTTTAAGATGTTCTTCAGCAATATACCATCCAAAGACATGGACGCAGAGTTTGAAAGTGAACTCGGAGATTCACACGGTGGACTAGTTTTCTATTACTATGAGGGGATTTCTGAGACATGGCCATATGCGCCTGGAGAACCATATCCAGGCCAGCAGGTCATTGGTGGTTCTTTAGGAGGAAACGATCCAAGAAACTTGTATTGGTGCTTGATTACTGGCCCACGATTTGATGCACTAGGCCGTCCATGTGATCCTCATGGGCCCACAGCAAGCGATGGAACAGGTGGTATTTGGTCGCCGGATCAACTCTGGGGTTGTTATGATGAAGCCACCTGCAATCAAACAAACAGATCATTCCGTGGAAGATCGGGATGGAGTCTGAGAAGCATCCAAAATGACCACCAAGATGCAAGAACATTCGCAGACTATACGATAGTAAATCTTAACTTTGCATTTGATAACGCTACAAACAGAGATGTCTTCTTCCCGTCATACTTCAAGCAAAGCGACTCAAACTACACAGATTGGCAGCAAAGAGGTTGCGCGGGTCCGGGTAAGATCAACTGCCCAGAAGAATTGCCAATAGATCCTCTGATAGAAACCTCTAAAGATTACATCTACCATCAACTCAGCGGTACGATGGGAGAAAACATTGTTGCAACTTTCAACACCATGAAACAAAACATGATTGATCTTGTACGATATACAAAAAATGCTCCTGTGGCAGACTTGCCGCTTGCAGGCAAGCAGGTCGGGTTCTATGCTTTCCCGTTTATTGATCTGTGGGGCCAGCCTATAAATCGTAATGCAGCAGGAGATCCTGAGCCTATAGGATACAATCAACTGAAACCTAACCAAATGAACGAACTCAAGGAGTATTCATATAACCGTATGGAATCCTTATACAACGAACTCGATTACATGAGTCCAAGTATGTACAATCTTTACAGCCATCAAATTGTAGGATCTGTAAAACCCGACGAAGAACCACTGAACACAGTGGGATCGATTAACGATAACGATCCTAATGGGCCATATTACTCTCCATTCTGGAAACAGACACCTTGGGTGGGTGCTTGGCAAGTACAGAAAAATTGGCAAACAAATATCCGAGACAAAATTGATCTTGCAAAGAAAACAGGACTCCCAATTTACCCGTCTGTTTCTCCGTTGTTTTGGTCGGCGGGTCAAACAATATGGTTAGGTGCAGAGTATCATGGGTGGCACTACACAACCATGTGTAATCCCGAGTGTAACGGTGTATCCGGCAGGGCGCCATCAGAGGTGGTAGGAAACTGCTACGAAGATTGGAGATGTTGGGGCAAGGTGATGCCAATACAAGATTGGATTGACACTCAAATCGCGCCCGTTATTGATGCTGGTGGGCATGGTATTCAGGTATGGTGGGCACCGGCATATTCATCAACAGTATGTGCGGGAGGAACCAGAGAACAAGGCGCTTGGTGGTCTGTCTTTACCGATACAAATCCAAACATCACCCAATTCAACATAAATGACTTCCCTGATGAAATTACAGGTCCTGACGGATCTAGATTGATGCGTGATAGTGTTGATCAAATATCAAGAGTTGCTAGATGGTACTCGATTATTGATACACACCCAATAGAAATGTATGAAGAGATTACAAGACGATATGACACAAATCCATCAGCATGGAATGCCACAATAAATGCTTGGTTTAATACTTACTATGAGTTGCCGTCAGGTGAAACTCATCCGCTGGCAAAAGAGAATCCCACCAATAGTGAGAATAGGATATTAGTCTCTTGGCAGCAGAATTACTTTAACTGGCGGCATGAACTTAGAAAAATGTTCGTGACCTACTTCCTTGATGGTGCTGATCCATCAAACCTCGGTGATTCAAGACTTGGACAAATGGCAGGTAATCAACAAGATAAAGGGTGGTATGCACCTGCACTACACAGATTCTTGAAGGTTATATGGTCAAAGTATCTGTTGCACTATTCGGTTGCAGCAAAGCAATATGTAGAAAATAGAACATATGCAGAAGAATGGAATGTTGTAACCGCATTTGGAGGACAAGAGGTGTTTGACTCTCTCTTGGAAGAGATCAACAGCGATCCTAGTGGTGGTATCCCCCCCGGCCAATTACCTTGACAAAGTAACATACATAAGATAAGGAGCAAAGATGGCAAACAGCGCAATACGAATTCCCATTCCAGGCAGCATCATTGATGCGGTAAATGCAGTAGACGGTGATATGCTGATATTTAATCAATCAATTGGCCAGAATGGTGCTTTTGTAAACTTCAAACCCCTAATTCAAAATCTTCAGCCATTTACTGGTCAGTCAGTACTGGACTTCTATGTGTCGCTGACTGGAGGAACAGGAACATCATGGGAGAATGCTACCGTTAGAGGCATGACACTTGCTGCGGCGCAGCAGGGTGGTAGTGGCAATCCGATTTCTACTGATATCCGTCTTGGAATTAATCTTGAAGAAGGGGAAGGTAGACCTTCGCATACACTTGAAGTTGCTGGAGATATTTGTGTGTGGGGCAGAGGCACTAAAGGTGGAGATATGGTTGGAACCTTGGACTTCTACAATGCACCAATAGGTACTGACCCACCATCATTGGCGCCAGGCAATCTACTTTTCAAAACTCCAATTAAACTTCATACTACCACAGAACTTGATGATGTACAGAATACGCTGCGTGCAGGCCGATTACTTGTTCGGAACGCCGATAACAAACAAACCTACTTTGCTCGACTAGAAGATATTTTGACGCCTGGAACAGGAATTCAAGTCACAGACAACACGGTAAGTCTTGCAGAGTTTTGTGAAATAAATTGTCCAACTGGATTCACCATAAGAATGGATACAGATGTAAGTGGTGGAGAGTCAGAAGCATTCCAAGTAGTAGAATCTATAGGAACAGCAGGTGTAGATTTTCCTTTGCTTCGACTTGTGAGACAACATGGCAGCGCAATTACTTGGAATGGAACTGCATTCCAAATCGGCGCAAACACTGATCAAACAGTTGCCTCTGGTACGAAAATGGGTGTTGGTACTGGAAACAGATTTCTGCCAGGGGGCGTAGTGGTTGAAAATCTCGCTGCACAGTCTTGTCGATATGCACGGCTGTTTGGTTCAGTTGCTGCTGATCCCGCAGACATCACTATCACAGGAACCGCTAACGATCCCTCTACAGCAATTGACATCGGCAGCAATGCGGCAGCAACAGAAGTGGCAGGCACAGGTCGGTTTGGTTTCTTGCCTGGGTTTGCGTCCATGGTCACTGGCGGGCTTTCTGGTGGTTTTGCAAATCCTGGCTCCTTTGTGAGCGGATTCTTAAACAGGGATGGCGATGGTGGTGGTATCAAGATCAAGGCTTGCGATAGCAACAATGATGAGTTTGCTTTGTTCATGGAAAACGGAGAGTTGGGTTATAGTACGGATTTAACTGGTGGATCAAATACAGCATTAACGGCAAGGCACTTTGCAATTCAGGATGATGTGACCAGTACAAATCCAAACGACCAGTACAAAAATATTTTGGCGAAAGATGCTCCAATTTTCTCAGTTCGCGCCACCTCAGGTGACACCTTTGTTCGTGGATTCTTGTCAATGCCGTTCTTGCCTGGTATTAATTCTGATCTTGATCGGGCGCCTAACGCCCAAGGATCACCCCCCGACACCGGCGAGGAAGGTGATATCAAGCGAACAACCGAAGTGGATTCGGGGGTGGTCACTATAAAGAAATATGAGTTCTGTGCTAATTGCGGGCTCGGCGGCATTGCCCAGTGGGTATTAAAGGCACATTTTGAACTTCCAAAAGGAACTCTTTACTCAGATGCAAACGGAAATGTAAAGATTGCTCGTGAAGGCCCCAATGTTCTATACCATGGTCTTGATGGTGTTACAACTTGGTGATCAGGGCTAGTAGCGATTAAGCATGACACATGATTCGTTTATTCATCGCAAAGACAACAGCATAAGCATCAATGGAGTTTCAATCTCGATTGAGGCGCTGCGTGTTTACGATCCTGCCTATACGCTTCCGACAGGAATACGGTCTGTTCGATACACCATAGACCCCCAAACAGGAACAGGTCATCATTTCCAACACGATGGAAACAGAAATTTACAAGGCATTCACCCGTGTCCTCAACTGGATGGATACATCTCTAATCTGCAAAGCATCAAGGCCATTGCAGATAATCTGAAAGAAGAAAACACAGAGATTGATGCTCTGCTTGCCAGTGTTCTAGCATCTTATGCAGACAAACGCAAACAAGAGTATCCAGCCATTGAAGAATTAGTTGTGGCATTGTGGGAACTGGTGGTGGAATCTAATCCATCGGCCATGTCTCGCGTTCAAGAGATTCAATCAAGAAGACTACATACTAAGCAGAAATACCCAGTAGATCGCAACAACAGTTGAGTTGACAGCGAGCCGGGAACCAGTGAAAGTGATAACCGAAGGAGATACCATGAAAATTTCGTATGCACAAGCATTCAACGCAGCACCCATTTTGAACACTCTTTCCGCTCGACCTCTTTCTGCTGGCTTGGCAATCAAGTTGGTAGACATCGTGGAGTTGCTGAATCCTCATCTACTTGCAATAGAGCGATTCCGTGATGGCCTAGCAACTTCCGTGGAAAAGAAATCTTCAAAGAAAACTCAAGAGGAATTGGGTGGACAATTTACAGAGTATCTTAACACCACTAAGGTGGATTTGGGATCGTTTGTTCCTTTGTTCCCCGAAGAAGCAGATGCGGTAGGATTGGCATTTACTATGCGTGAGATGGGAGCAATTCGGTTCATGTTTGCTCCACCCATAAACACCCGCACCAACCAGTAATGAAACTGTAGGATTGGCATCATTCGTGAACCATACATAACATGGGAGATATGCCATGCCAACAATCAATTCACGCAAGAAACTCAAGGATTACATCTACCGCAAACTAGGCGCACCTGTCATTGAAATCAATGTTGATGATGCTCAGGTCGAGGATCGTATTGACGATGCAGTTCAGTTTTTGGGGGAATACCACTTTGATGGAGTAGAGAAAATTTACCTACCTTATACCATTACCCAATCTGACACAGATAGGAAATATATTACTATTGCCAACCCCAACATCCTGTCGATTGTGAATATGTACCCCATTGGTGGAGAATCCCAAACCAATTCAGACAACATATTTAGCGCCAGATACCAGTACAGTCTGCAAGACTTTAACAGTCTGATTGCAATGGATCTTGCAAACTGGACGGTAGTTCAGCAAAGATTATCTTTGATTCAGCAGATGCTTGAGCCAGAAAAGCAAATCAGATGGAACAGAATCACCAACCAACTGTTCATTGATGCTGAGTGGGATGTTGATTTTCCTGTTGGCACTAATCTGATATTTGAAGTGTACTCGCAGGTTAATCCTGCCGACTATGCTGACATCTATGACAATCACTTTCTAAAGAAGTACGCAACGGCGTTGGTCAAGATGCAATGGGGACAGAATCTGTCCAAGTACAGCGGAATCCAGTTGCCTGGAGGAGTGACATTTGACGGGAAGGCAATCGCTGAAGCAGCAAAAGAGGAAGCAGACAAACTGGAATCTGAAATGCGAGCATCCTTTGAACTTCCGCCTGATTTTTTGGTAGGATAACATGGCACTAAATCCGTACTTCTCCAAATACGAACGGAGCGAACAAACTCTTGTGGAAGATTTGGTGGTTGAAACCATCAAAATGCACGGACATGAGGTTGTGTATCTATTCCGTGAATCTCCTGAGATTGATACGGTATTTGGAGAAGATTCGCTACCATCCGTCTATAAGATTGGTAAACCGATTGAGATGTATGTGGAAAGCGTAGATGGATTCGAGGGAGAAGGTGACTTCATCGCCAAGTTTGGACTAGAAGTGCGTGACAGTATGAAACTGGTGGTAAGCAAGCGCAGATGGAAACAAGAGTTCAGCGGAATCACGGGGGGCATGCCGCCTGGAAATAATGCAGAGAGGCCGAGAGAGGGTGACCTGATATACTTCCCCATGTCCAAAGGAATCTTTGAGATTAAATTTGTTGAACACGAGAAACCTTTTTATCAGTTCGGCAAGAACTATGTGTACAGTATTTCTTGCGAACTTGCAACTTCTGCCGGTGATACATTCGAGACAGACAACACAGAGATTGACACCGCAGGAACGGGGATTGAACAAGGATATACCGAAATGGCGTTGGATGTGACTCTTGTAACTGGATCAGGAACCTATGCTATTGGAGAAACGGTAACGCAAGGAACTGCATCTGCCAAGGTGCTAAACTGGACTCCACCATCGGGTATGACGCTTGCTGTGTTGAGACTAGAGCGAGTAGTGGGTGTGTTTACTGCCAGCCCAACTCCTATTGTCGGTGCTAACTCAGGAGCATCATGGTCTTACTCTACACAGACAATAACTAACATTTTGGTTGGCCCGCCCAATAGTACGGTGAATCAAAATGCAGAATTTGAAATTGAACTGGATCAAATAGTAGACTTTACCGAAACTAATCCATTTAGCGAGAACACCTAATGTTCAACGGCAATAATCCATTCTACCATCAATGTGTTCGCAAAACAGTTGTTGCATTTGGTTCTCTGTTCAACAATCTGTATATCAGCGACCCTGCAAATAACCCACCGCAACGCATTCCTCTTACATATTCTCCCAAGCAAAAATGGCTTAGACGCCTTTCAGAAAGCAAAATGGAAAGCGGTCAGACTTTCAACATGACTTTGCCTCGCTTGGGATTTGCTTTAACCAGTTGGGAATATGATAGTGGGCGTAAGCGTACAACCATGACCAAAAAGGTGCGCGATAGCAGCGCACCCACCGCAGACTATCAAAAGGTTTATAGATTTGCAGAAGTTCCGTACACATTCACATTTGAGTTGTATATTATGCCGGATACAATGGACAATGGACTCAGAATAGTAGAGCAAATTCTTCCATACTTCACTCCGTCATACACGGTCAGTATCAACTTCACAGACATAGACAAGAAGATAGACCTGCCAATCACGCTCACCTCGGTTGGTTGGGAAGATGAGTATGAAGGAAACTACGATTCTGTCAGAACTATGATGTACACCATGTCATTTAATGTGAAGGGATACATCATAGGTCCTCTACGCGATACAAAATTTGTACTAGAAACACAAACTGCTATACATGATAGTTCCGACATCGGAAAACCAAGAACATCAACCCGCGACTTTGTAAGAATATGGGATCGTGCCGTTGAGGAAGGAACTACGGGACCCAATGCGCCACTTTCTCTAACGGGTACTGCATACGATGTTTGGCGAGACATAGAATTGTTTGAAGACATTGATTCAAGTTGGAATGCAGGAGCGTAAACATGGAACCAACCAAAATAGTAGATGAAAAACTTGCATCGGTTCTAGGCATTGAGAATGATATTGTGCCCATCGAAAAGTCAGTAAAAGCGATCACAACACAAGTTCCTGAAGCGCAGCATCCGCTGGCACAAGAAGACCCCCACGCAGCGAATGACTACAGCGAAGTTCGCAAGAATCTGAAAGACCTCATTGATGTGGGTAAATCTGCGCTTGATGGTATTCTGCAAGTTGCCAGTGAAGGAGAATCTCCCCGCGCATACGAAGTTGCTGCCATCATCATGCGTCAGATTGCGGATGCGAATAGCAATCTCATTGATCTGCATAAGCGAGTAAAAGATATTCGTCATGTGGCAGCACACGAAAAGCAAACCGCACAAAGCATCACAAACAATGCCATCTATTTGGGCAGCACCAAAGACCTGCAAGAATATCTGAAACTACAAAAGGAAGAACAGCGCAAGCGACTTGAAGACCAAAGTGAGTAAAGCATGACTCTGCGACAGGAAAATACCTATCTTGGTAATCCCAATCTGAAGGCGGCAAACACCGCTGTTCCGTTCACTCCCGAACAAGTTGCAGAGTACATGAAATGCAGCGAAGACCCAATATACTTCATCACCAAGTATATTCGCATCGTGACGCTTGACAAAGGACTTCAATCCTTTGAACCCTGGCAATTTCAGCAAGACTTGTTGCGAACAGTACACTCTAATCGGTTTGTGATTTGCAAGTATCCGCGTCAGAGCGGTAAGTCAACCACGGTGCTGGCATATGCTATGTGGTACATTCTATTCAACCCCACAACCAATGTGGCGCTGCTTGCAAACAAACTACAGACTGCACGAGAACTGCTAGGTAGACTCAAAACAGCATACGAGTATTTGCCTAAATGGTTACAACAGGGCATCGTGAGTTGGAACAAAGGTTCTCTTGAACTGGAAAACGGTTCCAAGATTCTTGCGTCTGCTACTTCTTCATCTGCTATTCGTGGTGGATCGTTCAACCTGATTATTCTTGACGAGTTTGCATATGTGCCACATGAACTGGCAGAAGATTTCTTCTCGTCTGTGTATCCCACCATCGCCAGCGGTCAAACATCAAAGGTGTTGATTGTATCCACTCCGAAAGGATTGAATCTGTTTTATCGGTTATGGATCGGCGCCAAAGAAAAGACCAATGCATATGTGCCTGTTGAAATCCATTGGAGCGATGTGCCTGGACGAGATGACAAATGGAAAGCGCAGACCATTGCAAACACAAGCGAAGACCAGTTCCGTGTAGAGTTTGAGTGCGAGTTTGTGGGATCGCTTCATACCTTGATTGATGTCAAGAAACTGAAAACACTACCGTGGCGCCGACCCATACAGAAAACTCTAGACGGTATGGATGTGTATGAAGCAGTAAAGCCAGATCATATCTACGCCGTAGTGGTAGACACCTCACGCGGCGGTGGATCAGATTATCATGCCATCACGGTGATGGATGTGACTCAGACTCCATATCGATTGGTTGCAAAGTTTCGCAACAACTCCATGTCGCATCTGATTCTGCCAACTATCATCGACAAAATTGCCAAAGATTACAATAATGCCAGTGTATTGGTGGAACTGAACGATATTGGAGAGCAAGTTGCCACAATTTTGCACGAAGACTTGGAATGCGAGAATCTACTGAATACCACCGTGCGAGGCCGAGGTGGTCAGGTACTGTCGAACTTTGGAGTTGGCAAACGCCAATTAGGGGTGAAAACCACCCATCCCGTGAAAAAGGTAGGATGCTCGGTTCTGAAATCTCTGATCGAAGAGGATAAAATGTTGGTGGAAGACTTTGATATCATCAGCGAACTCGCCACATTTGTGTCCAAAGGCGACACATTTGAAGCAGAACCTGGCTATCACGATGACTTGGTAATGACCCTTGTTCTGTTTGCATGGATGACTTCTCAACCATACTTCAAGGATTTCACAAACATAGATATCCGTAGATTGATCTACGAAGATCAGATCAAAAGGATCGAAGAAGACTTGACCCCGTTCGGAATGATTGATGACGGCTTAGTGGCTGACGATGACAATACCATGTGGTGAATGCCTTTTCTGAAAGTAAGAGTAGGCATAAATACAAGCGCAGAACCATTCCAAACTTCTGTTTGACCAAAGGAGACACACATGGGATTCCAACTTAGTCCAGGCGTAGAAATCAAAGAATTTGACTTTACAAACATTATTCCTGCTGTTGCTACTTCTTCAGGTGCATATGCAGGTCAATTTGTTTGGGGTCCAGTAGATGAAATTCTGACCATCTCAAGCGAAAACGAACTCGTGTCGGTGTTTGGTAAACCAAACGATGACAATGCTTCAGGATGGCTTGCTGCTGCAAACTTCCTCTCGTACGGCAACAATCTGAAAGTTGTGCGTGTAGTGGAGGAAGGCACCGCTCTGAATGCAGGTGCAGCAGGATCAGGCGCAGTCACAGGATACATTCCAAACGAACAGGCTTGGGAAAACGACACACAAGCATTTGGTTTCCTTGCCAAGTATCCAGGCGCACTCGGTAATGCAATCTCGGTGTATGCATACAGTCTGGCTAGCGATCACACCACCGGCGGTATGCATATCG
>Ga0194120_10010794_pt1 | contig 11157 bp, 11 predicted proteins | sample TA2MahCa65mmetaG_FD_148642 | JGI IMG/M metagenome (GOLD analysis project Ga0194120, IMG submission 148642) | Freshwater microbial communities from Lake Tanganyika, Tanzania - TA2015019 Mahale Deep Cast 65m | ecosystem: Environmental > Aquatic > Freshwater > Lake | place: Tanzania: Lake... | reverse complement strand
GGCCACCGCTTCACGTTTGTACTCCACTGAAAACTTCCGTCGTGCTCTCATGACACCCCTCCTGGCCCATTATGGGCCTTAAGTGAGGTGTCCGTAAAATCGGGGCAGAACCCGTAGAACCCCACCCGCATCAATCAGCCTGCGTGTTTCTTCGCCACGCAACTGGTCGATGGCTTGGACGACTTTAAGATGGCTGTAGTGTTTTTCAATCATCAGCACACTCGTTCCCATCTGCTTGGCCAGCGTGTGTATCGGCACTTGGTCATTCGTTAATGCCAGCGTCGCATAAGTGTGTCGCAGGCTGTAAAACACTCGCTTGTTGCCTGTTATCGGGTCAATCAGTAAGTTGTGTTCTTTCAAATAACTCTCAAACATCTTCTGCCAGCTCGTCTGCTCTTCGCCGTTTCTCGTCCTAAACACATAGTCTTCGTTCGTCGGCACAGTCAGTTTCTTAAACGGCTCTGTAATGCTGTCATCAATGTCGTAGTTGCGTAGTGCGATGCGCTCTAATGCTTTTACAGTCCTTCCCATCCCTACAATCGTGCGTGTGCCCGTCTTGCCGCTTACCACCATCTCCACGCTTCGGTTTAAGTTCGGCAGCACAATCTCTTCGTGCTTATCGTCTGTGTCGTCCGTGTTGTCTATCTCGCCTGTCGGCTTAAGCGTGGGCTTCATCGCAAACTTAATCTGCCGCCACTGTAAGTTCAGCAGCTCCGTGCCTGGTCGTGCGCCTGTATCCAACAGCACATCCACATAGTCCCGCATCAGCTGCCGCATCTCTTTGCTCTGCTCTGTGCGTGCCGCATCAATCCAGTCATCGAAGTTCGCCAGCAGTGCCCGCAGCTCCGTCATATCAAATGCTGCCCTGCGCTCACTCTTCTTGCCTGTTGCTTCTAACTTCGGCTTGTTTGCCTCCGTTAAAAAACCTCGTATCACCGCTTCGTCAAACACACGATTCAGTGCTGCGTTGTGCGTAAGCATCGTGCTTTGCGTGGGCACTTTCTCCATCAGTTCAGCACGCTTGATGTTCAGCTCGTCCAACGCTTGGTAGTCGATGCTGGTGATGCTGCGCTTACCCAGTATCGGAATCAGATAATCGTTAATGACCCGTATGTAGTCCGTGTAGCTGCGCTTGCCTTTGCCTACAGCAATCTCGTGCTCTAAACGCTCCACTGCCAGCCGCGCCACATCCCTAAACTTGCGTGTAATGACTGGCAGATTCGAGCGTCTGCGTATCTCCGCTTCCATACGCAACTCGTGTGCCCGTGCTTTGGCTTTTTTTAAGTCGCTTTGTTGTGTTGATGCTCGCTGCCACACACCATCAACCTTGTATCGACACTGCCATACACCACTGCGCTCACGCCGATACACGATCAGCTCACGCTCAATCAGTGTGTATGTGGTTTCTTTCGGGTCTGGCATAACGCAACTGTAGTTTCGCAAACGCAAACGGACAATGATTCGACTCGGACGCTGGACAAAAAAAGAGCTGCGTTCGCAGCAGCTCTGTATGCGTATCTGGTGGGCCCAACAGGACTTGAACCTGTGACCAATCGATTATGAGTCGACTGCTCTAACCAACTGAGCTATGGGCCCGAAAAACTTTTAACTCGAATACACAACGCTGCCGTTCTTATCCACCACACGCACCATCAGTGCGCCACTGTTCTTTTTCTTCATCGCCACATTCAGTGCTTCACTCTCGCTGCTGTATGTGCCGATATTCGTCCAGCTTTCGTAAGCGTTCTTTGCTTTTTATTGTGCTTTATACACAGCCGCAGTCCCTCCGTTGCTCTGCTGCCACCGCCCTCCACAAACCCATCCCTAAAAAGCAGAAAAAGTGTGTAAGTGGTGTGTAAGCAGTTTTTACAGGTCAAAAAACGCTATAAGCGTTGATTTTACTGCGTTTCAGGGCTTTGGACAATCCGATAAAACGGATTATGAGTGGATTCATATGGTGTAGGCAGGGTATGGTGCGTTAATTCATGTGGACAGGCGTCCGTTGGAGCATGGTAGCCGGAACTGGTATCCGCTGCCAGCACAAAAACGAACCGTCTGCGAGTGTGCGAGCCTCGACATGCTCACCCGTCGTTCTCAACTCCGGCTCTTTCTGGGATTGCTCGTTCTGATCGGGGTGTATCTGCTCCTGCCACTGGTGGCCTCGGCTGTTCTGACGAGTGGACTCAGCCGCTATGGGTACGAACATGTGATGGTTCAGCTCGGCTATCCCGGATTTCAGGGGATGCGGATTCCCGTCGTGTCCTTCCGCCAAGAGTTAGGCCGGGAAAAGCTGATGGTGTCCCTGACGAACATCGACATTGAGTATAGTCTGCCACAGTTGTTGCAAGGACGGGTTAGACGGGTGGTGCTTCCGGATGTTGCGCTCCAGATATTGAGTACGCAACCGAGAGACGCCGCTGACGGAGAGCAGCCTTCCGCCGATCCCGCCGATGAAGGTGAATCACCCTGGAGCTTGCTGACGGCGGGAGACCTGCTGCACCGGTTGCCGATTCTCCCGTTTGACGAAGTGCAACTGGATCGGGTGACGATTTTTCGCGAACAGGCTACCGGTCCGCTGCGCAAGGTGCATGTGTCTGGTTCGTTGATGTACCAACATGGCGAGATCGGCGGGCAGCTGTCATTCCAGGGCAACGAGACGGCGTCCTATGGGCTCACCATTGCAGGCCATTCGGCCAGTACCTGGTCGGCAATGCTGGTGTCCCAGCGGCTCCAAGCTGTGCCGATTGTGTCCTGGCAGTCACAAGCCAGTCCAAACGGCGAACAGATCGAGGTGACCGGACGGCTTGAAGTCAATGTCCGGGAGTTCGCGCCGTTCATTGCGTTGCTGGTTCCAATCGGTCCCGATCTGGGAAAAGTCTCCGGGAATGTGGCCGTCAGCTGGTCTGGCGTGGCCGCAACTGATGCGGCACTCACATCGATTTGGCGCGATCCGCATACGCAATTGACCGGAGGCATCCACGCGCAGATCACGTTGCCTGCGCTCAAGGGAGTGGCGAAGGGCGTCACCGTGGCCTACAAGGGTTCATTTGCCGGCAATGCCGCGCAGATCGGGTGGACCTTGGATCCTGGGGTGCTGCTTGTGGCGACGATTGATGCACGCTCGCGGATGATTCCAGAATCGATCAGGAAGGTGCTCGATCGGGGCGATCAGCCGATACGGATTGACAATGCGAAGCCGGTGCGAGGGACATTGCATTGGTCGGATTCGCCGGTTCGGATGGTGGTGGAGGGGCCGTTGCACTTCAGCTATGGGGCAGCGTCAGGGCCGCTTGTCGTGGGTTTTGAAACAACCCGTGCCGAAGGACTTGGCGCGGAGTTGGTATCGGCGGCCGGGACGTTTCGCGTTGAGGGCGTGTTGCCGAAGATCGTGACGTCGGCACTGTCTGCCAAGGAAGCAGTCGCGGGATTACGAGGCTCGCTCTCGCTGGCGCGGTCGCGTGTTCAGGCGATCATGCTGCCGCCCTCGTCGATCACGGCAAAACAAGTCGAGGGTGGAACAAGCACGATTCCAGTCCTGACGGCGCAGGTGGCCGAGTCATTCCCTGTCCAATGCGACGTGACGGATTTTCATTGCACCGCGGGACCGATGGCATTGGCAATTCGCGCACCGGCTGTGAAGATGATGGGACGGCAGCTTCGTCTCGGTCAGGGGATGGTACGGTTGGAACAGTCCGAGATCACTCGGACTTCCTGGAGCACACAAGGCAACGTGTCGATTCGTACCGTGGCACTCGATGCATTGCCCCTGGAATGGCCGGTCACCGATTGGACGGCCACGTTTGCAGCGACAGAGTCAAGTGTTCGTGCGGATGTTCAAGTCGAGTCCCTGGCTCACGGTGTCCTGGTTGCGGCTACCGTTGAGCACCCCCTGAGTGCCGGGCAAGGAACGTTACACGCGACGATCGGGCCGATCGTCTTCGATGGCGCAGAGCGCCGGTTGAGCAAGCTCGTGGGCGGACTGCCGGCCTTCATAGAGATTGCCGAGGGCCAGATCGCGGCGACCCTTGATGTTGCTTGGTCGGATGGGATGGGGCCTCCTGCGCAAGCGTTTCAGTTGACCTCTGGAACGGCCACGATCTTCGCCGACAAGTTGACTGCGCAGCTTCACGAGTATCGCGCGAAAGGGATCAGCTCGACCATGGTGCTGCACACGCAAGGAATGGAATCCATCGCGACCGTGCGACCGGCTCAGATTTCCATTGCTTCGATTCAGACCGGTGTGGAGATCACCAATCTTGCGACCACTCTTCAAGGAAGCTGGACAGTGTCGCAGAGCTTCCCGATCGTCGAGATCAAGGAGTTTCGTTGTAATTTGTTCGGCGGGACGGTCACGAGTCCTGGCCTGACGATGGATCTCGCGAATCCCGTCTTTCACACGACCCTGTCGCTGCATGACTTGGATCTTGCCAAAGTCTTGAACGTCGAGCACAATTCAAACCTTCAGGGGACTGGAACATTGGGTGGCACGGTGCCTGTGTCTGTCACGCAGGCGGGCATGACGGTCAAAGACGGCCTGGTGACCGCACTCCCGCCTGGCGGAATTATTCGATACGGAGGATCGCTGGATTCGTCCAAGGCTATGTCGGAGCCCAATAGTCAGCTCCAGTTGGTCACGCAGGCGTTAAATAACTTTCATTACACAGTCCTGCGAGTTGGTGTAGACTACGGCGAAACCGGGACGCTGTTTCTGAGCGCGCGTCTGGAAGGAAGAAATCCCGATCTGAAGCATATTCCTCCGGTCAATTTCAATCTGACGGTGCAAGAACACATTCCGACCCTGTTGAAGAGTCTGCGGTTAATTGAGGATATTCCGAAGGCTGTTGAAAAGAGACGCAAGCGAAAATAGTTGAGGTGATTGATGACGCAGAGCAAGCGGGTGTGGGGACTATGGATCAGTATGGTAGGGGTAGGAGTTGGGATCGCGCTCGGCGCCTGCACGCCACGAGTGGAAGTCGCGGCGCCGGATAAGCCCATCACCATAAACCTTAACGTGAGGATTGACCACGAAGTGCGTGTGAAGGTTGATAAAGAACTTGATAAGGTGCTCTCGGACGAGAGTGACCTGTTCTAAGAGGAGATCAATTAGCCATGTGGAGAAAAACCATCGTGTGTGGAGCAATCTTATGGAGCGTGGCTGGTATGCAGCCGCTGCTGGCGCTCACACTTGAAGAGGCAAAGTCGAAGGGATTGGTCGGCGAGAAGTCCAACGGCTATCTGGGTGTTGTAGCGGCGGGCAACAGCGAGGCGCAGGCTTTGGCAAGTGACATCAACCAGAAACGCCGTCAGGCGTATCAGGAAATTGCTCGCCGTGACGGAACGAGCTTGAGCACGGTTGAGACGTTGGCCGGAGAGAAAGCCATCGAGAAAACCAGGCCCGGTAATATGGTCGAAGGCCCCGGGGGTTGGGTCAAAAAATAATCGTCTCACCCATACCGGTCGTTCTCCCAGGGCAAGGCGGTATTGGAATAGCCTCGGACTTCCCAGAATCCTTTCTCATCCCGATCCGCGAACCTAATCTCTTTCACCCATTTGGCCCCCTTCCACGCATAGCGTTTCGGAATGATCACGCGGACAGGCCCTCCGTGGTCCTTGGACAGGGGTTGGCCGTTCCAAGTGCGGGCCAATAACACGTCGTTATCATCGCAGGCATCAAGCGGGAGGTTGGTGGTGTAGTCGTCATACGACGTAAACAGGACAAACTTGGCGAGGGAGAGGGGTTTCACGATCGACAGGAGGTGTTTGAAGCTGACCCCTTCCCAGTCGTTGTCATAACGGCTCCATGATGTCACGCAATGGAAGTCAGACCGATCCGTGAATGGCGGCTGCGCTTGGAATTGCTCCCATGTCCAAGTCACAGGATTCGAGACGAATCCCCCAATGGTCAGCGTCCATTCCGATAAGGGGATGTCCGGTTTGAACCCCAAATCCAACACAGGCCACGTTTCAACGAGATGTTGGCCCGGTGGAAGGCGGGAGTCTCCCTCATAAAAGACCTCACGTTCTTCTCCTCCCCGTCGGGCCTTGGCCCATTGTTCCTTTGTCTTGGTGAGTCGAGTGGGTTCGTCCATTGCAGCCTCCAGGCCCACAGAATAGGGTAATCCACATGGCGCTGGCAAGCAGGTTGACGGACAGGGAGAAATGGGTGCGATTTTCGGTAAATCGTTGTGTTATCAAGAAGATCCGATTGCATTCTCGCCTGCTACACTTATACACGATGGACTAGGCTTTGGCGGGGAATGCATACGACGCATGATCATTGTTCTGGAGTCCAAACGGGTGGCGCTTGTCGTGGGCCTGGTCGCGGGGCTTACCTGTGTCGTATGGGCGCAACCGGCTGGGGCGGCTTCAATGGCGGCCAGGAAGGTCGTTCCCTTACACGCAGCTCAGCCATCCTCGGTTAATCAGGCGAAGCCCCCTATAAGTCGCACACTTCAACAAACTATGGGTAAAGGTACAGGCAGGCGTTCACTTCAAAAAGGCCGTAGGAAAGGGCCTTCCACAGATCGTATGTTGAGCAATCGAGGACGAGGAAAGGTTTCAGATAAGGGGGTGTCTGCTGGGGGAGTGGATAAGGTGAGCCAGGGTTTGACGTATCATGGGATACTCGAACAGCCCCAGCGGTACGATCCAGGCAGAAAGAGTAAGGGGGCCGTCCTGACCCCTGAGGCACGGGAGTTCCGTTTGGATCATTTTCACGAGTTGGATCGCAATCGGGATGGGGTTCTGGATCCATTGGAACGGGCCGTCGGGCGCCCCGATATCGAGCGGGATCTGAACAATCGCTAGTATGGCGAACGGATAGTGCTATAGTTTTAACAAAACTGACCGAAATGAAATCATTGGATCCACATACGCGATATTTCATGCGCCCCTTCATTGTTATACCGATTCTCATTGCCTGTGGTTGTGCCGGTTCGGAGGCCTCTCTGACCGATCAGAGTGCCAATGTTCGCCAAGAGGCTTGTATAACACACCACAAGATGGTCGAGCCTGACCGGCATGCACGAGTCTCCTGTCGGTATCAGCCTGGCTTGTTAGAACAAGTGGGGAATGCCCTTAGCGGGAGCGCTTCTGCACTCAGATCTCCTAATCCCTAACCCGATTGCCCGTCTCGAACTCTCCTCTCTCCATCCGGTCCGTCCTCCAGATTCGGCTCTCATGGGAGTCCGTAAGATCATGGCAGGTGGAACGACCAAGCCTGTAGCATTCGTCATTGACAGGGTACCGGAGGACTCCCCATGATACGTGAGCCAATCGCTATGTCTAGTGAGATGCCCATAGCCCAGTCGGCGAACAAGACCTATGCCGCAAAGGTGGTCATTGCCGGCGTCATTGTGGCCGTCATTGCCGCCTTCTTCTATTTTGACCTGGGTCGCTATCTCTCCTTGGAGGGGCTGAAACAGCACCGCGATCAACTGGTGCTGTTCACGGACACACACTATGCGGCTTCGATTCTGCTCTTCATCGGCACGTATATCGTGGTGGCGGGGCTAGCGCTTCCTGGTGCCGTGATTCTCACGCTGGCCGGCGGGTTTCTATTTGGAAGTGTGTTGGGCACGCTCTTCGTGAATCTTGGCGCCACGACGGGCGCGGTGGTGGCCTTTCTTGCCTCGCGGTATTTGTTGCATGACACAGTTGAGCAGAAGTTCGGTAAGTGGCTTGGACCGTTTCAGGAAGGTTTTGCCAAGAATGCGTTCAGCTACTTGCTGACCTTGCGATTGATTCCGCTTTTTCCGTTCTTTGTTGTCAATCTCGTCTCAGGGCTGACGCGTGTCAGCGTGGGAACGTATGCAGCTGCTACGGCCATCGGGATCATTCCAGGCTCGTTCGTGTATGCCTATGCCGGACGCCAGCTTGGATCCATCAATACGCTGAAAGAGATCGCGTCGCCGAATGTGATCGGCGCCTTTGTGTTGTTGGGATTGTTCGCACTGATTCCTATTGTCTATAAGAAGTTTACGGCAAAACGGGCCTGATGGCGGAGAGGATAGCTGGAATGAGCCCCTACGACGAATCAATCATCCTCCCCAACGACGAGCACAATCAGCAGCTGCTGGCCAATGTCCATCCCGCCGACTGGATCAATCCGGAGCCGACGGGCCGATACAATATTGTGGTCCTCGGCGCTGGAACCGCTGGCCTCATTACGGCAATCGTGGCAGCAAGTCTTGGCGCCAAAGTGGCGCTGATCGAAAAGCATTTGATGGGAGGGGATTGTCTGAACGTCGGGTGTGTGCCGTCTAAAGGCATCATCCGAGCCGCGAGGGTTTGGGCTGATCTGCGGAAAGCCGCTGACTTCGGTGTCCATATTCCTGCCGGAGTGAAATATGACTTCGGGGCCGTGATGGCCCGGATGCGAAAACTGCGCGCGCGCATCAGCCACAATGATTCCGTTCATCGCTATGCCAAACAGGGGGTTGATGTCTACATCGGCAGCGGTCGCTTTACCGGCGCTGACACCATTCAGGTGGAAGGGCAGGCCGGGAATCAAACGCTGACGTTTGCGCGGGCTGCTGTGTGCACTGGCGCGCGCGCGTCCGTTCCTCCTATTCCTGGACTACAAGAAGCTGGGTATCTCACGAACGATACAGTCTTTTCGCTGACGGAACTACCGCCGAGGCTTGCCGTGATCGGAGCCGGTCCCATCGGGTGCGAGCTGGCGCAGGCGTTTGCCCGTTTCGGGAGCCAAGTGTATCTGATCGAAGCCACGCACGGGATCATGCCGAACGAAGATCGCGATGCTGCTGACATCGTCGAACAACAAATGTTGCGGGATGGGGTGACACTGCTCTGTTGTGGGAAGGATGTACAAGTCCAGAAAACGGAATTCGGTAAACGCCTCACGGTCGATTCACATGGCCAGCAGTATGACGTGACGGTCGATAAGATTCTGGTCGGCACGGGCCGGACGCCAAACGTCGATGGGCTTGGCTTGGAAGCGGCCGGCGTCGCGTTCGACAGACGTGGGGTGACTGTGAACAGCCGTTTACAGACCTCGAATCCGAAGATCTTTGCCGCCGGCGATGTCTGCTCACGGTACAAATTTACCCATGCGGCCGATGCCATGGCCCAGATCGTCATCCAGAACGCGTTGTTCCCGCATCCATTGGGTTTGGGCTATGCCGACGTGGAGTCCTTGAACATGCCCTGGTGCACCTTTACCGAGCCGGAGGTCGCGCATGTGGGGCTGTACGAGAAAGATGCCAAGGAGAAGGGTATCGAGCTGGAAACCTATACGTACAAGTTGGACGAAGTGGATCGGGCGATCCTGGATGGAGAGGAAGAAGGATTCGCGCGGGTACACATTCAAAAGGGAACGGATAAGATCCTTGGCGCAACGATCGTCGCGGCCCATGCCGGCGATTTAATCAATGAATTGTCCGTGGCGATGAAGGCGGGAGCCGGCGCTAAGACAATTGCCGGCACGATCCATCCGTATCCGACTCAGGCTGAGGTGAACAAGAAAGTTATCAATCTGTGGCGGAAGGCCCACTTCTCACAAGGCGCGAAGAATTTCCTCGTCAAGCTTTTTGCGTGGATGAGGCGCTAAGATCTGTGATGCACGGTCGAGCTCGCATATTTAGCATAGTACTATGCAGTGTATGGTTGATGGGGCCTAGCGAGGTGCCGTCGGCATCAGCCCAAGGAAGCCCGGTGATCGAAGTCGCGAGGTTTTCCAGCGCCACACTGGGACAGACAGTGCCGGATGGGTGGAAGCCCCTTTCGTTCAAGAACATTCCACGCTCGACGACATACGAAGTGGTGAAGGACGGGGATAAGACCGTCGTCAAGGCCGATAGCGACGTCTCCGCCTCAGGCTTAACCAAAGAAGTCAGAATCAATCCTCGGGACTATCCGATCATTCGTTGGCGCTGGAAAGTCAACAATCTGGTTCAAAAGAGTGATGCGACTCGAAAAGACGGGGATGATTATCCGGCCAGGGTGTACGTCACCTTCGAGTATGATCCGGACAAGGTCAGCGTCGGCAAGAAGCTCAAATACAAGGCCGGCCGGGTCTTGTTCGGAGATATTCCGATCGGCGCTATCAATTACGTATGGGAAACGAAGGCTCCCATTGGGGTGATTCTGGACAATGCATACACGGATTTCGTGAAAATGATCGTGGTGCAGAGTGGGCCGAACCACGTCGGATTGTGGATCGATGAAACCCGAAATATTTATGACGACTACAAGAAGGCCTTCGGTGAAGAGCCGCCGATGATCAACGGCGTGGCCATCATGAGCGATACCGACAATACAAAAGAACGCGCCGTCGCCTATTACGGGGACATCACGTTTGAAAAACTTTCCAAATAAACAGCTCCTGCCTTATCCGACCGATCCGACGCCTGTAAGGCCTTGATGCCCTTGCAGATCATCCCCCATTCGCCCGTGATGCTTTCGTGACAATCGCCTGGTATCCTGGCGGCCATGGTGGACGAAACATCGCATCATCGGCCCATCGTCAAGCCGCGAACGATCCTTGTCATTGAGGATGATCGAGACATCGCACGTCTCCTGGAGCTTCATTTGTGTGACGGCGGGTATGAGGTCCAGGTGGCGCAGGATGGTACGACCGGCTGCAAGTACGCGCTTTCGAAAGCGTTCGACTTGATTATCCTCGATCTCATGTTGCCGGGGATGGATGGACTGGATATCTGTCGAACGCTACGAGCGAGGTCAACCTATACGCCCATTCTGATGCTGACTGCGAGGTCAACAGAGTTGGATCGTGTGCTGGGGTTGGAAGTCGGCGCTGACGATTACCTGACCAAGCCGTTCAGCATTCGCGAACTTCTCGCACGGGTGAAGGCGTTATTCCGTCGTGTGGAGGCATTGACGGCGCCGACGGATGGAGGTGGGCAGAAACTGATTTCTGCCGGCGATCTGGTAATCGACGCTGAGAGACGTAAAGTGACGCTGTCCGGTAAGACGGTCGATCTGACCGCGAAAGAGTTCGATCTGTTGCTGCACTTCGCTCAGCATCCTGGCCGTGTCTATACCCGTTCGAGAGGGGGCTCCGCAATTTCGGACAGTGTGATAAGTGGTAGCCTGGCTTCACCGAAGCCACCGAGCGGTGGCGACACAAAGGAGCGAGGCAATGAGACGCACGAGACGGAATCACGGAGCCACCTT
>Ga0194120_10010789_pt1 | contig 11166 bp, 9 predicted proteins | sample TA2MahCa65mmetaG_FD_148642 | JGI IMG/M metagenome (GOLD analysis project Ga0194120, IMG submission 148642) | Freshwater microbial communities from Lake Tanganyika, Tanzania - TA2015019 Mahale Deep Cast 65m | ecosystem: Environmental > Aquatic > Freshwater > Lake | place: Tanzania: Lake... | reverse complement strand
GCAGAAAGGCGAGACAGTCCAGCCAAATGAAAAACCCCGTAACTCGTTTGAGTTACGGGGTTTTTTATGGTTGCGGGGACGTGCAACCAGCGTTATTTGCAGCTTTGGACTCGCCCCTTGCACATCAGCGATTCTCCGCTTGTTCAACGTTAGCACGGACACGCCTCAGCCTTTGCCGAACGAGAGCTGGGATTTTTGAAGTTGGTCTTTCAAAAGGCGCGATGTTGCGCGACTGACGCTATTTGCGGGTGTGGAGTCTATCGACTTCGTGTCCTTCGCTTGTTGCTCGACGGGAAAGCTACACTTGATTCCGACACTAAGAAAAACAATGGGTGGGCGCTCCTGTCGTCGTTTCGTTGTCCCGATCAAGAAACCTCGCGGTAGATCTTGCCCCGTGCGCGCACCGGGTCTAGCAACGACCAATCGCCCTGTTCAACGTCGAACCCTTTGGGAAAAGGTGGGCGAAGTTCCATGCCCAGAGAGCGCATGACGCGGTCGTCGCGGTAGTAGCACCGCACCACCACGGTGCAAAGCAGAGCGGCAAGCGCCGGTTCGCATTCCAACAGTCGGCGTGTCGCGTCCCTTTGGTCCTTGTCGGAACGGTCCGCGAAAGGGCTGCCTGCGAGTTCGTCCAAGCGCGTCAACGCCGCGCTCACCGATTCAGCGTCCCGATCCAGCGAACGGACGATGTCGCTGAAGATCGCTTCGTCGTCGGCACCAGGCACGCCGTATTCGCCGCTCGGCGGAATCATCAACGCAGCAATCCGGCGAAGCGCCCGATATTGCGCGTCTGGCAGATTCGTGGGCTTTGGGATCGAGGATGATTGGCTCATTTCGCCCTCAGTCGAACAGGTTGGCCAAGCGCCGCTTGATGCTGTCGGCCACGTACAGAGCAAGCGCCTGTATAGTTGCGGTCGGGTTCACGCCACCCGAGGTGACGAAAATGCTTCCGTCTACGACGAACAGGTTCTTCACGTCGTGGCTACGGCCCCATTCGTTGACCACCGAGCGCTGGGGGTCTGTCCCCATACGGGTTGTCCCCATCAGGTGCCAGCCGGCATTCGGCAGCGGCGCCTCGCTGACGATGTCACATGCGCCGGCGGCCGCAAGGATGTCCCGACCACGGGCAATCGAATGCTCGAGCATTCGTTTGCTGTTCTCGCTGAGCCGATAAGTGATTTTCGGTGCGGGAACGCTGTGCGCATCCTTCAGAGTGGGATCCAACGTGACCGTATTTTGCTCTTCGGGAAGATCCTCGCAGATCGCAACCATGCCGGCGCTTCGGTCGAAGAGCCGCCGGTAAGCGGCATGATGACCTTCGCCCCAAGGAATATGGCCGCTGGCCATCCCGGTCATCGCAGTTAGCACCGGTCCCTGACCGCGTACGAATTGGTAAGTATAGCCGCGCAGGTAGCCGCGTGAGCGATCAGTTTCGTAAAACTGCTGGCTCCATGTGCCGATATGCGGCCCCCGGTAGCCATCGAGTGGCTCCTCGAAATAGCCGCGAATCGAAGCATAGGGATGGAACATCAAATTCTTGCCGACCAAGCCGCTGGAATTCGCCAGGCCTCTTTGGAACTGGCCTGACACGGAATTGAGCAAAATACGTGGCGTGCCGACCCCATTGCAGGCGAGGATAACGATCTCGGCAGGCTGGAATACCTCGACGCCATCGGCATCGTAGTAAACCGCACCCGATGCCATGCCGCGTTCATCGACAGTGATCTCGCGCACTCGGCAGCGAGTGCGCAACTCGACGCGCTGGCGCATCGCCTGTGGCCAATAGGTAAGGTCTGTGCTGGCTTTGGCGCCCTGAGCGCATCCAGCGATGCAATGTCCGAGATTGGCGCATTTCGCGCGGCCCTCGTACTCGCGCGTGGCGATCGCACTATCCGCGGGCCACCAGTGCCAGCCGAGTTGGTTCATCGCCCGTCCCAATGTGGTACCGGTACGGCCGAGAGGCAGTGGCGGCAGCACCGCTTCTTTTGGCGGATAGGCGGGGTCGCCGGCAAGCGATGCGATACCCATCATTCGGTCGTTCAATGCAAAATATGGCTCCAAAGTCGCATAGTCGACCGGCCAGTCGTCGGCGACGCCGTCGAGCGTGCGCACACGGAAGTCGGATGGGTGCAGGCGAGGGAAATGCGCGGCGAAGAGTATTGTCCCACCGCCGACGCCGTTGAAGTTGACCACTTTGATCGGCGAATCGGCGTCGTTAATCGGATAGTCGCCGGCGCTGCGTCGGCGATTCGGACTAGTGCTGAAATCGCTGAACTGCCGCTGCTCCCAATCGCGGCCATTGCTGGGAAATGCGGTAGATTTTACCCAGTCGCCCTGCTCCAGGCACAAAATACGCATACGGGTCTCGGCGAGACTCCATGCTACGGCAGCACCGGATGCGCCGGCCCCAATGATCAAGACGTCGACAGGAGCAGTCATCTCAGGATTCCGGCTATGATTGGCAAGGTCCGGGGATGGCAATTGCGTTGGCGCGCTCTCAAATCTGTGGCCGGGAGCGCCCGATCAGTCCATGCGCAGTGATCGGCGGGTAGCGGCGCAGCGCTGCCTCGTTCGGTTCGGTCCCCCAACCGGGCCGGTTGGGCAGTACGAAGTGCCCGTCGACGTATTCGGGTACATGCGTGAACAACTCGTGGTCCCAGGCGATCCGATCGATGTCTACCTCCATAATCCGCAGATTCGGCACCGCAGCGCAGAAATGCGCGTTCATCATGGTGCACAGATGGCCGTAGAAATTGTGGCAAGCCACATTGACTTCGTGCGCTTCAGCCGCCGCCGCGATCTTCAACGACTGCCACACACCGTTCCACGGAGTATCAACGATGGCTACGTCTACCGCCTGCTCGCGCAGAAAGGGCAAGAACTGCTGCACACCGATTAACGTCTCGCATGACGCAATCGGATGGGGGCTTTGGGACCGGATCCAGGCGAGCGCTTGTGGATTGAGCGTGTCGATCTCGACCCAGAACATGTCGTGATCGGCGATTCCGCGCAGGATCTTCAAGTAGCCCTCGGTCTTTGCATTGAAATTAAGATCGAGCAGCACATCCATGTCGACGCCGGCTGCCTCGCGAATAATCCGCAGGTGTTCGCGCAGTCCAACTATGATCTCTCTTTCGATGTTGAGTGCTGGCTGAAATGGTGTGCCGAAGCCCGCACCCCAGCCCAGGATCTTGCCGTCCCGGTCGTAGCGGAAGATGTTCGTCTTCAATCCGGTGAAGCCTCGTTCGCGCACCTCTTGGGCAAGCTTACGCACGCCCTCCGAGTTCTCGATCTCGGGAAGATAGTGAGGCCTGCGCGCCGCTCGCCAGGTCACGCAATGAGACCAGTAGACGCGGAGACGGTCGCGGATCTTGCCCCCGAGTAGTTCGTAACATGGCACGTTAAGCGTCTTAGCCTTAGCGTCGAGCAGGGCGTTTTCGATTGCGCCCAGCGCCTGGCCGACTACACCTCCCGATCCGGGCCGAGTCACGCAATGCAAGTCCTCGCGGACGCGCTCGTGGTTCATCACCGACTGCCCGATCAACCGCGGTGCCAATTCGCGGATCACCGCGCCCACGCCCGGCGAGCCGAAACCCTCGTCGAACTCGCTCCAGCCAACCACGCCTTCTTCGGTCGTTACTTTCACGAAGTAGTAGTTGCGCCACGACGCGCTGCAGGACAGCGTCGTCAGTTCGCGGATCTTGGGATTTGTCGCCATGCTCGATCCTTTTTTGCTGCTTGTTCTGAAAATGGGCGCTTTGGTAACGACTCAGGTTTCGACGTTGAACGAGGCGCAGCCCGGCATGTTGGGTAATAGCCGGGCGCGTTCGTACAGGTATTCTGGAAAGCTGCCTCTGGCGTCGGCTTTTCCGGTCGCGAACATTCTTCGTGCGATCTCGGGATGATCGGTCGCGACGCTCGGTTCCGCGAGTGCCCGGGACACCGGGTAAAGCAATGCGCCCGTGCCATCGACTTTCGCGTTGAACCACCATTGGTCGTCGATGACAGTAAAACTTGCGCCCCAGCCGACCGTCACGAATTCGCGAATAGACGCACCCTTCTGGAAAGCCGTGCGATAAAACGATCTCCCGTCCATGGGTTGCAGCGCCTGGACTCCGGCGGCCTCGAGCACGGTGGGCGCGATATCATGCGCCTGCACGAACGCGTCGCAGACTGTGCCTGCACCCAAGCCATCCGGATGACGTAGCATCAGCGGCAGGTGAAAAGTCTCCGGATCGGACGGATAATGTCGTTTGCCGATGAACCCACGTCGATCCCATATTGAATGGCCGTGGTCCGCGGTTACGACCACAAGCGAATCCTGCAGCCGGCCACTAACGCGCAACGTCTCCATTAGATGCCCGAACCAACGATCGCACATCTCGACTAGCCCAGCATAATTGGCGCGCGTTCGACGAAGCAGGTCTTCGGGGATTTCAGGCATTTCTGCGTAGGGCGAAATGACCTGCTCGCGCCCATCATGCGGATCGTGGCGTTTGCGATAGTGTTCAGGCACGAACCACGGTTCATGGGGATCGAAGCACTCGACAGTCAGAAACAGTCGCGACGCATCTTCGTTCTGCTCGATCCAACGCGCCGCCTCTTGCATGACTTGTGCATTGAACCACTGCTCCTCTCGGACGCGGTCGCGCATGTTGAGAAGCGCCTTGCTGTCGAAGTAAAACGAGTTGTGCCCCGCTGCCTTCATCACGCGATCATGCACCTCGCTAAATTCGCGCGGTATCCAACGTTCAATCTCTTCCTGGGTTGGCACGCGACCGCTGCGCGAGAAGTCGATCTCCTGACCGCGGATGAACGTCCACTGATCGAATCCGCGCCAAAAGTTCTTGCCGGGCTTGAATTGATGGTAGAGGTCGGAAACCAAGCCGGTTCGGAACCCTTGCGTCGAAAAAATCTCGGACAGCGTGTCTTGTTCCTCCGGAATCGGCCCCCAACCCGGGAAGTAGCCGACGCACCAGTCGCCTTTCATGTAGCGGAAGTCGCCGTTATGAAACGGGAAGGTGCGCTGACCGGTGTAGATGGCCCTGCGCGCGCAGAGGGTCGGCAGAGACTCCGGATATGCTCTGGTAAACCTCACCGAGTCTCGCGCGAAGGCGTCGAGATTCGGCGTCTGGATCTTGGCCCAAGCAGGCGGATTCCCGTAACAGCCGAGCGCATCGCGCCGAAGCGAGTCGAAAATGACGAGGATGACGTTACGGATAGGACGAGCGGACATTGGATTTCTCTGAGCGCGTCAAGTGAAGGGGGACTCTCGCGGTCGCATGGCGTTCAATTGATGCGTGCGCCGCTTGCGGCATCGAACAGGTGCAATCGGTCGGCTGGGAGGCGCAAGGGGAGCCGAGCACCCGATTGCACCATAGATCGGGGCGTCAGGACCCGGAGGCGCTGGCCGTCAAAACCGCCAATCATCAGCGTCGTCGTACCTAAGTGCTCGCAGACCTCGACATCAAGCCACCCGTCGGCCGAGTCTGCTTCGGACTCGGCCAGAACGACGACGTGATCAGGACGGATTCCGACGGTGATCGGCGCATCAGGCAAGAGCCCGCCGCCCACTGGTGCGCGCAACCTGCACGAGGCCCCGGCCAGAGCGCCGCCGGCAGCCCGCATGTCGAGCAGATTCATCTCGGGCGAGCCGACGAATCCTGCGACATAGGCGTTGGCCGGGCGATCGAATATCTCGAGCGGCGAGCCTACCTGCTGGACGACGCCGTCGCGCATAATCACGATCTGATCGGCTAGAGTCATCGCCTCGATTTGGTCATGGGTGACGTAGATCATGCTCTTGCCAATGCGTCGATGCAGCTTGTAGACCTCCTCGCGCATCTGCACGCGCAGCTTGGCATCCAAATTCGACAACGGCTCGTCGAGCAGGAAGACCTCGGCATCGCGCACGAGCGCACGTCCGAGCGCCACCCGCTGCATCTGCCCGCCGGAGAGCTGTTTGGGCCGGCGCTCCAACAGCTCGGCGAGACCAAGAAGCTGCGACGCGTTAGCTACCCGGGCGGCGATTTCCGCGGCCGGTACGCCCCTGATCTTCAAGCCGAAACCGAGATTCTCGGCCACCGTCTTGTGCGGATAGAGAGCGTAATTCTGAAACACCATCGCGATGTTCCGGTCTTTTGGATCGAGATGGGTGACATCGCGCTCGCCGATCAGGATGCGGCCCTCAGAGACAGACTCGAGACCCGCGATCATCCGGAGCGTCGTCGTCTTGCCGCAGCCCGATGGGCCAAGGAAGACCGTCAACCCGCCCTGCGGCAACTGGAGATCGACCGCGCGGACCGCGATGACGTTCCCATACCTCTTCCAGACTCCTTCGAGTTTCACTACGGACATTGCTTCGCTCCGGGCCCTAACCCTTAATGCTTCCCGCGGCTAGGCCGCGCACCAAATACCGCCGAACCAAGATGGAAAACAGCACCACCGGCATCATCACAAGGGTGCCGGCCGCCGCCATGCGTCCCCATTCCCATCCGACGTATTGGATGAAGCCGACGATCGCCACGGGCGCCGTCGATGCCTGCGTACGCGTGAGGATCAACGCGAAGAAGAAGTCGTTCCACGACTGGATGAAGCAAATGACCGCGGTCGCCGCGAGCCCCGGTGCCGTGAGCGGCAGGGTGATAGTCAAGAAGGTCATCCAGGTGCCGCATCCGTCGATTGCCGCCGCCTCTTCGAGTTGGCGCGGCACGGCATCGAAAAACGGCTTCATCATCCAGATCACCAGGGCGAGGCTGAAGGTCAGGTAGACGATCACTAGACCAGTCCGCGAGTCGTGCAAGCCGAGGAATCGGTAGGCGATGAACAACGGGATCGTGAAGGCGATCGGTGGCGCCATCCGCGTGACCAGGATCCAAAGGCCGATCCGGCGCGCGCCGCGAAAGCTCGCACGCGACAACGCATAGGCTGCGGGAACGCCGATCACCATTGCAAAAAGCGTCGCGCTGCCCGCGGTGATCACGCTATTAACGAAGGAAAAAGGAAAGTTTCCCTGCCAAAGCGCCTCGTAGTGTTCTAGTGTTGGGACAAAGGTGATGGAGCCGCCGAAGATGTCCTCCTTCGGCCTGAAGGACATTTGGATCAAGTAGAAGAATGGAAAGAGAACCAAGAGGACGAGCAGCACGGTAGCAATGTCGCCGCGCCAATGAGGAAATCGTCTCTGCCAGGCGGTTCCCATCTCGAGCTCAGCTCCACTGGCCGTCATTGCGGGTAGTGATTCGGTCGATCACGTAGCTCAGCACGAACACGCCGGCCATGATCAGCACGGCAATCGCGCTGCCGTAGCCCCAGAGCGAGAACGTAAAGGCCTGACGGTAGACGTAGAAATTCGTCACCTCCGTCACATCACCAGGTCCGCCGTCGGTCATGATGAAGATCAGTGGAAACGCTTTGACGCTATCGATCAGTATGAACAGGCCGGCTACCACCAGCGTCGGCATGATGAACGGCAGCCTAACATGCCAGAAGACTTGCCACCGGCTCGCGCCGTCGATTCTGGCGGCCTCGACCGGTCCTTCGGGTACCATCTGGAGCGCGGCAAGCGCCATCAGCATGGCGAAAGGAAAGTGCTGCCATGTGCCGGCAAGCACGATCGCCCAAAGCGCAGTCGCCGGATTGGTAAGCAGCGGTCCGACCGGTAGGCCAATCCAAGCAAGAAAGCGGTGAATCGGACTGATATCGACCGTGAATAGCGCGAGCCAAGTGATGCCGACGACGATCGGAGGAAGAACCATCGGCACGAGTACCCAAGACCGCGCGAGTTGGCGAACGGTGGTGTTCTGGTGCAGCAGTAGGGCCACGCCCAGTCCGATCAGCAACTGCAGCAACACCGACGCGACTGACAGCTTGACCTGCACTCCGAGAGAATGAACGAAGCGCGGGTCCTCGAACATGCCGACGTAATTGCCAAGCGGTTGGCTAAAATCCCATTCACTGTTTGGTACCGCCAAATTCAGCGGCGTAAGCGACGTGACCACCAGATAGATCGCCGGCACCACAGTCAGCGCGGCGAGCACCGCGAGTGCCGGGGCCAAGCCCCAGACAAGCTCGCGGCCCCTTCGGTCGGTCCAGGACGACTGACCACTAAGCGCTGCCGTCATAGTCTTTGACTAAAGCCTGACGCCGGCACGCTTGAGGTCGGCGATCGCAGAGGCCTGCGCCTGCAACATCGACTCCCTCGCGCTCATCTGCCCGGAGATGATCCTTCCGATCGCCTGGTTGATCAGGACATTGATCTGAGGATATACCGGCACGGTCCGGTATTTCATGTGCCCCTGTTCTCCGAGCTTGATGGTATCCAGCACTAGCTGCCCCGTGTCGACTCCGTTCACCTCAATGATCTTGCGATAGTCCGGAGCCGAAAAAATCGAAGAACGGGTAACCGAACCGAGCCCCTTGTCCTTGACCATGCGCAACAGCAAAGCTTTGGATTGCGCCCACTGGATAAACGCCCAAGCCGCGTCCTTGTTTTTGGAGCCCACTGGAATACCCCACCCATGCGATGCGATCCCAGGGAAGCGACCCTTGGGGCCGCGCGGCATCATTCCGAAGCGTATGGTCTTAGCCGCCTTATTGCTCGATTCGGCAACTGACATGCCGCCAGCATGCGTGACGAATGACAAATTCGCCCGACCCGCCTTCAATATTTCGTTGCTTTGGCCATAGGCCATGCCGCCTGCGCCCTGCGGGCCGTACTTGCTGACGATGCGTGCGATCTGGTCGGCCGAGTGGATTGCTTCCGGGGAATCGAACGTCGGCATCAGGTCGTCCGGCGGATTGCGGAATACGTTACCGCCGTATCCCTGCAGCAGCGGTATGTACCAAAAGCCCCAATGGTTGTCGGTGAGAAAGCCATCGACATCGTCTTTCTTGTGGACGAGCCCCGCGAAGCGTTCCAAATCGTCGAATGTCTCGGGCATGCCGAGACCACTAGCTTGAAGGATGTCGTACCTGGTGGCGATCGCCATGGCGGAATCTGTTACCCATGGGATGCCGTAGGTCACGCCTTTGTTGTCCTTCAGCGGCGCGACGGCTCCCGGCAGGAAGTCGGCAAAGTCGAATTCGGTGGAGGTCTTGTTCTTGTCGCGAATGTACGGATCCAGTGGAGTGAGCCAGCCGTTGCCGATCCAACGATTGGTGAAGATAAACGTGATGTTGAGGACGTCGAAGCCTGCGCCCTTGGTTGAGAGTTCGAGGTCGGCGCGCTGGTTGTAAACCGGCAAGCCTGGAGTGTCATAGTTCACCTTTGCGCCGGTCTGCTCGACGAACTCAGGCACGTACTCAGCAAGCAGGCTTGGGTAACTGGCGCTCCAACATGAGACATTGAGGGTCGTGCCGCTGAAGCGTTTGGCTTGGCCGATCACTGCTGGGGCATAAAGGCCGAAGGCTGCTGAGGCCAAGGCAGCCGAACCAACTGCGAGCAGGTTACGTCGATCGTGGTCAACCACCGCGGCAACGGACCTGCTCGACATGACCCCCTTGGCCCATTTCGTACCAAGTTGCGGTTCCGATAGAGGCCGAGCGATCGGAAGTTTTTTCATGAGCGTCTGCTCCTCCCTTGGGTTCTTGAATTGAACAGATGGTCCGAAGTTAGCTCAGTAAATGTTGTTACGCGGCGAATGGTAGCGCTATCATTTCCGATCGTCAATAGCAGCAAATTGCGAGGCCGCAGCGGGGCAAGGCGTTTCCCAAGGCAGATCATGCGACGAGTAGTTTTTTCCACAATATCAAATAGATAGTAAGATATTGATAGCCCAATCGAATCACGGCAGGGGAATTGCGAGGGAGAGTATGGAAGGCTGGATTTGCATTGACATGTCTAAGATAGCGATATCATCATGGTGCCAAATTCGGCCATAGCGAGGCACGAGAACAAGGCGACGCCATTGGCGGAGTCTACCCAACGACACAGGAGAACTCGGAGAGACTGTGGGAAGTAAATCGAAGCGTAGCCGTGGCGGCGGGAGCGGACACCGCATCGAGGATGTGGCGCGGCTAGCCGGCGTTTCGCCGATCACCGTGTCGCGGGCTCTCAACAAGCCTGAAACAGTTTCCGAAAAGACGCGCGCTGCAGTCGGGAAAGCGGTGGAAAGGGCCGGTTACGTCCCGAACCGGCTCGCTGGCGGCCTCGCCTCGAACAAGTCGCAAACGATAGGCGTCGTCTTGCCGTCGATTACCAATCCGGCATTTGCTGAACGGGTCCAAGGCATGACCGACGCGTTGTTGCCCGCAGGTTACAACCTCTTGCTCGGCTTAAGCGGAAACTCTGCGGACGCGGAGTTGCAGCACGTGATTGCCTTTCTTGGCCAACGGATTGCGGCGCTGGCGCTTACTGGAACGCAACATACCGACCGTACGCGCCGCCTTATTGCGCAAGCTGGAATTCCGGTCGTCGAAATCCCTGTCATTTCGGGGCGACTGATCGACATGGCGGTGGGCTACTCGAACGCAGCCGCGAGCTACGCGATGGTGGAGCATCTGAAGCATTGCGGTTACCGACGAGTCGCATTTCTCTCGTCTGCCGTTGTGAGCAATCAGCTCCTCGGGGAGCGCCTGAAGGGTTACCGACGGGCGGTTACGGATATGGGGCTCGACCCCGACGAAGCGCTCATCGTCGAGGCATCTTTTGGTCCAGCAAGCAGCGCCAAGGCTTTTGTGGAGCTCCTTGCCCGTCGTCCCGATGTCCATGCAGTATTCTGTGCCAGCGACCTACAGGCGATTGGCTGCATGCTAGAGGCGAAGCGGCGCGGGATTCGTGTTCCTGAAGACATCGGAATAGCCGGGTATGACGATGTCGAACTCGCCCGGGAATTCGTACCAGCGCTCACCTCGGTTCGCTTCGATCGCTACGAAATGGGACAGATCGCCGCGAGGCTCCTGCTCGCGCGAATCCGGGGCGAGACACCGCCACAAACCGTCATCGATATCGGGTTCGAGGTCATGGCAAGGGCGTCGACGCGACGCTCTGTCGGATGATCAGCGCTTTTTGCACCGGTGGCCTGCCTGATTTTTTGTACCAAGCGAAATGGGAGTTTACTGCATAGCGGGTTGTTGATCGAGTGATGCCGGGGTTGGGCTATAGGCCACCGGCGCCGGTGGCCTATAGCCCAACGCCGAGTGTGGCCGTTTTGTGTTGTAGTGCTTTCG
>Ga0194120_10010785_pt1 | contig 11173 bp, 8 predicted proteins | sample TA2MahCa65mmetaG_FD_148642 | JGI IMG/M metagenome (GOLD analysis project Ga0194120, IMG submission 148642) | Freshwater microbial communities from Lake Tanganyika, Tanzania - TA2015019 Mahale Deep Cast 65m | ecosystem: Environmental > Aquatic > Freshwater > Lake | place: Tanzania: Lake... | reverse complement strand
TAATTTCAATTGAAAAGAAGTTTTCGTCAATGACTCGAAGAAGCGGACTCCTCGATGAACTAGAGAAAGCGATTAAACGCTCCTTTTACGAGAATCGCGATGATGCAATTGAATATGCGCGAAAAAGACACAAACAAGAGCAACTAGTGCTAGGTGTATCCGAAGACGATCCTCTAAATGAGGTTATTGAAACATTGATAGAAGAGCCAAAAGTAGCTAAGTGATTTTTCGTAACTTGACTCTTCACGACTATGGCGTGTTTAGTGGTCGTATTTCTGTCGACTTGACTCCAAATTCAAAAGAACGTCCAGTCGTGCTCTTTGGCGGACTAAACGGACGCGGCAAAACAACAATTTTAGATGCAATTCAGCTTGTCTTATTCGGTCAGCGTGCCCGAATAAGTAACCGTGGAACTCTGACGTGGGAAGAATACCTTCGTGAGGCAATCAACCGCTCAGCTGACAACGAGGCATCAGTAACTTTAGAATTTGAAATTCCGAATGAATTTTCATCAATTGTTTACCGCGTGGTGCGCTCGTGGCAAATATCAGGTAAAAAAGTAAAAGAATCATTTGATGTCGCCATAGATGGCCGGCCAGACAAACTTCTTTCAACGCAGTGGGATGAGCACATCGAAAGCTTGCTCCCCGCTCGAGTGGCCGCACTTAATTTTTTTGATGGTGAAAAAATTGAATCACTTGCCGATCCATTACAATCGCGCGAAGTATTTCGCTCTGCGATCGAAAATCTTCTTGGTGTGGGACTACTCGACAAGCTCAATGCCGATTTAAAGACCTACCTACGCAAAACTGAAGTTGAAGCAATTGCTGATCTGGAACACGCTGAACTAGAGAAAATCGAAAGTGAACTTGCGGCTTTCGATGCCGATCTTGCTTCCTTAGCTAAAGAACATGCACACCAGACAACCATTAAAGATGGAACCGAAGAACTACTTCGGCGGGTAGTAAGCAAAGCCGAAGAGAGCGGAAGCACACAATGGTCGAACAGAGCCGCTCTTGAAGACGAGCGGAAACTAATTCTTGAGGCCTCACGAGAGAACGAGGATGCTTTATTACTGTTAGTTGCCGGGCCGGAACCACTGAAACTTCTTGGTTCGCTTATCGACCAGACAATTGGGCGAGCTGAATTTGATCGCCAAATACTCTTGGAGCAAGAACTGATTAAGGTGCTGGCTACCCGCGACGCCGAGCTTCTTGAACAAGTCGATGAAAGAGCAAAAAAGCAAATCACTTTATATTCAGATAAGGACTTCGAAAAGCGAGGCCAAATAGCCTCACAGCAAACAGTGTTCACAACGCCAGAAATACTCCTTGCCCAGTTAAGTGAACTACAAACAGAATTGAGTGCAGAAAACGACATCGCTAAGCACTTGGCTCAGATATCTGCGACCGATCGACGGGTCATTGAGATAGATCGAATTCTTCAGACTGTACCTACTGACGACACTATCGTTCCCCTGATTGAAGAACGAGCCAAAACTCAAGCAGCACTCGAGGCAATCTACGCTGCACTAAAAACAATTGACGAGAGAATCCACGAGACTAATTCCAAATACGACCGTTTAAAGTCGCGTTATGAAAAAGTTTTGGCCGAAGAAGCAGACGCGAAAATTAAAGACCTAGATCAACGTCGATCGCGTGATTTTGCCACTAAGGCAATAGCAACTGTTCGCGAACTTGCTGAAAAGACTATGGCGCACAACATTTCGCTTATTGAAGTTGCCATCCTCGAAAAACTCAACATACTTTTAGGTAAAGAAAATTTGATTACGGACCTACGCGTTAACCCCGAAACATTAGAACTTAAAGTGAGCACAGGAAACGAAATTGACTTTTCGGTTGATCGCTTAAGCGCAGGTGAACGCCAAATTCTTGCTGTAGCTACACTTTGGGGTCTTTCAAGCGTGGCGGGGCACCCACTTCCTCTTGTGATTGACACACCTCTCGGTCGACTTGATAGCGAACATCGCATACGACTTGTTGAGAACTACTTCCCTAGTGCATCAGCCCAAGTGATTATTTTGTCAACTGATGAAGAGATCGTTGAAGAACTTCATCAGCTACTCGAAAGTTCAATCAGCCTTCAGTACATAATCGAGTACAACGAGGAAACGTCATCCAGTGCGATTCGCCCAGGTTATTTTGTAGGAGCAAGCAATGGCAGTTGAAACAATTAGACTTGTCGAATCTGATCGCGACATTTTATTGCGCCTCAAAAGAACAACGAGAATACGTAACTGGAATATTCTCTGCCGATGGGCTTTTTGTATATCCCTTGCAGATGAAAGCCAAACTTCAGTAGACCCGCAAGGTCAAGACTCAGGGGTTGAAATGACTTGGCGTGTATTCGGTGGTCAACACAGCGATATTTATTGGGCATTATTGATACAGCGCATGATTAACGATGGCCTCTCGACAAATGATGAAAGTCTGAATCGCTATTTTTATAGGCATCTACATCGCGGAATAGGTTCACTCGTCAACATTTCGACCAAGCCAACCCTTCAACAGATGTTCGCCTTAACCGCTAAAGAGTAACCATGATCCGTCGTGATTTGACGGCCATGGCGAGACGCGATCTATCTCGACCGGTTCAAATTGCAATTGAGCACGAGATTGTGAGCGATCGAGAAACTTGGCTTGACTACGGGTGTGGTCGTGGATTTAATGTTGATTCACTTTCAAAACTCGGTTGGAAAATAAGAGGTTGGGATCCAGTCCACCGAAAGTCGACAAAAAAAGTTGCGTCCAAAATTGTCTCACTTATTTATGTCTTAAACGTGATCGAAAAAGAAGATGAAAGGCGTCAAGTTCTTTTGGACGCTTGGAAGTTAAGTAAGAAGTGTCTTGTTGTCGCTGCTCGTTTAGACCACGAGCGTGATGGCGCACATGTTCGACCTTTTGCTGACGGTTGGTTGACCTCGAAAGGAACATTTCAAAGATTTTTTGATCATTCAGAACTACAAGACTGGCTCGAATCCCACCTGCGACAAGAGGCTGTCGTTGCAGCGCCGGGAGTCTTTTATATTTTCAAAAGTCTGGCTGACCTCGAAGAATTTAAATCACGTCGGTACCGAATTCGCATTCCAGCACCGTGGACACGCAATAGCGATGCAAAATTTAAAAAACATGCCGACATCCTTGAATCACTGATGGACTTCGTTGCCGCTCATGGACGAGTACCAAAAGACGAAGAGATTCAAAACAGAGAAAGGTTACAAGAAGCTTTCGGGTCTATGAAGCAAGCATTTCGCGTTGTTCAAACTGTCACGGATCGAGACGAGTGGATCAAGATTGCTGACCGCAGACGAATTGACCTGCTGGTGCATCTCGCCCTGAGACAGTTTGACGGTGATTACACCATGAAAGATCTGCCTAAATCAACACAGTACGACGTTCGTGCGTTTTATCAATCGTTTAAACGCGCCAATCTTTTGGCCTCCAGATTGCTGTTTAGTGCTGGCAGTCTTGACGCAATTCAGCTCGCATGTCGCAGCAGTTCAGTTGGAAAACTAACACCAAGCGCTTTGTATATTCACAAAGAGTCTTTGCATCTCCTACCAGCCCTTTTGCGAGTTTATGAAGCCTGTGCTAGACGAATTATCGGCGAGATCAGAGAGGCAAATCTAATCAAACTCCATCGCGACTCTAAAATGGTTTCATATCTTTCATACCCGGACTTCTGGGAAAACCCACATCCACCACTTGCTTCGAGCTATTCAGTGAGTTTGATTGAACAGAAATTCGATTTCCGCCGCTACGACAACCGAAAAAATCGACCTATCCTCCACCGAAAAGAAACTTTTATCCCCCCAAGCCATCCAGACTTTGCTAAGTTTTCGAAATTGACCGCCAACGAAGAGTCTCTTGGTCTATACAAAAACCCTGAGCTGATCGGACATGAGGAGGGCTGGTTAAAAGTGCTTCAATCTAAAGAGATAAAATTATCTGGTCACTCAATTGTTGACTTTAAAAACTAAATACTTGCTTCGCTCGCGTCACAAGATCAATTTCTCGATTCACCATGTCCTGACTACCCCAGGAATTACTCGTATTTTGCAGGAAAACAATCCTCGTAAGTTGACAAAACGGTTGGTATGGCCACGACGCGACAATTTTCTTTTTTTCTGAAAAATTGTGATCGCCTAAGTAATTATTTTCTGGCATTGTAAGCAAACACAAATTACCTAATCTGTCAATATCTTCTGGATCATTGATTCCCGCGTTTTGTAATTCGATTGGATCATTGCGCAACGACTGGGGCGCAATATGTTCAATTGTTAATTCTGATAAATCTGTAGCTAGCTGTGCTGGTGCTGGTTTAGCCGCATACAAATCAAGCATCCAAAGAAAATATTTAACACTTGGATCACCATATTTCAACTCGCTCACCAAATCCATTGCAAATAACTCATCTGAAGCATGGTCCTTAATCAACTTATTTGCTCCGACTTTCACAATTTTGATGTCGTGCTGTCCAAGGTCGATCAATTCCATCCATTTTGCGTAAAGCTTCGATAGATGAGATTCTCGTTTTCTGCAGATTTGTTTGACTCTAAAAAAAAGTCTCTCAACTAATTGAACAAGCTCAAAGAAGTCGTGTGAATTCAGTTTTGCAGCAGCGACCATCAACATCGGAACGGCTAACGTGTGTTTAAGGCTTCCGCCTAAAAGTGAAACCAGCCTTTGAGTCTTAAATGGAGATACGCCTTGGTAAGGCGACTCCGCGGGCTTTGAGATTAATTGATAATAAATATCGCGCCAATCAGCGGCGATTTGAAGCTCTGACTTCAGTTTGTTGGGCATGTTTGAAGTCGCAAGAGCTGCGTCCACATAAATTGGGTCTTTAAAGATTGCCTTACGAACATCTTCAACAAATGCCTTTGGAGGTGAGGTTCTCACCTTGCCGTAATAGGTTCTGGCATGAAAAAACTTTTCTAGGTAAGCCTCAGGCTCGTCACTCCTATCTCGTGGAGTTGCCATTTTGCGCGTCACTTTAGTAACAAAGTCCTCATGCGCCGACCCAACTGACGCGGATATTGCCCAAACTTTCAAAAGATCCATGGCATTAAGTGGTTTCCCAGTTGCGTTAAGTGAAGTAAACAGGTCATACGACGCATCAGCCGATTGAGTTCTAACAACAACAAACAACAATGACTCCAAAATGACCGACTTCAGATTGATCAAGTGATCAACTTTTTCAGCACTCTGCTTTCCCAAGTAAAGCTCATCGTCAGCAATAAGATGTTCTTGAATAGTCTCTGCACAAGAGCGCAAATGTATTGCTGGTCCAGATTGTTCGCTGGCCACCACCCCATCACCACTTGTCACAAAAGAGTTAAACGTACTTGCGATTTCGGGCGAGGGAATCAATCTATTTCGCAAATTATTATTAGCATCAGGTGGACAACGAAGACACGGTTCCAAAGACGAAATATGACCAGTAAGACGACCAACCAAACCGGTCACTTGCGGTCCGCCAGCACCCTGAATTAGCACGATTTGTCTTTCCATCTCGGTCTTCAATAAGCCGAGCGTCAAATTAACTGCAGTTATTCTCTGTTGACCATCAATAATTGATTCGCCCCGCAGATCAAGTCCCCTTTGCAGAACAAAGGTTCCAAAAAAATGTTCCACACTTCGGCCCGGATGTTTGGTACGTAGCTGCAACAACCCCTTAACATCTCTAACATAATCCCTTATTTGATCATCTTCCCATGCAAAAGGTCTTTGAATTTCAGGGATGAATAACGTTGTAGACGGTAAAAAGGAGGCAAAAAATTCCTTTTGTATGCTGATCGGATTGACTGCTGGGATAAACGCCCCTTTAACTTCTAGGTAGCACAGTTTTCTAGCATGACATTAGTAATTTTCCCAAATTGATCTAAAACATCGAGTCTTGACTTGCTCTGACAAGCTCTGGGCCGAGACGGCACACGACAAAGAGGACGAATAATTGTGCAGCTTTGAAGCCTTCGAAGTGATCGATGGCATTAACTAATCGCTTTAGATCATCAATTTTGAAAACTTCACCAGAGATTCGATAACTACTATCGATAACTGCAGCCATCAAAAGTGGCCTCAATTCTTTCGTGTAGATACTCGGAAATCTTCGCTCACACGCTCGAGATCTTGACATTACCTTCTTCAGTCGTGGATTTGCAACTTCGATTAGCTCAGATGGCGTTTTGTCAAGGAATTTCTCAATATCTGCCCAGAACTTTTGATCAATTTCAGTAGAAATTTGAACTTTATTCAAATTCTCCCAAGCCTTAGCAACCTGCAAAACGCTATGAATACTTCCGCGCGTCACGCCAACATTCCTTGCCATTAAAGGTAAGTTCGCGAAAAATTTGTGGCTTAAATTCAAGCTTTCAGTTACTACTTCTGCTTCAAATCCTAAAATTACTCGAGTGATAGATCTAAGAGCACTCCCCTGAAAAATTTTTCTACTAAATGCCGGTAATTCGAATATTGCAAGCAACTCCTGTGCGGCTTCAATATGAATATCAATACTTTCTGTTGCCACCCATTTCAACCATTTAGCTTCAACTGCGGGCTGAAAAATCGAAACAAATCTATCGCTTACGATTTCCTTTAATGGTGCTTCGTCTAGTTCCTTAATTGACGCTATTGAAACTAAATCATCAAGTTCAAGCCAAATCAGATCTCGGTTGTTAGCCAAAGTGTGTGCCTTTGCCTTACTCCAAATGCTCGCAAGTCCAACGACAACACAATTCTCAGCATCTGTCGGGCTAGTTGTAATCCCCACAGCAAAAACTTTTTCATTCAATTCAAAATCCGCAACAATCCTTTTACTAAGAATACGTAGGCGCCCGACATTTAAAAAGCTCAGCAGTTCACTTTTGCGCAAAAATAGGTAAGCAGTAGCATCTTTATTCACTTAAACACCCCATTGGATAACTACAAAACTAATCAAACAAACTATTTGGAATACGACTCAAATACATGTGCATTTCATCGTAATATGAAAGGTTCTGCTGATAGCGCGCTCTAGTCACGGCGACCAAAAATTTGCGGCGGCCCAGACTTTCGTCTTCGTAGTTTTCTTTAATTCTTGTTTTCTCCGTCAAAAGTGGAATAAAAGTGTTCTGAAAATCAAGACCTTTTGCCGAATGATAGGTCAATAAATATACAAGTTCTTTTCGGTCGCTCGCTGCAAAAGAACCATAACTGCTCCCCAAGAACATTAAAGGAAATTTCTTCCTTTCAAAAAATTGATTGAACTCGGTGTAGTCGTATCCTTGCCCCGGCTGTCCACTTAGCTTCGTTGGCACTGGCAATTCACCAAGTCGATTTTCTCGTGCAATAACCTTGGCAAACTTGTGAATGAGTTTGTGCTGCGGCAGCAAAACCGCACTTGGTAACTCGGGCTCCGCAACGCTTCGTGCCGACTCCCAAACTTGGTTAATTTCATCGTCTTCGTCGTCTTCACACAATAAAGTTGCCGGCAACGAGTCATTACTGCGTAGCTTTACGCCACTTACAAGATTTGCTTCCGGGTAAATACTTTTCGAAATTTGTAATGAGTTTTTTGAGAGCCGAAAAACTTCTGGCAGTACGTACTTGTTTGGGCTACCGAGCGCTTTCGACAAATCGCCGTAGCTGTATCTGTTGGTGTAAATCGACTGATCGGGGTCACCGGCGACCACAAGATGCGGAGACGCACTTAAAATTTTTGACAGATGTCGCGGTTCTGCGTCCTGAATCTCGTCAACAAACAGATGGTCAAATTTCTTCGGCCGATGAAAAAATGCGTCCAAAGTCAAGACCTCGACGCGATTCTTTGCCTTTGCACTCAATCCTGACGAAACCATATCTTTTAATGCATGCGTATATGTCAGGAATCCGATTGTGTCACCCGCGTTTCGACTCGCAATCTCATTTATTGCATGTGTGATTACTATCGTCTTTCCACTACCCGCATATCCAGTAATCCAATGCGACTCATCATCCGTGCTAACGATTTCCGATGATATTTCAACCTGATTGTCACTTAACTTTGCCTTCGAAACCATCCATTTCATAAAGCGCACCTACTTTGGTAGATTTCGAATATCAAGAATAGTAACCCAGTCAAAAGAAACGTGTCTTAATCAAAGCGACTGATCGTCCACCGGCAAAGCAAAACACTTACTTACTGAAGTTAGGCTAATTCAAAATCTGTCTTACCACTTGACATAGAGGAATCTCGTGATGAACTCGAACGAAGACTGGCTCTACGGTGAATATGGCAAACCTATAGAGCCAATCGATCTGGACCGTATTCTGCAAGGCGCGGGTTGGGATCAGCCGGAAAATCTATTCGACCATTCCTCGGAAAAATCACAATCGCAAGCACTCAGTGCATGCGATTGCGACCTTGTCGCCTTGGAAAAAGCAATTAATGAGCTCCACTTATTCCTTGAAGAGTCACCAAATAGATTTCCACGAACTAATCCCCAACTTTGTTCATTCCAAAGCCTTGGCGGGTATGCAAGCGGATCGTGGAGCTCTTGGGTTGATGTCGAGCGATCTATAACTGACGAGTCTTCAGATAGTCAATTTATTTTGCTCAGCAAACGATGCTCGCACAACCACTTTTGCAAGTTAGTAAAAAGACGAGATAGCTCTTTTTTTGTTGAGTGGCCTGATAAACGCTGGGTTGAATTGATACCGACTGCAAGAAAATCTAAATCACATAAATCAACTCGCGAATTACTTGACGAGATAGCCGTTCCAATCGATGATTCGCTACCTATAGAAGCAATCGACGAAATTCTCTCTGGGGCAGATGCGGAAGCGGTTGATGAGGATGACAATCAAAGTGACCTAGAAGAGTTGGTCGAACAACGATACGACGACAGAACATTCGGTGAACTTGACGTAACTCAACACCCCGTCAATCAGGACAAGTGGTTAGAGTCAGGTTTCACTGACGAAGAATCACTCCTCTTTAGACTCAACAATCTCATGGTTGATGAGGTTTTTGAAATCATGAAATATATGCCCCACGGTGAAGTTCGTAACTGGGTGAGTAAATTCAAACATAACTCTCTTGTGGCACTTGACTTATTGAAACTGACTCAAAGTAATGCAGACACTGACCACACTCACGATCCAGAAATACAAAGCCAATATTCTGAAGCCTTATCTGAGTCGATCCGTATTGCGGTCAATCTTCAACTGAGAAATTGGCTCCGACACCGACCGCCATCAAAAAAGCGATAGAAATCCTTAGCATCAATGCCGATGTTTTGCGGTCATCGTAGGGGTAAATTTGGAGTTGCTAACTGAAACCGACTCGCTAGCGATGAGGTCGGCGTTGAGCTCTACCGTGGCGCGATTGCCCACCGCTACTTAATACTCGGAATAAAATTCGTACCAACCTAGACCGCCGCATCCAAAAGTCGCTTTTACCTTAGCTCTTCATTAATCTTGCCAGAATCAAATAATTCGATCCAGGTCTTTCGGCTGAACTTGCGTTTTTTAAATGCTTCTGACTCTTCAAACAATTTGAGCAAACCCGATTTGGTTTGACGTTCATCCCAATAGGCACCGTCGATATCGCAGAGCGCAAGGTACAACGACCAAAGATTAAAGCCGCGTCTTGGTGCAACTACCTCGATGAAGTGTTTAGCAACCTTGTCTACGAGCCAACCCTCAATTCTTTTTTTCTCATTATCTCTGTCTTCTTTGCTTTTCACTCCGAACCGCACTAACTCTAAAAGTCTTTGTGATTTCTTAAGAGAATCAACTTTAATAGTCCTTAGTTTCACGCTGTCTTCATAAAGACGTTTGTACTCGCCCTTAATTGAAGCGAGAGTTTCGGTAATTCTTGTTGCGCGCGCTTTAATGTTCTTAGTGTGTTTTACGAAAATCTTGTGATAGTGAATAATCGGTTGATTATCCAAATCTAGGTCTCTCACGTACCAAATGTGATTATACGCCTTAGCCCTATCGTGCGTATGAAACAAAAAAATGGCATGGGCTAAATTTGGTATATCCGCTGCAAATTCAGAAGAATCCAAATTAGCAGCTATGTCTATTCCAAAAAAATTCTCTCTTCCACCTCCAAAGACTTTCTCTGAACGACTTCTCTTCAAAAATGGATCCGATGACTCTAGGAACGCCAAAGCATCCTCAGCAAGCAAACTATTTTGAATGACCGTATACCTTGAACCGACCAGTCCAAGAAATAACGGTTGTCCAGATGTGTCGAATGCGACTGTCGCGCGGGTAGAACCGATCTCGCACTTGTAATACTCAGGAAGTTGATAACTTGTTCCTGAAACCTCGTTGAAGTCAACTTGTTGAGGATCTGGTTTATCTAAAGCGAAAAAACCTTTGGTCTCAAAGTATTCGAATCGATTCTTCTCCAAAAATCTATTCTTTGGAAATTTCAGCGGTCCTCCCGCGTCTTGGATTGTCCTGGCGTTAAAGTCGCAGACGACCAAGTACGGGGCAGACACTTGATTACTTTGTACGCCATTTATCTCAGCAAGAAAGAGGCGACAGAGCCTGACCTGAAAGTTCACTCCGCTTCTATTCATAATGTCTTCAACACTTTTGGGGTCATCGATACAAACAAAATCTCGATGCGTTTCAACTATTGATTTGAAGTTCACCTACCGAACTCTACAAACCCGACGACCCAGAGCATTACCTAACGTGGCACTCTTTGAAGCGGGGTGCGGGCGTATTTTGAGGTCGAGATGAACCCATAAAAAAACTCGTTGCGGCCTGTGGGTGTGCTGATCACGCTGGTCGCCGGGGTGCTGCAGTACACTTTCTGGTTCGTCGCGTGGGCCAAATGGCTTGGCGTGCTTGGCGTGATCCTCGGGTTTATCTTCACCCCCGGCGTCGCGATCTTTTCGATCATCTATTGGGTCGTCGAGGGCGAGTTTCCGACCCTATGTTTCGCCTTGATGTTCGCCGGCTGGTTTGGGTTGCGCCTGAAGCGCGGCTAGCGGATCACCCAGCGAGTTCGCTAGCCATTGTGGTCAATGGCGACAACACGCTCGTGTCGAGTTTGCCGTCTGGTGAGATCAACGAATTGATTTTTGGAAACAGCAACTCGGGCCCGACAAGCGTCGCGCCGAGCAACGGCACGATGTTTCGCAGATATTCGGCGGCAAATTTGCCCCCGCGCT
>Ga0194120_10010783_pt1 | contig 11176 bp, 12 predicted proteins | sample TA2MahCa65mmetaG_FD_148642 | JGI IMG/M metagenome (GOLD analysis project Ga0194120, IMG submission 148642) | Freshwater microbial communities from Lake Tanganyika, Tanzania - TA2015019 Mahale Deep Cast 65m | ecosystem: Environmental > Aquatic > Freshwater > Lake | place: Tanzania: Lake... | reverse complement strand
CCACGTGCGGAATATTTTCCACAAGCTGCAGGTCTACGATCGAACGCAAGCGGCCATTTTAGCGATCCGCAAAGGACTGATCGAGTTGGATCCCCATCACTGAGCCTTCAGGCGTAGCGGTCTTCGTCCCACGGCAGCGCGGTGTTCGAGTAACCGCGGACTTCCCAGTAGCCCGGCCGGTCGTGTTCCAGGAACCGGATTTCCTTGACCCATTTCGCGCCTTTCCATGCATAGCGTTTGGGTATGATGACACGGACAGGCCCGCCATGGTCTTGGGACAGGGGCTGGTCGTTCCATGTCCTGGTCAAGAGAACATCGGCATCGTCGCAAGCTTCGAGGGGCAGGTTCGTCGAGTAGTTGTCGTAGCTGGCGAAGTAGACAAAGCGAGCTTCAGGGAGAGGTCTCGCTATCTGCATGAGGTGGCGGAAAAGGACTCCCTCCCAGGCATTGTCGAAGGTACTCCAGGTCGTGACACAGTGGAAGTCCGTGACGAGCCGGACTTGGGGCTGGGCCATGAAATCCTGCCAGTTCCAGGTCAAGGGAGTTTCCACCAGCCCGCTAATTTGCAGGGTCCATTGTTCCAGGGGAATCGAGGGGTGGATGCCTAGGTCAAGAACCGGCCAGCCCTTGGTCAGGTGTTGACCGGGAGGAAGCCGGTCGTGCCGCTGGCGGTGGTCTTGCATGACTCCATCCTCGGTGTGGCCTCGTTTATATTTTGCCCATTCTTCTTTCTTGGCGATGAGTTTCTCGTTGCGTTCCACGGTAGCCTCTAGGGGGAGTGCCGACACAATGGGAGCGGTGTCTTAGGGGGTGGCTTTTATTAGACAGGCACTCTATCAAGCCTCTGCTGTCCAGGCAAGGCTGAAAAGCCATCAACAACTTACGCGAGGTGGAAATCGTCGGATAATGTCAAGGGTTAGGAAGGACAACCAGTTGCGTCTTCGCAACACAATAGGCCCTGTTAAAAAACCACACTTGTTGTATTTATGCAACTTCGCTGATTTGTCTTAGCGGCAATGATTTAATATCTGTTATAGTTATCAACGCATTGTAATATTAATTAATTGTGGTATGGGTATTGCCTATCTTTGCTTGGCGTCGAATGATTTCAAGGAATTCAATGCGGTACCAACAGACTATCAGCCAATCGATCAGTTGCTCCGGGGTGGGCCTTCATACCGGGCAACGCGTGACGCTCACCATGAATCCGGCACCGCCGGACACCGGTGTTGTGTTTATTCGTCACCATGCGGAAGGGGCGGTTTCCTTGGCAGCCGCAATTAGCAATTTGGTGCCGACGGAACTCTGCACTGCTCTGAGCGTCAATGGAACGCAGATCAAGACCGTCGAGCATGTGCTGGCGGCTCTGGCTGGTTTGGAAGTTGATAACGTATATGTGGAATTGGATGGCGGGGAAGTGCCGGCCATGGACGGGAGTTCCAGCGCGTTCGTGAAACTGATTCAGGCCGCTGGTGTTGTCCCGCAAAACCGGCGCCGGCCCTATTTGAAGATTATGCAGCCGATTGAAGTGCGCGAGGGGGGACGGCGGGTGATCATCGAGCCGTCCGCGACGCCGCGCATCACATGTTCGGTTGAATACGATCATCCGATGATCCAGGCGCAAGCCTACGTGTATGAGTGGTCGGCCTCCGCGTTTGAGCGGGAGATTGCGGATGCCCGCACCTTCGCATTTTTGAATGAAGTGGAAGGTCTTTGGGCCAGGGGGTTGGCCAAGGGTGGCTCGCTGGAGAACACGATCGTGCTTTCCGAGCAAGGTGTTCTCAACGAATCCGGGCTCCGCTTCCAGAATGAATTCGTCAGGCATAAGGTCCTCGACTTGATCGGCGATTTGGCCCTTCTTGGTGTCCCGTTCATCGGGCATCTTATTGCAGACCGGTCAGGCCACGCACTCCATACGAAGTTGGTGGAAAAGATTCTTGAACAGACCGATAGCTGGGTATTGCTAAACACCGAAGAGGATCTGGCTGTCGCCCATAAATCAGCACCCCTCGTCCATGCCCACGCGGCTTCCCTGCAAGTCTCCCCTGCGTTCTAAGCCTGGCGACAAAACTTCTCTCTCTAAGCGAGCCTTCTCCCTCTGGTATCGTGCGGAGCATGGTCGCATGGGCTTATTTCGAGAAAATCCCTGCGGCCGCTCAATACTGCTGCCCGCAATTCTTGAAAAATCAGGCTAAGGGGGGGGCTAAGGGGGATTGATACGAGGCAATAAAAAAGGCACCGGGGGTAAGGCCACTTACCCCCGGTGCCGTAACCATGGAGGGGTTACTTCTTCTTCTTCTTCTTCGCAGCCTTCTTCGTCGCCAAATCACTCACCTCCTTTCACGATCTAAAGGGTAGGGTTATCGGAACTTCTACACGACCTTCGTGAGTACCTCGTCGAGAACATCGAACGTATTGGGTCCGACCTTCTTGAAGCGTTTATCGCGCTTGATCGAAGTTGCGACCGAGGTGAGTGGTGTCTTCCCCTTGATCTGCATGCCCCCCTCGATCAGACGCTGCAAGAGTTCTTTTGCGTGCATTGCGCGCCGTGCCTCGCGCAGAATCCGGTAAGCGGCTTCCGGAACGCTCATGGCGACGTACTTGCTGCGCCCGAGCAGGATCTCCCTGGACTGATCCGTAACATCGACCGAGAGCGGGCGTGGCCCCTTTTCGTCCGTGATAATCTGGCTGGATAGGCTGGCAAGTTTGGCTTTGTCGGCCTCAACTCGGTAGAGCGTCTCTGCAAGCTCGAGATATTTCTTGATAGTGGCAATTTCTTCTTCCAGGCGCCCGCGTTTTTTCTCCAGCTCTTGGAGACGGTTTTTATACGCACTAATGCGCTGTTCTAGGCCGACGAGTATGTCCCGTAACTCTTCCACAAGCAAGACCTCTTAGAAACATGCTTGCTTTGTATCATAGCTTTAAAATACTGTCAAGAAAAATTTAAGCAAAAGACATTTGCAAGCATACTCATGAAATTCGCTCATCATAACGTCATACTGTCAATGTATATCAAATGCTTGTCAGTATTGGCTGTAATAGTTTGAACGGGACATTTAACTGACTGTTTAATAAGTAATTAATATGAATATTTCGTTGCTGCTTTGATACATGCTTATGATGGAACATGGGGGGAGGCGCAAAAATGAAATAGTGCGCAACTGCTCGAAATCATGTTGTGGCTATGTTAAAGTGCCAACTTAATCGGAGCTTATATGCCGATTTCATTAAATAAGGAGGTGAAAATGAATGGAATGAAGCAATTTGTGGGGCTCTTGGCAGTGACCATTATGACTATGGCTGGCTGTGGACATCATGGCATGGGCTCTTACGGGCATGGCGATAGGGGCTATGCGGCTGAAAAGGGGACTCAGGAAATGTCGGCATTGGTCGACCAGACAGTCCAGGATCAAGAGAAGGCCAAGCAGGTAAAAGCCATTGTTGGAGACATCGTTGCCGAGGTCAAGGAAACCTATCGGCAGAATCGCCAATACCACAGCAAGCTCTACGAACTGAATGGCAATTATGAGGCAACGCCAGAAGAATTCACGAAGATTCTTGATGAAATGAGCAATAGTCGGATGCGGTCTGCAAGCAAGATTCTCGGCTTGCGGTTCAAGATGAAGGAGCTTCTGACGGCCCAAGAGTGGAGAAGTTTGTCGGACGGCATGAACAATCTCAGATCTCGCTACGGGCATAGCGGGGAATCAACGGCCGGCGCGAAGGAAGGCCAGTAAGGATTAGGTGGGATGGCTGGTCGAAAAGACCCAGCTCAGGTGACCGGCCAGAGCAGGTTGAGGTTGGGGGGGTAGTTCAGGTAGAGGAGATCGACGGTGCCCTCCTCGAACCGGAGGGCGGGCAATGAGGCGTGGTCGATACGTAGTTGACGGACTCTCTGCAAATCGAACCGAAGATAGTGAGCGAGAATCGCGCGCACGACGTCGGCGTGTGACACGAACACCAGCGGGCCGGCGTCAAGGGCGGCGTCGGCCCGCGCTCGTTCAACCGCCGCGACCGCGCGTGCTTGCACCTCGCGGAGCGTTTCACCTCCTGGCGGGCGGGCATCGGACGGATTGTCGTAGAAGTTGAGCCGTATGATGTCATCCGTCAGGTCTTTCCAGAATCGTCCCTCCCATTGCCCTACGCCGATCTCGGTGAGGCCGCGATCCGTCTGAACGGCTACGTTCAAGGTTGCGGCCAGGATATCAGCTGTTTGACGCGTACGAGCAACCGGACTTGAATAGAGCGCGTGGACCGGCCGGTTTTTGAGTAACGCAGCCAGTTGCTTGGCCTGGATCTCGCCGGCTTGGTTCAACGGCACGGGGCGTTCTCCCATGATCTGCCCGCTGCGGTTCCAGTCCGTCTCTCCGTGTCTGACCAGCAAGATCGTTGGCATCGTTCCTCGAGAGGGTTACCCGCCCGTCGCGGGTGAAGGCGCCGTATGCGTGGCGAGCTTCACGCTTGCCCAGGTCATTGCACCGTCTTGGCTGCGATAGAGCCCGCTTCCGTTGGTGCCTGCGTAGAGCGTGCGGGCGTCGTAGGGGCTCGCCACCAGGGTGCGGATATTCAACGTTTCCAACCCTCGATTCATGGCCCGCCAGGTGTGTCCCCCGTCGAGACTTTTGAAAATCCCGGCGCGGCCTCCTGCGTAAAGGACGGAGGGCGTGGTGGGATCGATCACGAGGGCACTGATGTATTGATCCGGCAAGGACAAGCCGATGCGGGTCCAGAGCTCGCCTTTATTGAGGGTCTTAAAGAGCCCTTTGGTCGTGCCGGCATAGACGGTGTCAGGATCGTGGGGGTCGATCACGAGGACATTGATGCCGAGCGACAACGAGGCGTCCAGGATTTCGGCCGGGATGAGTCCGTTGTTGATCTTTTGCCAGCTGGCTGTCCCATCGGTGCTTCGATAGGCCCCGCCGGTCGTTCCGGCGTAGAGGATGTGGGGTCTGGATGGGTCCAGGGCGATCGCGACCACAATATGCACTTCCTTCATGCCGGCCATCCGTTCAATCCACTCCCGTCCTCCATCCGTGCTGCGGAAGACCCCGACCGTGGTGGCCGTGTAAATCGTCTCGCTCGCTCGCGGGTCGAAGACAAATTGGTTGACGACCGAAATGTGTTCCTTGAGCCCGACGTTGTGGGGCATCCAATGTTGTCCGCCATCCGGGCTTTTGTAGACGGCGTCCGTCATGGTGCCGGCATAGACCGTTGCGGGGTGCTGGGGGTCCAGGGCCAGGGTGAGCACGCGATAAGAACTCAGGTCTGTGGCCATGCGTTCCCAGGAGGTTCCTCCGTCCCGCGTCTTGTAGACGGATTCGTTGGTCGAGACGTAGAAGATATTGCGGTTGGTTGGGTGTAGGGCGATGGACACGATGGTATCGCTGGTCTTGCCGCAGGCGCAGAGGACGAGGAGGAACAAGGGCAGGACCAGTCGTCGAAGACCAAGTCCGACCGCCTGCGCACCCATATTCTTGCCCGACATGCCAAGCCTTATAACACGCAGGGCCATTGGACGCAAATCGCCTGTATTGAAAGGGTTTTTCGAGTATTTCAGGCAATGCACAACTGTGGCGGCGCTGTTGACATTGCGAGAGACCATCGGCTATCGTGGGGCATGCAAACCGAGCAGGGTCGGACTCCGTCCGGCAACAGTCTCTTCCATGTGCCGGATCGCGTTCCCCTCTTCCCCTTGCCCAACGTGATCCTGTTTCCACGGCTGTATCTCCCCCTGCATATTTTTGAGCCGCGGTATCGCCGCATGGTGATAGCCGCGGCGTCCGGTGGCCGGTGCATCGGAATGACCCTGCTGAAGGAAGGCTGGGAGCAGGATTATTACGGCAACCCGCCGATCTTCGAGGTGGGTTGTGTCGGACGACTGACGACGGTGCAGTCATTGCCGGATGGGCGATTCGACATCCTTCTGCAGGGCTTGCACCGGTTTGAAGTGAGCGAGCAGTTCTATGACAAGGGGTATCGAGAGGCCCGGGTGTCCCTCAAGCCCGATCAACCCGGGGTGGCCTTGGAGCCTGTCGTGCGAGCCGAACTGGTTCGTGTGCTGACGGGGTATCTGAACGTCTGCGAGGCGGGACAACAATGGCAGGGCTTGCTTCGCCAGGATGTGGACGATGAGGTTCTCGTCAATAGTCTATCGACCTATCTGGATTTGACTCCCCTTGAAAAACAATTTCTCTTGGAAGCAGACAATCTTCTGCAGCAGGCACGCCGGTTGAGCGATCTCATCCAGTTCAAGCTCGATGAACGGGGCGGCAGGAAAGGCTGGAACTGAATGGACCGGGCAGTGGCTATTGATGTGTCTAAATTGGGGAAGGTGTTCGATGGCGCCACGGCCATCGAGGATATCTCCTTCCAGGTGTTCGCCGGCGAAATCTTCGGCCTCTTAGGGCCCAACGGAGCCGGGAAGAGCACGACGCTCAGGATTTTGATGACCTTGCTGCGGCCGACGTCCGGTCAGGCCACGGTGCTTGGCCATGATGTGGTTCAGGAGCCGGAGCAAGTCCGCCGGCTGATCGGCTATGTGCCGCAGGAACGGGCCATCGACCGCTTTCTCACCGGCCGCGAGCACTTGCAGTTGCTGGCCGACTTGTACCACTTACCCAAAGCCGAGAGCCCTCGCCGGATCGACGAACTTCTGAGGTTGGTCGACCTGGAGGACAAGGCGGACCAGCCGGCCAAGACCTATTCAGGAGGAATGAAGCGCAAGCTGGACATCGCCTGCGGACTTCTGCCGAATCCCAAAGTCATCTTCCTCGACGAGCCGACGCTCGGGCTGGACGTGCAGAGCCGCCTTCGTATCTGGGACTATGTGCGCGGTCTCCGGGCGCGCGGCATCACCGTGGTCATGACGACCAATTATCTGGACGAGGCGGATCAGTTGTGCGATCGCCTGGTGATCATCGACGGAGGGCGCATCAAAGCGTTGGGGTCGCCCGGCGAACTCAAGGCGGGGCTGGGGGGGGACATCGTCTCGGTGACCCTGAGCACAGCCGAGATGGGGCGTGTGGAGACGTTGGCGGCGGCCCTGAAAGGCCATCCGGCCATCCGCGCGGTCAGCACCACCCAGACGGGCCTCGATATCAGGGTGGAGTCGCCCGAGAAAACCTTGCCGGCCGTGCTTGAGGCGGCCAATCGGCTGGCCTGCCGGTTGGAGTTCATCGAGTACCATCGTCCGCGGTTGGACGATGTCTTTGTGGCGCATACCGGCCATGCCATTCGCGAAGAGTTTCCGAACGCAGAGGAAGAATAGAAAGCCGTCACCATGAATGAATATCGTCAAGAAATCGGCGCGCTCACCATGCGGTGGGTGCGCCGGCTGAGCCGCGAAAAATTCAGCATGTTGTTCACGCTGGTGCAGCCGATGCTGTTCTGGCTGATTTTTTTCGGCAACCTGTTTCAGCGGGCCGCGGATGTGCGGGTCGTGCAGGCGCCCAACTACATCAGCTTTTTGGCGGCCGGCGTGGTGATCATGACGGTCCTGAACAACGGGCTGGCGGGCGGCGTTGATCTCCTCTTCGACAAGGAGAACGGCTTCCTGGAGCGGCTCATGTCCACGCCGATTCACCGCTCGTCCGTGATCCTGAGCCGCTTCATCTTCGTCATGACGATCACCTCGCTGCAAGTGCTCGTGATTCTCGGCGTCGCCTACCTCTTCGGCGTCCGTCCCGCCACCGGATTCCTGGGCGTGGTGGTGATTCTGCTCATCGGCCTGTTGTTCGGTGTCGGGCTGACCGCCATTTCGATGGCCATGGCCTTTTCGGTCAAGAGCCACGGCGACTTCTTCTCCGTGCTGGGCTTTCTTTCGCTGCCGATGATCTTTCTGAGTTCGGCTCTGGTGCCCTTGGCGGCGATGCCGACGTGGATGGGCGTGCTCGCCCGGTTCAATCCGATGACCTGGGCCATCGACGCAGTCCGGCCGCTCATCCTGTCCGGCTGGGCGGAAGCGCTGGGCCCCGTGGCCATGGTCGTGGTGGTCATGGTGGCTTTTGACGCGCTCTGTTTGTATGGCAGCGCCCGCGCGTTTCGTCGAGCGATGGGCTAAGTGCGCGATCGGGGTGTTGCCACGGACCGTTCGCGGAGTGTTGCGATGATGCCGACCACGGAAAGTCAGATTAAGGCCCTGATCAGGCTCTTGGCCGACGAGAACGAGCGGGTCGCCAAAACCATCAGCGGCAAGCTGGTCGAGATCGGCTACACGGCGGTGCCGTTGCTGCAAGAAGCCGAGATCGAACAGCCCGAGATGGCGCGGCGGATCGAAGAGGTCCTCGACGAAATCCGCGGGAGCCGTCTGGAGGAGGAACTCCGCATCCTGGCGGCCTATCCAGACGATCGGATCGATTTGGAAACCGGCGCTTTCCTGATCGCCCGGTATGGCTATCCCACCCTCGACGTCCGGGCCTATGGGGCCCAACTCGATACCATGGCGGCCGAAGTCCGTGACCGTATGGGATCGCGGGTGTCCGGCGAGGAAGCCGTCAAGACACTGGGGCGCTATCTCTTTACCGAACAAGGGTTCCGAGGGAACACAAAAAACTACTATGAGGTGGACAACAGCTACCTCAACCGGGTGCTTGATCGGCGGATCGGCATTCCGATCAGCCTGTCGGTGCTCTACCTGCTCGTGGGCCGGCGTATCGGTCTGCCGTTGGTCGGGGTCGGCATGCCCGGTCACTTCCTTGTGAAGTTCGAGTCCGAGCGGTACAAGATTTTCGTAGACTGTTTCAACGGCGGGGCCTTGCTCACGGAGAAAGACTGCGCGCGGTTTCTCATGCAGGCCGGCTACGGCTTCGAGGAGAAGTACCTGGCCACAAGCTCGCCCCGCGCGATTTTGGTCCGAACCGTCAAAAATCTGATGACCATTTACCAGAAGATGGACGACGTCGTGAAGGGGACACGGTTGAGCCGCTTCATGGACATCCTCGAAGACGGACACGACAACGAAAAGAAGGGCGGCAAAAAGGGGGAGTGCGAACAGGGCCTGTGACCGGTGATCCTCAGCCGGCCGGCGCCGTCTTCTCTCAGCCGATCCATCCTGCCTAGACGTCGATTTCCATCAAGTCCCGTCCGATCGTAATCCGCCCTGCGAACAAGCGGCCGGCCTGTGCCTTGACATCATACCGTTCGGCAATCGGATAGAAGTGCGAGAGGATCAGGCGTCGGACGCCGGCTTCCTGCGCCACCCTGCCGCAGTCCCCGGCATGCATGTGTCCGGAGCCGGGGCGGTTGGCGGGAAACGAGCAGTCCAAGACGGCTACGTCGGCACGGCGGCAGAGCCTCACGAGGTTCTCGCAGTACTGCGCATCGCCGGAATAGGCCAGCGCCTTGCCGTTGTGCTCGATCCGGTAGCCGATACAGTGTAGATGCGAGCTGTGCTGGACGGTGCGCGGGACGATACGCGTGGCTCCCAGCGAAAAACTTCGGTCCGCCACCTCCCTGAGGCGTACGCGGAAGGGGGCGGTCTTAAAGCCGGGGAAGGCGCGGAGGATCGTGCCGAACAGCCGCTTGGTTCCGCGCGGGCCGATGAGGGTCAGGTCCGGCCTCGCCTGGGCGAACTTCGACACGTAGACGGCGTCGAAAAAAAACGTGACGAAGTCAGAAAAATGGTCGGCATGGAAATGCGAAAAGAGAATGTGCGTGATGCGGTGCCGGTCCGTCCCGGTCTTGATGAGGTTGGCGAGAGTGCGGGGACCGAAGTCGAACAGGAGGGTCTGATCGGTCTGGACCAAGTAGCCCGCCGCTGCGCGAGTGGGATGGATATTCGTGCCGGAGCCGAGGATCGTGAGGCGCATAGGGCCTGTTTAACTATGGGGGAACGAGGGGTTCTCCCGCCGCATGGCGGCGGCTCTTTCTCGTAGGCGCAAGATCGTCAGGCCGAGATCGTCTTCGATCTGAGCGCTCTCCGGGGTCGGCCCGCATAGTAGTCTTAGTCAGAATGAACATCAAGCCGTCCTTGCAACCGCTATCCCAAGTCGGGCCAGGCGTGCTCGCCCGGCAAGCGGATTGCCGATCTCTCCGTGGGAGACTCTCCGTTGACTGGGTTTGCGGCACCCCCTATGATGCGGTTGTGATGATCGATCGAAATCAACGAGGCCAAGCCAGGCTGACAGCCGTGTTTGTGCTGGTCGGTCTGATCGTGACCGGGGTATGGGTGTGGAAGCGCATTCCGCCTGACACCAAGGACATCCTCGTCGAGCATACCGTGCCGATCACGCTCCTGGGTCTTGCCGGGGCCATGTGCCTGTGGCTGGCGGTGAGCCGCATCAGGCGTGGTCTGGACCGCCGAGCCCAACGGGAACGGCTCATCGCGCGGTTCGAGCGCGCGACGGGGACGGAGCAGCGGCTGGAGTTGGCCTTTGCCTTGATCGAGTTGAATCGCTATCGACTGAAAAAGCTGGAGCGAGTCGCGCCCGCCATGCGGGATCTCTTTATGGCCACCCTGAAGACCGCACTCGGCGACAAGCAGCATCGGGTCCGTGGGATGGCGGCCAGCCATTTGGGGGTCTTGCGGGACAAGGCCGCGCTTCCGCTTCTGCTGGCCGCCTTGGAGGACGATCACGCCTACGTGCGGGCTTGTGCGGCTTTGGCCCTGGGCCGGATGAGGGCCGGGGAGGCAACGGAGAGGCTGACGCAAGTGATGCAAGACGACTGGGACCAGACGGTGCGGAGCCGGGCGCGCGAAGCGCTGGAGAGAATCCCGTAGCCAGAGGTTGTTCGGCGCGCGCCGGATGTCACTGCCAGTCGATGACCAGGATTTCCGGAGGGCAACTCCAACGAATCGGCAGCAGCGACCATCCGATCCCACGGTTGATGTAGAGTCGGTGGCCGTTTCTGTGGTGGTGGCCCTGCGTTCTCCCGCTGCAGCCATAGGGTAGCCAGAAGGGACGCAGGAAGGGCACGTGCCATTGTCCTCCGTGGCTATGGCCGCAGAGCACCAAGTCCACGCCGTGTCTGTGGTCCAGGTGATCGAGAATATTGGGGGCATGGGCCAGGAGAACCGTAAAACGGTTTGGCTGGGGCGGGGGGATGCAGCGGAGGTCGGCGCGGTGCAGAGAGGGGTCGTCCAATCCGACGATGTGCAACTCGCCGTCTTCTGTCTGGACGGAGAGGGTCTGGTTGATCAGCAAGTGCACCTTGTGCCGGTCCGCCCATTCCATGAATT
>Ga0194120_10010782_pt1 | contig 11176 bp, 8 predicted proteins | sample TA2MahCa65mmetaG_FD_148642 | JGI IMG/M metagenome (GOLD analysis project Ga0194120, IMG submission 148642) | Freshwater microbial communities from Lake Tanganyika, Tanzania - TA2015019 Mahale Deep Cast 65m | ecosystem: Environmental > Aquatic > Freshwater > Lake | place: Tanzania: Lake... | reverse complement strand
GGCGGACTTGGCGCCTTGCTGTTCTGACACCCAATGTTTCAGTTTCTGTGCCATAAAGATTTCGGTGGATTCCATTGACTCCGTCGTTGCGCCACCGATGTGGGGAGTGATGATCAGATTGTCGTGTCTGCTGGCGTAATCCAGCAGAGAACGGGTGGTCGCTCCTGCCAAGTCCGGCTCTCCATTGAGAACGTCAAGTGCCGCGCCGCCCAGTCGCCCGGTCTCGAGTGCAGCCAGCAATGCCTCGTCGTCGATCAGCCCCCCACGCGAAGTATTCAGGAACCATACGCCGTGGCGCATGCGGGCGAATTCGGCCCGGCCAAACATGCATCGGGTTGTCTCGTTCAGCGGCAGGTGGAGCGTCACGCAGTCCGCCGTCTCCAGCAAGTGTTCCAGAGGTACCCAGGTGACTCCTACTTCGGTGTTCAGATCGCTCCTGTCGTAAGCCAGCACTTGCATGCCGAACGCCAGTCCGTATCGGGCGACCATCCGCCCAAGACGGCCATACCCGACGACTCCGAGGGTCCGTCCTTTGAGCTCCCTTCCCCTGAACTGATCCCGTTCCCATTGACCGGCGACGGCAGAAGCGTGCGCCGCCGGGATTCGGCGGATCAGCGCCAGCAGCAATCCCCACGTGTGTTCCGCAGTTGCAGTGACGGTGTCGAGGAATTCCCGCTCGCCCCGCAAAGACAGGACGGCGATCCGTCGCTTCCGGGCGGCTTCCAGGTCAATGTGATCCAGCCCGGTGGTCGTAGTGACGATCGCTTTCATCCGATTCGCCCGCACGATGACCTCACTGTCGATCCGATGGGCTAGCCTGATGACGAGGACGTCATACTCCCCCACGGTCGCCAGAAGCTCTTGGCGCCTCAGAGGTCCGGTCTGGACATGGCCGAGGGCCTCAAGAATCCGGCGCGCTTGCTCTGAGTAACCTTGCGGCTCCAGCAGCAGAATCCTCAAGAAACACCCTCGGCCGCGCCCAGCAGACCCTTGTAGGAGAGAAAGATTTCGGCCAGTGCGAAGTCATAGAGGTCGTCGATCCCCACCGAGCGCGAACGCGGCATCTCATAGAACAGCGGCCGGTCGCTGACGATGCGACCCGTTTCGAGCAGGTAGTCGCGTCGGGTGATGTACACAGCTCCGTTCCGCCAGTAGACGAGGGGAAATTCCTGCCGCCTCGTCGTCGGGTTGACACCCGGCATGAAGGGAGTCAGGTAATCCCCGGCCGTCTCGTAGAGCGTCAAGGGATGCTTCTCCCCCGCCTTACACACGCTGATCAGGGACTCTGCTTCCGGCTGATGATCGAGGAAAATCTCAACGGCCCGGTCCACGTCTTCCGCGCAACGTAGTGGTGTGGTCGGCTGGAGGGTCACGACTGCGGAGACCTCCCGGCCCCGAGTCTGCTCGAACCACTCCACGGCGTGACGGAGCGCGAGAATGGTTGGCGCATTGTCCGTAGCGAATTCCGGGGGCCTCAAAAAAGGAACCTTGAGTCCCAAGGCCCGACCTACGGACGCGATTTCTTCAGAGTCTGTGGAGAGCAGGACTTCGTTCAGTCTCTTGCACGATAGTGCAGCCTCAGCGGTGTAGGCGAGCAGCGGCTTTCCGGCCAGCGGCCTGATATTTTTCCCAGGAAGCCCCTTTGACCCCAGGCGGGCCGGAATGACGGCAAGGACAAAAGCCATCCTCGTAGCTACTCCAGCGATCCCCGCCGCTATCGAGCCCTTTTCAAGAGGTAAATCGCCTGCCCGCCCATAAGGTTGAAGGGAGGTACATCCGTGTAATGGGCATCCTGGGAGTAGTCCGGCTTCAGGTACTCCTGAATAGCCGGCAGCGGCAGACCGTGTGCCTCAATAACGCGGGGGTTTAAGCGAAACAACGGACGCTTCGGAATAGGCTTGAGGATTTTCTTTCGCAAAAGATACCCGAGAAAGGCACGATTTTCCTCGGCACGCTCTTGGACCCACCGGTCGAATGTTTCCTTGCGGATCTTCAGGCTTTTGGTCTCTTCCTTGACGTCTTCGAGGACATTCGCGATGCGCTCCTTCAGGTCTTTGGCGCCCATCTCCCCCCACGCACGGGAATATTTGCAGCCGACGATCCGCTCAATCCGATACCCCCATGTTTCAGCAAGCTCCTGCATGTAGCGGGGCGTGATTTGGCGCACGTCGGACAAGGACATCGGGAAATCAAAGAGCTTCAGCAACACCGTAGACACGTCACCCCGGAAATTGGACTCCGAGGGACTGTTGATTACGAGCAGCCCCTTCGGCGTCAGCATCTGGTCGATGCGTTTGAAGATAGGCGCCGGATCAATGACGTGCTCAAGGACTCCTCCCAAGACGATACAGTCGAATTTACACGGCCCTGGATCATAGCCCTCGATATCCGACAAGACGAAGTCCACATTCGTGGCTCCGATGGCTTCCCGGAGAACCGCGGCCACGCTCAAGGCCCGCTCGGTCATGTCAAGCCCAACCACGTGCTCAGCACGCCTCGCAGCCAGAAACGAGAATCGTCCGAACCCGCACCCGATGTCCAAGAGAGTCTTTTCTCTCAATCGGTTGGCAATCAGGCTGTAGGTGAGCGTGTGAATCCCCCGCCATTTGAGCTTCATCCGGATAAAGCGTTCGACATCGCCGTACACACGCTGGTAGGCGGCAACAGATTCCGCCTTCGACTTCTTTCTCATCGGAACAATCTTAGTCATTTACCTTTCCTTAGATCGTATGGTCCCCAACTTCCCAATCAATCCTTGACCGCCACGATTCCGCAGAAGTTGTACCACTTGAAGAACACCTCGACGGACTTGAAGCCCCCGCGCTTGAGCAATTCGATATTCTCCTCGATCCGATACGGAATCAAGACGTTCTCCAAAGCCTCCCGCTTCTGGGCGATTTCCATTTGGGAATACCCCTGCCGCCTCTTAAAGGCATAGTACAGATCGATAAACAGCCGGTTGAAGAGAGAATTGTTGCCGAGGGTTTTTTCCACCAGGATCAGACAGCCCTTTTCTCGAAGACTGTCGTAGATATTCTTGATCGCCAGATCCCGATACAATGGACGCACGAACTGCAGGGTCAGCACCATCACCACCACGCTGGGATCGATCAGTTTGATCGGGTGATTCAGATCCTCAACAATCAACTCGCATCGATCCAGGACTCCGGCCTGTTTCAGGTTCTCCTGGGCACGTTCGAGCATCGGTTTGGACAGGTCCACCCCAACCAGCCGGACACTCGTGTCGGTGATCTCTTTCCCTAAACTGGACAACGTGGTCCCGACCGAGCACCCGAGGTCATACACCCGGGTCCCTTCCTGGGCGAACGCCTTGGCGATCTCGACCACCATGCGCTGGACCTCATCATAAAACGGCACGCTGCGATGCAGCATGTCACCGAACACGGATGCGGTTTTTTCGTCAAAACTGAAATCTCCTATCTTCGCCTGGGATTGTGCATAGAGCCTATCCTGGGAATCCATCGTCACCCCCCTCGCTGAACCGGCCGAAGCTTCCGTTGTTTTTATCGAAACGATGTGGACGAGACCCTCAGAATGGCAAGGTCTCTGGGACTGAGAACGACGTGGAGGCTGCAGGAACTGTCCAGGATACACCTCGGGCGTTGCCCAACTCTTTCGACCAGACTAATTGGTCCGTACCAGATTGGCCTCGATCATTTTGCTGCTTCTGATCTGGTATCCGAACTCTTCGGCAAAGAGGGCCCGATATTCATCCGTGAAGAGATCCTTCGTCCAGGGAAAGCTGAAAGCCTGATACCGGCTGAACTTCTGCACGTTGAAGTAGAGATGGTCAATGTCGCCCCATTCCTCCAGGCTGGTGGGTTCCGTATACCCCCATTTCTTGCACAGATCCACGATCGCCGTCTTCGGCATCGGGAAGAAGAACGAAGGTCCGATCTTGATGCGCTGGTTAAGGCTCTTGAGGTAACGGATCTGATTGATGCTGAGGCGGACGTCCTCGATTGTTTCACCAGGCACCCCGAACATGTAGAAGAAGAACAGCTCCATTTGCGGCAGATAGGGTTTGACGAGGTTTATGAACTCTTGGAAATCGGCCACGCGATGATCCTTGTTCAGGGTTTCGAGGACCTTGTCGGACCCGCTCTCGTTCCCGACCGAAATGCGGCGCAGGCCGCCGGACACCATGAGTTCCCATTCCGCCGGTGTGTAGCGATTCATCATCCTGATATCCCCATTGACCGCGAGTTCCGTCTTGACCCCCTTCTGATGGATCAACTCAAAGAGCTGCAGGATATGCTTCTTGCCCACGAAGAAGTTTGGGTCGAAAATCTTGAAGCCCCCGATGTTGTACTTGTTCGTGTATTCGACGATTGTATCGAACAGCTCATCGCCCTTCATCCCGCGGTACGTCTCTCCCAGATAGCAGAAAGAACATCGCGCCGAACAGCCGACCGAGGTCAGCAACGGCAGGTGCCGGGTCTTGGGATGCAGATAACTTTCCAGCGGGATGAGATGCATCGGCATATCACGAAACGTGGAGAAATCCATAAAATGGGTCTGCGCGGCGGGCAAATGCAGCTTCCCATCCAGTTTAAGCCCAAGGTTCTCGATTTTCTTCAGTCCCTCGACATCATTGCCCTGCAGGCATCGTGCAGCCTGGGCGATGGAAACCTCCGATTTTCCCACCATGATCATATCCACGAACCTATGGCCGAGGGTCTCTTCCGGATAGAGGCTCGGATGGACTCCCCCCCAGAGTTTCGGAATAGATGGTTGATGCTCAGTCCACCAGGCTGAGAAATCCAGTCCGTTCTTGATTTGAGCCCCGGTCATGCTCGAGATGCCGACAAACAAATACTGGTCCAGTCTGGTTTGCCACTGTTTCTTGGCGTGCTCCACGTTCTCCACGCGCTGGTCGAATACCTCCACCTCAAAACCGCTCTTCAGCAACACGTTGGCCAGAACCAGTACGGATAGAGGAGCCCACGGATATTCCGTAATCGTCCGGTCATTGTAAGCATCCAGATAATCCGGGTAGGTATAGTCCGGATAAATCAAGAGAACCCGATTGCGTTGGCTCATGGTCGTCTACCTCCTCGCACGAAAGAGACCGTCGCGCCCCTTATCGCACGCCGGATCACGTAAGGAACGGACTTTACACCAAACTAACGGTCATGTAAATGAGAACCTTCCATACAGGGGGCATCACCAAAGCCGTTGATTCTGTCCGAAAGGCCGGACGCACCGCTAACCGACGAAAAACTATGAAGCATCGGGTCTTTAGGGTCCACGCGCTTCAAGGCAAAGGAGTCCGCATCGGAGGCGATGGCTCCGGCCTCATTGGCAAAAGCGCAAGTCACGCCTCGTGATCGAAGCAGTTTGACTGTAACATCGGTGAACGTCGAGGCCTGCCCGAACGGATAGGCAAAGGTGGTCGCAGCCGAGCCGAGTCGATGTTCCAGCGCGGAAAGACAGGCTTCAATGTCTGCTTCCTGCTCGGCCGGCTCCAATCGGCTGTACATTCGGTGGGAATGACCGTGTCCGCCGATGATCATGCCGGCCTCCAATAGCTCGCGTACTTGATCCCAGGACAGATAAACAGAACCCATATGCTCCTCATCTGAACCCATGACGTCCCGGAAAAGCTTTGTGATGACCTCATCTAACAGCGGGTAGGGGACTATGCGGCTGATGAAGAGCTTCACTTCACCGACGCCCGGCGTGTCCCACCGATACGCGGCATGCGGCGGGTTTTTCCAGCCCTCGTTTTCCGGCACCCACCCGAAATCGGCAAGCCGCCTGAAAAATTCTTCGGCAAACTGACCTTCTCCCATCGCCTGTCGAAGCAGATGCACCTTATGGATAATGGCGATCCGCCCGGTTTCCAAAGGGGCCGTCGTCAGAAAGAAAAACGCGGCAAGCCCATACCTCCGTAAAATGGGGAATACATATCGGTAGTGCTCAACCAGCCCGTCGTCGAAAGTCAGGATGCAGGCACGAGCGGGAAGTGCCTCATGCCCATCCAGCCATTTGAGAAATGTGGCGGGATGCAGGATCTCATAGTGCGTCTTGAGCCAGAGAACCTGGTCCTCGAACTGCTTGACGGTCAGGCCGAAGATTCCACTTCCTGTGAAGCAGTCCCGAATGTAGTGGTACATCACTGCCACCCCGCTTCCCACACGTGATCCGGCTTCTCTCTGCTCCATCTGACCGTCCTTGCGGGAAGCGATTTTTCTGTCAACTCAATCGACGAACCGCTTCTGGATTTGGAACTCGCACGTGGCCAGGGCATCTACGATCCGCCCGGCGGCCTTGCCGTCTCCGTAAAGGTAATTGGGGCGATACCGGCCATGCGCAATCTGCTTTTCGATAGCCCGCGCAATCTCCGCGCTGTTGTACCCTACATCCAATACGTTGTCTCCTCGCTCACGATACTGCTGCCGCGTCCCGATATTGACCACTGGAACGCCGAGGTAGGCGCCTTCACGGATGCCGCTGCTGGAGTTTCCGACCAGGCAAAGACAGTTGTTGATCAACCGCGCGTAGTCCTCGACCGAAAAGTTTCGGAAGAATTGCACATAGCCAGGGTTCCGAGTCTCCCGGAACATGCGAAGGCCCTTCGAGACGTCGTCCGATCCGGCGTCTACGTTGGGCCAGAGCCACACGGTCTGGATCTGCAGCTCCGCGATTGCCTGCAGAGTCTCGGCAATCTGGCGCATCCCTTCGCCGAACTCGGTGGTGACCGGGTGCTGCAATACGACAAGGTAGGGCTTCTCAGGGTTCAGTTGGCTTCCGACTCCGCCGTAACGTACAAAGAGATCCTTCGGCAGCGACAGATCCTGATTGGCCAGGATATCGATCGACGGACATCCGGTCATCACTACCGTGCGCGGGTCTTCTCCCATCTTGATCAGACGCTGGGCCGACAGTTCGGTCGCCGGGAAGTGGAGGTGCGCAAATTTCGTGATCGCGTGCCGCACACTCTCGTCGATGTTGCCGGTGAGTTCGCCTCCCTGGGTGTGGGCAAGCGGAATGTTCATGTAAGCCGCCGCGATGGCCGTCGCCATGGTCTCAAATCGGTCCGCCACCGTAAGGACGACGTCCGGTTTGAGGTTCTCAAAGATCGTGGACAGCTCGCTGATCGCCAGCCCCGTCGATTTGGCCATGGTGGTTGGGTTCTCGCCCTCCACGATGAAGTACACCGTCGCGTCAATCGAGAAACCGTCCTGACGGATGACATCAATGACCTTCCCGAATCGATGCAGCAGCGCCGAGGCCCCGACCACGAGCTGCAACTCGAGATCGGGATGGGCCTGAATCGCCCCAAGAAGGGATTTGATGCGCCCGTAATTCGACCGGCTGGCTACGACGATGCAGACTTTCCTCACAATACATCCTCCAAGTCATCCCACATGATCAAGCGCGTCGGCGAGACTGGTTTCCGCAGCCGCCTGCCAACCAATCTGGGGAGGTCAGACGCTGGGATCCCTGTGCCGGGTTTCTTCAACGTCAACATGGATTCTTGCAGAACCGTTCCTGCTTCGAGGTCGCGGATGGGTGCTACGCTCTTTGTGAACAGCGCACGCATGTCGGCCAATTCCCGAGCCATGACATCCTTGTCCACCGGATTGCTGCTCATCTCGTGGAAGGCCCGGGCGGCGTCCGCGATCAGCCGCAGCTCATCGAACGTCAGGGAGGCCGGCACGTCGGGCCCGAACATGCCCCGGTGGAAGGTCACGTGAACCTCCACTAGGTCGGCGCCCTGCGCCATGGCTGCAAGCGCGGGAAAGAGCGTGCCCGTGTGGTCCGAGAGCCCCACCGGGCAATGAAACGCCGACCGGAACTCCGCCAATAAATTCAGGCCGACCTTGGAGAGAGGTGCCGGGTACAGGGTGGTCGTCTGAAACACGGCGAACGGGACGCTATAAGCCTGAAGCTCCCGCACGGTTGCGCGGATCTCCTCCAGACCGCTCATTCCTGTGCTGAGCAGGACCGGCTTTCCCGTGGTCGCCATGGCAGCCAGGAGGGTCCGGTTCGTGATCTCACCGGACGCCGACTTCCACGCAGGCACTCCGAGCTCGTCGAGCAGCCGGAAGGCGTCAAGGGAAAACGGCGAGCTCAGGAACACAAGGCCGCGCTCCCGCGCATGGGCTGCGAGGCTCGCCCACTGTTCGCGGGTGAATTCCATTCGTTTCCAGTACGCATAACGGGAGGAGTCTGCGTAGCTGAAAGGCACCCGGAACGGCTCGGCCATTGTCGTCTCGGCCTCTGCGATATGCGTCTGGAACTTGACGGCGTCAGCCCCAGCGGCCGCTGCGGCGTCGATAAAGGCGTGCGCCTGTCCAAGCGATCCGTCGTGGTTCTGGGCTACCTCGGCGATGATAAACGCCTTGTACCCAGATCCGATGCGGTGGCAACCAATTTGAAACGAGTCTGGCATCAAAGCTGCCGGCTAGGCATACAGTTGCAGTTCGAAAAGGCGGTGATAAGCTCCTTGCCGATCGAGCAAGGTTCCGTGGTCGCCTTGTTCCACGATGCGTCCCTCGTCCAGCACAAGAATCCGATCGGCCTGCCGGATGGTAGAGAGCCGATGGGCAATGACGATGATGAGCTTTTCTTTCCGAAGCTCCTCGATGGCAGCCTGGATGAACTGCTCCGACTCCGAGTCGAGAGCGCTGGTAGGCTCATCGAGGAGAAGAATATCTGGATCCTGCAGAAACACTTTGGCAAGCGCCAAGCGCTGACGTTGGCCGCCGGATAGACGGACTCCACGATCGCCCAGGACCGTGTCGTAGCCCTCCGGGAGCGCTTGAACGAATGTATGCGCATAAGCTTTCCGCGCTGCTTCTTCGACGGCGCCCTGATTCTTTTCGACCAGACCGTAGGTGAGATTATTCCGAACTGTGTCATTGAATAGGAACCCATGCTGGTCCACGATACCGATCCGTGCCCGTAAGCTTCTCAATTCGAATGCATGAATCGGAACTCCGTCTAGGAGAATTGCTCCGGTCGTCGTTTCGCGAAGGCGTGGAATGAGATCAAGGAGAGTGGATTTGCCAGCTCCTGATCGTCCGACGATGGCCGTGAGCATTCCTTTTCTGGCCCGAAAAGAGATGTCGCGAAGGGCCCATCCCTCAGATACGTTACTGGTGTACGAAAATCCTACCTGCCGAAACTCAAGATATTCGTGAAGTCCTTCAAATGGCCTGCTGCCGCCTACGATCAAAGTCGCGGCTCTCGACCGCTCGATCAGCTGTTGTGTCTGCAGGAATCCAGCAATATGAGCCCCAATTTGCTGCCTGGCAATGTTGACCTGCTTGAGCAAGGGTAGGATGCGGAGGAAGATGAATAGGAAAATTCCGAGACTTGCGAGCGTTAAGCCAAAGGATTCGACTGCTACGTAAAGCGTCAGAAAGGCGCCCAGCATCAACAAGGGCTCGACCGACACCTCGATTGCCTCCCGTCCCTTGCCAATGCCAATGAAAACATCGCTTAGCCGATTAATGATGCTATTCACACGCTGGGCATCCGCTTTTTCCTGTCCCATCATCTTCACCAATCGGATCCCGGCCAGACGCTCAGCGAAGGCGGCGTGTAGCTCGTCGTGAATGGCTGTGACTCGGACGCCGAGCTCGCGGGATTTCTCGATAAGCCGATGCACCAGAACCGCCACGGCTCCCATGGCGAGCAACGCGACAGGCGCCACAAGAGGCGACATTGCAAACAGGATCACCAGATAAACAATCAGTAGTGTCCCGCAAGCCCAGAGATTGAGCAGATGCGTCAAGGCCGTCCCTGCCCGTTCTGCCTCCGAGGTAAGGGCGCTCAGCAACCGGCCCTGTCCAACCGAGACTATGAAAGGTAAGTCGGTCCTAAGAAACGACTCAATGCCTTGCTGTCGCAAAACCGCCGTCGCGCGCACCCGCGCTCGCACTACCGCAAGCTGATGGAAATAGCGCACTACTTGGCGTGCGACGATCATCACTAACACGAGCGTCAGAAGCACGAAAAGGGTTGGCCTGATACCAAGAGCCGATGTTATCTCCAGTATGACTCGCCACATTCCAGAGGGTGTCTCCTGCTCGAACGCCGCGTCCCCACGCTCTACGTACTGGAGCATAGGCACGAGCAACCCGACGCCAACGCCCTCCAAGACAGCATAGCCTACAGCCGTCCCCGCGAGCCAAGCAGCCTCACACTTGCCCACGCCAAGCGCCCTGAGATTCTTCAGTGCAGCTTGCAAGTTCCTTAACATGCAGGAAGGCTACCTTTCCCTAACTTGTCACACTGAGTTTTCTCCACAGCCAGTCCGGACCTCTATCCAGCCGATTCAGATGATAGTCTCTCAGTGCCAAGAAATAGGCCCGTGCCTCTTGAAACCGACCCGTTTCCTTGGACTTGAACAAGAGCGATCCGATCGTGCGCAGAATTACACGCCGCAAATGGGACAAGGCCTGGGGAGCATGCAACTTAGCGAACAACAGTTGACTCCGCGTGAGGTGGTACACTTGGAACGGCGACTTATGGCCGCCGACTGAGGCTGATCCCTTGTGCCAGATGCTGGCGGAGGGTACCAGGACATTCTTGAACCCCGCCTGGTTCATCCGGACCATGAAGTCGGCGTCTTCCCAATACAGGTAAAAACGTTCATCGAACAGCCCGATTGCTTCCAGGACTCGTCTCTTGACCAGCAGACAACAGCCCGTGAGAAATTCGAGCGTCAAAGGATTCCACTCATCACGCTGCAGCGACTCCTGTAGATCAAATGTCCGGAGTTGACACCTCGTCAAATCAATCCGACCGCCTGAAGCCCACATTTTCGTCGGGGCATCCGAATAATAGATCGCTGGACCGAGTCCGCCTGCGTCGGCAATGGCCTCCCCCGCATCAACCAGGACCTTCAGAAACCCGGGCGCCACCTTTGTATCATCATTCAGCAGCAGCACGTACTCGGGACGGTGGGCCAGAGCTTCTCGCAGTCCCACATTGGCTGCTCTCGGGTACCCGATATTCACAGGGATCTTCAGGATCTTCCGCACCCGATCGCACAGGCTCCGCACTTCGCCCAGATCAAGAGGGATTCGAGAGCCGTTCTCGACCAGGATGATCTCATAGTTGCCATACTCGATCGCCCGGCAGGATTGAAGGCAGGCCCACAGGTCCGACCGGCTGTTGAAGTGCACGATCACGGCGC
>Ga0194120_10010776_pt1 | contig 11182 bp, 13 predicted proteins | sample TA2MahCa65mmetaG_FD_148642 | JGI IMG/M metagenome (GOLD analysis project Ga0194120, IMG submission 148642) | Freshwater microbial communities from Lake Tanganyika, Tanzania - TA2015019 Mahale Deep Cast 65m | ecosystem: Environmental > Aquatic > Freshwater > Lake | place: Tanzania: Lake... | reverse complement strand
TCCCATAACACATCCGCGAGTTCGAGTGCGAAATGCGGGTTTTCCTCCGCCTTGGCGCGTAACTCGTTTTGAATTTGTGTTAACACGGCTGGCGGGGTGCGATAGGTTTTTAGGTTTGAGCCAGGGGCGACGTTCTCAACTGTACGCAGTGTGTAATTGAAGTAGAACTCCAGCATTTCGCGCAAATGCTTCATGAACTCGTCTGGCAGGAAGAAGAAATCTGCGAGGCGAGCAGCTTGCTTGCGGAGGCGGGTCAGGTCAATGGCGGGCATGGGAAAATTTTTGTCATTGCGAGGAGGGAGCTCTTCCCGACGCAGCAATCCCCTTAAAATATGAAGATTGCTGCGTCGCAAAGAACGAGTGTGTTCCTCGCAATGACATTTGATTAATACGCTTTCGCGAAATACACCTTGCGCTTGCTCGGCTTGCCGCAGACAATACAAGTGCCTTCGGTTTCAGGCTGGTTGAATGGAATGTTGCGGGTGGTGGCTTTGGCTTCTTCCTTGACCTTTTTCTCGCATTCATTGGATTCACACCAGTAAGCGAATCCCCAACCATCCTTCACGACATTCTTTAGGTCTTCGTAATTGTCCACATTGTGAATGTTCGCGTCGCGGTATTCGGTGGCGCGCTTGAGAAGGGATGCTTGCACGTCGGTCAACAAGTTCTTGACGGTGTCTGTCAATCCATCCTGTGAAACGAAGGACTTGCCTTCCTTGCCAGGCTTGTCGCGGCGGGCGAGGGCGACGGAACCTTTTTCAACATCCTTCGGTCCGATCTCCACGCGGACGGGAACACCGCGCATCTCCCAATCGTTGAACTTGAATCCGCTGCTGACGTTGTCACGGTCGTCCATTTTGATGCGGATGCCCGCAGCCTTCAGTTCAGAGAAGATGCGGTCGGCAACTTCCATCACCTTTTCTTTTTCGGCATCATTCTTGAAGATCGGCACGACAACTGCCTGAATCGGCGCGAGGCGGGGCGGCAGGACAAGTCCGTTGTCATCGCCATGCACCATGATCATCGCGCCGATAATGCGGGATGAGATCGCCCAGGAGGTGGTCTGTGCGAAAGTCAGTTTGTTGTCCTTGTTGAGAAACTGGATCTCGAACGCCTTGGCGAAGTTGTCACCAAAGTAATGGGATGTGCCTGACTGCAATGCGCGTTTGTCCCACATCATCGCTTCGATGGATGTGGTGATCTGTGCGCCTGCAAAACGCTCTGTTTCGGATTTGGTGCCTTTCAGCACAGGGATGGCGGCTTCTTCGAGACAGAAGCGTTCGTAGATGTCGAGGATGCGGTACATCTCCTCTTTGGCTTCTTCTTCGCTGACGTGTGCGGTGTGGCCTTCATGCCAGTAGAACTCGGCGGTGCGCAGAAAGAGTTTGGTGCGCAATTCCCAGCGCATCACCGAACCCCATTGCACGATCAACAAAGGCAGGTCGCGCCACGATTTGACCCACTTTGAATACATGTGACCGATGATGGTCTCGGACGTGGGGCGCACGGCGAGTTTCTCTTCGAGTTCTTGTCCACCGCCATGGGTGACGACTGCCAACTCAGGCGCGAACCCTTCCACGTGTTCCTTTTCTTTTTCAAAGAACGACATTGGGATAAGGGTTGGGAACGCCGCATTCACGTGTCCCGTCTTCTTGAATTCAGCATCGAGCCAGGAGGTGATGTTCTCCCACAACGCCCAGCCGTATGGTTTCACGACCATACACCCGCGCACAGGGGCGTAGTCTGCCATGTCGGAGCGTACAACCAGTTGGTTGTACCATTCGGAAAAGTCTTCTGCTCGGGTGGGTAATTTATCTTCTGCCATTTTGTCCTCTTCGGTTTACAGGGTGAATGTTGAAAGTTGAAGGTTTTGAATCTGTAACATTCAACTTTCTAACGTTTTAACTGCTTCTCTCACATCTTCTGCAAAGTATAACAAGTCTCTATTTTCAGGAATTATATAACTTTCAAACTCTATAAAATAATTATCGAATATAAAATCCCAGCCTTGCCCGATCAGGATCAATGGTTTCTTTGGCAAAGACTGGATGATCATTAGATTCCACATCAGTGAAATTTCTGTCAGCGTGCCGGGGCCGCCAGGCAGGGCAATCGCCGCATCACAGCCATCAAATAATGCATCGAGCCGCTCAAGAAGCGTTTTCTTTTTTCGCTCCTCTTTCACGAACGCATTTACACGTGTTCCGCGCCACTCTTCAATGTCGCTGCATGTCACACCGATGACATGTCCGCCTGCTTCTTGTGCGCCGCGTGAGACCGCCTCCATTGTGCCCATGTAACCGCCTGTCAACACGGCATGTCCGCGTTGGGCAAGGAGTGAGCCAAGTAATTGCGCTTCTTCGTACGCAGGTGTTCCTTCTTTTGGTTGTGCGCCGCCAAAAACTGTTATGTTCATAGAAACCTCGTTGTTACTCTTCGTCCCAACTTCTTCGCTTGTTGATTTCGATCTTTTTCAACACCGAATCTTCCAGATCAATGCCCGAAACCGAAGCTAGTTGTAAAAGATACAGCATCACATCCGCAAGTTCGCTGCCCAATTCTTCGTGGTCTTTGATCTCATCGGTGAATTGGAAATGCTCCAGAATCTCCGCCGCTTCTATTGAGAGCGACACCGCCAAATTACGCGGCGTCTGCGGGCGTTTGCTATCCGCTTCGTACCAGCCCTTCGACTTCACTAGTGCGTGCATTTGTTCCGTCAATTCAGCGATCGTCAAGTTCTTATCGTCCATCGTCTAATGTCCATTGCCAAACAAACAAAAACGGCTCACCAAGTCTGGGAGCCGTTTGGGCGCGATTAAGCGAACCTAGCCAGACCTGGAGGATGCACACATTCTAGGGGACGGGTTCGGGTTCATAAACATTGGCTGATTATAAGGGTAAAATTGAATTTATGCAAAAGGATGACGTGCTTCGCCTCTTCCATAACCCAGACCTGATTCTGCCCATGCAGCAGAATCTACTCGCGGATATTGCCGCCCAAGCTGCATCAGTGAATATGCCTTGTTACGTTGTCGGCGGCTTCGTTCGTGACCTGTTGCTAGGTCGCCCCGTCAAGGATCTGGATGTCATTGTTGAAGGGGATGCTGTAAAACTCGGCGACCAACTGGTGAAGAAGTATGGCGGAAAACTCACGCCGCATTTCAAGTTTGGCACCGCCTTTTGGCACGTCCCCGACTCAGAGCAAATTGTGGATCTCATCACCGCCCGCAGTGAAACCTATGAACGCTCGGGCGTGCTTCCCGTGGTGACGCCATCCACCATTGAAGATGATTTGCGCCGCCGCGATTTCACCATAAATGCCATGGCAATCCGCCTGGACGGTGAGCATTTCGGCGAACTACTCGACCCGCTCAATGGGCGATCTGACCTTGAGCATGGATTTGTGCGCGTTTTGCATGATCGATCCTTTGTAGATGATCCCACACGTATTTTCCGCGCTGTCCGTTACGAGGGGCGCTATGGATTCAAAATTGAATCTGCCACCTTGAGTCTGGTCAATGCCGAAGCGCTTGAGGTTCTTGCTGCGCTGAGTGGGGAACGTCTGCGAAATGAATTGGACTTAATTCTTGATGAAAAGAATTCTGCTCGAATTCTTTTTCGTGTAGCCAGTTTGGAGTTGTTGAAGCGTATCCACCCGCACATGCCCGAATTCGATCAGCGATATGCTGGTTTTATTGAAATGGACAATCGCCTTGATATCCCTGCCGATCGCAGGACAATGGGTTACATGCTCTGGTTTATGGATCTTTCTGAAGAAGATATTTTTTTGCTGGTAAACAGACTTGATTTTTCGAACGAGATGTCGCTGGCGGTGTGGGCAGCATCGCAATTGAAACGTGGCTTACCGCATCTGATGGGTTCCACTCCAAGTGTGTGGACGTATGCATTGGAAAAACTGCCCTTGCTTTCCATTTATGCGGTCTATCTTGTTGCTCGTGAAGATGCTTTGTTAAGTTATATATCTTTATGGCGGCATGTCAAACCGCACACCACAGGTAAAGCCCTGAAAGCCCGCGGACTTGTGCCTGGTCCGCGATACGGAGAGATATTGACCCGCCTCCGTGCAGCGTGGTTGGACGGAGAAATATCGGACAAGGTGCAGGAAATCCGCTTGCTGGAAAGTATGCTGTAGGGGAATGCGTCAGCGAAACGAATGTTGATTTGTTGTATCAGGCTCAAGGTCCAGAAATGAGGCGGGGATTTTAATCCCATTTTTAGCTTGTGCCATCTCTCTGTCCTATATATAATATGCCCATGACAAAACAACCACAGGTGGAGAAACAGCGACTGCCGTATCGTTTGCGAGAGCCATTCCTTTCATCGAAGGAGTTGGCTCTTTTTCGTGTGTTGAATGAATTGATGGGGGATCGTTTTGTGATCTGCCCCAAGGTGGCAGTGAACGATGTCTTCTATATTTTGCGACCGAATGAGAATGTGCATTTCTATAACAAGATATTCCGCAAACATGTAGATTTTTTGTTGTGCGACCTGCAAACTTTCAAACCGTCTTTTGGTGTTGAGATCGTAAAGCCGATAGTCAAGGATAACGCTCGCGAAGCGGATCTATTTATGTTGGAATTGTTTACGGATGCGGGTATTCCGTTGGTGCATATTTCGTCCAGTGAGGCGTATGAAGCACGGGATATTGTGACGTTGTTTCAGTTGGCGGCGACGAAGATTGGCGGGACAGCCGCCGCGCGCGTGGATAAAGTTGGAGATACTGTGCCAAATTGCCCAGAATGTGGCAAGATGATGGTGTTGCGTATTTACCGTAGCGGCGAATTCACTGGCAGGACGTATTATGGTTGCATGGACAGCCCCAAATGCAGCGGGGTGGTTTCGATCGACTAGATTTCAGGCAGCGAAGGCGGGAGTTCGATTGCGATCAGGTTTTTGTGTTGCAGTAATTTGAATATTCCAAAGGCAATCCCTACACATACATATCCATAAAGAAGGCTAAAAACACCGAATGCAAGCGATTGCCCTGCAATTGCGCTCAGGAACTCGGTAATGGTTGTTGCTGGCAAATTTACGATGATGATCTCAATGGTCATGAGCACAAAAAAAAGAACTGGTGCTGCCAGAGCCGCATTACGCAGTGCGGCGATTGATTTTTTCCCACCCCAGATACCCAAGCCGATCGCCAAAATTGTGTAGGGTAAAAACCAAAGGATGATACCAATGGTGTAGAAGGCTACTGGCATCAGAATGAAATTCCATGTTTCAGAGAGTTCATTTTCCATTGCGGATAGGGGTAGCATCACAAGCAGGCCGATGCCCCACAGGATATAGGGAGTAAGCAGTGCGATGCGGAAGAAGGTTTGCGGTTTCATGAGTAGTGCCTTTTTAGTTCAGATGCGTATTTGGCTCCGACGGTTTCACGGTTTTCTTTCAGCCAGTCTTTGAAGATTGTTTTTCCACGGGCGGGTTCATGCGAAACAAGCAAATTCGCCATCAAGCCATCGACTTCTTCGGGGGTCAGAATGACATCGTTAACGAACAAGCTTAGGAATTGTGCGGCAAACAATGCCAGTCGTGGCGGGACTGAGATCAGCGGGCGATTTGCGCCGATAGTTTCACCGACCAATTGCACCAATTCTTTGAAGGTGTAGGAGTCAGGCCCGGCTGCGTCGATGACGTAACTCTCTTTGCTGTAGACACCTTCCACGGCGAGATCAGCCAGGTCTTCGACATGCACAGGTTGAATTCCATACGAGCCGTCACCAGGGATAAAGAAGAATGGGAAATGCCGCAGGAGAAAGGCAATGTTGTTGATGAGAATATCCTCACCGCCGCCGACCAGTACAGTGGGGCGCAGGATCGCATACGAAAGCCCAAAGTCTGTTACGGCTTTTTCGTTGGCGGCTTTTCCCCAATAGTATGGCAGGTGCGAATCCGCGGACGGGTTAGCGATGCTGAAGTGAACGATCCGCTTTACGCCTGCTTTCACGGCAGCGTTCACCAACGCTTTTGTATTTTCCACGGCTTTGGGTTGGGTGTTGCTGCCTTTGTCAAACCGCACCCAGTAGGTGTTCACCAAAACATCCACGCCGCGCAAGTTGTTTTCCAATTCGGCGGGTTTTTCAAAGTTCAACGGGAACGCGGGAATCTTTCCTGCAAACGGATTGGGGCGGTTGGGATGATTGGTAAGCGTGATAACTTCTTCGCCGCGTGCGAGCAATCGCTTGGCAATGTACTTGCCCGAATAACTGAATGCGCCTGTCACTGCGATTTTCATTTTGCCTCCGCTTTTGTCGTTCTCGGCGCAATCAGCGCGAAGAACGAAACGATCAATCCAATTCCGACCAGTGCGAGCAGAAAGCCCGTTAGGTTTCCGCTAACTCTGCGGGTGATTTCGAAGAATAACTCTTCAGCATTGCTGGCTTGGGGTTGGTACGTGAGCGCGATCAGAAGCGGTAATCCCACCAATACAATATTTGAGAAGACTGTCCAGAATTGAGCGCGTTTTTCCGTGCCGCACAAATCCACAAGAATGCGGTTGAGGTATGGACGCAGATAACGAACAACCAATCCGCAAATGACGAGCGTAAGAATTACTTCAAGTAAAAAGAAAAGGATGCTGTTCATGGTTCTCCTTATTTCAAAATGGATAGGATGTTCTTGACATTCCCAATTCCGAGACGTTCCAGTTTGATGACCGCCTTGGCGAGGCTGTCGATCGCATTGAAAAAATCTTGCAGCGCCTGTACCCGCTGGTGGATGAATTGAATCTCCGCCTCGTCACCTGACACGGAACCTGATTCTATTTTCTCGAGCGTTTCTGCCACTGAGCGGACCGCCCGGTCAAACTCGCTGTTCTGCCGCTCCTTCAATATCGAGCGGATGGATGTGTAAAAATCCGTTTCGGCTTCGTAGTAGTCCTTGCGGTCGCCAAGTTTGGACGAGCGGTGGACAAGCCCCATGCGCGCCAGTGTCCGCACTTCGGTGCTGATCGCGCCTTTGGTGAGTCCTGTCTGCTCGACGATCTCGTCCAGTGAGAGCGGAGAAGGGGAGAGGTAGAGCACAGCGAAGATCGCGCCCATTCCTTTGGGGAACCCCCAAAAGCGGCTGATCTGGCTTAATCCTCCAGTGAAATCTTGTTTTAGGTCGGTGATTTTTGTAGGCATAATTTCTCTTTAGAATGTTTAGTAATTACTAAACGTAGTATACGATAAGTCAAGATGAATGTCAAGAAGCAAAAAAGCCGCCAAGCTGGCAGCTTTTTCAAGTATTGCAAGATTCATCTTGCGATTGTGGGCGGTATAAATATCGCTCTACTTATGGTTGGTTGTAATACATGCGGAACAATTCCGCACCCGTTTTGCCTTGACCTTCGGTTTGGTATTGTGGAATCGGCACACGGAAGGTGATGTGTTCTGTTTCACTTTTCTCAAACCAGAATTCAACAAAACCGTATTTTCCCTGAATTTCCTCTTCTGGGATTTGCAGGGCGGCGTCCATCACTTGCGCAAGCCAATTTCCGAAGGCTTCTTCGTCGGAGAAGCCATCCACAGGCAGGCGGACGGTGAAGTCGGTTTCCATCACGCCGAAGGTGGGCGGTGTGCCGTCCATGTAGTTGCAGTTTTCCCCGAAGAAGTAGGCGGTGGCGGTGGCTTCGGAGTTTAGAGATTTGACTGCTTTGTCAAATTGTTCTGTCAACTCTGGTGCATCTTGGGTTGCCCAAGTGTAGCCGCAGAACTTTTCGGTGGGAATGGTTTCAGCAGATTCCTGTGTGGGCGCGTTGACATTTTGCAGGGCGAGGAAACCTGCCGTTGCAGAGATCGCGATACCGATGAGCCAGTTCCGTTTGTGTTTCATGTGGATGAATAGTGCGAATCAAGTGTCCTTGTGGAACCTGCTGAATGGTAGGCGAAGCAGGTTCCACCGTAGGAAAGAGGCGGTTACTTTCTCAGCAAATCCGCTGCGGCGGATGCCATCAATGCCACACCGTTGACAAGGGCTCCTTCGTCGAAGTCGAATTTGGGGTGGTGGTGATTGTAGTTCAAATTCTTCTCGGCGTTGGCAGAGCCGATGCAGAAATAACAGCCGTCGGCTTTTTCCTGCATGTAGCCCATATCTTCCGCGCCCATGGTGAGGTAGGGGTCGCTGTCGATTTGATTCGCGGGGAAGAGTTTGCGGGCGGTTTGCAGTACGCTGGCGGAGATTTCCGCTTCGTTGATGACGGGCGCGGTGACTTGTTTGATGGTGATCTCAGCTTCACAGTTCATGGCTTGCGCTGTGTGGCGGATGATCTGTTCGAAGCGTTCGAGCACGGTTTTGCGGATTTCAGGCTCGAAGGTGCGGATGGTGCCATTAAGTTCAGCGGTCTGTGGGATGACGTTGAAGGCGGTGCCTGCATGAATGGAGGTAACGCTGATGACGGCGGGTTTGAGTGCGGGGATGTTGCGCGAGACGACGGTTTGTAGTGCAGTGACGATTTGCGCCGCGCACACGACGGGGTCAACGGTGGTTTCGGGGAGCGCGCCATGCCCACCCTTGCCTGTAAGCTTGACGATGAACAGTTCTGCGCCTGCGAAGACGGGACCCGCACCAACATGAAACCAGCCGAGCGGTTTTTCGTTCCACAAATGCAGGGAGAGAGTCTTTTCAACTTTGGGGTTTTCGAGCACACCATCGCGCATCATCATCAACGCGCCGCCGATCTCTTCGCCATTGGTGCCTTCTTCAGAAGGTTGGAAGCAAAATTTGATGTTGCCCGCGAGGTTATCTTTGTATTCGTTCAAAATTTTTGCGACGGTCAGCCCGATGGCAGTGTGACCGTCATGTCCGCAGGCGTGCATGACGCCCGCGTTGGTGGAGGAATATTCCGCGCCTGTGTCTTCGGTGATGGGTAGTGCATCCATGTCGAAGCGCAGGAGGATGGTGGGACCAGGTTTTGCGCCTTCGAGGAATCCGACCACGCCTGTTTTGCCTACGCCTTTGGTGACTTCGAGCCCGAGCGATTCGAGTTCTTTGGCGACAATTCCTCCTGTACGAATCTCGTTGAAGCCAAGTTCGGGGTGCATGTGAAAATCACGCCGCATGGCTTGGGTGTAGGGGAAGAGGTCTTGCGCTTGCTTGAGGAAGTTAGGCATGGTGTTGTCTCCGTTGGTGGGGTTGGGGGTTGGAAGGTTGAAGGTTAAAGGTTGCTGGCAACTTGTAACCTTCAACCTTCCAACCTGTAACTCTATGAATATTTTACAACTCGAAATTTCTCTTCGTAACGCGGATTTTCATCCGTGCTGTCTTCGGTGTGGCGGGATTTCAGACGCTCGATGAGTTTTTCGACATCCTGCACTTGGGTGGTGTGTTTGAGAATGGCTTGAATTTTAACATCCCAAGTCTCGGTCACATCCACTTCGGTGTTGGGTTGGTTGGTGAGCGAGCACCAGATTTCCTTGGGCATGTGCGGCTCAAAACCTTGTGACAGTAAATCGGGGAAGTAGGCGGGGTTGCCCGCTGCGGGGAAGACGGCATCAAGGACGACTTGTCCGCAGGCGCGATGGTCGGGGTGGTTGATTCCGTATAACGCGAAGAGATTTTGCGGGTCGCAGGTGACGAGAATATCGGGCTTGTGTCTGCGGATCTCGCGGACAATGTCGCGGCGTAGATTCAGGTCTGGGACGAGGTAGCCATCTGGCAGGTCCAGAAAAAGAGGCGGGTTTGCGCCGATGACTTTGGCAGCTTCGGCTTGTTCCGTGTGGCGAATCCCGCACAGGCGATCGGGAGTCATGTCTGGCTGGGTGGTGGGGTTGAAGCCTTTGTCGCCGCAGGTGAGCAGGAGATAGGTGATGGTGTGCCCTACGCGTACCCATTTGGCGAGCGTGCCGCCACAGAAGAATTCGGGGTCGTCGGGGTGAGCGAGGATGACGAGGATATTTTTAGGGGAGTCCCAGGATTCAGGTTGTGTCATAGTTGGTCTTTTATGAAATACGGATTACGCGGCGATGCGTAATCCGTATTTGGGTTAGTTTTTCTTGGCTTTTCCGCAGGTGCAGCCGCCGCCTTCGTGACGGTCGCATGGAGCTTGTGATTTACGGCGCAGCGCTTCGAGTTCGTCCCACGGTTGGATCTCTTCACGGGTGAAGGTGTGATGCTGTGGGCGTTCATTGGGGATTTCGACGAGCACGACAACTTTGTCGCTCATCGGCAGCAGGTCAATGACTTTGCCTTCGCCTTTGGGGGTGACGACGCGCTTGTTGCGTTTTGGCAGGGTTTTGCGCGCAGCGACGTATTGTTCATATTCATAGATGAGACAGCAGCGCAGACGTCCGCACATGCCTGTGATCTCGTTGGGCGTGAGCGAGATACCCTGTTCCTTCGCCATTTTGATGGAGATGGGCGAGAAATCGGTGAGGAATTTGGAACAGCAGCGGGTTTCGATGCCGCAGGCGCCCATACCGCCGAGCATTTTTGCCACATCACGCGGACCGATCTGGCGCATTTCGATATGTGCTTTAGGATACAGTTCCTGCATGTCGCGCTTGAGGGATTTCAGATCCACGCGATCTTCGCTTTCGGTGCTGAAGAGGAAGGCAAGACGCGAGCCGTCGTAGTTATATTCAGCGGAGACGATCTTGACCATATCAAGTAAGCCAAGCTCAGAGGCACGGGCGCGGCAGTTGATCATGGCTTCGGTCTGTTTATTCCGCCAGGATTGCTGGAGGAGCAGGTCACGCGGGGTGGCGCGACGCTCGACAGATTTCCAGCCGCCCTCGGGTGTGGCAGGGGCTTCCGTCAGAATTTGGACAACTTCGCCGAGATGTTTGCCGCGGGAGGTGTCCACGATCACGTGCTCGCCCACAGTCAGATCTGTAAAGGCGGAGGAATCAAAATGATAGATCTTGCCGACTTGCGTAAAACGTACACCAATAATGAGGTTTGTCGTTGTCGTTTGCATGGGCGCAATTATACTAGCGATTAGCAGTTGGCTGTTATTTTAGGTTGTTACAAGAAAGGCTCAATAATGCCATAATTTGCAGCGACCATGGCGGTTATGATGCTGATGAATTCTAGTCAGATTTGGATGTTATGCTTTGCGTGTAGTCAGTGAAATTTATTAGAGTACAAAACCACTGCCTCTGGCAGTGAGTGGAGTAAAAAGGTTATACCGTGAAAAGTAATTGAGAATGTTGGGTATGATGAGCGCAACTGGAAGGCG
>Ga0194120_10010775_pt1 | contig 11182 bp, 9 predicted proteins | sample TA2MahCa65mmetaG_FD_148642 | JGI IMG/M metagenome (GOLD analysis project Ga0194120, IMG submission 148642) | Freshwater microbial communities from Lake Tanganyika, Tanzania - TA2015019 Mahale Deep Cast 65m | ecosystem: Environmental > Aquatic > Freshwater > Lake | place: Tanzania: Lake... | reverse complement strand
CGGCTTCTGCCTGGGCGGCCTGCACGCGCGACTCGCGGCGGCCTGCGTCCCCGGCTTCGTCGCGGCGGTGGAGTTCTACGGCCGCATCGTGTACCCCACGCTCACGCCGCAGAAGCCCGCGCAGCCGCTCGACCTGTTGCCGGGCCGGCGCGCCGCGCTGCTCTGCCACTTCGGCACCGCCGATCCCGTGGCACCCGCGGCGCACGTCGACGAGCTGGAGCGCCGCCTCGCCTCCCAGCCCATCCCGGCGCGCGTGCATCGTTACCCCGGATGCGGGCACGGCTTCGCCAATCCAGCCTCGCCCAGCTGGAACGCCGAGGCGGCCGCGCTCGCCTGGTCGCGGAGCCTGCGCTGGCTCGACGAGCACCTGCCCGGCGGTGGTTAAGTTCCAGCCAAGGAGCCGCCCATGCCTGCCGATGACGAGATCCTCCGCCTCGCGCCCGACGACGACGAGCCCGAGAGCCCCGACGACGAGGACGACGACGACTTCGACGACGACGACTGGGAAGAAGACGACGACTGGGAGGACGAGGACGAGGAGTCCGACGAGGGCGACGAGGGCGAGGAGTGGGAGGAGATCGACGAGGGCGACGACGAGGACGACGACTGGGAAGACGACGACGACGACGACGAGCTCGGCGACGAGGAGTAGCCACGGGCGGGCGCGAAGCGCGCCCCGGCCCACCTCTTCGCGGCTCCCGCCCTACTCGCGGTTCGCGGCCCCGGGCGTCACGTTCTCCGTGATGACCCAGTCGTCGCCGCCGTCGGGGTAGCGCGCGGCCGCCACCTCGGCGGCCATGTCGGTCCATTCCACCTCGTCGAGCACCTCGGCGCTGCCGAGCGGATCCCGGACCAGGAGCACGCGGTCGCCCGCCGACTGCAAGGTGAAGTTCGCGTGGTTGTCGCCCTGGTCGGGCGCCTGGTCGCACCACACGAAGGTCCACTCGCCCGGCCCCAGTGAACTGCCCGCGGGGAAGGTGTAGAGTTCGAGCGTCTCGGTGTCGTCGGTGAGGCTCACGTTGTCGAGCGCCATCGACTGGCCGCCGGCGTTGTAGATCTCGAGCCAGTCGTCGTACTCGCTCGCCTCGTCGTACACCTTGGTGTCGTTCGAGGCCATGTACTCGTTGATGACGAGCCGCGCGGGCTCGGGCTCCTCGCCCGTGTCGGTGTCGGTGTCGCTGTCGGCGTCGCTGTCGCTGTCCGAGTCGCTGTCGCTGTCGGCGTCGCTCTCGGTGTCGGTGTCGTCGGTGTCGGCGGGACCGCCGGTGTCCTCGTTGGCGACGCACCAGTCCCCGTCCACGTGGGTGCCGGGACCACAGAGGTAGCGACCGTCGGCGCAGGCGAGCATCAGGGCGAGCATGGAAACCTCCTAGCGAACGAGCCCCCGGAATACCTCCGGGAGCCGGGCAGGTAACGAGTCTACGTCATCGAGCTTGATGTAGCGCCCCGCGCCGAAGATCTCCGACAAGTACTTGTCGGCTCCTTCCTCGGGGTCGAGCGAGATGCAGTGCACGTGCATGCCGTGGCGGCGCACCTCGGTGACCGCCATCGCGGTGTCGCGGATGCCGTGTCGCCCCCGGTACTCGGCGCGGTCCTCGGGCTTGCCGTCCGACACGACCATGAGGATGCGTCGCGACTGCGGGCGCTGGGCGAGCAGCCATCCCGCGTGCCGGATGAAGGCGCCCATGCGCGTGGCCCCGCTGGCGCGCAGGTTGCCCATGCGCTTGTACACGCCCTCGCCGTAGGGCTCCTCGAAGCCCTTGATGCGGAAGAGGTTGCACTCCTGGGGGTGCGTGTTGCCAAAACCGTAGAAGGCGTGGGGGAAGCCGAGGGTGCGCAGGCCCTCGGCGAAGAGCACCATCGCAGTTTGCTCGAGGTGAATCACGTGGCCCTGCGTGCTGCCCGAGAGGTCGACCATGGTGAGGATGGCCACCGACTGCTTCGCCCGCACGAAACGCTTGTAGATGCGGTCGTCGGGATCTTGCCCGGCGGCCACGTCGGTGAGGGCGAGCACGGCGCGGCTGAGGTCGAGCTCGCTGCCGTCGGGCTGGCCGTGGAGCCAGCGCTCTTCCACCCGCAGCTCCTCGAAACGCCTGCGGATCGTCTTGATCTGCGGCCCGTTCGCCCCGACGATACGCTCGTAGCTACCGAGCGGGCCGGTGGGCGCCTCGGGCGTGAACACCTTCGTGGCCTCGAAGCGGTAGTGCCCGGCCGCGTCGTCCCACTCGTCGTAGGTGCGGCCTCCGTCGTCGCCCGGCTTCTCGGGCGTGTCGCTGGTGAGCGCCTCGGGGGCGGTGCCCGACTCCCACTTGGCGGCGCCGTAGCGCATCTCCTTGGCCCGGGCCTCGTCGATCGCCTCGTCGCGGAGCTTGCCGTAGGCCGGTTGGTTGGTGACCGGAGGACCCGAGAGTCGCGACAAGAGTCGCGCGCGCAGCCCGGGCGCGGGGGCCTCGGCCGCCCGGGGACCGGCCCCCTTGCGCGACATCGCGTCGAGCAGCTGCCGGAGCGGCTTGTTGCCCTTCTTCCACTCGTTCTCGGCGGCGAGGTCGCGGGCGAGGTCGGCGAGGATCCACTCGGGCCGGATGATGCCGGCGTAGAAGGGCAGGGGAGGGGGGCCGAGGCGCAGTCGGCGGAAGTGCTCCCGCAGGCGCTGCGCGTGGCCGAGGAGGACGGCGGAGACGCCGCTGTCGCCGAGCTTGTCGACGGCGCGCACCGCCTCGCGCGCAGGCTCCCCGTCGGCGCCCGGGGCCTTCCAGTTGAGGCAGACCACGAGGCCCTCGTAGAGGGGGACGAAGGCACCCGGCAGGCCGTCGCGAGGGACGGCGGTGACGTTGACGCGCAGCTGGCCGGCCTTCTCCTGGTAGGGCACCGCCTCGATGTCGGCGCGCAGCCCGGGGAAGGCCTCGCCCCACCGGCGCAGGGAGTAGCGCATCGCGAGCAGGTGGTAGGCCGATCGCAGCACCCAGTCGCGGTGGACCTCGGCGAGCACCCGGCGATCTGCAAGCAGGTTGTGTCGCGACAGCCCGAGCTGGACGAGCCCCATCACCCGGTAGAGCAGCAGGTCTGGCTCGGGCTCCACCGGCGCCGGGACGGCCTTCGGAAGGTAGATCCTGATGTTGTCGGTACACGGCGGGTCGGAGTAGCCGATCTCGACCTTCCGGCCGTCGAGCATGGTCAAGAGGCCTTGCAGCTGCCGGTGTACGCGGTCGAGCGGCAGGCCGTTCCGCTCGCCGGCCACCAACTGCCGCCGCGGCTCCTCGAAGAGGAATCGTCGTAAGAGCGCTTGCTCGGCCTCCTCGTCGGTCTCGGCGGCGAGGCCAAGCTCCTCGGCCTTCACGCCGTACTCGTCGACGGTGGCCTGGAGCACGTCCTCGGGCTTGACGGTGGGGGCCGGCATCTACCCCAGCACGCTCCGCACCAGCTCGCGCAGCGCCTTGGTCATCTCGGTGTCGTCGGTCAACGATCCCACCAGCGTGGCCTCCGCCGCCTCCTTGAGCGAGAGGCCCGCCACCACGAGCTGACCCGCGTACACCAGGAGCCGGGTCGACGCGCCCTCGCCCAGCCCGTGGCTGCGCAGGTTGCGGGAGCCGTGCCCGAGCTTCACCAGCTGCGCGGCAACGTCAGGCGTGCAACCCGACTCGCTGGCCACGATCTCCGCCTCCACCGCCGCCCCGGGGTAGTCGAAGGCCATCGACACGAAACGCTGGCGGGTGGACTCTTTCAGCTCCTTGGTGACCGACTGGTAGCCGGGGTTGTAGCTGATCACGAGGAGAAAGCTGTCGGGCGCCTTGATCTCCTCGCCGAGGCGGTCGAGCGGCAGGATGCGACGGTCGTCGGTGAGCGGGTGGATGACGGTCATCACGTCGCTCCGCGCCTCCACCACCTCGTCGAGGTAGCAGATGGCGCCCTCGCGCACGGCGCGGGTGAGTGGGCCGTCGCGCCAGGCAGTGGATCCGCCCTCGAGCAGGAAGCGGCCGGTGAGGTCGGCGGCGGCGAGGTCTTCCTGGCAGGCGATCGTCACCAGGGGTCGCCCGAGCTTCTCCGCCATGTAGCGCACGAAGCGTGTCTTGCCGCAGCCGGTGGGCCCCTTGAGCAAGACGGGGAGCTTTCGCGACGCGGCGGTCTCGAAGACCGCGATCTCGTTGCCCTGGGGGCGGTAGTACACCATCGCGCGAGCCTAGCCCGGGGCGCTGAAGCCCGGGTAAACGGAGTGTGTGCGCGCCAGGGCCAGCCACAGCGCGGCCTGCACCGCGAGGACCAGCCGGGCGTCGAGCCGGAGCCGGTCGATGCCCCGCGCGGCGAGCACGCCGAGCACGAGGACGGCGAGGTGAAAGAAGGTCTCGGGCTTGGCGAAGCGCCACATGCCCGGGAGCGCGGAGAACGCCCCCCACAGGGGCGTCGCGGGCCCCATCGCCAAGACCGTCGGCAAGAGCACGAGCACCACCGCCGCCCCTAGCTCTCGCCGTCCCGTCGCCGGCGGGGAGAAGCTGCTCGGGGCCCGGGCGAGGGCAAGCCCGGCGCAAGCGAGTGCCACGAGGTCGACCCCCCGCCAGATCTCGATCCGGTTCCAGTGGGTGAGCGTGTGTACGTCGAGGGCGGCCCGCTCGGCGAAGGCTCCCGGGGGCGGCAGCGTGTCGTTGGCGAGCGAGGGGAGCTGCACCAGCACGAGGGGCAACCCGGCCAGCGCCGAGGCCAGCACGGCGCGCCGAGCGTCGTGACTGCCGAACACGAGGGCCACGCCGCCGAGCAAGGCGCCGAGCACCCCCCAGTAGCTGTTGTAGTAGAAGGCCCAGCCATAGGCGAGGCCGGCCCCGAGCACCCAGCGCCCGCCCACCTGGTGGGCACGCAACAGGCACAGGGCGTAGAGCGCCAGCCAGCCCTGGCCGCACTTCTCGATGGTGTACCAGTTGATGTCGCGCAGCGCGTGCAGGCCGAGACCGAAGCCGAGCCCGCTCGCCAGCGAGGCCTCGCGCGAGGCGCCGCTCGCCTCGGCCAGCCGCGACGCGAAGTACCAGCCGAGCACCAGGTTGAGCAGCGCCTGCGCGTTCATCGCCGCGAAGGGCGCCAGCACGAGGTCGAAGAGCTGCGTCACCCACAGGTGCCCCATCGACACGCCGATCAGCCGGGTGGCGGTGGCGGTGGTGTCCCACGACGTCCAGTGCGCGCCGAGGGCGTAAAACGAGAGCGAGCCCGCCTTGTCGATGGTGGGGAAGTGTCCCCAGGTGGCGACGGGGATCATCGCGAAGGCAGGCGCTGTCAGGCAGATCGTGGCCCCGGTCACGAATCCAAGTCGCGACCGCTTCCAGCCCCAGACCAGGAGCCCCAGCCCCAGCGCCAGCGACAGGATGTAGGCCCATGGCTCGGCGGCCACCGCCACCTCGCGCGGGTCGACCGGCGGTCCGTAGAGTTGATCGGGGGCCACGCCGCGTCTTAGCGCGCAGGGGATGGACGTCCCCGCCCTGTTGCGCTGGTACCGCGCGAACCGTCGCGACTTGCCCTGGCGCCGCGAGGTGTCGCCGTGGCGCACGCTGGTGTCCGAGCTGATGTGCCAGCAGACACGCATCGATACCGTGCTCCCCTATTTCGAGCGATTCATGGTGGAGTTTCCGTCGCCGGAGCGCATGGCGGAGGCGCCGGTGGAGCGGGTCCTGGAACTCTGGAGCGGGCTCGGGTACTACTCGCGGGCGCGCAACCTCCACGCCGCTGCCGTGGCGCTGTCGCGACTGGGCGCTTTCCCGCGCGACGAGCAAGGCCTGCGCTCGCTCCCCGGCGTGGGACCGTACACCGCCGGCGCCGTGGGCGCGATCGCGCTCGGGCTGGACCTGCCGGTGGTCGACGGCAACGTGGAGCGCGTGTTCGCGAGGTTCCACGCGGTGGAGCGACCCACGCGAGCCTGGACGTGGGGCGAGGCGGCGCGGCACCTCCCCCCGGGCGAGGCCGGGGACTACGACCAGGCCTTGATGGAGCTTGGGGCGCTGGTGTGTACGCCACGGTCGCCGCGGTGCCTGCTCTGTCCCCTGCGCGACGGCTGCAAGGGCACACCAGACGCCGAGAGATTCCCGGCGGCCAAGGAGCGGAAGGCCGTCCCCCGCGCCGCCGCGGGCGCCGCCGTGTGGCGCCGGGGCGAGGCCGTCCTTCTCGCCCGTCGCCCGGGGACGGGCCTGCTCGGCGGCCTGTGGGAACTCCCGGGCGGCGAGGGGGTGCTCGGCGAGGTGCTGTCCACGCGCCTCGGGCTGCGCCTCGTCCGCGCGGAGACTGTCGCGACGGTATCACATACGTTTACCCATCTTCACGTCGAGACTACCGTGTTTCGCGTGGAGTGCGAGGGCGAGCCCGACGCCCGCCACTACGACGAGGTCCGCTTCGTGGAGCCCGGCGCCATCGAGGGCATGGCGCTGTCCAACCTTGCCAGGAAGACACTCGCGGCCGCCGGTTTCCCGGTGAAATCCTCGGGACGCGCCTCAGCCCGGGACGCGCGTGCGAAGGAACTCGCCGCAGGCCGCTAGGGCATCCGCGTCGCGACTCTCCATGGTGACGATGACCACCGGCGGTCGCTCCTCGAAGCGCGGGTAGCTACCGATGGCGACCCCGGGCCAGCGCGCCGCTGCCTCGCCGAGCGCCTCGGCGATCTCGGGCTCCGAGCAGAGCGTGGTGAGGCGATCCGTCTGCACCGGGACGCCAGTGAAGCGGTGGGCCACCGAGTCGAACTTGTGGCGGAGCAGGCCGGGAACGCCGGGCATGATCACCACGTTGCGGTACACCACCAGCGGGTAGGCGAAGCCGCCGTCCCACCACAGCTCGGCGCCCTCGGGCACCTCGGCCATGCGCAGCGCCGCCTCGTTGCAGCGCTCCCCGAGCTTCCGAGCGAGCATCTCGGCGATCTCCGGGTGCCGGGCCAGGGGCACGCCGAAGGCGGTGGCCACGCCCAGGTAGGTGAGGTCGTCGTGGGTGGGGCCGATGCCCCCGGAGGTGTACACCCAGTCGAATCGCGAGGAAAAACCGCGAACCTCGGTGGCGATGTCGTCGAGCGTGTCGGGGATGGTGCTGATGCGCTCGAGGTCGATGCCGAGCCCGCGCAGGCGCTGCACCAGCCAGGGCGCGTTCTCGTCGGCGAACTTCCCGGTGAGGATCTCGTTGCCGATGATGACGATCCCGGCGGTGGGCACGAGCCGACCTATCGCGGGCGAGTGGCGGTGGAAGGGGCTACGCTAGTGGCGGGTCGTCAGCGGGATGAACTCGGATCGAGAAGAACTGCACGTCACCATCCGCGTGAACGACCGGGCCATCGCCGACGGCGTGCTCGCGGCGGGCGAGGCGGTGCGCGAGGGCGTGCCGGTGCCGGTAGAGGCGCTGCGGGAAGGGCGTGACTTCACCCTGCGCGCTGCCGACGCGTCGACCGTCGTCGATCACGACACCACCACGGAGATCAAGGCCGGCGTGGTGTCGATCACCGCCCGCGTGATCCGCCGCTTCCGCCTCGTGCGATGGGTGTCGGAGCAGGCGCACCTGGTGCTGCCGCTGATCATGATGGCGGTGACCGTGTTCACCATGCAGGTCGCGTTCTTGCTCAGCCTCATCACGGGTGCCACCGATGGCGGGGCCACGCGGCCAGAACCCTCTCCCGAGTACCTCGCGCGCCTGCTCAACGAGGACTACGCCGGCGCCGAGGAGGGCGCATGGGCGAGGCACGAAGACCGCGCGCCCTCGGAAACCAAGGTGGAGAGCTACTACCTGCAACCGGGGAGCAAGGGCAAGGTCGACGAGGCCGGCGGGGGACAGGTGGTGGGCGCCGAGCCCCGCAGCGGCGACCCCCGGCCGCGCAAGGCGCCCGAGGCGTCGATCGCGGTGGAGGAACTCGGGCAGACCGAGGAACTCGTCCCGCAGGAGGAGCCCGAGATCGAGGAGCTGGCCGACCCGCTCGACAGCGCCAAGGGCGAGCAGGAAGAGCACAAGCAGACGGTGGAGGTCACCGAGGGCTGGGGGTTGTCCGACTGGTACGACACCGAGGACGCCCGTCGCGACGCGAAGGAGATCGAGCGGCAGCTCAAGCTCGCCGACCAGCTCCTCCGGCTCGATCCCGACGACGTGTACGGGCTATCCATCCGGGCGTACTACGAGTACCTGGCCATGGACTGGCCGGCCGCGGAGGCCACTTACGACCGGCTCTTGCAGCTCGACGGCGCCTCGGGCGCCCACTGGAACAACCTCGCGCTCATCTACAAGCGGAAGGGGGAGTTCGAGAAAGAAGAGGAGCTTTACCGCGTGTCGTTGATGATGGAGCCCGACGAGCCCAATACCTACAACAACCTCGCGGTGTGCCTTGCTCACCAGGGCCGCTTCGACGAGGCGCTGGCCATCATGGACGAGCTCGAACGATCCTTGCCCGACGACGCCTACGCCGACCTGCACCGGGCCAAGATCTACGCGGCGAAGGGTGAGAAAGAGACGGCTTACCGTTTCCTCCGCAAGTCGCTCGCGGGCATGCGCAAGCTCGACACCTTGCACAACATCGAGTACCAGCAGGACATCCGCGTCGACCCTGCATTCAAGGAGATGCGCGAGGAAGAACGCTTCAAGAAGCTCCTGATGCGCTTCTACGGCAACCGTCCTGGCGGGTGGTGGCTCATCCCGGGGCTCGACGCGAGCGACGCCGAGTAGCGAGGGCTATCGCCGCTCGTTGTCGCGGCTCATCAGCGGCTCGCCGTGTACCGTGCCGTTGTAGTACACGAGGTCGATGCCCTGCGGCAGCGAGCTTTCCCAGGTGGCGAGATCGCGGAGGTTCCACGCGAGCACGTGCTCGCGGTCGAAGGTCGGGGGCCCGAGCACCGACTCCAGCGCCTCGCGTAGCGCCGCGCCCTGCTCGCGCTGCTCGGCCACGACGATGCCACCGAAGCCAGCGAGCCACATCGCGCCGATCTCCGAGCGTACCGTGCTCGCGACAGCGGAACGGAGGGGTGGCGTGTCGAGGCCGCGCGCCGCCTGCGCCGAGGTGCACGCGTGCCGGTAGCGGGCCACGCAGTCTGTCTGCAGGGTGGTGACTTCCTGCCCGAACTGGGTCTTCGCGAGGCGGTCGGCCTCGCCCTGGAAACCCGAGGACACCGGCCGCCGCATGTGCAACTGCCAGATCACCCAGAGGCCGTGCTCCTCGGTGCGCTGGTTCAGCTCCAGCGGCGTGTCGAAGGGAAGCGCGATCACCGCGCCCGGCGCGATCGTGGCGAGCGCGTCGTCGAGGGCGCGAGGAGGGAGCGGCTCGAAGTAGGGCGCCACGAGCGCCGGCCGCTCGGGCCAGGTGCCGTGGTCGAGGACCACGCCGCTCGCCAGGGCGAGGGCGGCCAGGGGGCCCTTCCGTCCCAGGCGGGGCCACAGGGCTGCCACCCCGCAAGCGGCGCCCGCGCCGAGCAGGGTGGCGCCGACGGCGGTGAAACGTGACCAGGTGCGGATCTTCGACACCGGCGGTACCAGGTCGGCGAGCAGGCCCGCGGGCATCGGGAGCCCGTCGAGGGCGGTGCCGAGGCCCCCGAGGTAGAGCTCCGGGCCGAGCGCGAAGGTCACGACGGCGAGCGCACCCGCGGGCCACACCCAGCGCCCGCCCCGGAGCTTCCACGCGGCGCAGGCGCCGAGCGCGAGTGGCAGCAGGCCGAGGTAGGGGTGGCTGTTCATCATGCCCTGCGCCCGTGGCGAGCCAAGGTGCAAGGCGACGAGCAGGGGATCCGATGCGGTGGCCATCATCGCGTCGGGCGACTCGCTGGTGCCGAGGAAGTGCTCGCCCTGCGTCGCGAGGAGGGCCATTGCCGCCGGGAGGGTGGGGCCGGCCCCCAGCAACACCACCACGCCGAGGCGCCACGCCCACTCGCGCCGGGGCAGGCCGCGCCACCACGCGAGCGCCAGCCCGCCGTTGACGAGGCCCGCGAAGACCGCCAGGTACCAGCCGCCGAGCGCGACCCCCGCGAGGCTCAGGCCGGCCGCGACGCCCACCCACGGCGGGGGTGCCCCCTCCTCGGCCGCGTCGCCCTCGGGACGGCGCATCCAGCGATGGAAAAAAGCAAGGTGTAATGGGTAAAGGAGCGCGGGAAGGTACTCGGTGCGGCCCTGCTGGTGGTACACGAGGAAGAAGGGGCAAGCCACGGTGGCCGCGGTGGCCACCAGCGCCGCCCAGGGCAGGGCCGGTCCCCGCCCGGCCACGCGGCGAGCCAGCAGGTAGCTGCCCAGTGCCCCGATCAGCGGCCAGGCCGCGTGGGTGAAGTTCCAGGCCAGCACCGCCGCCCGTCCCCCGGCGCCCAGCACCTGGAAGACCGGCCAGAAAAGCAGCAAGTTGACCGGGTCCATCAGGTGCATGGCCATGCCCTTGGGATGGTCAGCGCCGATCTCGCGCGCGAAGGGACCCGTTGCCCACAGGCTGTCGGCCGCGCCCCACAGGCCCCAGAAGTGGCCCGGCGCCTCGGTGTAGAGGCTGCCCACTGCCCGGTGAGAGGGGTCGGGGAGCACCACGCTGCACCACCACAGCGCCACGGCCGCGCCGAGGGCGAGCGAGGGCCCCCAGGGCGCCCTCACGGGGTCGCCTCGCTCGACTCGACGCCTCCGGGCGCGAAGACGCCGCCCTCCTCGCTCTGCTCCACCTCGGGACCGCCACCAGCCTTGCCGTTGGCAAGCTCGGCGTCGTCGCCGATCGGGGCCTCGCGCAGTCGCGACTCGGTCGCGTCGTCCCACTCCGCGAGTTCGCGGGTGTTCCAGGCCACGACGCCGCCGCGGTCGAAGGTGGGTTCGCCCATCAGGCCGGTCAACAACTCGCGGAGACCGCCGGCGCCTTCCACCTCCTCGGCCAGCACGATCCCGCCGTACCCGTCCCACCAGAACGAGGCGATCTCCGCCTTGATGGTGGTGTTGTCGAGGGGGTTCTCCTCGAGATCCTCTTCGATCGCCGCGAGGAGCGTTTCCTCCCGGCCATCGAGGTCGCGCGCCGTGCAGCGGGAGGAGAGGGTCTGGTGACAGAGGCGCTGTCGCGACACGACGGCCTGCCCGAAGAGCGTGCCCACGAAGTGGTCGTACTCGCCCTGGAAGTTGTTGGAGGTGGGCCGCCCGATGCCCAGCTGCCAGGTGGGCCAAAGGCCCTGCTCCTCGGCTCCCCAGGGCAGCAAGATCGGCAGGTCCATCGGCAGCGCCACCACCGCGCCGGGCGGGAGCG
>Ga0194120_10010774_pt1 | contig 11183 bp, 17 predicted proteins | sample TA2MahCa65mmetaG_FD_148642 | JGI IMG/M metagenome (GOLD analysis project Ga0194120, IMG submission 148642) | Freshwater microbial communities from Lake Tanganyika, Tanzania - TA2015019 Mahale Deep Cast 65m | ecosystem: Environmental > Aquatic > Freshwater > Lake | place: Tanzania: Lake... | reverse complement strand
CTAAAATTAAAAAAGCGCTAGGCTACGACGACTCTTTAGATGTGTTTGGTATCCATGGAGTTGGAGGTATTGTTGGTGCAATTTTAACAGGTGTATTTGCGGTAAAAGCTGTGGGAGGTGCATCAGGCATGATTGAAGGCAATGGAGGACAGGTTACTCTTCAATTATTAGGTGTAGCTGTAACAGTTATTTATACTGCTATTATGACTTACATCATCTTGAAGTTTGTTGGCTTATTTACAAAACTTAGAGCCTCAGACGAGCATGAGAGATCAGGTCTTGACCTTAGCCAACACGGCGAACAGGTTAGCTAATATTTAGTTAAAAATATTTTAAAGGGCCCAAAGTAATTTGGGCCCTTTTTATTTTTATAATAAAGAATTAGAATACAATTTTATGTCTGATAAAATTGTGATTGTTGGAGCAACTGGTTACACAGGATCAACGTTAGCACTAAGCTTGTCAAAAGATGAAGTATCTTGTCATTTAGTTGGAAGGGACCATGCTAAGCTTCAAGATTTAGCATCAAAAACTAATTCATCATTTGCAGTTTGCAATATCGAGGATGATCAAAGTGTTAAAGACAGTCTAGATACAATCTCAAATGATAAAATTGTAGGACTTGCCTACTGTATAGGATCCATAGTTTTAAAACCCTTCTCTATGGCAAAAGAAGATGATTATATTAATGCCTACAAACTGAATGTTATTGGCGCAGTTAGATTTATTAAACACGCCTACAAAAAATTAGCTGAGTCAAATGGATCTGTGGTTTTATTTTCAACTGTTGCAGTAGATAGAGGCTTCACATTACATTCAGTTATTTCCTCCGCAAAAGGTGCTATTCAAGGATTAACAACATCTTTAGCAGCGGAATTTGCCCCAAAAGTTAGAGTAAACTGTATTGCTCCAAGCATTACAGAGTCAAAAATGGCAAACAGCATTCTCGGCAATGAAAAACTTAAAGATCAAATAGCATTAAAACATGCTCTAAAAAGAACAGGAAAACCCGAAGATCTTGCTGAAACAGCTAAGTTTTTACTTTCCTCTAATAGTAGCTGGATTACAGGTCAAACTATTCACGTTGATGGAGGAAAAATAAATATTGAAACTTAATAAGATATTGTAAATTCTAGCTAATAGATTACATAAATTATTAAAGTAAGATCATGGAAATTAAAGAGGGCGTTTTTGTTACATTAAAAAAACAAATTGTTGGAAGTTCAGTTTCAAGAGCTATCGTTTACACTATTGGACATATTATCATTGCGATGAGTTGCAATATGGTAATTACGGGCGCTCTTCCTGAACTTGCAATTGTTGATGCAATTGTAGAGCCACTTATTAATGGAGTTTGGTATTATATGCTTGATAAGTATTGGACTTCTCAAATGAAGAAATAATTGTTTTTTTTTAAAAAAACTTTTTTTTATATTTTTGTATACAGACCAAGATTTATTTATAGAGTTCCAATTTTAATTTTTTTTACAACATTTCCAACAATTTTAATTACAACTTTGGCTTGGAGATATTTAGGAATGAAAACAGGCATAAGCATTGGATTTTTTTTTTCAATCCCAATAATAATTTTGGCGTGCTATAAAATATTTATGCAAGACTGGTTGGATGATGAAAAATGAATAGATTGCCAACACCTGATAGTATTGTGCCGATTTTAATCTTAATAGGTGGTGCATTAATTTTTTTTGGTGTTTTAATGCTTTTAAAAGATCGAATTAAAAGACAAGATAAATCTGGTAAAAAGAGAAAAAAAAATAATGTTTCATAACGCATTTAAGGGGGTTGAAAAAAAAAATGATGATAATAAAAAAATAAAATCTAGACTTAAACCCTTTGCATGGTTTTTTATTTTTATAGTTTTCTGGTATTTGCATACAAAACTATTTTCTTTTCAACTAACAAGTGAGAGTATTACGGTTTCAGTATTAATTATAATTTTAGTTTATATAATTTCACTTTTACTCCCTTACTTTTTACGATCAAAATAGCTCTATGCTTAGAGCAATTTTTATAATTTTTATTTTCCAATTAACTGGAGAAGCAATAAAAAAGTTTTTTGAAATTAATATTCCAGGACCTGTTATTGGTCTAATACTTCTTTTATTAACACTTATTTATTTAAGACGTTTTAAAAAAGGTAAAGTTAAAGATCTAAAGGAGGATATTACAAATACGGGAAATTATATTTTAAGTTATTTATCACTGTTATTTGTCCCGATTGGAGTTGGTGTGGTGATGCATCTAGCATTTCTTGAAAAAAATTTAATTAATGTAATTTTTATAATTTTTTTATCTACTATTTTAACCATAGGCTTCACCGCTTATGTAATGGAAAAATTAAATAAGAGATTAGATGCTAGAAAAAGATAAATTATATATAATTTGGGTTTACTTACAGGCGGAGCCTTTATTTTGGTTAACTCTAACGATCGGATGTTATCTTATCGGTGATTTTTTATATAAAAAGTCAAAACTCTTTCCTCTCGTTAATCCTGTAGCCATATCCATATTTTTAATATCGATAATTTTAGTTTTTTTAGACATATCTTATGAAAGATACTTTGATGGAGCACAGTTCATTCACTTTATGCTTGGACCTGCAACCGTTGCTCTTGCAATTCCAATCTATAAACAATTTGAGTTAGTCAAAAAAGAAAGCACAAGCATCTTTTTTTCACTAATTTTTGGAAGTGTATTTGCAATTATTTCTACATTTATTTTATGCAGATTATTTCAAATAGATAATGAGGTTATCTTTAGTATGCTTCCAAAAAGTGCAACAGCTCCAATTGCTATGGGAATTTCTGAAATCATTGGAGGTATCCCGTCACTTACCGCAATAATAACAGTTCTTACAGGAATTATGGGAGCAACTTTTGGAACTTTTGCTCTAGATTTTTTAAAACTTAAAGATATGACTGCCAGGGGATTTGGAATTGGTCTTGCGAGTCATGGAATTGGAACAGCACGAGCAATGAGTAGAAATGAAACAGCAGGCGTATTTTCTGCCCTAGCACTTGGTTTAAATGGAATTGCAACTTCAATTTTAGTTCCTCTACTTTTTAAAGTTTTGACTTTATTTTAATAATCTTTGTACTTTATTTTTTAAATAAAGTTTGAGCGATACTAATATCCTTTTTTCTTTGAACTATTTTATTTTCTAGTTCTATTATTTTATTCTTATAAATATTGATTAAATCTTCCATTTCAGGAATAGAAAGTTTACTTACATCAATTTTTTTTTTCGTAATTTCTTCTTCATCAATTAACATAAAATTTTGTATCTATTCCAACATAGATATATTAATAGTCAGTGTTAATAATCTCAATCCTATAAAATTTTATGCAAAAGCCTAATTGGAACTGGCTTAAGCTTATAGCTGTTGGAAGATTTTTAACCTCAGCAGCATTTTTTATGTATGTGGGCTCCCTATCTGTTTTAATAGACACTTGGAGTTTATCTGCGACTGAGGCAGGAATAATACAGACTTTTTGTGTAATCGGTTTTGCAATATCCTTATTTTTAGCTTCCTTTCTTTGCGATTATTTAAATCCAAGTAAAATTCTATTTTTTTCGGTAGTCATAAATTGTTTATCAAGCTTTTTATTTTACATTTTTGCAGAAAATTTTTACTCAGCACTTTTTTTGAATTTTTTTATTGGTTGCGGCCAAGGTGGTATTTATGGACCAACCATAGTTTTAGTATCTGAAAAGTTTACAGAAAAAAATAAAGGCCTTGCAATGGGCAGTATGCTTGGTGGTCAAGCTTTTGGCTATGCTGTTTCACTATCACTCAGTTATATTCTAACAACACTTGTTTCATACAAATTTAGCTTTTTAACCTGTTCACTATTAACTTTTATTGGGGCCATTAGTATGTATGTTGCATTCAAAAATGATTTAGAGAAAAAGTATTCTCCATCAAAGAAAAAATTTAAAATTAATACAAAACCTGAGACTAAATTTTTAATAACGGGTTATACCGCTCATGCAGTTGAATTATTTGGTCTTTGGACATGGCTACCAATATTTTTAACTTTAGTAATTTTAGATAAGATTTTAATAAGTAGTATAGTCCTTGGAATAATTATTGGATTTTCTATCCATGTCTCAGGAGTAATCTCCTCGCTGATAAGCGGGTATTTTTCTGATAAAATCGGAAGAAAAACAATTTTAGTATCCTTTTCTCTTGTTAGTGCCCTGTTATCCTTTGCAATGGGTTGGATTGTAGATTTTAATTGGTTAGTCATAATTTTTATTGCACTTGCCTATAGTTTTTTTGCAATAGGAGATTCAGGCGTTTTAACTGCGGCACTTACCGAAAGCACTCCAAAGGAATTTGTAGGAAGAACGGTAGGTTATAGATCTATTTTAGGAATTGGCCTTGGATCTGTGACGCCAGGTTTTTTTGGGTTTATTTTGGATATTACTAATAATCATGAGCCCGTTTCAAATTCTACAAACTGGGTTTATGCATTTTCTTTTTTAGGTTGTGCAGGATTGCTTGCAACACTTTGTGCTTTACAGTTAAAAAAGAAATAACATAATAGTTTGATATAATGAAAAGCGTTGAAATTTATACAACACGAATATGTCCCTACTGCGTTAAAGCAAAATCTTTATTAGATAAAAAAAAAGTAAAATACAAAGAAGTTGATGTCTCTAATGATGAAATTTTAAGAGAAAAAATGAGTGCACAAGCGGGAGGTGCTAGAACAGTTCCTCAAATATTTGCAGATGGTAAACACGTTGGAGACTGCGATACAATTTATAGATTAGATAAAGAGGGGAAATTAAACCATCTTCTTGGTATAAAATAATTTTATTGAATAGTTTTAATTTTTAGCGATACTATTCTTTATGGCTTACTACGAATGTCCAAAGTGTAAAATGTCTGTAAATACAACTTGTGGAAAATGTGATGCAGATCTTAAGGACAGTAATTTGAAATTGGATGTCGGAAAGACTGTTCGAATTTCAGAATGTCCCAATGGTCATGGAAAAATAAAAAGTCCATTATGTTGTGGTTCAGATATGGTGTGTAGCGCTTAGTTTAAGTTTTTATTAAATAAAAACCTACAGCTAAGAACAACATACCGCTCACAATATTGAATATTTTTTTAGATCTATCTTGAAGAAGATACTTTCTAATAGCCTGTCCCATTAGACCAAATAGACATAACCCAAAAAAAACGGTGAGAGCTATTACTAGGGTTATTTGTGTACTGCTTATGATATTTACAGATTTTAAATTTATAAACTGCGGAAGCACTGAAAAATAAAAAATAATTGTCTTAGGGTTGGAAAGACAAATCATTAAGCCAATAATGAACTGACCTAGAAGATTATTGCTAACTTTCGTTTCTTTAAAAGACTCTGGTTTTTTTAAAATTAAAGTAATTCCCAAATAACAAATATAAATTGCCCCAATAATTCTAATATAAAAAAAAATTGGTTCTAAAAATGAAGCAAAGACATTAAATGAAAATAATACTGCTAAGACGTAGATTATATCTCCAAGAGTTACACCTGCAGATAAGAAAATACTTGATATTAAATTATATCTAGTACTTGTAGATAACACTGCAAAAGTTGCTGGCCCAGGAAGAATGACTAAAACAAAAATTAAAATAAAAAGATTGAATAAAGATACTGTATCCATAATAACTAATATTTTAAATTGATAATATTATAAATGCCGGGACAATATTTATGAGAGTAGTTTATGTAAACGGAAAATACCTTAAAGAAGATGAAGCGAAAATTTCTATTTTTGATAGATCAATCTTATTTAGCGACTCTGTTTATGAAGTTACGTCAGTTGTAAATAAAAAACTTATAGATTTTGATAATCATATGAAACGACTAGATCGTTCTATGAAAGAGTTACATTTTAGCAAAAAAATTAATCATACTACTATTTTGGATTTTCATAGGAAGTTGGTAGAAGAAAATAATCTTCAAGAAGGAATTGTATATCTTCAAATATCTCGAGGAGTTGTTGATAGAGACTTTACGATAACGAATAATAACATTGAACCAACTATTTTTGCTTTTACCCAAGAAAAAAAAATACTTGAAAGTGAAAATGCAAAAAAAGGAATTAAAGTTATGACAACTGATGATTTGCGTTGGAAACGTTGTGATATTAAAACAACTCAACTTCTTTACCCAAGCCTTGCAAAAACAGATTCTTTTAAAAAAGGTTTTGATGATGCTTGGATGATACGAAATGGTTTTGTTATGGAGGGAACTTCTAATAACGCATGGATTATTAAAAATAAAATAATTTTAACAAGACAGTCTGATAATTTAATTTTAGGCGGCATAACTAGAGAAGCTGTTACAAACTGTGCTAAAGCTTTAAAATATGAAGTCAGCACGAAACCATTTACTCTAGTAGATGCTCAATCTGCTGATGAAGCTTTTATAACTTCAGCCACAGCATTTGTTACTCCCGTTATTAAAATTAATAGTTCGACCGTAGGAGACGGAAAGCCTGGTGTTTTCACTAAAGCATTAAGAGAAGAATATATTAAGCAGGCTCTTAATAATGCAATTTAATCTATTGATAAGAATTATTAAAAAAACTTTTATTATAATTTTAATTACTTTTTTTTTAACTTTATCGATAGATTATTTTTTTGGAAAATTTATATTAAATAAACTTGAACCCTTTTTATTAAAAACTGAGTTTTATCAAAGATTCTTAGCAGTAAAACATCCCATCTATCATCACGATTTAAGAGCAAGTGTTGACTACAAATATGCAAATACTTTTAGAGGAACCTACCGACATTGTACGAACAATTATGGTTTTAAAGACAAATGCGGCTCTAAAGGTAAAAAGAATTATGATTTAGCTTTTATCGGAGATTCCTTTATTGAATCTGCCATAGAGCATGAAAAAACTATTCCAGGAATATTTGAGTCAAAATCTAAATTATCAATCGTAAACCTTGGGGTAATTACTTATTCACCAAAAATTTATCTTTCTAAAATTAATTATCTACTTGAAAATGGTTTTAAATTTAAACATGTAATTATATTCATTGATATAAGTGATTTTTGGGATGACTCTAACTGGTATTCAATCGATAATAATTTTGTTGTTAAAGATAAAGATTATAAGGAAAAAAACCTAGAGTTAAGAGATACCTTAAGAGAAAAATTTCCATTAACAAATTTTTATTTTTTTTTAATTAAGCGTATTGATTTTTTAAAAACTAAAGGCACAGAGGAGAACACTTTTCCTATATTTTTAGACAAAGTCGAAATGAAAGCTAAGTGGACTTATAATAAAGAAGAAAAAATAAAGGATTATGATTTAACCCAATCAGAGGGAGCAGCTGAGATGAAAGCTACTATGGAAAAGTTATATATAATTTTAAAAAAAAATAAAATTAAAATGAGTATTGCAGTTTATCCATGGCCACAGCAACTTCTTAAAGATAAAAAAGACTCCTTACATGTAAAAATGTGGAGAGACTTTTGTATTGGAAGATGTTCAAATTTTATAAATATGTTTCCAGTTTTTTTTGATGAAATGGAAAAAACTTCTTTTTTAGACGTATATAAAAAATACTACTATTGGAATGATGTTCATTTTAATCAAAAGGGCAATGAGCTAATTGCAAATTATCTAATAAAAAATTTTAGTTATTAGTTATTGCTTGATACTATTTTTTTGAAACCTATCATTCATTCTTTTTATTCTTTTGCTAGTAGAATATTCAAAAAAAGCTGGATTAATTGCATGAATAAATGCAGTAAAAAAACAATATAAACATTTACATCCAACCTTCATTGCAAAAAACATGTGTTCAAAATAACCTTTGTTTGCAAGTTCTAGATGTCTTTTAATTCTTTTGAACATAATTATGTATATCTGAAAGAAATAATGTTCTCAAACAATTTTAAAAATTTATTTTTTAATATAATTTAAAAAAATATTTTTAAAAAAACAAATGGTTAAGCAAAATAATATAGCAATTATTGGCACAGGTTTTAGTGCAGCTACTTTAAAATATTTTTTAAAAAGTGAAGCAGATTTTTTTGAAAAGAGTAGGGGAATTGGTGGAAGATCATCTACAAGAAAAGTAGAAGGTATTGGCTCCTTTGATCATGGTCTTCAATATATTTCAACTAATCATGAGGAGTTTTCAACCTTTTTAGGTTCTAATGAAAATAGTATTTGGGATGGAAAATTTATTATTAATTTTAATAAAAATAAAAGTTTAGATTCAAAAAAAAGAATTATTCACTCAGAAGGTAATAACAAACTTATTAAAAAAATTTTTGAAAAATCAAATATTTTTTTTCAAAAAGAACTTCGAGAAATCAAAAGAAATAAAGATACTTGGAATCTTATATTCAAAGACGATACCGAGGCAAACTATAAGACTGTTTTAATTACGGTTCCTTTTCAACAAGCTCTGAATTTAACCAAATCTTTTACTTCTGATTTTTATTCAAAATTTAATTTTCAGATGGATCCAAATCTAACAGTGATGGTTGCATTTAATAAGTCTCTTGGACTTGATTATGCCTCTTATACCTACAAAGACGATCCAGAATTAGGCTTTGCTGCTAATGAAAATACCAAAAAACCCTATCTGTTAAATAATAAATTAGAGTTATGGACTATTCAGTCATCTGTTAAATTTGCAAAAAAATATATTCAAAATTATAGGGAAAACAAAAATTTACTAACTGAACAGATTGTAAAAGCTTTTTTAAAAAGCGTTAAAATTAATTACGAAACAAACACTATAATTCATCAAGATATTCATGGTTGGTTATATGCTTATGGAAAGCAATTATCTGCTCCGAATTCTTTTTGGAATGAAGATTTAAAGCTTGGTATTTGTGGTGATTATTTTTCAGGTTTTAAAGCAGAGCATGCTTTTTTGAGTGCAAAACACCTCTGTTTACAAGTGCAAAAAACTTTACTTTAGAACTTAAGTATTTTCTTCAGTATCTTGGTTAAAGTTAAATTCATCCATCATGCAAGGTGATGAGTATGGTTCATTTATTTTGTTATTCTTTAATCTTTTTTCATTACTTTCAAATAATTCGTTTTTAAGCTCAGACCACTCTTTTCGCTTGTTTGATATTTTAGCTTTATAAATTTTCATTATTTTAAGATAATAATTTTTATCAATTATATTTTATTTTTTCAAATTTCTAAGCGGATAAATAAAAAATAAACCTAATATTAATAGTACTGATACAGAAAAAAAACCTATACGTTGTGATGTAAAGTAAGTTACAGTTCCAACAAGTAATGGACCAATAAAAGCAGTAATTTTTCCAGTCATTGCGTATAAAGCAAACCCTTTTCCAAGGTCCTCCGTACTTATAAGTTTACTCATCATAACTCTACTTGCACTTTGGATGGGTCCAAGCATTAATCCTAAAATGATAACAACAAATAAAAATTCTGTCTTCGATTTAGCAATTGACCCCCAAACAACTGTAATTAATAGTATTATAATAGATGTAATTATGATTTTACTTGAACCATACTTATCATTTAAAAAGCCAAAACAAACTGCACCCAAAAATGCAGCTAAATTTGCATACACAGCAAGCTCCAATAATCCAGAAAAGTCATATAGAAAAACACCTGCAGCGTACACTCCACCACCACCAATTAATACTGTTAGAGCATCATTGTAGAACAGTCTTGCAACTAAAAATCTTCCAGTGATTGTTAGTCCTTTTTTCCAAAATAAGTTTTTAAGACGCTTTAAACCAGAACTTTTAGATTTAATTTTAACTTGAATAATTTTTCCAAGATTAATTAGTAATGGAAAAGAAAATATTAAAAACCATATAGAAACAATCAATGGTACAAAACGAATATGTTCCGCTAATTCCTTTTTTAATCCAAAAGGTGGTATCTCTGGCACAATAAATGTGTAAAGAATTAAAAATAGTATTGGAACTGTTCCAAAATATCCAAGTCCGTATGCAAACCCTGAAGTTTTACCTAAGTTCTTATTTTCCGAAGATTGCTTAAGTAAAGAGTCATAAAATACGATTCCAATCTCGTAACAAACATTTGAAATAAAAAATATAAGCAGGGCAAAAAAAATGTAATCTTTTTCAGGTTTGATAAACCAAAAAAAAAGAGTTGAAATAATACAGCCCAAAGTAAAGACTCTTAACATTAAAATTTTTCCAGATTTTAATCTGTCAGCAACAATTCCTAGAAATAAACTAAGTATTGCAACTACAAATCCTGATAAGGCGAGTGTCCATTGTAAATAGGCCTGTCCTAACTGAGGGTTGCCTACGACTGCATTTGCAAAATATGTTGAAGTTATAAAAGTTATAATAATTGCGCTATAAGCTGAATTTCCAAGATCATAACCAGCGTAGATTAATTTTTTTTTCAAAGACTAAAACCCAAAATATTCTAGGGGTTAATCTTTAAAGAGCAAATAAAAAAGTCTTTTTATCAGTTAAAACTGCTCTGACTCCGTAGATCCCTTCATAGCAGTTGTTGAAGATTTTCCAGAGCTAATGATTTGTGCAATAGTATCAAAGTAAGTAGTACCAACTTCACGCTGATGTTTAATAGCAGTATAACCCTCTTTTTCAGCACCAAATTCTAGTTGCTGAATATTTGAAAATGCTGCCATACCTTTATTTTTATATTCTGTAGCAAATCTAAAAACAGAATAATTTTGAACATGGAAACCTGCTAAAGTAATAAATTGAAACTTATAACCCATAGCGCCTAATTTTTGTTGGAAGCTTTCAATTTCACTATCATTTAAGTATTTTTTCCAATTAAAAGATGGTGAGCAATTATATGCTAGCAACTTTCCAGGAAATTTTTTGTGAATTGCTTTTGCAAAAACTTCAGCTTCCTTTAAATCTGGCTTAGCAGTTTCGCACCATAAAAGGTCACAGTGCGGTGCATATGCAAGACCTCTTGATATAGCCTGTTGGATTCCGTCTTTTACATAAAAAAAACCCTCCGAAGATCTTTCTCCAGTAAGGAAAGGTTTATCATTTTCGTCAATATCACTTGTAATTAATTTTGCAGCATTTGCATCGGTTCTTGCCAATATTACTAAAGGAACATTTAAAACTCTTGATGCGAGTCTTGCAGCTTTTAAATTTCGTATTGCATTTTGTGTAGGTATTA
>Ga0194120_10010760_pt1 | contig 11197 bp, 7 predicted proteins | sample TA2MahCa65mmetaG_FD_148642 | JGI IMG/M metagenome (GOLD analysis project Ga0194120, IMG submission 148642) | Freshwater microbial communities from Lake Tanganyika, Tanzania - TA2015019 Mahale Deep Cast 65m | ecosystem: Environmental > Aquatic > Freshwater > Lake | place: Tanzania: Lake... | reverse complement strand
GCGCATTTCGCCGACTGGGCTGCAGATGCCGAGCCGGGAGAGAGCGAAGTTCACGCGCTGCGCGCGACGGTCTACCGGAAGCTGCTGGAAACGTCCACCTCGACGATGTCGAAGGGAATCTACGGCTCCGTGGCGCGCGAATCGGCCCAACTTGCAAAGAAGGTGCAGGCGTGAGATCAAGATTCGAAGTGGTCATCGTCGGCTCAGGTTTCGTCGGCATGTACATGCTGCACCGCGTGCGCGGCCTCGGGTTCTCGGCGCGCCTGTTCGAGCCCGGCTAGGGCGTGGGCGGCACCTGTTACTGGAACCGCTGTCCGGGCGCGCGCAGCGACCTCCAGAGCAAGGAGTATTGGTACCAGTTCTCCGAAGCGCTGCTGTAGCAGTGGCGCTGGACCGAGCTCTACCCCGCTCAACCCGAGATTTTGCGTTATGTAAACCATGTCGCGGACCGCTTCGATCTGTGGCGCGACACGCAGTTCGAGACACGCCTCGCGGCCGCTCAGTTTCGCGGACCGCAGAGCGAATGGATCGTGCGAACCCACGATGGCCGGCGACGCCTACGACAACGCGATGGCCGAGAGCTTCTTCGCGACGCTGGAATGCGAACTGCTTGATCGCCGGCGCTTTGCAACCAAGGCTGAGGCGCGCATGGCGGTGTTCGAGTTCATCAAGGGCTGGTATAACTCCGCTCGGCGTCATTTGAGCCTGGGCAGAATCTCGCTCATCGAGTCCAAGCGCTAAACCGTCCCCGCAAACAGGTCAACTCCACCTGAGGTTAACCTTCGCGGCCCTCATAGGATCTGTCCCTCCGATTGAGAGCGCCGGGGGGTTGAATTTTCTATACGCTTTCTATACGCTGCCGTGGGCAATTTTTCCGGTGGAATTTTAAGAGCCGACAAGGGGTACAGAATGATCCTTACGCTTTCGCGCTTGCTGTGTGCGATCGCCATCTCGCTGGTCTCGCTGGCGGCACCGGCGCAGCAATGGCCCGCAAAGCCGATCCGCATCATCGCGCCATTCGCACCGGGTGGTGGCGCGGATTTCATGGCACGCCTGACCAGCCAGCCGCTTTCGCTCGCGCTGGGCCAGCCGGTCGTGGTTGAAAACCGGGTGGGCGCCTCCGGCATCATCGGTTACGACCACACTCTCAAGTCGCCAGCTGATGGCTACACCATCGTGGTCGTCTCGACCACCTACTCGATCATCCCGAGCCTCTACAAGCTGCCCTACGATCCGGTTAAGGACATGCAGCCGATCATCCAGCTTTCGCGCGGGCCCTATGTCATCGCGGTGCATCCTTCGGTGCCGGTGAAGAGCGTCCGCGAACTGATCGCCATGGCCAAGGCGAGCCCGGATGCGCTGGCCTATGCCTCGAGCGGAAACGGGGCGAACCTGCATCTGGTCACCGAACTGTTCATGTCGATGGCTGGCATCAAGATGCTGCATGTGCCATTCAAGGGCACTGGGCCTGCGATCACCGCCACGGTGGGGGGGCAGACGGGCGTTGTGTTCGGCAGCATGTATTCGACCCTGCCCTTGGTGCGCAGCGGCCGCCTGCGCGCCCTGGCGATCACCAGCGCCCAGCGCAACCCAGCGGCGCCGGAGATTCCGACGGTGGCAGAGTCCGGCCTGCCTGGCTACGACACCTTCGACTGGCAGGGGGTGGTCGGGCCGCGCGGCATGCCGCGGCAGGTCGTCGAGCGGCTTAACGCCGAATTCACGAAAATCCTGCAGGCTAAGGACGTGACCGAGCGCTTGCTCGCCGACGGCGTGGTGCCGTCACCCGGCACGCCAGAGGAATTCGGCGCCTTTGTCGGCCGCGAAATCGAGGTCGTGCGTGGCATCGTCACGCAGACGGGCATCAAGCTCGACTAAAGGCACGCCCCCGGTTGTGTGCCCGAAGCCGTCAGGAGGTGCGCTTCTCGCGGACGTCGCGCTCGCTGGCTTTGCTGTCGCGCTGGGCCGCTGGACCGTACCCGCCGCCTGCCGGCGTGCAGATGCGCAGTACGCTGCCACGCGGTAAGGGGACATCCGCTGCGGCAGACGGTAGCTTGCGCTCGTCGGGCTGGCCAGGATTGAAAATGAACTGTCCCATGGCGCCGGCCTCACCCCCGGCGATTCCGGCGGCTGCCACATGCTGGCGCTCCGACGAGAGGTTGACGACGATGTCGTCGCCGAGCACCCGGTAGTCGCGCATCACGCCCATGCCGCCCCGGTACTTGCCCGCGCCTGCCGAATTCCCCCACAGCGCGTAGCGCTCGATGCGCAACGGATAGGTGTGTTCAAGCGCCTCGATGGGCAGGTTCGACGCCCCCGAAGCATGAACCCGGACCGCGTCCATGCCGTCGCGGTTGGCGCGTGCGCCCATGCCGCCGGCCATGGTTTCATAGTCGACAAAATAGGCACCGCTCTTCGGGTCTGTTCCCGAAAAAATGAACAAGTGGTGCGGTCCGCTGCCGGCCAGAGCCTTTTCCGGCAAGGCCTGGGTCAGAACCGCCGCGATCACGTCACCCAGTACCGCGCAGGACACCGAACGGCAGCCGATTGCCGCTGGCGCGACCGGGTCGACCACCGTACCCGACGGTCCCCTGGCCGCGACCGTGCGGTAGTAGCCCGCGTTCGCAGGAACGCCAGGGTCGAGCAGGCTTTGCGAAACGGTGTAGATGGTGGCCAGCACCGCGCGCGAAGGGATGTTGCGCGATGACTTGATCTGCGCGGCCGTGCCGGTAAAATCGAACTCCAGCTTGCCGTTGCCCACGGTCAGCTTGACCCGTATCGGTGCCAGCGAGCCTTTGCTGTCACCGTCGATGCAATCCTCGGCGACATAGACGCCGGCCGGCAGCCGGTTGATCGCTGCGGCGAAGCGCCGCTCGGTGGAATCCATGTAGGCGGCGATGGTGCGCTCGGTGTTGTCGACGCCGTAGCGCTTGAACAGCGCCTGAACGCTGCGAGTACCCACCACGTTGGCGGCGAACTGCGCCTGCAGGTCGCCGATGCGTTCTTCGGGAGTGCGCGAATTGAGCAGCACGATATCGAGCACATCGCGGTTGACCTTGCCCCCGATCATGATGCGCACTGGCGGTATGCGGATGCCTTCCTGGTAGATTGAGGTGCAGACCGCGGCCTCCGACCCCGGCACCATGCCGCCCACATCGGCGTGATGCGCGATATTGGCGACGAAGGCGACGATCTTGCGGTCGACAAATACCGGCGCGATGATGTTGATGTCGGGCAGGTGCGTGCCGCCGCCGTTGTAGGGGTCGTTGGCCATGAACATGTCGCCGGGCTGGATGCCGGCCAAGCTATAACGCTTGAGGACCTCTGCGACCACGCCGACCATCGAGCCCAGGTGCATGGGAATGCGATGCGCCAGTGCGGCGATCTCGCCATTGCGGTCGAAGATCGCGGTCGAGCAGTCGCCGCGCTCCTTGATGTTGGGCGAAAACGCCGTGCGCATCAAGGTCGCTGCCATTTCCTCGGAGGTTACCAGCAGGTAGCGCGCCATCACCTCGGCCTGGATCGGGTCCACGCCCGCGACCTTGCGGGCAGGCGAATTCGCAGTGGCCCGCGGCTTGTTGGCGGACCGTGACTTGATGAGGCGCGGCTTGGTTGCGGCTTTAGCGGAACTGCCGGGCTTGCCTTTTGATGCAGCCATGATCAGGCGCCTCCCTTGATGCGCATCGGTTCGAGTGCGATGTGCAGGTAGCCAAGCGCGTCGTTGTGCAGACGGGCGCGTGGCGGTACCACCGTGGTGGTATCCATCTGCTCGATGATCGCCGGGCCGGTGATGCGGGCTGTAAGCGGCAGCCGGTCGCGGTCGTACACCGGCGTTGCGACAAAGCCGGTTTCCGGAAACCACGCCTCGCGTTTTTCGAGCAGGGCTTCGCGCACGGATCCGGCCACGAATTTGCGCTTTTCCACCGCTGGCGCGCGGCGCTCGACCGCCACCATTAGGCGCAGGTTCACGATCTCAACCGGCTGGGCGCGCATCTCGTAGCCGTAGTAGGCGAGGTGGCGTGCATGAAAGCGCTTCAGCAGGCGTGCCAGCGGTGCCGCAGCCAGCTTGCCGTCCTTCAGATCGAGGGAGAGTTCGGAGTTCTGGCCGAAATATCGCATGTCGATGAGCCAGCTGTAGCGGGCACGAGCGTTCTTGCCGGCTTCTCCCTCCAGCCAGTCAGAGCCGCGCTGGCGCAGTTCGGCGAAGCCAGTGTTCACCGTTGCAATACCTTGCACCTGTGCCCTTACCAGGCGCGTCAGGCTGAAATCGCCGCGCACATCCGCGTGCAGCAAGCCCAGCGCCGACAGCAACCCGGGGCGCGGAGGCACCAGGACATTGCGGATACCCATGTTGCGTGCGATATCGGCCGCATGCAAGGGGCCGGCACCGCCAAAAGCCACCATGGTGAAGTCACGCGCATCGACGCCTTGTTCGATGGAAATCACGCGCACCGCACCCATCATGTTGACGTTGATGATTTCGATCACGCCAGCCGCGGCGCGCACCAGGTCCACCTTCAGGCGCGGCGCCAGTTCGTCCTCGATCACCTTCCTGGCACGGTCGGAATGCATGCCCATGCGGCCGCCCAGCAGGGCTTTCGGGCTGAGCCGGCCCAACACCACGTTGGCGTCTGTGACGGTCGGGCGGGTGCCGCCCCTGCCGTAGGCCGCCGGGCCCGGATAGGCGCCGGCACTCATGGGGCCCACCTTGAGGAGGCCGCCGGCGTCGACCCAGGCAATGCTGCCGCCCCCCGCGCCGATGGTGTGAATGTCCATCGTGCGGGTGCGCACCGGGAAGCCCGCCATCTCGCGCAGGTCCTTCTTGGCCGGCTCGCCCTGGCGGATCAGGCACACGTCGGTACTGGTGCCGCCCATGTCGAAGGTGATCTGGTTGGCGACGCCGACCTCCGCCCCCAATCCCATGCAGCCGACCACGCCGCCCGCCGGCCCTGAAAAAAAAGTGTTGATCGGTACGCGCCGCACGGCGCTTGGCGTCACCGCGCCGCCGTTGGACTGCATCACACGCGGCGCGATCGTAATGCCGAGATCGGCGACTCCGCGCTCGAAACTTTCCAGATAACGGTCCATCACCGGCATCAGGCTGGCGTTGACCGTTGTGGTTGCAAAGCGCTCAAACTCGCGAAACTCCGGCGATACTTCAGAAGAGGTGCACAAATAGGCCTCGGGCCACAGCTGCCTGACCAGTTCGGCGGTGCGTCGTTCGTGCGCCGGATTAGCATAAGAGTGCATCATGCAGATGGCGACGGCTTCTACCTCCTTCCCGCGCAGTGCCTCGATCGCCTCGCGCACCTGCTTCTCGTCCAGCGGTGCCACTTCGCCACCGTCATTGGCGATACGGCCGCCGACCTCCATGCGGCAATCTCGCAGCGCCGGCGGGATGGGCTTGAGAATATCGAGGTTGAAGTTGTGTGGCCGGCGCTGGCGACCCAGTTCCAGGATGTCGCCGAAGCCGCTGGTGGTGATCATGCCGGTTCGCGCGCACTTTCCTTCGAGCACGGCGTTGGTGCCGAGCGTGGTGCCGAGCACAAGGAAGTCGACATCCTTGCGAGGTGTTTGCGCTAGGTCGAGGATTTCCGCGATGCCGTCGAGAACAGCCTTGGCCGGGTCACCGGTGGTGGTGGGCAGCTTGTGATAGGTGTAGCGGCCGGCCGGCAGTTCGCACAGCACCAGGTCGGTGAACGTGCCGCCGGTATCGATTCCGATCCAAACGGTGCGGGCCCTCAAAGCGCGGCCCTTGCCCGGCGCATGCGCTCGATGGCCTCATCGATGTTGCTGGCGTGGCGTCGCGCAAAATTCATGCGCAGGTGTCCGTCGCCACCCGGACCGAAGGCCGAGCCTGGCAAAGAACTCACGTGGGCCTGCTCCAGAAAGAAAGCCGAGCATTCCCGATCGGTCATGCCCAAGGCACTGATATCGGGAAAGCAGAAAATACCGCCGTCGGGTAAGCCGCAGCGCACGCCCGGGATGCTGTTCAAGCCGGCGGCGAGTTGGTCACGACGACTAGCAAGCGTTGCGATGAAGTTGTGCAAGTCGTCCTGCGGGCCGTTGAGAGCGACGGCTGCCGCCTTTTGCGCAAAGGCGGCAGGGCAGGTGACCGCGTGCCCGTGGATCTTCAGCATGTTGCGCAGGAGTGGCCGCGGCCCGGTCACGTAACCGACCCGCCAACCGGTCATTGCATAGGCCTTGGAGAAGCCGTTAAAGGTGAGGGTGCGCTCGGTCATGCCTTGCAGCGAGGCGATGCTGACATGGCGTGCGCTGCCGAACACCATCTTCTCGTAAATCTCGTCGGAGAAGACTAGCAGGTCGTGCCGCTGGGCAAGTGCGGCGATGCCCTCGAGAGTGGCCATGTCGAACACGGCGCCGGCTGGATTGCCCGGTGAGTTGAGCAGGATGGCGCGTGTGCGCGGGGTGATCCGTGCGGCCAGCGCCTCCGGATCGACACGGAAGCTGTTTCCAGCATGCGTCGCCACATGCACGGGCACCGCGCCCGCCAGGACAAAGCAGGCGTCATAGGTCACCCAGGTGGGGGTGGGGATCAGGACTTCATCGCCGGGATTGAGGCAGGCCTGCGCCGCGATGAAAATGCCCTCCTTCACGCCGACTGTGACCACCACGCCATCAATGTTGGTTATGATGCCATTGTCGACTGCCAGCTTGGCGACGATCGCCTCGCGCAACTCGGGCAAGCCCGCGGTGACGGTGTAGACCACGTAGGTGCCGTCCTCGTCAATGGCAGCCTTGCCGGCTGCCTTGATGTAGGCTGGCGTGTCGAAATCCGGCGTGCCAGTCGCCAGACCGATCACGTGCAGGCCGGCTGCGCGCATCTGCTTGACCCGGTCGGTCATCGCCAGGGTCGCCGAGGGCAAAATCGCCGCGACGCGCTCTGATTGCCAAGCTTGTGTCATCGATTCTTCCCCAATATGCCTCGCATTACGCGATGCCTGATTCAATCATAACCTGCGGCACTTCAGCGCCGAACGCGCGAGGGCAACTCAAACTTTTCGCTGTGCGGAAAGTTTCGAACAAGCGATTGTGTGTTGAATCCATGCGCGGCGTGCTGAAATCCCGCTGACCGGAAATCGTCCGTACAACCACTACTGTTGGGTTAACTCGGGAGTAAATTTTTTTATTCACCATAAAGCCCCTTGCGCATGTCCCCCTGGAGTTGACCCGTTTCCGTGGACGGTTTAGCGCTTGGGTTACAAGCGGTTATCCACAGGGCGCGCTCCGCAGCTGAGATCGGTAGGGCATGGGCACCTACTCGACGCTGCCTGCGAAACGCGGCGACGCGTGTAGGATTTTTAAATCACCATTTTCCCTATCTGCGACGGTATCGCCGCACCGATTGGCGGTCAAGCGTGTGGTCTCATGCGATGATTCCCCACGCGCAATGACGATGCACTCACTGAATCAACCCGAATTGCGTGGCCTCGAAGTACACTGAGCCCAGGCACGCAAGCGTTGGGCGCGCGCGACCCTCAGCGCCATTGCAGAGCCGTTTTCCCCTTTGGGAATCAGGGTCCGCTTGGGCTTAGACGCACTGCTTTGGGCATTTGTTGATCCTTTCCGGTGTCTGAAAATCGGCATTTTCACTCACTCGAACTGGATCAGATTTTTTCTCGTCGTTCACCCTGCGGGGCTGCCTAACGCTCGTGCACCCTGCCACCCCATGTCAAGGTCGAGCTGCGCTGCAACCGAGGCCGCGGCACGAGCACCGGCACTAGGATCTTAGAGTATCGATTCAACAACTCATGACGCGTTGTATCAAAGCCTATTGCCACCCATCACAATCCTCAGGAGGTGAGCCAACGATTGAACCTACATTAGCTCTACGCTAGACTTAACAATTCTCAATGCAACCAGATCAGGATTCAACGCAGGTCACCTGCAACTTTGGCCAACTTTTCAAGGCGGACGGTATTCACCGGCACCCTCTTTGGGGATCACAGCCTCGTGGTTCTGCCAAGCCCGCAGCAATATTGATTCAGTGGCGTCACAGGCACCGTTTCGTGGCTTTTGCAACCGTCCACGATATTCAACTGTTTATTAGGGATTGATCCTTAAGGACACTTGTGAGTATCGAGAAAGCTCAAGTTTTACTTGAACGAGGAGACCCCATTGGTGCCAAAAACCTCCTCAGACGAATCCTACTGAAAACCCCGCGCCATAGAAACGCACTTTATTTGCTCAGCGTCATTGAGGCAAAATGCGGTAATGCGCAAGGCGCGCTAGATGTTCTCAACCGACTGATTTCAGTTGATCCCCAGAATGCAGCGGCACACTATACGAAAGCGAATATCCTACTAAGCCAAGGTATGCACCTCGATGCTCTTCCACATCATGATGTAGCGGTAAAGCTTTTAGCATCGAACCCTTGGGCCCTAATCAATCGAGGAATTTCTCGCGCCTCGCTTAAAGACTTCTCCGGCGCAATAGAAGACTTTAACAAAGCTATTGATCTTGATTCGTCTCTGAGCCCCGCATTTGGAAATAAAGGCAATGCCTTTTTAGAGACAAATCTTCTTGAGCAGTCACTTCAGTTTTTAGACAGAGCTATTGAACTAGATCCATTCAATGTTGATGCATTGTCAAGCAAGTCAGCCTGCCTTACAAAACTCAAGAAACCCAGCGAAGCATTGATTTATGCTGCACGATCGATCGAACTCAAACCCGACTTTGCCAAAGCCTGGAACAATCATGGCAACGCCCTCAATGACCTCAAGCGCCATGAGGAGGCGCTGACCAGCTATGACCGATCTACAGTGCTTAAGCCCGACTATGCGGAAGCCTGGTATAACCGCGGTATTGCGCTCAACGACCTTAAGCGCCATGAAGAGGCGCTGACCAGCTACGACCGATCTATAGAGCTTAAGCCCGATTATGTGGAAGCCTGGCTCAACCGCGGTATTGCGCTTAACGACCTTAAGCGCCATGAGGAGGCGTTAACCAGCTACGACCGATCTTTAGAGCTTAGGCCCGACTATGCGGAAGCCTGGAACAATCATGGCAACGCCCTCAACGACCTCAAGCGCCATGAGGAGGCGTTGACCAGCTACGAACGATCTTTAGAGCTTAGGCCCGACTTTGCAGAAGCCTGGAGCAGTCGTGGTGCTGCGCTCGGTGACCTCCGACGCCATGAGGAGGCGCAGGCCAGTTACGAGAAATCAATTGAACTGAAGCCCGACTATGCGGAAGCTATTTTTAACAAAGGATGTTTGCAGCTTACTCAAAAAGATTTTCTGAATGGTTTTGAAAATTATCTTTGGCGCTGGAAGACAAAAGACTATTCTGGCTCATCACTTAAAACTTTTGTTCCTCTTTGTAATCCGACTATAAGAGGAAAGAATATATTGCTCTGGGCCGAACAAGGAATCGGTGATGAGATTTTCTATGCTGGTTTTCTCACCGAAGCTCAAGGAAAGTATTCCAGCATAAGTCTTGTGGCTGACATTAGACTGCATCCGATTTTCGCACGATCTCTTCCGAAGATAGCCCTGCTTGATCGGAGCCAGGCCAAGGCACCCGAATCTTTTGCTGCAATTGACTTTCAGGCCCCCATTGCAGACTTGGGGCACCTACTAGGATTGAGTTTTGATAAAATCAAGCAAACCCGTAGGCCTTTCCTAGTGGCTGACCAAAGAAAGACGGCGGCGTTTAAATCAAACGCTCCTTTTACTAATGGCAAGTTTGTTTGTGGTCTTGCCTGGAGTAGTCATAACAAGCGTTTTGGCGATGCAAAAAGCATTGATTTAAAACAGCTAGAACCAATACTGAGAAATCCAAGATTGGATTTCATCAACTTGCAGTACGGCAAAGTTGATTCCGAGATTGAAGAGGTCGAAAGCCGGTTCGGTGTAAAAATTCATCAAATAAAAGGCCTCGATGTTTATAACGATATCGATGATCTGTTGGCTCTGATCAACGCATGCGACCTGGTAATTACGACCAGTAACGTGACAGCACATCTTGCCGGATCTATTGGAAAAAAAGGCTGCGTGGTAGTTCCGTTTTCAAATGGAAGATTCTGGTACTGGCATCTAGATGATGTCTATAGTTTTTGGTACCCAAGCCTCAGAGTTTTTTACCAGAGCGATAGACACAACTGGTCTGCTACCATTTCCTGTGTGCAGAGATGGCTTGAACGGGCTCTCTAATGGAAACAATAGATATTGTGGTCGGATTTGATCAGCGAGAAGCGGTGGTCTATCACGTTTTTTGTCAGTCCATCCTTGAGCAGACCAGTAGACCGGTGAGGTTTCTCCCTCTTGTGCAAGGCTCTCTGTCGGGGTATCGAGAAAGCCATTCTGATGGCAGTAATGCATTCACGTATTCACGATTTCTATGCCCCCATTTGATGCAATACAATGGGTATGTCATCTACGCTGATGGGGATATGGTTTGTAACGCGGACATTGCCGAACTCTGGGATTTACGCGATCCAAGTAAAGCAGTTCAGGTAGTAAAACATGATTACCTTACCAAAGCGAACAAAAAATACTTTGGCAGAAGAAATGAGGACTATCCCAGGAAAAATTGGTCCAGCGTCGTAATTTGGAACTGTCGGCATCCCAAGAATAGGCTACTAACGACAAAGTTCATCGAAGGCAAAACTGGATCGTTTTTGCACCAGTTTCAATGGTTAGAAGATACCGAGATTGGGGACCTTCCAAAGGAATGGAACTGGCTTGCGACCGAATACCAGGTTAATTCAAAAGCGAAACTCATTCACTTCACTCTTGGGTCCCCATGCTTTCATGAATACAGGGATTCTGAAATGGCAGAGGCTTGGCATTCTGCATTTGATCGTACGACCCGGGGAATGGATAGATAGCGAAGTCGCCTTTCCTGCTCTTTTCTCACACACTTGTGGGCATCCTCACCCTCTCAGGCCGCGAACATGAACACCTGAGAGTTTTCGGCCTCAATCGCTCACGTCGGACTCCAACTTTTAGGCTCTGATCTGCCCGGTTTCTTAGGACCAAACATAAGTTAAGAAAATAGCTCCCGTGCACGAGCGAGGAGCTGGGTCTTACTTCGGGGTCTGAGCGCCGACGGTCAGGCGCCGCATGTGACGGCGATGGCCATGGTAGTCGTTGACCGCAGTGTGCTGCGTGCAGCGGTTGTCCCAGACTGTGAGCGTGCCGGGCGCCCAGCGCACGCGGCAGGTGAACTCCGGCCG
>Ga0194120_10010758_pt1 | contig 11198 bp, 8 predicted proteins | sample TA2MahCa65mmetaG_FD_148642 | JGI IMG/M metagenome (GOLD analysis project Ga0194120, IMG submission 148642) | Freshwater microbial communities from Lake Tanganyika, Tanzania - TA2015019 Mahale Deep Cast 65m | ecosystem: Environmental > Aquatic > Freshwater > Lake | place: Tanzania: Lake... | reverse complement strand
CGCTCGCGCAAGCTCCGTCGACCGGCCGGCCCATTTACCCGCAACCATCCAAACCGCACCATGCGCGCCAGCATCGGGTAAAGCGTGCCGGGGCTGACCTCGTAACCGTGCTCGCGCAATTCCTCCAGCATCCAATTCCCTACCACGCCCTCCGCATCCTCGGCGGCGTGATGGAGGATGTGAATCTTCCACAGGGCGAGCAGTATCTCGCGATTCACGGGTTTCTGGGTAGACGATGTTCGTAAAGGAGGGTTGGGTGCAAAACTTATTTGGGCCGACTACCTGCGGTGATACTGGCTGATCGTGCAGTCGCGTTGGCCGATGCGCCGGCGAACCTCTAAGCGCCGCGAATTCGGCCGCCGGAACGAGGCTGCGTGCTTTTTCATGCGACAGCTCCACCTCAATGCGTTCTAATCGCCGCCTCGTGGCGACGAAGAAGGTCAAAGCAGACCGTTGCGTGACGATGCTCAAGGCGCTGGCCGACGAGCATCGCTGGGACATCGTGCGGACGTTGCTGGCGGAGTCCTTGAGCGTCTCGCAGCTCGGCGAGCGGCTGGGCATGGCGCAGCCGAATGTCTCCAAGCACCTCGCCACACTGCGGGAGGCCGGCATCGTCGTCACGGAGCGCGTGGGCAAGGAAGTGCGGGGGAGCATCGCCGAGGCGTTTCGTGCGGAGCTGACGCGGAACAAGAACCGGCTGGACCTCGGGTGCTGCTCGTTTGATTTCAACTCGCCCCGGCGCTAGCGGCGGCAAAAAGTCCTTGCGGTGGCGGAATAACGTATGCCTAACTAGGAATACGTTGTGCCTACCCCTGTTCTCCTGCCCCACCGCGCCGAGCTACGGCTCGGCCTCGTTTCCACCTTGTTCGGCGGCCTGCTGCTGTCGCCGCAAGCGCGCGCGGCGGACGCCGCTGGCACGAACGACGTGACCAAGCTGCCGCCGGTCACGGTCACGGCGCAGAAGGAGGCGCAGCCTCTCCAGTCCGCCCCGGTGAGCGTGACGCCAGTCACGCGCAGCATTCTCGAGGACTCCGGCGCGCGCTACGTCAACGACGCGGCGATGTATGCGCCCAACGTCTTCATCACCGAGTTCTCCGCCCGCAAGTTGAGCAACCCGCGTTTTCGCGGCGTCGGCTCCAGCCCGAACAATCCGGGCGTTACCACCTACCTGGACGGTGTGCCGCAGTTGAACGCGAACTCGTCGAGCCTCGAGCTGATTGACGTGGACCAGATCGAGTTCGTGCGCGGGCCGCAGGGGGCGCTCTTCGGGCGCAACACGGTCGGGGGCCTCATCAACATCACCAGCGCCCGGCCGTCGTTGGACCGGTGGAGCGGGGGTGTGACCGGCGGTTTTGGCAACTACAGTTTTACCGACACGCGGTTGTCGGTGTCCGGCCCGGTGGTGGACCAGAAGCTGGGTTTTGGGTTTGCGGGTGGCTATTCGTCACGCGAGGGGTTCGCGCGGAACACGGTGACGGGCAACGACCTCGACAGCCGCGGGGCCTACTTCGGCAAGGCGCAGTTGCTCTGGCATCCGGCGACCGACTGGGAGGCGCGGCTCATCCTCTCCGGCGAGCGGGCGCGGGATGGGGACTACCGGCTAAACGATTTGGCGGCGGTGCGGGCCAGACCGTTCACGATGGCGCGCAATGTCGAGGGCTACACGCACCGTGAGTTGCTGGCTCCGACCCTTGTGGTCAGTCGCACCGCCGGGTCGGTGGACTTCACGATGACCACGGCGGGCGTGTGGTGGAAGACGGTGGACGCGACCGACCTGGATTACACCGCCGCGCCGCTCATCGAGCGGCTAAACGCGGAACGGAACTTCCAGTTCACGCAGGAGTTCCGCTTCGCCTCGCCCAAGGACGCCCCCATCCAACTCAGTGACGCCGTGGACTTGAAGTGGCAGGCGGGCACGCTGCTGTTCACGCAGGACTATGAGCAGGACGCGAACAACTTCTTCCCCAACCCGGCCTTCATCGGCTTCCCGGGGGGCACGCCGGCCCACCGCAGCTTCACGCAGTCGGAATTGCAGGACCTCGGCGTGGGCGTGTTCGGCCAGACCACGCTGACGCTGTGGGACAAGCTCGACCTGGCGCTGGGCGTGCGCGGTGACTGGGAGAACAAGGACGCCACGCTGCGGGCGTTCACCGTGCCGGCCGGCCTCGGCGCCACTACGACGCAGAATCTGGGCAACAGCTATCTGGAGGTCATGCCGCAGCTCGGCGCGAGCTACCGCCTCACGCCGGCCCACTCGGTCTATGCGAGTGTCACGCGCGGCTACAAGGCGGGCGGGTTCAACGCGGGGTCGCCAGCGGGCACGCAGGAGTTTGGCAAGGAATACAGTTGGAACTACGAGGCGGGACTGAAGACGACATGGCTGGAGGACCGGCTGCGCGCGAACTTCGCCGCGTTCTACACGCACTGGGAATCGCTCCAGCTCAACGTGCCCAACCCGCTCGCGCCCGGCTCGTTCTACGTCTCGAACGTCGGCTCGGCGGCCAGCAAGGGCGTCGAGGTCGAACTCAGCGCCCGTCCGGCGCAGGGCTGGGACGTGTTCGCCGGCGCGGGTTACAACTCCGCGCAGTTCCTCACTGGCAGCAGGTCCGGCGGCGTGAACGTGGGTGGTCGGAATCTGCCCTTCACGCCGGACTTCACGCTCAATGGCGGCGCGCAATACTCCTTCGCCATCGCCAAGGACACGACCGCCTACGCCCGCGGGGAAACCGTCACTTACGGGCGCTACTTCTACAACGACGCCAACGGCGCGGCGCAGCCGACCTACACACTGGCCAACTTCCGCGTCGGTGTGCGTGGCAAGCACTGGTCAGTCGAGGGCTGGATGCGCAACGCGCTCGACACGGACTACGTGCCGATGGCGTTTGCGTTCGCCGGTCTCGCGCCCTCGGGCTTCCTCGGCGAGGCGGGCGCGCCGATGACGATGGGCGTCACGCTGGGGCTGCGGTTCTAACGCCTGCTGGTGACGCATGACAACGGAAGCCCAAGCCGCCTTGCCCGCCGGGCAGATCCGCCAATACCACGCGGATGGGTTCACCACAGTCCGCCGGATGCTGACGGACAAGGAGGTTGACGAGTTGACGGCGGAGGCGGCGCGCGTCTTTGGCCGCGAGGATTTGAAGGACAGCGACAACATCCGGTGCCGCTGGTCGAACCACTTCGAGACGGGCGAGTGCCGCTTCGACTGCTTCGACCCCGTGATTGACCTCAGCCCGGTCTGCGCGCGCATTGCGTGCCATCCGCGCATCTTGGACGCCGTGGCCGCGCTCTACGGCGAGCCGGCGTTTCTGTTCAAGGACAAGCTCATCTTCAAGCCGCCCGGCGCGAAGGGCTACGACCTGCATCAGGACTACATCTCGTGGAGGTCTTTTCCGCGCAGCTTCGTCACGGTCATTGTCGCGATTGACGCGTCGTCCGCCGCCAACGGCGCGACGGAGGTCTTTCCCGGCTACCACACGCGCGGCTGCCTGACGCCGGAGGACGGCCAGTATCACCAGTTGCCCACCGACGCGGTGGACGCGGCGGCGGGATGCTCTACGGCACCATCACCAGCACGGCGGACTGACCGGGGCAACGCCAGGCGTCATCACCAAGCTGAATTACGTCCGCTCGTTTTAATCGCCACTCACCGACACCCATGAAATGCATCCTGCCACTCCTCGCCCTCGCCCTCGTCACCACCGCCGTGCGCGCCGAAATCGGCGTCATCTCGGTGGCGGACGCGAAGAAGCTCATTGACGGGGCCGATGCCAGCAAACGCCCGGTCATCCTCGATACGCGCGGCGGCTACAAAGACTACTTCCGCGGCCACCTCCCCGGCGCGCACCACATCAACTTCGATACGTTGCGCGGCACGGACAAAGGCGTCCCCGTGCAATATCTGCCGGACGACCTCACCAAGTCCCTGCTCACCCGCGCCGGCGTGGACGCGAGCCGCACGCACCTCATCTACGCGACGGGCGAGGCTCTGCCGAACGACGAAATTCTCAGCGCGAGCATGGTGGCATACGTGCTGGAAAAATTCGGTGTGAAGGACATCCGCATCGTGGACGGCGGGTTGCCTGCGTGGCAGGCGGCGAAATTCCCCGTCACGCAGGAATACTTCGGCAACCCGGCGGGCAAGCTGCCGGCGAAGATGGAACCGGGCATCGGCATCAGCGTGAACGACGTGGTCAAGCGCAAGCCCGGCACCGTGCTCGTGGACGCCCGCCCGCACAACGAATACCTCGGCAACGACGACGTGTGGCTGCGGAAAGGGCACATCCCCGGCGCCATCAGCTTTCATTGGGCGAAGCTCATGGAGAAAACCAACACGCATCAGTTCAAGCCCTTCGCGCAGGCCAAGGCCGAACTCGAAGCGGCGGGTCTGACTGCGGACAAGGAAATCATCGTGTATTGCGGCACGTCCCGTGAAGGCAGCCTGCTGCGCTTCTACCTCAAGCACGTGGCCAAGTATCCCAACGTCCGCCTCTACGAAGGCTCGTGGAAGGAATACGTTTCGCTGAAGCAACTCCCGGCCGAGACGAAGGAAAATAAGGCCCGTTGAGTTGCGCGTGTGCTGACCGCCCTGCTGCTTCTGGCCGTTGGCCTCGTTGCTTACACCAACGGGGCCAATGCCAATTTTAAGGGCGTCGCTTCGCTCTACGGCAGCGGCACCACCACGTTGCGCGGCGCACTGTGGTGGGGCACAGGCACGACGCTCGCGGGTTCGCTCGCCGCGCTCTTCCTCGCGGAAGGGATGCTCAAGAAGTTCAGCGGGCGCGGCCTCGTGCCCGACCTGCTCGTGCAATCGCCGGACTTCATCTTCGCCGTCGCGCTCGGAGCCGCGCTCACCAGCCTGTTTGCCACGAAGCTCGGCTTCCCCGTCTCCACCACGCACGCGCTTGTCGGCGCATTGGTCGGCGCGGGCTGGGCAGGCAGTGGCAGCGAGGTGCAACTCAGCGCGTTGGGGAAGAACTTTGTTTATCCGCTCCTCTTCAGCCCGGTCGTGGCCGTCCTCGTGGGCGGAGGAACCTATCTGTTGCTCAAGTCACTGCGACTCGCGCCCGACCACCGCACGCGGACGCTCGACGCCTTGCACTACCTGAGTGCGGGCGCGGCGAGCTTCGCGCGCGGGCTCAACGACACGCCGAAGATGGTCGCGCTGCTGCTCGTGGCGCAGGGGTTCAACGTGCGTTGGGGCTTCGTGGCCATCGCGCTGACCATTGCGCTTGGCGCATTCCTGGACGCGGACAAAGTGGCCGAGACGCTCGGCAAGAAAGTCACCGGCCTGAATCCCGGCCAAGGCTTCGCCGCAAGTCTGGCTACCGCTGCGCTGGTCACCACCGCGAGCCTGCACAGCCTGCCCGTGAGCACCACGCACGTGAGCGTTGGCGCACTGCTGGGCATCGGTGTGACGACGCGGCAGGCGAAGTGGCGCAAGGTCGGCGAAATCCTGCTGGCTTGGGTGACGACGCTGCCCTGCGGCGCGGCACTGGCGGCGGTGGCGTATTGGGCCGCGCGCGCAGCGAGTTGAGGGGGGGCGGAGCGGGCCTGCATCTGCGTTGGGATAGCGAATCCGTGTTGGTGGCTTCCAGCCGCCGGGTTGTGGCAGACCAATGGCTTTACCTCTGTTTGACCGATCCCAGCCCATCGAACCTGCGGCGCTTCCACCGCCTGCATACCGGACTCTAGCAAGTGTCTGCTGGACGTCGCATTCACCTCGGCGCGACGGACGGGCGTCGCTGCTACGGACGCGCGGCCAACTGCATTGTTGGCTAAGGGGATGCGGCGGCGGGCCGCCGGCAGTTTCAGAAGACCTTCATAGTCTCCAACACAGCCTTGATGCGGGGGACTTCGTGGGTGCGAAAGAGATCGGTCTTCCCTAGCCCGGCCAGGACGGCGAAGAAGGGTTCCGCGCTGCGCACTTCCTCGCCGAAATACTCGAAGGCGTGCGGGAGGGCGTGGCAGGTGGGGAAACCCAGCGTGCGTAGGCGAAAGGTGTTCAGAAAGGTGGTCATCTGGTGCCGCACCCGGACGGCGCTATCTTGGAGGTTGCGGTAGTAGAAACCCAAGCCCGGGTCCACGAGGATTTTCTCCACGCCGCAGCGCGTCGCGGTTTCGATTTCGCGGGCGAAGAACTCATACATCGCCGGCACGGGGTCGGCGCTCAGGTCGAAGTCACCCACGGCGCGGACGTTCGCGCCCTGCACGTAGCAGAGGATGACGGCGGCTTGGTGCTCAGCCACCGTGCGGTACATGGCTTCTCCCCGCTCGGTGCCGGTGAGGTTGAGGACGTTCGCGCCGGCCGCGAGGCAGGCGCGCGTGACCTCGGGGTGATAGGTCTCGACGGAGACAAGGACACCAGCGGCGCGCAAGGCGTGGACGACGGGGAGGAGTTGTGAATTTTGCGCGCTGGCCCCAACTAGATCCGTGTTTGCCAGCGTGGATTCTGCGCCAATGTCCACGATGGCCGCGCCTTGGGCGGCAAGGATCTTGCCCCGGGCGATGGCCGCATCCGCAGAGAGGCAGACGCTCTCGCGATACCAAGAGCCGGCAGAGAGGTTGACCACGCCCATGATAGCGGGGGTGGTGTTGAAGCGAAATTCACGGCCGGCCAAGGTGAACTCACGCACGCGAGTCTGCGTGGCGGGGCGGTGTTTTTCTACGAGTTCGGCAAGCTGTTCAAGTGTGATCACCGGCAAAAGGTGGGCTGAACGAAGCGCGGCGGCAACTGTGCAATAGGCGGGCAGGGTGAATGGCGCGCTCGGCGGGAGTCGAACCCACGACCGTCCGCTTAGAAGGCGGATGCTCTATCCAACTGAGCTACGAGCGCATTGGTTGTAATTCATCAGTTTTTTTCAGTCAGAGCAAGTCCTGCAGGGCGGTCTTCCCCACCGGGGTTAGGCCAACTTACCAGGTGCGGAAGGACGTTAGAAAGTTGCAATCGAGCTCATGATCAAGCGGCTCGAGTCTGCGATCATCGCCTGAGGAATTATCTATGGCAAAAGGATGAAGAAGGTTTTAATTTAACATTCAAAATCTAATAATGCAGAAGTCTTGGACAATTTCCCGTTCCTGCCTGCTCCTCTCCGCCTGCCTCGGGCTGGCGGGTGCCACCCGTGGCGCGGAACCGTTTGAAGCTTTCCTGACCAAGTATTGCGTCAGTTGCCACGGGCCGGACAAGTCGAAGGGCGACCTGCGCATCGACAAGCTCTCGCGGGATTTCAAGCTCGGCGCGGACACGCATCATTGGGCGGAAGTGATTGAGAACGTGAACTCGGGCGAGATGCCGCCCAAGAAGGAGAAGCGGCCGACACAGGAGGAGATCGCGGCGTTTGTCTCCAGCCTCGATGCGCGCATCAAAGAGGGTCGCGCGGCTCGCATGGCGGCACGCCCCGCTGTGGCGCATTACCGGCTGAGCCGCACGGAGTATCAGAACACGGTCTATGACCTGCTTGGCGTGCGCTACGATCCCACGAAGCCGGGCGAATTGAACGAGGATACGCTGTGGCATGGGTTTGAGCGCATTGGCTCGGAGCTGTCGCTCTCGCCCTCGCACGTGGACCGCTACTATCGCGCCGCCGGGACGGTGCTGGATCGCGCTTTCCCCGTGGTGTCCAGCGAGGCGCGCAAAGTGAGGAAGACCGCGGTGGAACTGCGCTACGGGGACGGGAAGGCGCAACAAGCGGCGCTGGATCGTTTCGGCATCAAGCGGCCGCTGCGTTATTTGCTGTTTCCGGGCAGCACGCAGAACGCGCTTCAGCCTAATTGGTTTGGCAGGACCGGGCCCGAGCACAGCGGGCTCTACAAGCTGCGCCTCCAAGCCAGCGGCATCCGTCCGGTCGGTGGGCAAACCGCGCATTTGAGCATTGGCAAGCGGACCAGCGAGGAAACGGTGGATGGGCTCATCGAGTTCGACATCACCGCGCCAGAGGACAAGCCGCAGGTGTATGAGTTTGAGATCTTCCTCGAAATGCCCGCGAATCTCGATTTCTGCGTCGTGGCTACGGATGTGATCGACCGGCGCGGCGGCGCGGCCTTCCGTGGTGCGCTCGGGAGCCGCAATGGCTACCTGTTCACCCACAGCAGCGAGCCGATGCTGCTAAACCCGAACGCGCCGCAGATGTTCGACGACAAGGGCAACGGCCTTTTCTCCACCGTGCTGATCGATTGGGTCGAGTGGGAAGGTCCCATCGTCTCCGAGGCCGAAAAGTCCCGGCGCAAGGAGGTCGTTCCGCCGAATGATGCGACGCCCGAGGTCGTCGCGGCGCATTTGCAGCGCTTCGCCGAGCGCGCGTGGCGCAGGCCGGTGAAGCCCGAAGAGCTGGAGCAGTATCTCAAATCCTATCGCGATGAGCGGGCGGCCGGCGAGAAGTTCGCCGATGCCTACCGGGTGGCGCTGCAGGGCGTGCTCACGTCCCGCCATTTTCTCTACCTTGTCGAGGGCGAGCCCGTGCCCCGCGAGCGGCTGACCGACTCCGAGCTCGCCACGCGGCTTTCGTTCTTCCTGTGGAGTTCGATGCCGGATGACGCGCTCTTAACCGCGGCGAATGGCGGCACGCTGAAAGGCGACGCTTTTGCAAAGGAAGTCAACCGCATGCTCGCCGACGGCAAAGCGAGCCGCTTCGTCGACGACTTCTCCCGCCAGTGGCTGCAACTGCATCGCGTGGGCATGTTCCCGCCGGACAAAAAGCTCTATCCCACCTACGACGCGTGGCTGGAGGACAGCATGCGCGCCGAACCGGTGGAGTTCTTCCGCGAGATGTTTGGCCAGAACCTGTCCATCGACGGCTTCATCCATTCCGACTGGACTGTGGTCAATGCGCGGCTCTGCGACTTCTACGGACTGCCCGAGTCCAAGTCGGGCGGGTTCCAGCGCGTCGCGCTCAAGCCCGAGGATCGGCGCGGCGGCCTGCTCACGATGGGCGCGGTGCTCGGGCTCACTTCCGACGGCACGCGCCATCGTCCCGTGCATCGCGGCGTGTGGCTGAGTGAAGTCATCTTCGGCAAGACGCCGCCCCCGCCGCCCGCGAACGTGCCCGCCATCGAACCCAATCCCCCGAAAGATCCCAAGGCCACCCTGCGCGACAAACTGGCCGCGCATGCCAAGGACGTGAATTGCGCCGCCTGCCACGCGAAGATCGATCCGCTCGGGCTGGCCTGGGACAACTACGACGCCATCGGCCAATGGCGCACCCGGGAGAAAGTCCCCACGGGAGTCGGCGAAGATCCCTTGGTCAACCCGTCCGGAGCGATGCCCGACGGACGCGCGTTCAAGGACGCCAACGAGTTCAAGCGCCTGCTGCTTGAAGACCGGGACAAACTCGCCCGCGCCTTCATCGAGCACCTTTGCACCTACGGCCTCCGCCGCAGCCTGGCGTTTGACGATCAGGACGATCTCAAAGCCATCCAAGCCGAGGCGAAGAAGAACGAATACCGCACCAAAGACATCGTCCGCGCAGTGGCCCTGTCGGAACTGATGAAGAAGCGCTGATAAAACCATCACTCCATAACTTCAAGCTCCACCTCTCCATTCCATGAATATCCAAACCCAATCTTGGTTCATCAACCGCCGTCACGCCTTAAAGGCGCTCGGCAGTTTCGTCTCGCTTCCCATGCTTGAATGCATGGTGCCGCTCCACGGTGCGGAGAAAGCCACCGCCACCCCGAAGCGCAGCGCGTTCATCTACCTCGCGAACGGCGTGCACTCGCTCAACTACCAGATCCTCAAACCCGGCAAGGGCTATGAGTTCTCGCGGTCGTTGAAGCCGCTGGAGAAGCATCGCGAGGTGATTACGCCGATCAGCGGCCTGCACCATCCCGGCGCCCTCGGCCACCATCACAACTGCATCTCGGTGTGGCTGACCGGTGCCAAGATTGGGCCTTCGGATCGCAACACGATTTCGGTGGACCAGAAGATGGCGGAACTCACCGCGCCGCTCACGCGTTACCCGTCCATGGAGGTCGCGCTGGCGGACGGTTCACTCGCGTGGACGGCGGACGGGGTGCAGTTGCCCGCGTTGCGGCGTTGCAGCGAGATTTTCGGGTCGCTCTTCGAGGAGCCAAAGGGCGGCAAAACGGCCCAGCGCCGTAACCTTCGTCGCAAGGGCAGCGTGCTGGACGCGAACCTCGCCGAGGTGCGCCGCCTCGAACAGAAGATGGGCAAGGAAGACAAAGGCCGCATGGAGCAATACCTCACCTCGGTGCGTGAGGCGGAGATCCGCACGCGTCGCGCCGATGCGTGGCTCGACACGCCGCTGCCGACCATCTCCGACGACGATCGCAAGCGCACGAATCGCGACATCCCCGCCACTTTGGCGGGCGATTACTTCCGCACGGTTTATGACCTGATGGTGCTCGCGTTTCAGACCGATGTGACGCGCGTGGCCAGCTTCAGCCTCGGTGGCGAGGCCAATGCCTTTTCCATCCCCGAGATCGGCATCACCGAGTCTCGCCACCAGCTCAGCCACCACGGCGGCGATGCGGGCTACATGGAGAAGCTCACGAACTACGACACCTTCGCCATTGAGCAGTTCAGCTATTTCCTCACGCGTCTCACGGAGACGAAGGACCTCAACGGCAAGCCGCTCCTCGGCTCCACGATGGCGCTCTTCGGCAGCGGCATGTGCTACGGCCACAGCCACGGCAACGCGAATCTTCCGCTCGTCTTCGCCGGCGGCTCCGATCTCGGCCTCAAGCACGGCAGTCACGTTGACTTCAACAAGCAGGCCAAAGACTTCCAAGGTTACTCGCTCGGTGCCGACGGAGCGCTCACCACGGCGCACTACCAAGTCTGCAGCCGTCCGGTCAACACCGATGCGCACATGAGCAATCTGCTGCTGCTCATGGCCCAGCGCATGGGCGTGGAGACGGAGCAGTTTGGCGACAGCAACAAGGTCGTGACGCTATGATCATGTCGTTGGTTCGTCGTTCTTCGTTCTTGGTTGTCGTCGGCGCGTTCGTCGTTACGGCATACGCCGCCGAAAAGAAACCCAGCAAGAAGATCGCGGAACCGCTGGGCGAAGTGTTCCGCCCCGAGGCGGGCAAGTTCCCGCCCTTGGAAAAGGCGCACTCCTACCGCGGCGAACTCGTCTTCGTGGACCACGCCAACCGCCGCGGCAGCATCCGCGTGCAAGGATCGGGCATGTTCTTTCGCAATGATCCGCATCCCTTCGCCCTGCTGCCGTATGCGGTGGTGC
>Ga0194120_10010757_pt1 | contig 11198 bp, 16 predicted proteins | sample TA2MahCa65mmetaG_FD_148642 | JGI IMG/M metagenome (GOLD analysis project Ga0194120, IMG submission 148642) | Freshwater microbial communities from Lake Tanganyika, Tanzania - TA2015019 Mahale Deep Cast 65m | ecosystem: Environmental > Aquatic > Freshwater > Lake | place: Tanzania: Lake... | reverse complement strand
ATCAATCCTTGGCAAGTGCCCGATGCCGCCGTATAATGGGCGGCTTCAACGCGCTCGTAGCTCAGCTGGATAGAGTACCTGGCTACGAACCAGGGGGTCAGGAGTTCGAATCTCTTCGAGCGCGCCATATAAAACAAGGAGTTAGGTAGAAATGCCTAGCTCCTTTTTCTTTGCTGGCTAGCGCCGGGCTAGCATCAAAGCAAAAAATACCACATCCAAACCTATCAGTTCTGACAGCTATCCACGCGAAACTCTTGCTGATACCTTGCTGTTTTTCCACGCATAACATTGCAAGCTCATTGAGGAATGCAAAATGGTTCGATTTGATAAACGTCAAGCAACTGAAGTAATCGAAGATGCTCTCACGGATATTGATACACCGCATGGCCGTGGAGTGGCAGCCGGGCTTTGCGGCGCATTTCATATGTGCGGCCTGTTAAGCCAAGAGGAATGGGAAGAGATTTTGGAACGCATACTGGTTGAACCCGATACGGTTAATGCACCTTGGGGGCTATTGCCTGTAACCGGCTCCACAGTGCTTCAATGATTACACCAGCGGCATCGTCAGGTTCGTTTTTGCCGGAATTTTCCAGCAGGGCGGTATTTTGTGCCCACAGTCCGAAGTTGTTGCGTATCCACGCACCGAGGCCAAAGTGCAAGTAAATCAGGTCATCCCGCGACATGGCAGCAATCTTGTCCGTCTCGTCCTTCGGCAACATACCAAGCAACACACCGACAGCTTGATCGACAGTTACCGGCCATAGATTGTAGTCAGTCATTTACTATGCCTCCATTCCCACGGTGGCATTGGCTCAGGATCAACCCATAGCCCCCGTTTAGCGGCCTTGGCTTCGTTCTCTGCGTCTGCATAGGCTTGTCTGTCAGTAGCAGACTGTGTGCGCTCATAGGCTTTGTAATGCCATGCAAAGCCTGCGCGGACTTGCTCAAGATTTACATCCTTGCCGCTAACCAGCACCTTGCCCAATTCTCGCCCGTAGCGGTCGCGCTTGTCGGTTTCCACGGTCACGGTTTTGTTGAAAGCCATGTCGCTTAAGCTTTGCTTAGAACGATTGCCGAAAGGTTGTTTTTTCTCTGGTGCGTCAATTCCAGTCAATCGTATTTTGTGCTGCACCTTGTCCGCGTCTAGCACCGTGATGGTGTCGCCATCAGCCACACCGACAACATTGCCGGTGAAGTCGGCATAGGCGAGGTTTGACAGCGTTAGCGCGAAGGCAAAGGCCGAAGTTCTAGCGAAGGAATGCATTTGGCAAGTGTAGTGCCGTGAGCGCCGACTATCTAGCCTATGCGCTTCAAGGCTTCGGCTTGCTCCCGCAACATCCGCGCCAGTTCCCGCAATAGTTCCCGCGTCCCGCCTTTGAAGCCACGCATTGCGGATTGCGCTTTACCTTCGGGGGATTTCGGCCCGGAACATGGGCACAATCTTGGGCACACTTTTTGAAGTCATACCCCTATTTTGCCTGATTACCCCACCCACTGATTACCCCTCGCAAAAATTTCTGCCCGCGCCTGCTCCGTAGGTACTCGAATTATTTTTAGTTTTCGGCATAAATCCGTATTAGTGCTAAATAAAAGGATTCGTGGCGGTATTCAGGGTCATTGCTTTTCACTTTTCACCCACCCCATGCCGGAAATCAGTCCAAACCGTTTAGCAGCGCCCGCCCATGACGCAGTAGCGAAAGCATCATGCTCGGCTTTCAGCCGTTCAAAGGTGCGCCAGTGCATCCGCTAGGCGCGGCGTAACTTCATTTATTTCAGCTTGCTACAGCCCTGCTGCGTAACCGCAGCAGCACCCGCCTGTGCGCCTTTGCTATAGCCAGCCGCATACTTGGAATTGTCAAAATTCCCATGAATAAGCGATTCCCGGAATTTGCAAGTTGTGTTGATTGTTGCCGCGTAACCATCCTGATACCCGGCAGCTTCCCAGTCTTTCGAATCACACGCAGCAAGCAGGCCAAGGATGCAACCGCTTAAAGGTAATAACAATTTTATTTTCATGCGCTTATTCCCCTTGGTTCGTAATGATCGATCAGTCCGCCGGGCGGCGCGCTATGCCTGGGCACTCCTGCTGGCGCGCATCTACGAGGTGTTTCCGCTCACCTGCCCACAGTGCGGCGGCGCGATGCGGATCATCGCCTTCATCGACGAGGGCGAGGCGATCCGAAAGATCCTCCAACACCTGGGCGAGCCGATCGCACCGCCCAAGCTGGCCCCGGCGCGCGGGCCGCCGCTGTGGGAGGCGGCAGCGGCGGAGCAGGCGGGGAACGATCCTCAGTGGGATCAAGCCGCCCAACCCGCTCCAGATTTCGAGTTCGATCAGCGCATCGCCTGGTAGGTGCGGGACGGTCGGAAATCAAGTCAAGCTCAAGCCATCGCTTGTCATGGGGTGACACGCGCCTGTCGCCCGGAAAGTCGCCGCCAGCGGCACCTGTCCGGGCGACAGGCGGTAAAGAAGACGCGAGACGGGAGGTTTGCGAGGCTTTCTGGCACGAAATCGGCGATTGACAGGAGCGGCCAGAGTCGATGATAGTCCCACTCGTCGCGTTGGATTTCCTATCCTTGGCAACAGGTTGAGGGTGTTCACCAGCAGCGCCCGTGGCGGCCCCTCGGGCAGAGTGACGGGCAACTCGAGCAAGGCGGGGGCGAGGTCGATACGCGGACGAAATGCCTGCGCCGCCACCTGCGCGCCACCCCGGAAGGATTGCATCAGGAAGAAGCCGGCAAAGCCCGGCAGCCCTGCCAAGGACAGCCGCCCGGCCCCGGGCGGTGAGAGATAAAGGCTGGCGGAGACGGCAGCGGCCACGCTCACCATCCCCACCCCCCAACTGTCGGCGCGTCCCTCGGCCAGCATCCACCAGACCAGCGCGAAGGCCGCGCCACGCAGCAGAATCGCGCCCATCATGGCCGGGGCTCTCCGGGCCGGGCGCCAAAGCGCAATTTGTCCGGCGCATTGGCTCCGCCGGTCATGACGAAAGCAGTGGCTTCCTCGAGGCTCCAATCGGTGGGGGTCACCTCGTCCAGGGGCACGATCTCGATATATCCGGAGGTGGGGTTGGGCGAGGTCGGCACATATACCGCCGCCAGTTCCCGGCCCGTGTCCGGATCGGTCATGACCTTGGTGACGAACCCCACCGCCTTCATCTCCGGCGAAGGGAAAGCGATCAGCACCACCCGCTGGCCCGATACCGGCGGCTTCTGCACGCTTTCCAGAAAACGCTTGGTGGCCCCATAGATGGTCTGCACCACGGGCAGGCGTCCCAGCAGGCTTTCCATCCAGGTAATCAGACGCCGGCCCAGCACCCATGAAGTAAACAGGCCCACGGCATACAGCCCTGCAAGGGTGAACATGGCCGCAAGCACATACTGCACACCAGGATTGAGCAGCCACCCGGCCAGGTTTTCCGAAAGCGGCCTCAGCCCCAGCGCCATGCCCCGCAGGAAGGGCACCCCGGTCTTCGCCAGCAGGCTGAAAACAAAGTCGAGTACCAGCCACGTCACCCACAGGGGGGCGACGGTGAAAAAGCCGATCAAGAGGTAGCGCCCGAAGTGGGCGCTGTGGCGTGGTTCGCTCATCGCAGGGGTTCAGGCAGCCTGGCCGCGCTTTCTCGTGCCATGCCGGCGCGGTAAAACAGGAGGATGAAGTCTGTGATGGCTACAGAAAGCCGTGTCACGCTCTGGCTATCCCAGGCGTTCCAGAGCAGCGCAGGGAGCGCGTCGAACGCCGGGTTCATGCCCCGTCCCGCCGATCCCCGGCGCGCGACTCTCGCCGCTGCGAGTCCGCTCCCGCCGGGGCGATGCCCAGTTCGTGCGCACGTCGTGCAATGGCGAAGCTCACCGCCGCGCTGGCCACCAGCACCAGGGGCCAGACCAGAAGAATTTTCAGGCCCGCCGCCAGGCTATCGGCCTGGAGAGACAAGCCCAGTGCGAGCAGGCCGAGGCCGAGGTTGTCCGCCTTGGTGAGTGCGTGCAGACGGGTATAAACGTCGGGAAAGCGCAGCAGGCCGACGGTGCCGGCCAGATAGAAGCCGGCTCCCGACAGCAACAGCAGGGCGCTGAGCGCCTCAAGCAGCGTCATCGTCCCTCCCCGAGACATGCCAGGCGCGTCGCGCGAAGGCCACGCCGGCGATGGCGGCGAGCAGGGCGAGGACCAGAGCGGTGTCAACCAGAGGCATGGCCGCCGACTCGCGCGCATGCGCCATCAACAACAGCGCGCCGACCCCGGTGGTGCCGAACAGCAGCGCAGCCAGCATGCGATCGGCCGGCGTCGGCCCGCGCGCAGCCCGGATCAGCGCCGCCAGCAGATTGACGAGCAGGAACAGGGCAAGAGGGGCTTCCAGACCGGTCATGCCGGCAACTCCGGCATGCGGGCGATGCGCCCCTCCCCGGCAATCGTCAGGCGGACGCGCAGCGGCAGGAAACAGGCATACGGGGCAGGCATGGCTGCATTGTGCTCTTGCCACGGAGATTAGTTCAACCCGCAGGACAAACGCCGGGCGGGTTTCCAGCCGCGAGGCGAAGCGACAAGTGCTTACTTGTATAAGTCTGCGTAAGTACCGAGAGGCGGCTTCAGGCCACCGTCACCTCTGGTGATAGATACACATCCTGGATTGCGTTGAGCAGCTTCACGCCATCCGCCATGGGCCGCTGAAAGGCCTTTCGCCCGGAAATCAGGCCCATGCCGCCGGCCCGCTTGTTGATCACCGCCGTGCGCACCGCCTGGGCCAAATCGTTCTCGCCCGAAGCGCCGCCGGAGTTGATCATTCCAGCCCGGCCCATGAAGCAGTTGGCGACCTGGTAGCGCACCAGGTCGATGGGGTGGTCCGAAGTCAGTTCCGCATACACCCTGGGGTGGGTCTTGCCGAAACCGATGGCGCCGTAGCCGTTGTTGCAGGTGGCCTGCTTCTGCTTGACGATGTCCGCCTCGATGGTCGCCGCCAGGTGGTTTGCCTGGCCGGTCAGATCGGCGGCCTCGTGATAGTCCACGCCGTCCTTCTTGAAGCCGGAGTTGCGCAGATAGGCCCAGAGGAATGTGACCATGCCAAGTCGGTGGGCCTCGGCGAACGCGCGCGAAACCTCCAGAATCTGCCGGCGCGATTCCACCGAGCCGAAATAGACCGTCGCCCCCACCGCCACCGCCCCCAGTTCGAAGGCCTTCTGCACGTCGGTGAACAGAGTCTGGTCATGGATGCCGGGGTAGGTGAGCATCTCGTTATGATTCAGCTTCACCAGGAAGGGAATCTTGTGGGCGTACCTGCGCGACACCGCGCCCAGCACCCCGAGCGTGGAGGCCACCGCGTTGCAACCTCCGGCGATGGCCAGCCTGACGATGTTTTCCGGGTCGAAGTATTCCGGGTTGGGCGCGAACGAGGCGCCGCCGGCGTGCTCCACCCCCTGGTCCACCGGCAGGATGGACAGATAGCCGGTGCCCGCCAGCCGACCGGTGCTGAAGATCTGCTGGAAGCTGCGCAGGGTGCCCGGCGTGCGGTCGCTGCCCGCCACCACCCGGTCGATGAAGTCCGGGCCGGGCAGGTGCAGTGCGGTTTTCGGAAAGGTCTTGCAGGTATGCGTGAGGAGCGATTCAGCCTCGCCGCCCAGCAGTTCGGTAATGGTGGTCATGTTGCCTCCTTGGGTTTGTGTCAGCCATGAGCGATATACAGGGGAACGACGTTTGCCATTTGTTTATAGACCCGCCGGCCTGCGGACTCCGACCCGCCCCTCCCCGGCGAGCATGGCTATTCGTAAATCATGGCAATTCCACTACATTGATAGTAGGCGGGGTATGTTAGATTATGCCTGTTAATAGCTATTCATTCCAAAGGAGGTTGTCATGGCAAAGAAAAAGGCTGACAGCAAAGTGGCTCTGGAAATCCCGGTTATCGATACGAGGGACACGGCTGAGTTGCAAGAACAAATGATCGCTGTCGCGGCTTATTTTCGGGCAGAACAGCGAGGTTTTTCGCCAGGCCAGGAGGTGGATGACTGGCTTCAGGCCGAGAAAGAAATCGCGTCCCGCGCGACCGGCAGAGGTAGCGGCGCCTGACGGCGCGCGGCAGATGCCATGAGGACGGCACCTTGCGACAGCGCATGGCGCTGGCTGCTGCTAGTGGCCTTACTGGCGCTGCTGCATGCGGCGCCGGCGGCAGCCGGGGAACTGCATCTGCTGAGCGTGAAAGGCGCCATCGGTCCGGCCAGCGCCGACTATCTGGTGCGAGGCCTCGACCGGGCGAAGCAGGCTGAAGCGCGTCTGGTGGTAATCGAACTGGATACGCCGGGCGGCCTGGATACCTCGATGCGCGACATCATCCAGGCCATCCTGGCCTCCCCCGTGCCGGTGGCGATGTACGTTTCGCCCCAGGGCGCGCGCGCGGCCAGCGCCGGTGTCTATCTGCTCTACGCCAGCCACATCGCCGCCATGGCTCCGGCAACCAATCTGGGCGCCGCCTCACCGGTGGAATTGGCACCCATGGGCGCACCCGAACGGCCCGCCGACAAGCCGGACAAGCCAGGCGATAAGGCTGCTGGAAGTGGCGAGGCGCAGCCGGCCCCACCCGCCGACGCGAAGATGCGCAAGGTGATCAACGACGCCGCCGCCTACCTGCGCGGCCTGGCCGAGCTGAGCGGGCGCAATGCGGACTGGGCGGAGCGGGCGGTGCGCGAGGCGGTGAGCCTGCCGGCCGAGGCTGCGCTGCAGGAAAAGGTGGTGGACGTGGTGGCGACCGACATCGCCGATCTGCTCAAGCAAGTGCATGGCCGCAAGCTGAAGCTGGCAAGCGGCGAGATCACCCTCGACACCACGGGGCTGACCATCACCCGCGTCGAGCCGGACTGGCGCGCCCGGCTGCTGTCGGTCATCGGCGATCCGGGCATCGCCTACATCCTGCTGCTGCTGGGCATCTATGGCCTGCTCTACGAGTTCGCCAACCCAGGCATGTTGCTTCCCGGCGTGGTCGGCGCCGTCTGCCTGCTGCTCGCCCTGTTCGCGCTGCAACTCATGCCGATCAACTATGTCGGCCTGGCGCTGATCCTGCTCGGCATCGGTTTCATGCTGGCGGAGGCATTTCTGCCCAGCTTCGGCGCGCTGGGAGTGGGCGGGGCCATCGCCTTCGTGTTCGGTTCGTTGATGCTGATCGACACCGATCTGCCCGGCTATGGCATCTCCTGGACGCTGGTGGTACCGCTGGCTGCCGTTTCTGCCCTGTTCAGCCTCGCCATCGCCGGCCTGGCGCTGCGCGCCCGCCGGCGGCCCGTGCTCACCGGCGCCGAGGAACTGCCGGGCATGGAAGGGGAAGCTCTGGAAGATATCGCCGGCGAAGGCTGGGTGCGCGTGCATGGCGAACGCTGGCGGGCCAGAAGCCGCACGCCGTTGGCGCGCGGAAGCAGAATCCGGGTCGCGGCGCGGGATGGCCTGACCCTCGAAGTGCAACCGGTCGACCCGACCAACGGGCATGACTTCGAGAAGGCGCGCTGAAGCATGAAAGCCATGCCCGTTTCCCTCCCTTGCAGGGCGCGCCCCGGACTGCATTCCGTGGCTGTTCGGCGGGCGCGGAGCATGCTCCGCGAAACCCCCGCCTCACCCCCCAGCCCCTCTCCCGTCTGCGGGAGAGGGGAGCGGCGAGAAGTCGCTTCGCGACTTACACGTTAAGGAGAATGACCATGTTTGACCTCGGCTGGCTGACCTTTCCCCTCCTCCTGCTGGCGCTGTTGGCGTACAGCTTTCGCATCCTGCGCGAGTACGAGCGCGGCATCGTGTTCATGCTCGGGCGTTTCTGGAAAGTAAAGGGCCCCGGGCTGGTGATCGTGCTGCCGGGCATCCAGCAAATGGTGCGGGTGGACCTGCGCACCGTGGTGTTCGACGTGCCCAGCCAGGATGTGATCTCGCGCGACAACGTCTCGGTGAAAGTCAACGCGGTGGTGTATTTCCGCGTCGTCGATCCGGCCAAGGCCATTCTGCAAGTCGAAAACTACCTGGATGCCACCAGCCAGTTGGCGCAGACCACGCTGCGCGCCATGCTCGGCAAGCACGAACTGGACGAAATGCTGGCCGAGCGCGAGACGCTCAACCAGGACATCCAGCAGGCTCTGGACGCGCAGACCGACGCCTGGGGCATCAAGGTCTCCAACGTCGAGATCAAGCATGTGGATATCGACGAATCCATGGTGCGCGCCATCGCCCGCCAGGCCGAGGCGGAACGCGAGCGGCGCGCCAAGGTGATCCACGCCGAAGGCGAGTTGCAGGCCTCGGAAAAACTGCTGGCGGCGGCGGAGGTGCTCGCGCGCCAGCCCCAGGCCATGCAGCTGCGCTACCTGCAGACGCTCGCCGGCATCGCCGGCGACAAGACCAACACCATTGTCTTTCCGGTGCCGGTCGAGTTGATGGACCTGCTGACGCGAAACAAGGCCGGCGGCTGAAACCCCGCGCCGCAGGCAGGATGTTCATTCACCAGGAGAAAACCATGCGTTCGATCAAACCCCTGTTGTTGGTCCTGACCCTGGCAAGCGCGCCAGCCGCTGCGGATGTGCCCTTCCAGACCAGTCAGGCGATGTATCCGTTCGGCTGGTACCCGTCCCAGCCCATGCCGCAAAGCACGCCGCAGGCGATGCCCATGCCCTTCCCGCTGTTCCTGCCGCAGCAGGCGCCGCCACCACCCGCCGCACCCGACCTGCGCGCGGCTCTGCTCGCCGGCCTGGCCAACCCGCAGGCACTGGACGGCATCCTGCGCCTGGCGCCCCTGCTCGCCAATCCGCCGGCGATCGAAGGCATGCTCAAGCTGGCGGCGGTGGCAGCCGACCCGCGCACGGTGGATGCCTTCATCAGGCTGGCGGCCACCCTGGCCGACGCGCAGACCGTGGAGACCCTGGCGCGCGTGCTGGCTGCCCTGTCCAACCCGAAATTCGCCGAAGCGCTGATCACGCTCACCGACCCCAGGGTGCTCGCCGCCGCAGTCAGCGCGGCATCGGTGCTGGGCGGCGCGGTGGCGGGGGCGCCAGTCCGATAGGCAAGAGGACACCTCGTCATGAACGAATTCTGGCTCTGTTTCGTGCCCCTGTTCGTGGCGGTGGATGCTATCGGCGTTCTGCCGGCATTCCTCTCCTTGAGCCAAGGCATGGAGCCCCGCCAGGTACGTCGGGCGATCCTTCACTCAGTGTCCACCGCCACGGCGGTGGCGCTGGCATTTCTCGCGCTGGGCACAGCAATCCTCGACCTGCTCGGCATCACGGTGGCCGATTTCATGGTGGCGGGCGGCATCCTGCTGTTCATCCTGGCCATGGGTGATTTGCTCGCCAACGATAAACTCCAGCGTCAGGTTGATGCCGATAGCCTGGGTGCTGTTCCCCTGGGCGTGCCGCTGATCACCGGGCCTGCGGTGCTCACCACCTCAATGCTCCTGCTCAACCAATATGGCGCCGGATGGACTGCGGCGGCGATCATCGCCAACATCCTGATCGCCGGCATCGTGTTCCGCTTCGCCGGCGGCATCAGCAGGGTGCTGGGGCGGGTGGGCGAAAAAATTGTCTCCAAGATCGCCATGCTGCTGCTCGCCGCCATCGCCGTGATGATGGTGCGCAAGGGCATCGAGGCCTTCCTGGCAGCGGGCGCCGTCGGATGAAGGGATATCCCCAACGCAGGTTCCCTTCGCCATAACCATCGTATGCAACCACGAGGAAAGACTGATGCAAACCATGCCACCCATCGTCGCTGCCACTGATTTTTCCAGCGAAGCAGGTCGCGCCGCCCTGCGCGCGGCACTCATTGCCAGACAACAGGATGCGGAATTGCATCTGCTGCATGTAACTGCGCCCCTCGCCCTTTACCCCGGGCAGGAAGTCGGCCCCGCCGACGGCGCCGTCATTTCGGCCGTCCTCGGCGAGCAAGCCGAAGCGACCGCACGGGTGTTGCGAGAGCGCTACGACATCCGCGTCACCGTGGCGCAGCGCATCGGCCGAGCGCATAGCCAGATCGCCGTCTACGCTGCCGAGGTGGGGGCCGGCTTGGTGGTGGTCGGCGCGCGCGGCCAGAGCACGTTGTTGCGCTTGCTGCTGGGATCGACCGCCTGGCGGCTGCTGCGGGTGTGCCAGCTGCCGGTGCTGATCGTGCGCGGCGAGCCGATCGCGCCCTATGGCCGGGTGCTCGCGGCGGTGGATTTCTTTCCGCATAGCCGTGTCGTCGTGGCATGGGCGCGCCGGTTGGCGGCGGACGGGCATCTACGAGTGCTGCACGCGCCAGAACCTCTGGACGAAAGCGGCCTGCGCTCCAAGGGTCTGGACGGCGCGGCGATCAAGCAACATCGCGAAGAGATGCGCGCCATCGCCGAGAACCTGATGGCCAATCTCCGCGCCGACTTGCCCAGGGAGGTGGAAAGCCATATCGAGCCTGGCTATCCGCCGACCCGTATCCTGGAATCCGCCTCCGATTGGAGCGCGGATCTGATTGTGCTGGGACGACAAGGCCGTGGCGGGCTGGAGGATTTCCTGCTTGGCAGCGTGAGTAAGGACGTCGCGCAGGAAGCGGATTGCGACGTGCTGCTGGTGGGAGAGCGGAACCAATAAAGCTCGCCTTTCGCTATCACGCGATCTGATTGTTGAAACTTGCCGAACAATGGAAGCGCAGGCTTATTCGCACGTCCCACTGGAGAAAACCATGAGACTGAACCACGCATTACCTGCCCTGGTACTCCTGCTGACTGCCATGCCGGCCATGGCGGCGCAGGACTTGGCCGTCACCGTCTTCGCCGGACAAAGCACGCGCAACCACTGGGAGGATTTCTTCACGTCTCCCGGTTCGCTCGACTTCGCTTCCTCCGGCCTGCTGGCGGCGGCGCTGTCCAAACCTCTGGCGCGCTATCGCGGCGGCGACCTGACCGTGGAGGTCGAGGGGCAGGTGGTCAAGCATTTTGGCGATCAGACCCATTGGGAGTTGAACGCGCCGCTGGTGGCGCGCTGGCATCGCTTTCCCTGGAACCAGAGCGTCGCGACCACGGCCGCCTTCGGCGTGGGGCCGTCCTGGTCCAGCACCACCCCGCCGCTGGAAGTGGAAACCCGCGGCGGCAGCCAGCCCTGGTTGATCCACTGGTTCATGGAACTGACCCTGGGGCCGCCCGGCAAGGACTGGGCGGCCTCCCTGCGCCTGCATCACCGCTCCACCGGCTTTGGCCTCGCGGGCGATAAAGGCGGCCTGGATA
>Ga0194120_10010756_pt1 | contig 11199 bp, 9 predicted proteins | sample TA2MahCa65mmetaG_FD_148642 | JGI IMG/M metagenome (GOLD analysis project Ga0194120, IMG submission 148642) | Freshwater microbial communities from Lake Tanganyika, Tanzania - TA2015019 Mahale Deep Cast 65m | ecosystem: Environmental > Aquatic > Freshwater > Lake | place: Tanzania: Lake... | reverse complement strand
TTCAACGCGGTCACGCTCTACGGGGGCGTCCCCCACGTCTGGTACTACGACTTCACCGTCGACACCTTGCGCCAGGCCTGGTGGAGCTAGCCGAACCCTGAGGGTGCCAGGACCGGGCGCCTCGGGAGCCGGACCGGGCCCTGCCCCGAGCCCCCGCCGGCACCGCCCGGGCGTTGCGTTTTGAAATGGACCGGGGTCCGTCGCGTCGGCAAGAATGTATGGACGATGCAGGTCGAATCCCGTGATTCCATCTCGCTCAAGCCGGCCGAGCTCGACGAGTTCGGCCAGCTTCTCGCCTCGGTCGGGCTCACCGGGCTCGACGGCGAGCTCGAAGGGCACGTCGAGGCGTTCCCGCTCGTGGTGCTCGCCAACGCCGACGACGGGAGGCACGGCTTCCTGTTCGGCTCACTCGAGCGCGTCGGCGGTACGCCGTGCATCCTCTGGGGCCTCGGGGCCGCACGCAAGGGTCGGCAGGCCGGCGCCATCGTGAAGGGCATGGTCGGCGAGCTGTACCGCCGGGCTGCGATCTCCTTTCCCGACGAAGACGTGCTCGTCGCCGGACGGATCGGTCATGCCGCCGCGTACGGTCTGCTCGGAGCGCTGGTCGACGTGGTGCCCCGCCCGAGCTACACGCCCACCGGCGAGGAGCGGGCGTGGGGGCGCCGACTGGCCAAGCGGTTCGGCTGCGACGGGCGTTACGACGACCGGGCGTTCACCGTCGCGGCCCAGGGCGCGCCCGACGCGGTGCTCGACGCCAGCACGATGAAGGGCGGGGGCAGGGCGGCGACTCAGATCGTCGGTGTCGTCGACGTCACGAAGGGAGAGGCCGTGATCGCGTTCGGGTGGGCGACTGCCGACGCGCTGGCCAACGGCCTCGGCCACCTCGCCTGAACCTCAGCCCCGGCGGGCAAGCGCGCCGTCGAGCTCCTCACGCAGTGCTTCGGGGGTCGTCACCGGGTGTCGGCAGGCATATCTCTCACACACGTAGGCCGCCGGCATGCCGTCAACGATGCCGCGCCCGGCGAGCAGCGGGGTGAGGTCGGCGCCCGTCCCCGCCGCGTCGGCCACCGTGACCGATGCCGGGAGCAGCCGGCCGTACACCTCGCGGCGCAGCGCGGGGGAGTGTCCGACGATCGCCACCTCGACCGGCGCGGCGATCGCGCGTTCGTAGGCGGCGAGCAGGTAGGCGAAGCCGTGCGCGTGCTTGGCGATGACCGGGGCGAGGAGGCCGAGCACCGCGCGTGGGGAGGTCTCGTACGCGGTCTCGCCGGTGAGCGCGGCAAGCCGGAGCAGCGCGTTCGCCGCGAGCGAGTTCTCGGACGGGGTCGCGTTGTCGAAGAAGTCCTGAGGGCGCACGATGAGCGGCTCCGCGTCGGACCCAGTGGTGAAGAACCCGCCCGACGCGGGATCGTGGAAGAGGCGGAGCATCTCGTCGGCGACCGCACGGGCGTCGACGAGCCAGGACACGTCATCGACCTCGGCGAGCGTGCACAGCACCTCGAGCAGCGCGGCGTAGTCCTGCGCGTACGCGAGGTGTCGCGCACCGCCCTCGGCCTGCCACGACCGGAGGAACCGGCCGTTGGCCTGGCGTAGCTCGGCGAGGCAGAACCGGACGTTCGTGACCGCGTCCGCCATCCAGTCGTCGCGCTCCAGCGCCGCGGCCGCTTCGGCGAGCGACTTCGCGAACAGGGCGTTCCATGCGAGCAGCACCTTGTCGTCGAGGCCGGGACGGACCCGGGTGGAGCGCCGGGCCAGCAACGCCGACAGCGCCCGGGAGACGGCGTCGGGGCGGTCGGCCTCGCGGTCGACGGCGTGCAGGATGTTGCCGGTGTAGCCGGTGTGGGGTTCGGTGAAGCTTCCACCCTCGGTGACGCCGAAGAACGCGATGACCTCGTCGGCGTCCGCGCCGCACACCTCCCGGATCTCGTCGAGGGACCAGAGGTAGAACTTGCCCTCCACGCCTTCGGCGTCCGCGTCTTCGGCCGAGAAGAAGCCACCATCGTGGTGGCGGAGATCTCGCAGCACGTACCCGACGGTCTCCTCGACGGTGCGCCGGTACCGAAGCTCCCCAGTGACCAGGTAGCCGCGCAGGTACGCGCCCACGAGCAACGCCTGGTCGTAGAGCATCTTCTCGAAGTGGGGCACCAGCCAGAACGCATCGGTCGCGTAGCGCGCGAAGCCACCACCGACGTGGTCGTAGATCCCCCCGGCCGCCATCGCGTCGAGGGTCGTCGTGATCATCTCGAGGGTTTCGGGCGACCCGCCGCGCACGTAGGCGCTCAGCAGGAAGTCGAGCGCCATCGCCGGCGGGAACTTGGGCGCTCCACCGAATCCGCCGAAGCGGGCGTCGAAGCGCTCGCGTAGTGACGCGTACGCATGCTCGAGGACCTCGGCAAGCAGCGGTCCGTCGGAGCCCGCCCCGACCTGGCCGTGCAACGTGTTGCCCTCGATCACCTCACGGAGCTTGTCGGCCTGCTCCGTGACTTGGACGCGCTTGTTCGCCCAGGCGCCGGCCACGACCTCCATGACGCGCACGAACCCTGGAGCGCCGGGACGATCGGTGGGAGGGAAGTACGTGCCGCCGTAGAACGGCCTGCCGTCGGGAGTCAGGAAGACGGTCATGGGCCAGCCGCCCCGCCCCGTGAGTGCCTGGACCGCCTCCATGTAGATCGCGTCGACGTCGGGCCGCTCCTCTCGGTCGACTTTCACGTTCACAAAGGCGCCGTTCATTACCGCGGCGATTTCGTCGTCCTCGAACGACTCGTGAGCCATGACGTGGCACCAGTGGCACGACGAGTAGCCGACCGACAGGAGGATCGGAACGTCTCGGCGTCGGGCCTCGACGAACGCCTCCGCGCCCCACGAGTACCAGTCGACGGGGTTGTCGGCGTGCTGGCGGAGATAGGGGGAGGTCTCGGTGGCGAGCCGGTTGGGCATCGGCTCCGAACCTACTTGGGCGCTCGAGTCGACGCGTCCAGCCGCGTCGTCGCGGCCGTCCTCCCCCATCGGTAGTCGGGCTTGCCCGAGGGTGAGCGGACGACGCGGTCGACCACCAGCAGGTGGCGGGGAACCTTGTAGCCGGCGACGTGCTCCCGCATGTGGGCGTCGATCTCGTCGGGGGTGAGGGTCGCGTCGGCGCGGAGCTGGACCAAGGCGACGACTCGCTCCCCCCAGCGGGAATCGGGCACCCCCACGACGATGGCGTCGAAGATGGTCGGATGGGCCTTGAGTGCCGACTCGACCTCCTCCGGGTACACCTTCTCGCCTCCGGTGTTGATCGACACCGAACCCCGCCCGAGCAAGGTGATCGTTCCGTCGGCCTCTGTCACCGCGTGGTCGCCGGGGACCGACCAGCGCACGCCGTCGACGACGGGGAAGGTCGCGGCCGACTTCTCCGGGTCCTTGTAGTAGCCGAGCGGGACGTGCCCGCGGCGGGCCAAACGGCCGACCACCCCGACGGCCGCGGGGCGGAGGTCTTCGTCGAGCACCTTCGTCTGTGGGTTCACCCGGAACCGAGGGGCGGTGGCGGGCACGCGGCCCGCGACCGTGACCGCCTGACCCTGACCCCCGGCCTCGGAGGACCCGTACCCGTCGATGACCATGCAGCCGGGGAGCGCCTCGGCGAGCGCGATCTTGACCGCGGGCGACAGGATCGCACCACCCGAGAGGATCACGACGAGACGGGTGAGGTCGAGCGTGGTGGAGTCCTCGACGAGCGCGTCCACGAGGGGACGCGCGAAGGCATCGCCCACGATTACGAGGAAGTTCACCTGCTCCCGCGCGGCGAGCTCCCACAACGCGTGCGGCTCGAACCGGCGATCTGGTGAGATCACCACGGTGCCGCCCGAGTACAGGGCGGTGAAGGCCATCCAGTGCGCGGTGCCGTGCATGAACGGGCACGCCGGAAGGCAACGGGTCCGCCCGCCCACGGCCCTGTCGGCGATCTGCTCGGGCGAGGTGATCGCGTTGCCCGCGAAGTCGCCACCACCGAACGCCCCGAAGAAGATGTCCTCGTGGCGCCACATCACGCCCTTCGGCATGCCGGTTGTCCCGCCCGTATAGAGCACGTAGAGGTCATCGCCCGAACGGGGCGGAAAGTCGCGTCCGGTCCGTCCGTGTGCGAGCGCATCCTCGTAGGTGGTCGCGCCGAGCCGGGCGAGATCTACGCCGCTGTCGTCCTCGACCGCGACGAACGTGGCGAGCAGGGGAAGATCGGCGCGCAGTGCCGCGAGCGTGGGCGCGAACTCGCGATGGAACACCACGACCCGGGCATCCGCGTCGTTGAGCAGATACCGCAGCTCGTCCTCGACGTAGCGATAGTTGACGTTGATCGGGACTGCCCGCACCTTGAACGCCGCGAGCATCGCCTCCAGGTACTCGACGCTGTTGTGGAGGTACAGGGCGACGTGGTCGCCCGGCCCGATGCCGCGGTCTGAGAGGAAGTGCGCGAGCCGGTCGACGCGGTCGTCGACCTCCCGGTAGCTGAGGCGAACCGCCCCACAGACCAGTGCCTCGCGATCGGGGATCGTGTCGACCACCCGCTCCCATAGATCGGCGAGGTTGTACTCCATCGGTCGAACCTAGCGACCGCCCGTTGCGACCGGCGACTTGACGGAGTCGTCAGGAACCGACGGCGCGCCGCTCGGAGACGGGCGTCAGACGCCGAGCGTGTCGAGGCCGTGCTCCACGGGCGCCCAGGCGCCCTGAAGGAACCGTCGGATCTCCTCGGGGCCACCAGCCGCGGAGTCGTCCGCGTTCGACCAGAGCTCGGCTTCGACCGCTGCGAGGACGGACCGGATCTCGCCCAACGCGTCGGGTGAAGCCTCGGCACGCTCGCGCAGGGCGCGAAACCGCTCCCAGGTCGCGTCGTCGCCGAGCTCCGGCGGCACTCCGAGCGGCGGGAAGACCGGTACGTACACGCTCGCGCAGGGGCTGCCGAGCGCGGCCCAGGCCCGCATCGGGGCGTCGGGGTCGTCGGTCAGCTCGGCGATCATCGACGCGGTGGTGGTCTGGTAGTCGCCGACGTGCATGCAGACCGTGACGCCCTCCCACTCCAAGGGGACCGCGTGGATCGTCGACACGTCGGTCGCGTCGGTGCCCGGTGCGCCCCAGGGACGTTCGCCGTGGTGTCGCATCGCGGCGGCCAGGTCGCGCGGGCCAAGCGCCGACGCGCCGGTGGCGACGGTGGCCCGCGTCACGGCGAGCCGTTGGTCCGCGATGGCGACGAAGGCGTCCGGGTCCCGCCAGTCCTGGAAGTCACGCCCCGGGGCGACGTCCGCGGACGCGCGCGTCCAGGCGGTTCCGAGCGACACGCGGTTGGAGATCGCCGCGCCGTCTTCGACCGCTTGCGCAGCCCAGGTGCGAGCGCTGGTCTCCAAGATCCACGCGCTGCGAGGGTCGGCGATCAGGAACGACGAGAAGTAGGGCTCCGAATGGTCCCGCGCGCCGCTGCCCCCCTGGCCGTGTGCCTCGAGCAGCGTAGTGATCACGTCGAGGGCCGCCTCGGCGGTGGTGGCCCGCTCAAGGCCGAGCCGCACCAGGTCCATGCCGATGAGGGCCGGGGGCTGTGCCACCGGATCGTCGATGGTCCAGACCTTCTCGTTGCCGATCGCGACGCCGTGCTCGTTGACCCCGTGCTCGAGACCCCAGAGCCAGCTGGGCCGTGACCCGGTGAGTGCGTACGCGTCCGCGTCCGGGATCTCGAGGTACTGGGTGTGCAGGCCGGCGCCAGCAGGGCGGCGGGCGAAGCTTCGCACGACCTGCGGCTCGGCGAGCGGGCGGTCGGAGTTCTTGGCGAAGAGGGTCCGCCCGCTACCGATCACGCAGAGGGTGTCGCACATGCCCCCACCCTATGGGCCGAGGACAGTCAGAAGTCGGTGCCGCCGTCTACCGGAATCGTGGCGCCTGCGATGTAGCTGGCCGGTACCGAGCACAGGAACACCACGAGCGCGGCCACCTCCTCCGGAAGCCCGATCCGGCCGATGTCGTTCGCAGCCCCGTAGTCGCGCTGCATCACCGCGTACGCGGCCTCGAGTGGACCCTCCTCCGCGTCGGGCGACGGGTCTGCCTCGCCGACAAGCTGCTCGATCGCGGGGGTCATCACCGCGCCCGGACACACCGTGTTCACGAGGATCCCGTCGGAGGCGAGCGCCCGAGCGAGGTTCTTCGAGGCACTCGTCATCGCGGCCTTTGCCGCGGTCCAGCCGATGAGCGACGGCTCCTGGTGGCGCACCGCAGTCGAAGCCACGTTCACGATCCGGGCGTAGGTCGCCTTGCGCAGGAGCGGCAGCGCGGCCCGCACAGTCCGCACCGTCGTGAGCACGCCGTGGTCGAACGCGTCGAGCCAATCGTTGTCGCTGAGGTCCTCGAGGTCGCCCATCGTGTCGGGTCCGGCCGCGTTGACGAGGGCGTTGATCTCACCCCACCGCTCGTCAAGAAAGCTGAACGCGGCTTCGACCTCGCCGGTGTCGAGTAGGTCGCAGGGAAGCCCGATCGAGTCGGGAGAGCCGAGCGAGCCGAGCTCTTCCTCGACTGCGCGCAGCTCGGGCTCAGTCCGCGCGAGCACCGCGACGCGACAGCCCTCCTGCGCGAGGAGCTCGGCGACGGCCCGGCCAATGCCGCGTGTACCCCCCGCGACGACGGCAGCGTGTCCGGACAGTCCGAGATCCATCAGACAGCCTCCAGCTCGCGGGCGAGGTGTCGGGGGGTCAGGGGCTCGCCCGTGACCTGCTCGATCAGGTGGTCCCAGCGAAGCGACGCCCCGGAGGCGAACAGCTCCGACCGTAGGAGGGTGCCAGCGGCAGGCACGTCGACGAGGCCGCCGGCCCGGTCGCGGAGCGTGGCGTGGAGCTGTGACGCCACAAGCTCGCCGTAGAGGTAGTTCTGGTAGTAGACGGGCGCGAGCGCGAGGTGCAGCTTCGCGGCCCAGTCAGGCGCGACGCGGCCGTCGGGGCGCCGAAGTCCCTGGAAGCGCTCGACGAGATCCCACCACAGCGTGTCGAGGTCGCGCTCGGGGTCGGCGTAGAGCGCGCGCTCAAAGCCCGTCATCACGAGCACCCAACGGGCGAACACGAAAAGCGCAGCGCGGCGGGCCGCGACGAGCGAGGGTTCGAGCTGCGCGACCGCGTCGGTCGGGAGCCCGGCGACCGAAATAAGCCATTCCGGATCGCGCGTGCAGCGCCCGAACATCATCGCGACCCCCTCGGTGGTAAGTGGATGCATCGTGCGCAACGACCACGGCAGGTCGCGGCTGACCTCCACGTCGTAGATGGCATGCCCGAACTCGTGCAGCATCGTCTCGGCCCAGCGCTCGGAGGGCTCGTTGTTGCAGAGGACGCGCACGTCGCCCTCGTGGTCGATGTCGATGCAAGACGCATGTTGGCTCTTGCCGTCGCGGGGGAGCAGGTCGGAGCGTCCGAGGACGGTCCGCACGTCGAGGCCAAGACCGTCGTAGGTGCGCAGTGTGAGGGCGTCCAGGTCGGCCTCGGCGAGATGGTCGTCGAGGCTCACGGCGGCCGCGATGGGGACGTCCTGGAAGAAGGGATCGTCGTAGTGCCAGGGGCGCAACGCCTCCGCGTCGAGGCCAAAGCGGTCGGCGAGGGACGCGTCGAGGCCGGCCTTCCAGCTCTCGAAAGGCGCCCCGGTGGCCTGATCGACGGCATCGAGGGTGGCCAGCAGGCGCTCCTCGGAGAGCTCGCTGGTGGCAAGCGCGAGCGCGAAGTGGTCTCGGTAGCCGAGATGGGTGGCCGCCCGGTTCCGTAGCCGGGCGAGCTCCCGGACGTGCGCTGCCACTTCGGTGCCGACCTGCTTGCTGGCACTCCACGCGGCCTCGCGCTCCGCGCTGTCGGTGCTCGTGCGCAGCACTCTCAGGATCGTGTTGTCGTTGACGGCCTCGCCGGCGATCGTCCCGCGAAAGCTGTTGAACGTGGAGTCGACGGCCGTCTCGAGCTCCACCATCTCCGCCCGGAGGTCGGCCGGCACCTGCTGTGAGGCCATCGCGTCGTGCAGCACAACGAGCTGGCGTGCCACGAGCGGATCATCTGCTTCGCCGGCAGCACGGGCATCGCGCACCTCGGCAAACGCATGGGCGTCGCCGAGCGCGTCGCGCAAGGCGAGGTCGGCCGCGATCCGGCGGCGGTTGTGCGCGTCGGAGACTTCCGTGCTCGAGAGCCACCACGACTGGTTTGCCTCGATCTCGAGGGGACGCAGCCGCGCGGTGACAGCGTCGACGAGCTCGCGGGGGCCGGACACGGTCAGCGGAACCAGATGCGCTGATAGTCCCTGCTCATCGGGTGCACGAGCAGGCCGACGAGCAGCGCGTCGAACATCAGCCACATGATCTGCGGGAAGCCGAGCACCTCGAAGTCGAAGATCACGAGCAGGCTCCCGAGCTGAACTACCGCCGCAGCGATGGCGACGCCGTAGCCCCAGCGCTTCTCGTTGGCGACTCCGATGCCGCCCGCCACGAGCCCGATGATCGTGAGCACCGCGACGAGGGCGCTGACCGCGACCATCCCGAACAGGAAGCCGAACACCGCGTCCATGTAGCAGAGAATCGTGGCCCCGTAGAGCGTTTGGGGTTGTGAGGGGTTCACCCAGCGAAAGTCGTCCACGGCGCCATTGTTGCCGACGGCGATGGTGCGGGAGGAGGCAGGGCCGACCCGCCGGGCGCAGCGGGGCTCGCGTGGCGGTTTCGCAGCTGGCCGCACGCGGCGTCGATGTCGCCACCGCGGGTCCGGCGGACGGTGGTGTTGACGCCGCGCTCGCGCAGCACCGAGGCAAAGACCTGGAGTCGGCGCCGATCGGTCGGACGACCCGGGTAGCCGGTCGTGGCGTTCAGCGGAATGAGGTTGACGTGGGCCCCGAGCGCTCCGAGCGGTCGCAGCAGGTGGGCTAACGCCACCGCCTGGGCCGGCGCGTCGTTGACGCCCGCGATGCACGCGTACTCGAAGGTCACCCGTCGCCCGCGCGCTGCGGCGAGCTCGGCGGCCGCGTCGAGCACCTCGGTGAGCGGGTAGCGACGATTGACGGGGACGATTGTGTCGCGCAGCGTGTCGTCGGGCGCGTGCAGGCTGACCGCGAGGGTCACCGGCAGGCGCTCGCGGGCCAGGCGCCGCATTCCGGGGACGATCCCGACCGTCGAGATCGTGATCCGCCGAGCCGACAGGCCGAGGTCGCGGTGCAAGCGCTCCACCGCGGTCCAGGTCGCGTCGTAGTTGGCGAGCGGCTCGCCCATGCCCATGAACACGACGTTGCCGACCGGCTGGGCTGCCGCATGCTGGGCGCGCAGGACCTGCTCGACGATCTCGCCGCGGTCGAGGTGGCGCTCGAAGCCGGCCTGGCCCGTCGCACAGAAGGTGCACCCCATCGCGCAACCGGCCTGGGAGGACACGCAGACCGTGGCCCGGGTGGGGGAGCGCATGAGGACGGTCTCCACCTCCGCCCCTTCGCCCGCGCCCCACAGCCACTTCACGGTCATGCCGGCGTCTCCTTCGGCGCGGGCGAGCTCGGTGAGCGCGAGTGGGAACCGATGGGCGAGCCGGGCGCGCAAAGCCTTGGGGGCCGAGGAGGCGTCTTCGAGCGGCGCCCGTTGCCGGTAGAGCGCGTCCCAGATCTGGTCGAGCCGGTAGCGCGGGGCACCGATCTCCGCGAGGGCGGCCCGGTACTCGTCGCGGTCGGCGTCGTAGCGGGTGGTCACGAGCGCGCTCGCCGGTCGGCGGCGACTTCGATCGCGTACGCGCGATCGGTGCGCCGGACGTGGAAGCCGAGTGAGCGGTACAGCGCGAGCGCGGCCGTGTTCCTGGCCGCAAGGTACAACATCCCCGTCGGACATCCTCGGACGCGCACCAGGTGGTCGAGGCCCCCGACAACGAGGGCGCGGCCGAGTCCGCCGCCTTGGTGATCGGGGTCGACGCCGATGACGAAGATCTCGCCGACTGGGTCCGGCGTGTCACCGAGCACCGCGTGCTGGTGGACCTTGGTCCAACAGAACCCGGCCAGACCCCGCGCGTCGAAGGCCAGCAGGAAGCCCGCCGGGTCGAACCAGGGCTCGCGGCGGCGGCGGGCCAGCGTGTCGGCGACCCACGATCCCTGGTCGGGGTGGTTGGCGAACGCACGGTTGTTCACCGCGAGCCAGGCGTCGTCGTCGAGGTCGGGGACGAACGCGCGCACCGTGACGCCAATCGGCCAGCGTGGCGACTCGTCGATCGGGAGGGCGACGGTCATCTGGAGCTGTTCTCGTTCACGGGTGAAGCCGTCCGCCATCGCGGCGCGGTCGACGTCGTCGTCGGTGCCTTGGGTCCAGACCACGATTCGCCCGCCACCGGCATCGGCGCAGGCCGTCACGAGGCCGTCGAGCAGCCGGTGGGCGACGACGGGTCCGGCATCCGACGCCAGCACGATGCTCCCCGCGAGGCGAGGAGCTTGAAGCGTGTCATGGGGCGCCATGTGGGCGAGACCGAGCGGTCTGTCGTCGGGGTCGAACGCGACGACGCTCACCGAGGCGGGCGAGGGGTTTTCGAGGTCGGCGATGGTCGCCGCGTTGAGCGCCTCGTGGCCGTGAGTCGCCCTGTGCGCGGTGTCGAGTGCGCGGGCCACCTCGCGCTCGCGAGCGCCGGGAGGTCGGGCCGTGGCGACGGTAGCGACCTCGTCGCAGCGGGGCTCGGGCATCGGGAGACGGTACCTTCCGGGCATGGCCCTTCCTCGCGGTGCCCGCCAGCGCGTCCCCGCCGTGGTCGAACGGCTCGCGAAGGAGTACCCAGGTCGGGCGACGGACCTCTGCGAGCTGGCGCACGACACGCCCTACGAGCTGTTGATCGCGACCATCCTGTCGGCCCAGTGCACCGACGAGATGGTGAACCAGGTGACGCCGCGGGTGTTCGCTCGGTACCCGACGCCCGAGGACCTCGCGCACGCGGATCCCTCCGAGCTGGAGGATCTCGTGCACCCCACCGGCTTCTTCCGCCAGAAGACGAAGAGCCTGATCGGTATGGGCGCCGCGCTCGAGGAGCGCTTCGGCGGCGAGGTGCCGACGGACCTCGACGACCTGGTGACCCTGCCCGGGGTCGGCCGTAAGACCGGCAACGTCATCCGCTCCGTGGCCTTCGGGCTTCCTGGGCTCCCGGTCGATACCCACGTGGGCCGCCTGACCCGCCGGCTCGGCCTCACGCGTGAGGACGACCCGGTGAAGGTGGAGGCCGA
>Ga0194120_10010755_pt1 | contig 11199 bp, 4 predicted proteins | sample TA2MahCa65mmetaG_FD_148642 | JGI IMG/M metagenome (GOLD analysis project Ga0194120, IMG submission 148642) | Freshwater microbial communities from Lake Tanganyika, Tanzania - TA2015019 Mahale Deep Cast 65m | ecosystem: Environmental > Aquatic > Freshwater > Lake | place: Tanzania: Lake... | reverse complement strand
GAACCATCGAATTTCAAATTCAGGATTAAGTCTCAAAATTCCATTACCCACCATGACAAACCCGCCGTCGGGCATCCTGCTTGCGCCACGCACCGATTCGGCGATTCGCCTATCCGGAATCGCCGTAAAGAATCGGCGTCCTTCCACAACGCCAAAAGCGTTAGTTCTAATTAACTGAAAATCATATCCAGTTACATCATTTGCATAACCAGTGCAACAAATGTTGAATCCATCTTCTTGAGCCAGAAATGGGACTATTGAAGACGGCCTATCTACGTTTTGAATGGATGCAGTCCAAACCGTATCAGGCTGCCCGAGAGCGATGGTGGGGATGGCGACAAGCGCCATCCCCACCCAGAAAATAATCCGATGCATTACTTTACGAGTAGCAGCTTTTGCGTATGGACTGCGCTTCCTACCTCTGCCTTGACGAAGTAGGTTCCTGCAGAAAGACCCTCTGCCTTCCATCCGACAATATGGATTCCGGCGGCAAACTGACGTGTTCCCGACTGCACTTCACGCCCCGAAATGTCGTAAATCCCCAACTTCACCAGCCCCGCCTCTGGAAGCGAGAAGGTGAACCTCGTGGATGAGTTGAAGGGGTTAGGGAACGGCTCGTAGAGCGCAAAGCGCTCCGGAATCTCCGGGCTCTTGGTGCCCTCTGTGGTGAGATATCCGAGTTCAAAGCCGTCGGAATCATAAACGCCATTCCCTTCTACCCAGTTGACCGCTAACGGAGTCTCTTTGGTACCATCCCACACCTTGACGGTGAGAGTTTCCCCTTCCAGCGCCCCGTCGATCGCTTCGGTCGTGGGGTCATCGCCCCAGACGGCGAGACCAATGCGGAATGCAGAATGCAGAATGTGGAATGAAGAAGTGCCGACGCATAAGCCGTTCTCCGCAAAAACCCCGATTTCCCCTGTTCCATCTTCCATCTTCCATCTTCCATTGAATAGCACCGACATATTCCTCCCCGTCCGCTCCACCGGCTGGAAGTGAGTTGGCTCCATACCCTCATCCCCCCGATATATCGGGGAGTCACCGGCTTTCTGAAGTTTCGGGGAATTGCCGGAGGTTGTAGGAACCCCCCGATAAATCGGGGAGCCACCGGAGAAGAAGATATCAGCATCAGCATTAGCATTAGCATTCCGTTCCGCATTCGGGTATATGAGTTCCACCTCTTCGGTCACTTTCACTTGATAGCCCTGACCGCGCTGCAAAGGTGCGAGGTTATTGAAATCCTGTTCCGGCAGGTAAAATCTACCGACACCATCCTTGGCGATGATTAGTTGCTCCTCGATACCCGCCAGCGCAAGCGGCGCTTCTGCCGGCCGGTCGGGCAGGTAGGCGACCATATTCCAGCCCCTTGCGAGCGGAATCGGCGTCGCCGCATCCGCCAGTAAGCCGCGCAACTCGAGGGTGCAAATCCCCTCGACCCGCACCTGATACCCCTCCCTCGCGTCCCACCGGGGGATGTTGTTGAAGCCTTGCTCCGGCATATAGAACCGCCCTCTTCCATCCTTGACGATGCGCACCTGACCCGTTTCGACCAGCGGCGCAAAGATCGCGACGACGTCGTCTTCGGCCGGCTGAACCGGCGACGAGACCATATTCCAACCGCGCGCGAAGCCGATCTGATATCGATCTCCGGCATCGCCTTCGATCTCGAGGGTTATCGGAAGCCCGATCTCTTCGCCAAGGTTGTTGGTCGTAAAGACTATCTCCCCGGATAGCACTTCGCCGGCCCGGAAGTCGAGGGGGGTCAACTCGAGCGTGATGCTGCCGCGCTGGTTCACTTCCAGTTCGCCGGTGACCTCACTCAGCGCCATCCAGCCGGTGAAGCCGGTGATGAGCCGCACCTGCACCTGATCGCCGCCCCGGTTGCGCGACCGGTTGGCGATGTGCAGCAGCGACCAGTAATGCCGGTCGTAGTCCCGGGTGATGAACGCGCCGCCGAATTGCGCAGCATCATCGAGCGCAATGGGGATTCCCCTGAGCGTATCCCCGGTTGCAGGATTGAACCGGTGTATGAACTGCTGACCGAGCGCGGGCGTATTGAGGGCGTAGAGCGGGTGACCGTCCGGATCGTCGGGAAAATAAGCCAGGCTGTTGATCCGCAGTCCCTGATGGTTGACAAGTCCGTCCAGACGGTTGCCGTCCCGGTCGTAGGCGTGGATGTTCTGCCCCATAATGCCGATCCAGAGGACCCCCCGGTTTTCGTCCCAAGTTATCAAATGGTTGGGATTGTTAGGCCCGGCGAAGCGGCGCACCAATTCACCGTCGGGGCGGTAGCCAAAGACGTCGCGTTCGCCCGATCCCCAGATCAGTTCGCCGTCCCACGCCAGATCTCTCATGCCATATACCGACTCGCCAACTTGATTGAAGCGCCGGACGACCTCGCCATCGCGGTTCATCACATAGACCTGATGCGGCAAACCTCTCGCCGCACCGGATATATAGAACTCATCCCAGGCCAGCACCACTCCTTCGATCCGGTCGTCATTGACCGCCGCTCCGACATTATAGGAGCGAACGACCGACCACGGCTCGCCGCCCGCCTCGCCGCGCAGACGGGGCCGCGCTCTCCACTCGAGGAGCGTATCCCCAGCATTGCTGAAGTTCAATTCCACCTCGACACTGTCGCCGAGTTCAACCCGTTCATTTACCTCTGCCTGCTCGAGCCGCATCTCCGATTGATGCAAAATGAGGTTGAACTCCCAACGGTCGTCAAGTTCGAATACCAGGTTGTCGAGGCGGTTCATAGCATATCCGGGGCGCGTGACTTCCAAGATATGCTCCCCTTCAAGAATGAAATCGAAGCGGTAGTAGCCCTCGTCGTCCGACCGGGTTACCTTGCGCCCGTCACGTTCTCCGGTCAGGACGATAGTCGCTCCATCGATCCTCTGCTCCGTCCGCGCATCGATGACGAATCCCTCCATCGTAGCCTCGCGCCCAAAGTAGAGCGCTCCAATGTCGGCGCGGGTCCCGTCGGGATCAGGCTCGGAATCGGGGTCTCCGGCGTCGATGCAGGGGGAGTCGGGCTGGAGGCGATAGTCGCCATTGTCAAAGTCGGCAAATAGAGGATCGACATCGAGGTTGTTCTCGCCCCAGAGGAACCCATTGCCTTCGGCGATCGCATCCCGTCCTCCTACCACATCGTTGTAGTCGAATGATGCTTGGCCAAAGTAGCATAAACCGCTGTTATCCACAAATATCGAGTTCCTTATTGTCGTGTTGTTCCGATCTGTTCCCGTTAGAGTGAACGCTCTACCGCCATCTTCTGCGACATTATTCGCTACGGTCAGATTGTCGAAACTGCCACGGCCAGCAATGGCTACCACTGGAGTAGTTGGTGAGGAATTTCCAGCGATGAGCACACGGTCGAATATTGAAAGGCGCGGCGGCTGGTAAATGTTAATTGCACCATACGCTCTCTGGTTACCTACGGAGCGATTGGCGACAATCGCCGTTCGCTGCAATCTCACCGTATCGGCGTTAGTTGAATAGACACAGACCCCCCCCGCAATCGGGATTCCTTGGCTCTGCGTCGTATTGCCTCTGATTTCACAGTCAATCAAGGTCACGCCAGTTTGATAGAGCCCAATTCCTCCCGCTCCTATGCCGGTGATCAACTCGTTTCCTATGATCTGACAATTGACGAAGGTGGGGTGCCCACCAAAGTGAACGCCAACGCCTCCACCGTAGGTGCCCGGGCTGCTGCGAGCAATATTGCTGTCGATCAAGCATCGCTCGAAGCGCGGCCGCGCGCCAGTGCTTACGTGAACCCCACCACTCCCTTGCCGGGCTGTGTTGCGCGTGATGCGCATATCGCTGATCCGTGGCCGGGTGTCTCGTTGACAGTCGATTCCTGCGCCGAAGTCCTGTATCCCGTTGCGCACCGTGAAGCCGCGCAGGATGCTCGTCTCGGGCTCGCGGGTGCGAAAGACGACGCCGGGACCGGCATTCTCGCCGTCGATGATGGTGGAGTCGATGTAGGCGGGGTCGTTCGTGGTGAGGATCAGACTGGCGACGGTGATGGCGCGGCCTTGAAAGTCGATCCGCGTATAGACGCCCGGCTGGACGAGGATCGTGTCGCCGTCCTGGGCATCCGCGATGGCGGGCTGAATCTGCTGATGATCTTGCGGCACCCGCAGGATGCGCGCCGTCGCGACGCCGGTCAGCGTCGCGACCAGCAGGATAGCGGCGAATAGGCTCTTTAGTCGGAACATAATGGTTACCTCATGTGTGACTGGCGGACGCCCGCGTCCGACAACTTGGTTCGGAGGGACGAGGACGTCCCCCCGGCACAAATCTCAATAAAGTCAACGTATCAATACCACCTTGGCGCTCCGTGCGAGGTCTCCTGTTGATAATCTAATAACATATACTCCCGCCGGCAACTCACCGGCCCTCCAGACGACCCGGTGCGTCCCGGCCGTGAGACGCCCGTCAACCACCTGATCCACCAGTTGCCCCCGAAGGTCGTAGATGACTACATTGACCGCCCCTGCTTCCGGCAGGTCGAAGCGGATGGTCGTCGCACTGTTGAACGGGTTCGGGAACGGCTCGTAGAGCGCGTAGCGCTCCGGAATCTCCGTGCTCTCTGTGTCCTCTGTGGTGAGATTTCCCAATCCAAAACCGTCTGTTTCATAGACGCCCTTTCCTTCTGCCCAATCGACCGCCAACAGATTCTCTTCTGCACCATCCCACACCTTGAAGGTGAGGGATTCCCCTTCCAGCGCCCCGTCGATCTCTTCGGTGGTTGGGTCGTCGCCCCAGACGGCGATGCCAATGCGGAATGCGGAATGCAGAGTGCGGAATGAAGCGGCGCCGACGCATAGGCCTTCCTTCGTGAAGGCTCCAATTTCGCACGTTCCATTTTCCATTTTCCATCTTCCATCGATCAGCACCGACATATTTCTCCCCGTCATCTCCACCGGTTGGTAGTGGACATCACAGTCATCTCTTACATTGACATTCTTCGCCATCATCCGCCTTGCGCCCGGATAGTTCAGTACGCAGTTCTCGCTTACTTTGATCTGATACCCTTTTCCGGGCTGCCATGGCGGCATGTTCGAGAACCGAAGGCGCGGATTGGCAAACCGGCCTAAATCGTCTTTGGTAAGCAAGACGAAGTCAAGAATCGGCGAAATCGCTCGAAACTCCGGCGCCGACATTTCGAGTTGATAGACCGGGAAGTAGGCGATTATATTCCAACCCCTCGCGATCGGGATGTCAGCGTCGGGCGGGATCGGCTCGCCGGTGATGACCAGTTCCGCCGCTTCGCTCATCTTCATCTGGTAGCCTTCGGTCAGATTCCAGAAGAGGATGTTGTTGAAGCCGAAGCGCGGGCTGTAGAACCGCCCCCACTCGTCCTTGACCAGAAGGAGCCGGTCGCCCAACTGCGCAAGAAGCCGGACCATATCGGGGCCTTCTTCGCGACGCCAGAATTCCTCCGGCGGGACGACGTTGAGCGAGATCAAGTTCCAGCCCGGACGGAGCGGGATCCCCTGCCGACCGGTAACGGCGTCGAGGGAGAGCATCGTGAAGTCGTTCTCGCCGTAGTTCGCCGGACCTTCGATGATTTCGGGCTGGCAGCGGTATTCGATGCGGGAATGAGGATCGTAGGCGCGGAAGTCCATCGGCTCGCCATTCCGGAAGTAGTTGTCGCCACCGAATGCCGCGACGCCCCAGGGCGGCCCGTTGTCGTTCATTTGCATCCAGCCCGCCATTTGTCCTCGCGGGGTGAAGATGCCAATCTCCCAATCGGGATCGACCCATTCTCCGTGGAAGGTGAAATCTGTGATCAGAATGGAATGGTTGTCCTCCGCGTCGAAGGGCGGCCAGTCGCGGAAAAGGGACTCGATGCGGTGATAGAAGCGCAAGTTGAAACGCACCTCCGGCGCCTGTGGGTCGCTCGTGCGCAGCACCAGTTCGGCGTCCATAGGCAGCGCTTCGCGGGGGAAGTCGCGCGGATCAATGTTGAGCGACACCTGGGTCTCTCCGCGCGGGGCAATGAGACCCTCCGGTGGCTCGATCCATATGAGGCGCGGTCTTTCGGCGACGCTCCACCAGAGCCGCGCTGCGCCTTGGGCTTCACTATTCTCCAACAAGATGGTTCGAGTCACCCACCTATCGTCTTCTTCCCGATCCTCTCGTGTGATGCCGAAATAGATCGGCCGTTCGCCCGGCGCGGGGTCGCTGCCGAAGCGGGGCGGGCGGAGGTTCGTCACCCGCGCCTGGGCCGGGATTTCGGCATTGAGCCACCGCTCCCGGCCGACGAAGATCAGTGTCCCCTCGTGCAGCCCTGCTTCATCCGATTGAAAGATCACCGACAGGAGTCGCCTTTCGCTGGGCGCGAGTTCCATTTCCTCCGGTTCGACGCGGAAGAAGTCGTTGTCCGAGAAGGCATCCAGCAATCGCCAGGGGCGGGTGCCTCCGTTCCAGACCCGCACTGCAAGCGTGCAGGGGAAATCGGGTATGATGTCCCCGAACCGCCGGTTGAAGTCGATCACGTCGGGAAAGCCCCAGGCTTCGGGCCATCCATAAGCAATGAACGGCCCGTCCATTTCAAATACATGCATCAGCACCGCGACCTCGATATCCGGATCATTGGGGTCGTTGGTAAGAATGTGGAGTATCCCCTCGTAATCGCCATCCACGGCGTCCCGCGCATCGAGCGTCAGGGTGAAGACGAACTCGCCGTCCGGTTCAACCTCGCCCCGGTCGGGCGCGACCGAGAGCCATTCGATCGTGTCCTGCTGCCCGTCGGGTTCGCGGACCTGCTCCACTTCCAGCGCCAGCCGCCGCGGCTCGTCGCCGTTGTTGAAGAGCGACGCTTCGATTTCGGCGACCTCCCCGGCGAAGAGTGTCTCTTCGAACTGCTCGGGAAGGGGCTGGATCGGGTCGCGGCGCAGCGCGATGCCCCGCAGCGGGATGCGCAGCGGATTGCCGTTGGGGTCGTTCGATTCTATCAGCATCGCGGCTTGGTATTCGCCCTCCTCGGGCGGGCTGAAGATAAAATCGACCTCCAATTCGCGGCGGGGCGCCAGTTCGAAGCCGTTCGGCTCGGCGCGGAAGGCTTCGTTGTTCGCAGCGATCTGCTCAACCACGAGCACCGCTGTGCCGGGGTTGCGGAAGGTGACCGGAACGGCATACGACTCGCGTTCGAACATGTCTGGAAAGGCGCCGTTGAAGTCGATGATTTCGGGGAAGCCGGCGTCGGCGTCCCATTCGATTGCCTGCACCGCTATGCCCAAAACGCTGAAGAAGATATCGACATCGACCCGCGGATTGTCGGGATCGTTGGAGTTGATGTGGAGGACGGCTTCGTATTCGCCCCCGATGAGGCCGACTTGATCCAATGTTACAATAATATCAACATCTTCACCAGGTTCGAGAGTGCCCTCGGACGGATCCACCGTTATCCAGCGGATGTTTTCGTCGTTGCCATCCGGCTCGGCGACAACCTCAATTTCGATAGCAAAGCGCAACGGCGCCCCACCCTCATTTGAAATGTTGACACCGTTTTCATCTATGCGGACCACAATCCGCGGCGGGACGGGGAGATCGACGACGATCTCGGCCTCGGGGCGGTCGGGGTCGTTGGAGGAGACCGTAATGGCGACCACGGCGGGCCATTCCTCGCCCGGGATGTGATCGATCCCGACCCATTCCTCCTCGCCCGCCGCGACCGCAAAGGCACGGTCGTGATTCCATACCTGATAGAAGGGCGGGGCGATGGCGATCTCTTCGACCTCCAGCGCCTCGTCGCCCGCATTGCCGACGACCAGAAACCACATCGGGGGCCAGAATTCGTTGTTCAATTCGGTGCGTAGGTCGATCCTCGGCTGGGCGATGGCGGCATTAGCACCGAGCGCCAGCAATAGGGTGGTAAGAAGAAGCCGTTTCATAATCCCCTCGCAAAAAACTAAAGAACACCCTTCGTCATTCCCGCACAGAAGACTGTCCGAGAATAGACAGACTTGTGCCGTCGGGTATCCTCACCCGACGGTATACTATTGTAAATAAAAGATCATTGGTGTCAGGTGGGGACACCTGACACCACAAATTCACATTCTCGGACAGACTCGCAGGCGGGAATCCACGATTAATTAACTTGAACTGGCGCACTCCATTCTAATCGCATCAAAGCCGCAGAGCCGCGCGACCCACCCGACTTTCTCCCTTGCTCCCTTGCCCACTGCTACCTCACCAGCACCGCCTTCGCCCTCGCCTCCCCTCCGCTGCCGGAGAGCCGCGCCAGATAGACCCCAGCAGCGATATTCCCCGGCGCCTCCCAATCCGCCCGGTGCCAGCCGGCATCGAACCGCCCCCCGGCAAGGCGCGCCACCTCGCGGCCCGTAAGGTCAAAGACCGCCAGTTGCGCTTCGCCCGGTGCCGGCAGCCCGAACCAGAGCGTCGTCCGCCCGTTGAAGGGGTTGGGGAAGGGCACTCCAAGGATCAATGTCGTTGGAGGACTTGCGGATCGGCCACCTGGCACACCAAGTCTATAAAAGTCAAAAAGCATCCCAATCATGGCTTCGGGCCGAGCCGGATCATTGGATGTGATGAAAATATCCGCTTCATACTGTCCTTCCGGGCAGCCCGCCGAATTGACCCGGATCAACAGTCCCAGTTCCACCCGGGTAGCGGTGATCCATTCGATGCCTTCCGCTCCCCCTGGCTCGCGTATGACAATAATTCTGCCAATGCCCCAGCGCAGTGCGCCTTCTCCGCCGTTTGTGATCGAGACGTTGTATTCGCGAACATCACCAATATCGATGTCGTCCTCGATCGACATCGGATCGATGATCAAGCGGGGCGGCCCTGACGCTACAGCATGGAGGGGGATTGCAATCTCCCTGTCTACGTTGTTTGAGATAATGTGCATTGTCCCTTCATAGTTGCCAACTTCTTCGCCCGAGAAGGACACCGTCACCACCCGTTGTGCGCCCGGCTCCAATTCGAAGGCACTCGGTTCTGCCACAAATGCCTCGTTATCCGCAACAATGTCCTCGATCGCCAGCATCTCGTCCCCGTCGTTCGTCACCGTTAACTCGACCGGATACCTGACCTCGGGAAAGACGTCCAGATACCCTTGGTTCCAGTCGATGATGTCGGGGTAGCCGAAGACCTCGTCCCATTCGAGCATCAACACGGGTGGTATGCCGTTAGTCTGCAGCGTGACATTCACATCGACTTGTGGTTCAGTCGGGTCGTTGGACCGCACCTGCAAGTTGGCTTCGTAGATGCCCTCGATCAGGCCGATCCGGCTCAAGGTTACAACAACATCGAGGTCTTCACCCGGTGCCAATGCACCATCATCTGGTTCGAACGTGACCCAATCATCGACCCGATTCCCGTCCGGCTCGTTGATTATTTCAAGTATGATGGTGAAGAAGAGGATTTCGTCGCCGGTATTGGCGATGTTGAGGATGTTCTCTTCGACTTCCCCATTCATTCCTCCAAATTCGATCGCCTGCGGTTCGACTTCGATCCTCGGCTGAGCCGTCAGCACTGCCGGCAACATCAGCATAAGCATCAGCATCAGCATCTTTTTCATTGCAGCCTCTAAAAAATGATGGAGCCGTCCGTGGGGTGCGCCCGGCACCCTTACGGACGGCTCAGTGGTCCCTGTTCTTCCTGACAAGAGCGTCTCCTTGGTCACCGAAAGAAAGGTCGTTTACTCGTTAACAAGTTAGCATCAATGTCCAACTATGTCAAGCGCCTGTCTCCGCAACCTTGACCGGCCTGCCCAGCAGCCTGAATCCCGCCGCGCTGACCACGGCCACCGCTGCGATGATTGCCCATGCTGGTTGCGGATCGGGCATATGATCGAGCAGCAGACCTCCCAGCAGCGGGCCGGTCGTCCAGCCCAGGTGAAGCGCCAGGTTGTGCGCTCCCATATACCCACCGAGCCGCCCCTCCGGAGCCAGACTCGAGACATAGGACGCCGCCGTCGGCATCTCAATCATCTCCGCGATGGTGATGACCGCCATCGCACCCGCCAGCGCCCACCAGCCGTTTGCCAGTCCGACCGAGCCGTAGCCGACGCCGTAGAGCACCCCGGCCAGCCCCATCATCGTCAGGTCGGAGCGCCGTGCCGTCCAGCGCGTCACAAGCACTTGCAGCGTCGCTACCATCCCGCCGTTGATCATATAGAGCAACCCGATAGACGACTTTGGAAGGCCGATCGCTCCTGACGCATAGACCGAGAGCGTCGCAATCAACTGGCCTCGCACCAACCCGAGCAGGATGTGCAGGAGCAGAAAGAGCAAGAGTGCCCGGTCGGCAACCATCATCCGGAACGGATTGTAAGCCTCGCGTGAACTTGAGCCGCTTGCCAGAGTCTCGGGCACGGTCCACTTGACGAGCAGCGCCGATACGACGATCATCAAGCCCGTCGCCCAGAAGAGCGAAGCATAACCGGCGCCGACCAACAGCCCCCCGATCGCCGGCCCAATCGCCCAGCCAAGGTTGCCCGCCATTCGTAGTAAGCCGTAGGCGTGACTCCGGCGTGCCTGCTCGGTCACGTCGCCCACCATCGCATCCATCAGCGGAAAGATCGACGTCCCCATCAACGCCGCAAAAATGTAGAAGAGCGAAAACCAGCCGAACGACTTATGGCTTGCCACCAGGTAGCCGAGGAAGAAGAACATCCCGGCTCTACCGATCAGGAGCAGCACCAATAGCCTGCGGCGGCCCATCCCGTCCGAGAGCGCTCCCCCAATAGGCGCGCCGATCGAGCCGGCAATGCCCGATAAGGTCAGCATCGCCCCGATTAGCGTCATCGAGACGAGCAATTCCTCGTGCAGGTAGATAGCCAGAAACGGCATCGAGATCGAGAACCCGAGCGCTCCGATCAGCCGCACCAAGGCAAGGTTGGTGATGACCTTGCTCAGGTCCCCGAAGAGGAACCCGGCTGCGCGGCCAATGAGCCGCCCGACACCTCCCCGTGTCGTATTCGTGTTTTTTGACTTGTATTGCAATACTATTACTTACACAAATGCCTTTCTAAAGGGGAGTATCCGCGTAGAGGCCGAAGACGCTACAGGCGGTTTCGTGCCCAATAACCCGATCCGTAGAGGCCGAAGCCCCGCAGGCGGCTTCGTGTTCGAAAGGAAAGGGCAGAATCGCCTTTCAGCCGATTGGCTGCGTCTTCGGTTTGCCCCGTCCGGTCGCCCCTACGTGCCCCGT
>Ga0194120_10010754_pt1 | contig 11205 bp, 9 predicted proteins | sample TA2MahCa65mmetaG_FD_148642 | JGI IMG/M metagenome (GOLD analysis project Ga0194120, IMG submission 148642) | Freshwater microbial communities from Lake Tanganyika, Tanzania - TA2015019 Mahale Deep Cast 65m | ecosystem: Environmental > Aquatic > Freshwater > Lake | place: Tanzania: Lake... | reverse complement strand
TGGCCGTGAAGCCGTCGCTGAAGGGGCGCGCCGCGGCGCACCACGCCAACAGCGAGCTCGTCGTGCTCGATCAGAAGACCGGCCAGTGGGTCGACGGCGAGCGCGTCACCGAATACGCGCTCGGCAAGGTCGGAGAGATCGTTCCCGGGGACGGCTGCCGCACGCTGCCGGCCAACTCGATGGTGCGGTGGGACGTGCACTACTACCCGACCGGGCAGGAGCTCAAAGACGACGTGATCGAGCTGGGATTCTGGCTCTATCCCGAAGGGCACACGGCGAAGTACAAGCAGGACCTCAAGCTCTACTCGCTGCGGATGAAGGGCGGCGATCTGGAGATCCCGCCGCACGGCACGGCGATGACGCAGGGGTTCCACACCTTCAAGACGCCGGTGCGGCTCGACAGCTTCCAGCCGCACGGGCACTTCCGCCTGGTCGCCAAGACGCTCGAGATCTTCTACCCCGACACCGGCCGCCTCGAGATGATCAGCTCGATCTCGAACTGGACCAACAACTGGCACACGAGCCACATCTACGAGGAAGACTCCTCGCCGCTCGTGCCGGCGGGCGCGACGCTGGTGATTACCGGCTACTACGACAACACCCGCGCGAACCGCTACAACCCCGATCCCGACCAGTGGGTCGGCCCCGGGAGCCGGACGGCGGACGAGATGTCGCACGCGTGGATTGCGGTGACGCATCTCGACGACGAGGGCTACAAGCGGCTGGCGGCCGAGCGCGAGGCGAAGAAGAAGGCGCGCACCAACACCACGCAGTAGGACCGTGCGCGAACGAACGGTTGTCGGCATCCTGACGGCGGCGGTGCTTGCCGGCGGCGCGCTGCTCGGGGCCCAGGGCGTGCGCCCGCTTGCGCCCGTGCCGCCCGAGGGACAGCGCGTCGCGCCGTTCTTCGACGGCTGGTACGAGAACCCCGACGGGACCGTCACGCTGTCGTTCGGCTACTCCAACAGCAATCGAACGGACACGATCGAGATTCCGCTCGGCGCCGACAACTTCATCACGCCGAAGGAATACGACGGGCGTCAGCCGACGTCGTTCCCGCCCGTCGTCGCCGAGCAGCCCGAGACCTCGTCCGTCAACGCGCGCGACCGCGAGCGCGGCGTGTTCACGGTCACGCTCCCCAAGGCGAGCGCCGACGTCGTCTGGACGCTGCGCTACCGGGCGCAATCGTTCAGCGTGCCCGGGCGCGCGAAGCTCAACGCCTACCAGCTGCGCTGGCCGATGGCGATGGGGTCGATTCCGCCGCTGCTTCGCTTCAGCGAGGCCGGTGCAGCCGGCCGCGGTCCCGCCGGTATCGAGGCCACTCCGGTGAAGACGCCGGTTGGCAAACCGGTGCCGCTTGCGATCTGGGTTACCGACGACAGCGTGAGAGAACAGGACCCGGTCACGGTCGCGCCGAAGGGGAAGCCCAGACCGGCGCTCAACGTGAACTGGTACAAGCACTCGGGACCAGGCCCCGTGCGCTTCAGCAGCGCGAGACAGCCGATTGCGCAGCTCGAGGCGATGGCGTCCACGGAAGCCACCTTCGCGCAGCCGGGCACCTATGTCCTGCGCGTCCGCGCCGACAACTTCGGCCGGCTCGACACGTCGCCGGGAAACCAGTGCTGCTGGACGAACGGCTATGTGAGGGTGACCGTCACGCCTTGATGTCTAAGGTGCCTAAGGTGCCTGGGGTGCCTAGGGTGCCTAGGGTGCTTAGCGTGCAGTTTTTGCGTACTTTTTCGGCCGAACGCGCTGCAGTTTCTGCCACGTCTCAGGCCTGACGATCGCCAAGACTCTTCGCACTCCGGCACTTTAGGCACCTTTTGGCACCCTAGGCACTCTAGGCGCCCTCGATAGAGCGCGGTGCGGCGGTTGCACCCTTCCGGGTGTGGCTGGACTGCGATCGTTTAAGGACTTCGCCGCATGGCAGCTTGCCTATGCCCTTCGCCGTGCGGTTCGGCCCCTCTGTTGCCGTGCGCTGCAGGAAAAAGACTTCACGCTGCACCGTCAGATCAGGGAAGCGGCGCGGTCGGCGACGCGCAACATCGCCGAGGGGTTCGGACGTTTCAGGCACCGCGATTTCGCGCGATTCGTCCGTATCGCGAAGGCGTCGGAAGTGGAGTTGCTCGATCACTTCAACGAAGCATTCGATTCGGGATACGTGAGCGACGCCGAGCGCCAACACCTTGAGCACGCGGCGAAGAAGGCGATCAAAGCGGCGAATGGCTTGATCCGTTACCTGGAATCCACGCCCGACCCATGAGGAGCAAGGCATCCTTGGGCCCCCACGACACCCCAGGCACTCTACGCACCCTAGGCACCCTAGGCACTCCAGGCACTCCAGGCACTCTAGGCACCCCAGGCACTCTAGGCTAGCGTCTGACGTGCCGCTCGAGCATCTGGCGGCGGACGACGGCGCCGTAGACGTTGCCCTGGCGATCGACGCCGAGGCCTTCCGCACCGGAGTGATCGGGCGTCAGCGGCTCCATGTCCTCGATGAACGCGGTGACGCGGCCGTCGCGCGCGCTGCCGATGCGGATGCCCTTCCGGATCCCCATCAGCTCCTTCGCGCCGGTGTCGGGGCCTGACTCGGAGTCGGCGACGTACATCGTGTCGTCGGCGGTGATGGCGATGCCGCTCGGGCGGCCGAACTGCCGCCACTCGTCGATGAACGTGCCGTCCTGGTCGAAGATCTGGATGCGGTTGTTCTCGCGGTCGCCGACGAACAGCCGGCCCCGCGAGTCCATCGCAATCGTGTGCGGCTCGCTGAACTGGCCGCGCCCCGGGCCCTTCGTGCCCCACTCCTTCACGAAGCGGCCGTCCTTCGAGAACTTCACCACGCGGTTGTTGCGCCCGTTGCGGTGGCTGTCGGTGACGAAGATGTCGCCGTTCGGCGCCACGACGACGTCGGTGGGCTGATCGAAGAGCTCCGGGCCAGAGCCGCTGACGCCGGCCTTGCCGAGCGCCATCAGCACCTTGCCGTTCGGATCGAACTTGAAGACCTGATGGCCGTAGCCGTCGCCGCCGCGCGCGTCGGTGACCCACAGGTTGCCCTCGCCTCGCGATCGAGCGTCGCGCCGTGCGGGAAGTGGAACATGCCGGCGCCCCACGTCGCGAGCAGGCGGCCGTCAGCGTTGTACTTGAGGATGGGCGGTTCCGTGCGCCCGGTGCAGGCGTTGGCGAAGCAGCGCGCGACGACGAAGACGGTGCCGTCGGGCGCGGGCTCGACTGCCGTGACGGCGGGCCAGGACATGCCCGGCGGCAGCTCGCCCCAGTCGCGGGTGGTGCGGTACGGCTGCGGCAGGTCGTTGCGGACGCCGTGCGCTGAGGGCGGAGCCTGGGCGGCGACCGTCGCCGCCGCCCAGCACATCGCCCCTACGAACAGCTGGTGCCGGTACGCTGCCCGCGGACCCATCCGGCCAGCATCTGCCATTCGGGGTCTTTCCGCGTGGCCCAGCGGCGCACGCCGTTGTGCGCGTACGAGCCGCCGCCCTCGGGATGCAGCGGCTTCAGCAGGAAGCGGCTGTGCTCGGGATCGCCCGGCACGATGAGCCGCGTGATCACGCCGAACGCGCGCTTGGCCTCCTCGTCGTTCCACGTCTTGCCGTCGGCCGGCACGGGCGCAAACCCGATGAGCCCGGCGTTGTGGCAGTTGCTGCACCGGATGTGGCCTTCGCGCGGGTTCTGGAAGATCGGCTGCACGCACGAGCGGAAGAACGTGAAGTCGACGGTCGGCTCCGGCGCCGGCACGAACCGGTCGGCGGGGAAGCTGCGGATCCACTTCAGCACCATCTGGTACTGCGCGTCCTCCTTCGTCCGCCAGAACGTGCCGCCGGTGTGGCCGAGCCCGCCCGCGTCCGGCGCGAGCGGCTTGCTCAGCAGGCGGCTGCTCTCCGGATCCTTCGTGTTGATCAGCCGCGTCACGACCGCGAGGTTCTTCCGCGACTGCTCGACCGTCCAGCCCGAGTCGGTCGCGGGCGTATCGAGCGCGAAGCGGAGGCTCGTCTGCCAGGTATGGCACATCACGCACGCGGCCATGCCCGGCGCGGTGCCGCCGCGGCTGAGCATGAACAGCGGCTCGAGGGTCTTGCGGTAGGCGTCAACCTCCGACTGCTGGAACTGCGCCGGTGGTGGCTGCTGCGCGGTCATCGACGACGCCAGCGCCAGGCAGAAGATCGCGACGAGCAGCGCCGTCGCGCGGATCATGCGGGTCATGGCTTACCTCGAGGCCTGGGCTCGCGCCGTGTTCGTCGACGGGTTCACGCGGTTGAGCGGGAGGATCGCGGTGCTGATCCGCGCCGGCCGCGCGCCCGTCTTGATCTTGGCGACGACCGCCAGCTTCTGCAGGTCCACCGCCAGCGTGTGATCCGACCCGGAGACCGCGACGTACATGTATTTGCTGTCCGGCGTCGGCGTCATCCAGTTCGCCGTCGGCCCGACTTCCACCGAGCCGATGTACTTGAGATCCGGCAGCGTCCACCCGTAGATGCGGCTGTCGAGGCGGCTCGACGCCCACACGGCCGAGCGGTTCGGCAGCACCTCGAGGCCGTGCATGTCGCCGCCCTGGATGCCGTCCGCGTTCTGCTGCCACGGCTTGAGCGGCGGCGGGAAGAGCATCTGCGTCACCGCCTTCCTGGCCCAGTCGATGACGAAGATGCCGTTGATGCCGGTGCCCTGCGCGAACATGCGCCGGGTCGAGCCGTCCGGGCCGGCCTCGAACGACATCGGGCGGACGGTGTGGCTGTCGCGCCCGTACTGCTTGTGGCCGTCGAGCGTGATGCCCGCCACGACCGTGTCGGTGACCGGGTCGATCACCTGGATCGTCGGGTCGCCGGGCTTCGGCGGATCGTCGGTGAGGCCGGCGAGGACGAAGTTGTCGTCTGGCGTCACGTAGGTGTTGTGCACCCCGTTCAGGACGGGGATGCTCTTGACCAGCTTGTTCGTGTTCAGATCGACGACGTCCACGACCGCCGCGCCGGCCTTGGTGCGTTGGCGAATCCCGACGTACGCCTTGCGGTGCTTCTTGTTCACGACGACCTTGTTCGGCCGGGCCGACAGCGGGATCTGCATCACCTGCTGGAGCGTCCGCGTGTCGAACACGTCCAGCGTGGACTGCTGCTCGTTGGTGCAGTAGTAATACAGTCCGTCGGGATGCGTCGTCAGGTTGTGGGCGTGCGGGCAGCCCCTGATGACGCCAACCACCTGGTTGATGGTCGGGTCGATGATGTGGTGGACGTTGCCGGCGTTGTTGCTCTGGAGAATCCGCACGGCGACGCCATTGTAGGAGTCGAGCCGGGGCACCCCCTGGGCCGCGGCCGCTGACGCGGCGAGCACGACGCCCAGCACCGCTGACAGAACTCGAATCGCCATCACGAACCTCCCCCGTAACGGGATTTCCGATGTGACCGCCGGAGGGAGTATAGTCCGCTCCGTCGGACGACGGAAGGAGTGAACGATGGCCCGGAACCGCAATGTCTACGTGGGTGCAGGGTTTCTGGTGCTCCTGATCGGGCTGGGCGCCTCCTACGTGCACCTCGAGCGCACGGCGGAGGCCCAGGCGCGGGTGCAGGCACCGCGTTTCGAGGTGGATCCCTTCTGGCCGAAGCCGCTGCCCAACAACTGGATTCTGGGCCAGACGATCGGCGTGCACGCCGACGCCCAGGACAACATCTGGATCATCCACCGCGGCTCCGAGACGCTCCAGCCGAACGAGAAGGCGCAGGAGGTGAACTCGGGCGACTGCTGCGTGGGCGCGCCGCCCGTGCTGGTCTTCGACAAGGCGGGCAACCTCGTGCGGAGCTGGGGCGGCCCTGGCGCCGGCTACGACTGGCCCGATAACAACCACGGCATCTTCGTCGATCAGGCCGGCAACGTCTGGATCGGCGGCAACGGCCCCGGCGACTCGCACATCCTCAAGTTCACGCGCGACGGCAAGTTCCTCGCGCAGTACGGCACGCCCAACGCGCGCGCCGCCGGCAAGGACGCGCAGGGACAGCCGACCTTCGCGCGCAACAGCCACGACATGACGAGCTTCGGCCGCGTGGCCGAGGTCGTCATCGAGCCGAAGGCGAACGAGGCGTACCTGGCCGACGGCTACTTCAACAAGCGCGTGGCGGTGCTCGACGCGGCGAGCGGCACGATGAAGCGCTACTGGGGCGCCTACGGCAGCAAGCCGGACGACTCGCTCGACAACGGCCCGTACGACCCGGCCGCGCCGCCGGCCAGGCAGTTCCGCAACCCGGTGCACTGCGCCGACGTGTCGAACGACGGCTTCGTCTACGTCTGCGACCGCGTCAACGACCGCCTGCAGGTGTTCCGCACCGACGGCACGTTCGTGAAGGAAGTGTTCCTGGCGAAGAACACGCGGCTGTCGGGATCGGTCTGGGACGTCGCGTTCTCGCGCGACGCGCAGCAGCGCTATCTGTACGTCGCGGACGGGATCAACGACCGCGTCTACGTGCTGCAGCGCGACACGCTGGAGCTGCTCACCAGCTTCGGCAGCGGCGGCCGTCAGCCCGGCCAGTTCTACGGCGTGCACAGCATCGCCGTCGACTCGCAGGGCAACATCTACACGACGGAAACCTGGGAAGGGAAGCGGCTGCAGAAGTTCGTGAACCGCGGCGTCGGGCCCGTCACCCGGCTCCACCAGGGCACCGTCTGGCCGAATACCGGCACACGTTGAGGCACGACATGCGAAGACGTCTCGTCCTGGGCGCCGTGCTGGCGCTCGGCGTGCTGTCGATGGCGGCGCGCGCGGCGCAGCTCGCGCCGGTGAAGCCGTCCGCCGCGGCGATCGACGTGGAGAAGCTGGCGGGCAACCTGTTCGTGCTGCGCGCGCCGGGCAGCGGCGGGGCGACGGCGGTGTTCGTCATGGGCAACGGCGTGATGCTGGTGGACACCAAGGTCAGCGGCTGGGGCCCGTCGATGCTCGAGACGATCAAGACCCTCACCGACAAGCCCGTCACCACCATCGTCAACACGCACACGCACTTCGACCACGTGAACGGGAACCCCGAGTATCCAGGCACGGTGGAGATCGTCACCCACGCGAACACGAAGACGTACATGGAGCAGTGGAACCCCGTGTACGGGATCAACGTGGGCGACAACCCGAGTCCATTCAAGGCGAGCGGCGGCCGCGGGCTGCCGACGCGGACGTTCACCGACAGGCTCACGCTCGGGGGTGGCGCGGAGTCGGTTGACCTCTATTACTACGGGCGCGCGCACACCGGCGGCGACACGTACGTCGTCTTCCGGAACGCGCGCGTGCTGCACGCGGGCGACACGTTCCCCAACAAGAACGCGCCGATCATGGACCGCAACAACGGCGGCAGCGGCGTGGCGTACGCCGACACGCTGGCGAAGGCCGCGGCCACGCCGAACGTGGACCGGGTCATCACCGGCCACAGCACGACGGTGTCGGTGGCGGAGCTGAAGGAGTACTCGGACTTCATCCGCGAGTGGGTGGCGTACGTACAAGCGGGCAAGAAGGCCGGCCGCACGGTGGACGAAGTCGTGAGCGCGTGGAAGATTCCCGACCGCTTCAAGGGCTACACGCCGGTGCAGCCGGGCATGGGGAACTGGCGCCCGAACGCACAGGTCATCTGGGACGAGACGCAGTAGGCAGTAGGCAGGAGGCAGGAGGGCGGGCCTCGACGGCCCGCCAGAGGAGGTGCTATGCGCGTCGCGGTGGCGGTGTTCGTCGGCGTGCTCGCCCTCCCTGCCGTCGCAGCGGCTCAAGCTGAAATCGCGGGCACGGTCCGCGACAGCTCGGGCGCGGTCCTGCCCGGCGTCACCGTCGAGGCCGCCAGCCCGGCCCTGATCGAGAAGGTCCGATCCGTCATCACCGACAGCAACGGACAGTACCGCGTCGTCGATCTCCGTCCCGGCGCCTACGTCGTCACGTTCACGCTGCCCGGATTCAGCACGGTGAGGCGCGACGGCGTCGAGCTGTCCGGCGCGGCCATCGCGGTGCTGAACGCGGAGATGCGCGTCGGCGCGCTCGAGGAGACGATTACCGTCACCGGCGAGGCGCCGGTCGTGGACGTGCAGCAGGTCACGCGGCAGCAGGTGATGAACCACGACGTCATCGACACGATTCCCACCGGCCGCAACTACTACAGCCTCGGCGTCCTGATTCCCGGCGTCTCGTCCAACGCCACCGACGTTGGCGGATCGACCGGCGACGCGATGGCGCAGCTCACGGTGCACGGCAGCCGGCCGTCGAGCCAGCGCATCACGCAGAACGGCGTGAGCACGGCGGGGCTCTCGGGGAGCGGCGGGTTCGCAGGCACGGTGCCGAACGTCAACGCCGCGTCCGAGGTGACGATCGACACCAACGCCGCGTCGGCGGAGCTGGCGACCGGCGGCGTGCGCATCAACTTCATCCCGCGCGACGGCGGCAACAGCGTGTCGGGGTCCGTGTTCTTCAACGTCGCGCACGAGGACTTCCTGCGGGCCGACAACTACACGGAGCGGCTGCGGAACCTCGGGTTGACGGCGCCCGGCAACATCAAGAAGAACTGGGACTTCGCGCCCGGCGTCGGCGGTCCGGTGATGCGCGACAAGCTCTGGTACTACCTGACGGCGCGCCACAACGGCGCCCAGAACTACGCCGCGGGCATGTATCACAACCGGAACGCGTGGGACCCGACGAAGTGGACCTACGAGGCCGACACGAGCCGGCCGGCGCTGGCGACCAACGGCGACTGGCAGGCGGCGAAGCTGCGGCTGACGTGGCAGGCCAGCGAGCGGCACAAGTTCGCGGGTGAGTGGGACCAGCAGGCGTACTGCCGCTGCCCCAACGGCATCAGCGGCACCGTGGCGCCCGAGGCGGCACGCGACCGCCGCTTCCCGACGCAGCGGATGCTGATGGCCGAGTGGAGCTCGCCGTTGACGAGCCGGCTGCTGCTGGAGGTCGTCGCCCTCCACCGCAACACCGGCTGGGGCGAGGTGCACCTGCAGCCGTCGGGCTCGCTCGACGATCCCGCAGCGCTCGCGGCGTACCCGAGCATGATCTCGGTCGTCGAGCAGTCCACGGGGCTCCGCTACCGCTCGGCGGAGAACTTCAACAAGAACTACAACGACAACTACTTCTATCGCGGCGCGGTGTCGTACATCACCGGCACGCACACGCTGAAGGTCGGCTTCAACAATACGCAGGGGCAGCTGAACGACCGCACCTACGACTTCCAGCCGGTGAACTACCGCTTCAACAACGGCGTGCCGAACCAGATCACGCTCTGGGCGACGCCCTACCGCAACCAGGCGGAGGAGGACCGCGACCTGGGCGTCTACGCTCAGGACCGCTGGACGCTCGGGCGCCTCGTGCTCATGGGCGGCGTCCGGTTCGACTACTTCAAGACGCACTTCCCCGAGATCCGGCTGGAGCCGGGACCGCTCGTGCCCACGAGGAACCTGACGTTCCCGGCGCAGGACAACCTCGGCTGGAAGGACATCACGCCGCGGTCGGCCGCGTCCTTCGACCTGTTCGGCAACGGGCGCACGGCGCTCAAGGTCACGCTCAACAAGTACCTCGAGGGGCAGGCGCTGGCGACCAACAGCCTCGCCGGCACGCCGAGCCCGTTCCGGACGCTCGTGCTCAGCACCACGCGGTCGTGGACCGACGCCAACCGCAACTTCGTGCCCGACTGCGACCTCGTCGCCGCGCAGGCCAACGGCGAGTGCGGCGCGATGGCGAGCCAGAACTTCGGCCGCGCGGTCCCGGGCGCGCGCTTCGACCCCGACCTGCTCCGCGGCTGGGGGCACCGCTTCTTCAACTGGGAGTTCTCGACGAGCGTCCAGCACGAAATCATGCCGCGGCTCGCCGTGGACGCCGGCTACTTCCGGCGCTGGTTCGGCAACTTCCAGGTTACCGATAACCAGATGCTCGAGTCGTCCGACTTCAACCGCTTCAGCATCACGGCCCCCACCGACCCGCGGCTGCCGGGCGGCGGCGGCTACACCGTCGACGGCCTCTACAACGTCACGCCGTCGAAGTTCGGCCAGGTGCTCGACTACAACACGCTGTCGGACAAGTACGGCAAGCAGACCGAGCACTGGAACGGCGTCGACGTGACGATGCAGCTGCGGGCCGCCGGCGGCGCCATGTTCTCCGGTGGGGTCAGCACCGGCAAGCGGACGACGGACAACTGCGCGATCGTCGCGAAGCTGCCGGAGATGCTCCTGAGCGCGCAGAACCTCACCACCGCCAACAACAACGTCTGGCTGCCCGCGCAGTGGTGTCATCAGGAGGAGCCCTTCCTCACGCAGGTGAAGGGCTTCGGCAGCTACATCGTCCCGCGCATCGACGTGCAGGTCTCGGGCACGTTCCAGAGCATCCCCGGGCCGATCGTCGCGGCGAACTTCAACGCGCCGAACGCGGCCGTGCTGGCCTCGCTCGGACGGCCGCTGTCCGGGGGCGCGGCGAACATCACGGTCAACATCGTCGAGCCCGGATCGCTCTACGGCGAGCGGCTCAACCAGCTCGACCTGCGGTTCGGCAAGATCTTCCGCGCGGGCGGGCGGAGGACGACGGTGGCCTTCGACCTCTACAACGCGTTCAACAGCGACACGGTCCTCACGCGGAACAACAACTTCGGCGCGTGGCAGCGGCCGCAGACGATCATCCAGGCGCGGTTCGCGAAGATCACCGCGCAGTTCGACTTCTAGGGAGGGACATGCGCTCCAGGCTTCTCGCCGCGATCACGCTCGTGCTGAGCGCCGCGCTGCCGGCCTTTGCCCAGGGCACGGCGACGCGGCCGAACGTCGTGCTCATCATCACCGACGATGTCGGCTATGGGGACATCGGCAGCTACGGCGCGCCGGACATCAGGACGCCCCACATCGACAGCCTGGCGCGCGACGGCGTCAGGCTGACCGACTTCTATGCCGCACCGCAGTGCACGCCGACGCGGGCAGCCCTGATGTCCGGCCGCTACCAGCAGCGCGTGCGGCTCGAGCGCGCGCTCGGCACCGCGACGAATGCGGCGGGCATGCCGTCGCCCGCGATGGAGCAGGGGCTTCCGGTCACCGGCCGGTCGCTGCCACAGCTGCTCAAGAACAACGGCTACGCCACGGCGCTGCTCGGGAAATGGCATCTCGGCTACAAGCCGGAGTTCAGCCCCACCGCGCACGGCTTTGACTATTTTCTCGGCTTCAAGAGCGGTCTCATCGACTACTACCAGCACACCGACCAGGCCGGGC
>Ga0194120_10010752_pt1 | contig 11208 bp, 10 predicted proteins | sample TA2MahCa65mmetaG_FD_148642 | JGI IMG/M metagenome (GOLD analysis project Ga0194120, IMG submission 148642) | Freshwater microbial communities from Lake Tanganyika, Tanzania - TA2015019 Mahale Deep Cast 65m | ecosystem: Environmental > Aquatic > Freshwater > Lake | place: Tanzania: Lake... | reverse complement strand
GGCGCTCGCAAAGCGCATGGCGAACGCCGTCCCATCGAACGAGCATCTTGCTCAAACCGCGAAAGCCGCATAGCATTCAGGCCAGCAACGCCGATTTCCGCTTTTCAACATCAAGCGGGACATCCCCTGTCAGTGCGCTGGGCAGTGCAAGGAATAGCCGCCGGTGATCGCGGCGAGTTCGTCGCCTTCGCCCCGCGACCAGCGAATATTGGCGCTGCGGCGGCACTTATCGGAGATGCCCGCGCCACGCTCATATGTCGCGACGTTCTTGTCCGCGTCGACCGTAAATCCTTCGTCGCGCAATTCGCGGATTAGATCGCTGACTTTTGTCGATCCCGGATGAAAGCGCTGGGCGAGCCGCGACTGGAAGACCTGCTGGTCAGCCTCGGTCTTTGACTGAGGCAGGCCGTCGATCAGGCTTGGCGCGCCGCCGGACATCGCGAAGCGCAGCATGCGCACGCCGAAGGCGGCGAACAGCGCGATGAGCGCCGCCGCGATGATGAGGTTTCTACCGCGAAACAGCGAAGAGCTGGCGTCAGAGCTCATGAATTTGCACCTCGTTAATGATGTGCGGATTGAGCGCGCCGCGACCGCCAAAGAAGCTCATCCATCCTTCCGCTCCTTGGACGGATCGCTTGATTTTGCCTTGGCCTCCCTTGTGTCTAGCCTCTCGGCGACGAGATAGAGCGGTCTTCCCTTCACCTCGTTGAAGATGCGCGCGACATATTCGCCGAGGACGCCGAGCGAAATCAGCTGAACGCCGGAAAAGAAGGCGATCGAGACCACCAGCGTCGGGAAGCCCGGCGTATCGACGCCAAACAGCATCGTGCGGACCCAGTAGTAGCCCGCCATGGTGAGGGCGAAGGCCGAAATCAATAGTCCGACATAGGTCCAAACCTTGAGCGGAATCGACGAGAAGGACATCAGCCCATCGAGCGCGAACCGCACGAGCCGCGTGAAGTTGAATGTCGACCTTCCGCCCGCGCGTTCGTCGACGTCGAAAGGCACGCCGATCGACTTGAAGCCGATCCAGGCGAAAAGGCCCTTATTGAAACGGGCGCGCTCGCGCATCGTCAGCAGCGCGTCGACCGCCTGCCGGTCAAGGAGCCGAAAATCGCCGGCGCCGGGCGGCAGGCGCACGTCGCCAAAATTCTCCAGCAAACGGTAGAAGACACGCGTGAGCGCCACGCGCAGCTTCGGGTCGGTCGCGCGATCGATGCGCTGGCCGTAAACATTCTTATAGCCTTCTCGCCATTTTTCGATGAAGTGCGCGATGACTTCCGGCGGATGCTGAAGGTCGGCGTCCATGATCACGACCGCGTGTCCTCTCGCGTGATCGAGCCCGGCGGCGATCGCGACCTCCTTGCCGAAATTGCGCGACAGCGACAGGGCGCAAAAGCGCGGCTCCTCCTCGCAAAGCTCGCGCAATATGTCCAGGCTGTGGTCGGACGAACCGTCGTCGACGAACACAGCCTCATAGGAGACGTCGCAGGCGTCGAGAGCGGCCTCAATTCGGGCCGCCAGCGGCCGAAGGTTTTGCGCTTCGTTAAAAAGAGGGATGACAAGCGAGACGTCTGGGCTGTTCATGGATGGGTTAAACCAATATTTATTGGACGGGCATAGGGACTAACGCCGGATTCGGAAAGGCGGGCCGATGGCTAAGGAGCAGATTGTTGCGCTGTGCGCGGATGACTATGGCCTGTCTTATGGCGTTAGCGCCGGCATTTTGGAGGCGCTAGACGCTGGACGGGTGACCGCGGTTTCGGCGCTGGTGAACGGACCTCGCTGGCCCGCCATGGGTTTAGAGCTGGTTCGCCGCGGACGGGACGCCGACATCGGGCTGCATTTCAATCTCACCTTGGGGCGCCCGCTCTCGTCGATGCCGAAATTCGCGCCCAATGGCGAATTCCCGCCGCTCTCCCAAGTCGTCAAGATGGCCTACGGCAGGCGGCTGCCAATGGACGAAATCCGCGGGGAGATTGATCGGCAATTCGACAGGTTCGAAGCCATCATGGATCGCCCGCCGGACCATGTCGACGGTCATCAGCATATTCACGTCCTTCCCGGCATAAGATCGGCCCTGCTCGACGCCATGGCGGCGCGAAGGCTTGGCGGCAGAGTTTGGGTTCGCGATGCGGGAGACGGCGTGCATCGCATCCTCGCGCGTGGCGCCAACGCCCGCAAAGCGTTCTCCGCGCTTTCGCTGGCCAGCGGCTTTCGCCGGGAGGCGCGCCGGCGCGGCTTCGACGTCAACGACGGCTTCGCGGGATTCTCGGATTTCCATCCGAGTTTTGATTATGCGAGAATCTTTCAAAGCTATCTTCGAGCGCCCGGCCGCAGACATCTCATCATGTGCCATCCTGGGCATGTGGACGAAGACCTGCGGGAGCTCGATCCGGTGACGATTACGCGGGAGCAGGAGCTCGCTTTCCTGCTGTCGCCCAAGCTGCCGGAGATGCTTGAGAGGCGCGGCCTGCGTCTGGCCCGTCTGTCTCAGGCGGATAGAAGGCCGTCGGCGGCGTAGGCCGCCCGCGGCTCAGTAGATCCCTTCAAAAGAGATCGGCGCCCGCTTCTTGCCGTCCTTGAGATAGATGTCCTTCAAGAAGGACGCGCGGCGGCGATTGAAATCCTGCAGCCACCAGCCGTCGCCAAGCGGGTCGAAGACCGGCGCGTCGGTGCGGCGAAATATGGCCGTCGAGCCCACGAATTCCAGCTTCTCGAACATGCGGTCTTCGCTGAGGAAGTCGGCGAGCCGGCTGAGGGTCGGAATGTGGATGTCGTCGACGACCAGCAGCGCGTCGGTCTTCAGGTGCGGATAGAAGTAGTAATATTCGAGATCGGGGAATGGAAAACCGTGCGGTCCGTCGATCAGGACGAGATCGTAGGGAAGATGGTCCTCATAGCGCGGCAGCGTGAGCTGAGTCGGACCGAAGACCAGGTCAAGGCGATCTTGACGCGTCGCCGGACAGTTCAAGAAGTAATCGACGCTTGAGTTTGTCTGTCCGCGATCGTCGTAACAGAAGACCTTGTGGCGTTCGGCGATGCGCGACAGAAAAATTGTCGACTTGCCGCAGCCCGTCTCGGCCGAAACGATCGACGTTCCGGTCAGCAACCGTTCGATGCGCAACAAGGTGCGCAGCGGCATTGATCCCGCGCTGTGCGCGAAGCCGACGGCGCGCTCATAGTCGCCGATTTCGGCCGCAATATCTTTATCGCGCGTCGCCTCGGCCCGCAGCAGGCCCGGCATTGAGGAAATCGGGGAGCTCCAAAGCCTTCGCCGTGCTCGGCTGATCAGCTTGCGAAGGAAGGACGAAGGCATGGCTCCTAGTGGCTTTCGAGATTGGGGAGAGGGTTTATAGCAGCGCGAGCGGTCCCAAGAAAGCGACCCGCGACGGGGCGCGGCAACAGCCCGACGAGTTCGAAATAATCAACTGATTTCCATATCTAAGCCGACGTCAAACGCCACGGCGGAGTGCGTCAGTGCGCCGACGGAAATCAGGTCGACCCCGGTTTGAGCGATTTCCACGACGTTCGATAGCGTGACGCCGCCCGAGGCTTCGCAGATCATTCGGCCGCCGACGAGCGCCACGGCGCTGCGCAGAGCCTCGAGCGTCATATTGTCGAGCAGCACGGCGTCGGCGCCTTCCTCAAGCACCTCCTGAAGCTGATCGAGCGTATCGACCTCGATTTCCACCTTCACGAGATGGCCGACATTCGCTTTGGCAGCCCTGAGCGCCGGAACGACGCCGCCGGCGACCGCGACGTGATTGTCCTTGATGAGCACGGCGTCGTCGAGGCCGAAGCGATGATTGATCCCGCCGCCGCAGCGCACGGCGTGTTTCTCCAAGGCGCGCAGCATCGGCGTGGTTTTGCGCGTATCGCAGATGCGCGCCGACGCGCCGGCGACTGCGCTGACATAGCGGGCGGTGAGCGTCGCGACGCCTGAAAGCCGGCCAAGAAAGTTGAGGGCGACCCGCTCCGCAGACAAAATCGGGCGGGCGGCGCCGGAAACACGGGCGATCAGGGTTCCCGGCGAGACGCGGGCGCCGTCGCTTGCATGCGCCTCGAACATGATGTCCCGGTCCATCAAGGAGAAGGCGGCGCGCGCCGCTGCAAGCCCGGCGACGACGCCCGACTCCCGCGCGACAATGGCCGCGCGCGCCCGCACGCCTGCCGGGATCGTCGCCTGCGTCGTGACGTCTCCGGCGCGGCCCAGATCTTCGACGAGCGCCGCGCGGACTGCGTCTTCGACAAGCAGCAGCGGCAAATCCCAGCTCATGCCTCAACCTCGTCGGCGATGCGCAACACGGTGTCGAGCGTGTTGAGCGAGCGTCGCGCCAGCGCGGCGTCCGGCTGCGGAAAGTCCGAGCGGAAATGCGCGCCGCGGCTCTCGTGCCGCGCCAGCGCCGCCGCGGCGATGAAAAGGCTCGTCGTCAACATGTTGTGCGCCTCAATATCGTTCGTCCGCGACATCATGCGGCGGATCGATCGCACCGCGGCGGCCAACTCCGCGCCATTGCGGATGACGCCGACATGCGCGGACATCAGATCGCGCAGCTCTTCGATCGCGGCGAAATCGCGATCGCGGGCGACCGGCTCGATCCGATCCGCCTGCGGGCGCCAGTCGACGGGCGACAGCGGCGTCGTGCGCACATCGGCCGCGACGCGCGCCCCGAATACGATCGCCTCGAGCAGCGAGTTCGACGCGAGGCGGTTGGCGCCGTGAACGCCGGTCGAAGCGACTTCGCCGACGGCCCAAAGCCCGTCGAGGCTGGTGCGTCCGCGCGCGTCGGTCCAGACGCCGCCCATGTGGTAGTGCGCCGCCGGCGCGATCGGGATCAGCTCGCGCGAGGGATCAATTCCGGCGACCATGCAGCTTCCATAAACCGTGGGGAAGCGCGCGGAGAACTCAGCCCCGACCGCCGAACGGGCGTCGAGGAAGGCGCCATTCCCAGCCTTGATGCTGGCGAAGACTCCCCGCGCGACGATGTCGCGGGGCGCGAGTTCGCCCTTCGGGTCGATGTCGAGCAAAAAGCGCCGGCCGTTGCGGTCGACGATCGTCGCGCCTTCGCCGCGCAGAGCTTCGGTCGCCAGCGGCGCGGGATCGGCGTCGACGTCGATCGCCGTCGGGTGAAACTGAACGAATTCCGCATCCGCGATCAGCGCGCCGGCCCGCGCCGCCATGGCGACGCCAATTCCGCGCGCCTCCAAGGGGTTGGTGGTCACCCTGTAGAGATGGCCGATGCCGCCCGTCGCCAGGATGAGCGCCGCGCAGGGCGTGTCGTGGATCACGCCGGCGTTGTCGCGGGCGCGGACGCCGACGACGCGGCCGGCGCGCATCACGATTTCCTGCGCCGAATAGCCCTCGACGATGTGAATGGACGGGGTTCTGGCGACTTCCCTCGCCAGAATTTCCATGATCGCCCGGCCGGCGACGTCGCCTTTGACCCGAACGATGCGCCGGCGCGAATGCGCCGCCTCTTGCGACGGGAGGAAGCCGCCGCCGGTCGAGCGATCGAACGGGGCGCCCATCGCCGCCAGGTCTTCGACGCGGGCGCGCGCTTCCTGCGCCATGCCGAGCGCGATGTCGCCTTCGACGATGCCGCCGCCCGCCGCCACCGTGTCGTTGGCGTGACTTTCGGGCGTATCGCCTTCTTCGACGGCGGCGGCGATGCCGCCCTGCGCCCAAAATGATGAACCGCTATATCCGATCGGCGTTGGCGCGAAGATCGCGACCGGCGTCGGCGCCAGTTTGAGCGCGCAGAACACGCCCGCCAGCCCACCGCCGACGATGATGATGGAAGGCGAATCCTTGCGCATCGACCGTTAGTCGACGGCGACGGCGGCAAGCCGGGCGAGAGCCGCGGCTTCGCGCGCAATCGCGGCTGCGACAAGGGCGCGGGCGCGCGGGGGCAGGGGGAGGGCGAGCGCCGCTGCATGGCCCCTGGGCGACATTTTGCACAAGGTCTTGGCGAGAATGTCGACGAGCTTGTCGTCGGCGTAATCTCGATGTTTTTCGAGGAAATCGTCGAAGTAATGCTCGAGAAAGACGATCGCGGCGATATTTTCGAGCGCTTGCGACTCAGGATCTTTCTTGAGCTGCTCCTTGCGGATCAGCGCGCCGACATGGGCGATCGCCGGCGCGTCATAACCCTGTGCGCGCATGATGTCCGCAACGAGGTTGGCGTGATGGATGCGGCAGGCGCGCCGCCAGTCGTTATAGCCGCGACGGCCTTCCTCATAATTCGCGCGGTCGATCTCCCAGCGGCGCAGGTGCTGCGCGCGCGTCGCGATCTTGAGGAGATCGGAGGCGTCGGGATAGAGCGCGGCGAGTCGCGCGCTCATGCGCTCGGCGTAGACCAGTTCGAAGGCGCGACCCTCTACGCGGCGAGGGTCGTCAGCATTGGCGGCGTCGATCGCCGCAATCGTCGCATCGAGCGCCGGCATGGTCCGCCCTGTCTAGGTGAGTTCGAAGCGGCGCGCAGCTTATCCCAGATCGATCATCCGTTGCACGCTGCGGCGCGCGCGTGCGGCGACTGTGGGATCGACCGTGACTTCCTCGCGGACGTAAAGCAGGCTGTCGAGAATTTTCGGCAGGGTGATCCGCTTCATATGCGGGCAGAAGTTGCACGGCCGCACGAATTCGACGTCCGGCGTTTCGGCGGCGACATTGTCGGCCATCGAGCATTCGGTGACGAGCAGCACGCGAGCCGGCTTCCTGCTGCGCACAAAGTCGATCATTGCCGCCGTCGAGCCGGCGAAATCGGCGACCTCGATCACTTCGCGCGGACATTCGGGGTGCGCCAGCACCTGCACGCCGGGATGATCGGCGCGATAATTCTCGATTTCTTCGGCGGTGAAGCGCTCATGCACTTCGCAGGCGCCATGCCAGGCGATGATCTTCACCTTCGTCTGCGCGGCGACATTTTGCGCCAAATAGCGGTCAGGGACCATGATCACGCGATCGACGCCGAGACTCTCGACGACTTTGACCGCATTTGACGAGGTGCAGCAGATGTCGACCTCGGCCTTCACGTCGGCAGAGGTGTTCACATAGGCGACGACCGGAACGCCGGGATATTGCTGGCGCAAGGCGCGCACATCGGCGCCGGTGATCGACTCTGCAAGCGAGCAGCCCGCCTTGAGGTCCGGCATGAGCACGACTTTGTCCGGATTGAGCAGCTTCGACGTTTCCGCCATGAAATGCACGCCGCCCTGAACGATGATGTCGGCGTCGGATTTTACGGCGAGCTTGGCGAGCTGCAGGCTGTCGCCGATATGATCGGCGACGCAATGGTAGATTTCCGGCGTCATGTAATTGTGCGCGAGAATGGTGGCGTTGCGCACATGTTTGAGATCGTTGATCGCCTTCACATAGGGCGCGTGAAACGGCCACTCGACGGGCGGGATGACTCTCGCCACGCGCTCATAGAGATGCGCGGTCGCCGCCTGTACCTCCGGCGTCCATTCCAGAACCGGGCGGGGCAGGGCTGGAAACTGGCCCCTCGGGCCGACGCCAAGGGCGTTCGCGGGAGGCTCGCGCGTCGCGCTCGACACGTTGCGCCTATCGCCAGTCAAGTGAGTCATCGTTGCGCCTCCTACTTATACTCATACTGAGTATAAGTAGACCCGATAAAATCTCCGAGGCGGATATCCGCTCGGAGCCCTTAAGTATTACAGACTAAGCCGCGGGTTCAGATCTCGCAAGCTTCGTTGCGCAAGACATGTGCTCGGCGCGAGTATATGTCAAGGGAAACCGACGCGCGATCAACCACCTCCAGCGCGGCGGCGAGGGGCGCTTCCGGCGCCTGTCAAAGCTGCTATAGACGGCGCATGCAAACTGGGACGACGCAGGCTTCCTTCCCGCACCGGCACCTTCTCGGCATTGAAGGGCTGGCACGTCCCGACATTGAAACCCTCCTCGACATGGCCGAGGACGCGATCGAAGTGTCCCGGCGCGTCGACAAGAAGCGCTCGAATTTGCGCGGGCGAACGCAAATCAATCTGTTCTACGAAGCCTCGACGCGCACCCAGGCGTCCTTCGAGATCGCCGGCAAGCGTTTGGGCGCCGACGTGATGAACATGTCGGTCGCGCGCTCCTCGGAGTCGAAAGGCGAGACGCTCATCGACACGGCGATGACGCTCAATGCGATGCGGCCGGACATCATCGTCGTCCGCCATGCCCATGCCGGAGCGGCCCATCTTCTGGCGCGCAAGGTCGATTGTTCCGTGGTCAACGCCGGCGACGGCGCGCATGAACATCCGACGCAGGCGCTGCTCGACGCGCTGACGATCAGGCGCAACAAGGGCCGTATCGAAGGGCTGACAGTGGCGATCTGCGGCGACATTCTGCATTCCCGAGTCGCCCGGTCGAATATTCTCCTCCTCGGCGCGCTCGGCGCCGTTGTGCGCGTGGTGGGGCCTTCGACGCTTGCGCCGGACAGTCTGTCGCGGCTTGGCGTCGATGTGTTTCACAATATGCGGCGCGGGCTCGAGGGTGCCGACATCGTCATGATGCTGCGGCTCCAGCGCGAGCGCATGGCAGGGTCCCTGACCCCGAGCGCTCGCGAATATTTCCATTTCTTCGGACTCGATGAGGACAAGCTCGCTTGCGCCGCCCCGGATGCGCTGGTGATGCATCCCGGTCCGATGAACCGCGGCGTCGAGATCGACTCGGCCGTCGCTGACAGCGCGCGCTCGCTCATACGCGAACAGGTCGAGATGGGCGTCGCGGTGCGGATGGCGGTGCTCGAAGCGCTCGCGCAGCATCTGCCGAACGTGTAAGCTTGATGAAAATCAATGATCTCAGGGGAGTGAGATGGTCAGACTCGTCCGCTTTGTAGGACTCATCATTCAGGCGATCCTGGTCGAATTCTTACATGTTTTCGGGCTTGTCGCTTTCGTTATCGCGGCGGCGCTCGGCTTTTTCCGGCTGCCGTCCTGGCTGGTGCCGATTGTCGGCATCATCTGCGGCGTCATCGCCGACAAATATGTCGATCAAAGCGAAATTGTCGGCCTTCTGGAAAAGGCGGCCTCGGCCAATGAGCGAGGCGGCTTTCTGGTGATCGTTTATGTCGTGATCGTCGCGGTCGGCTATGTCGCCGGCGCGCATTCGCGACGGTGGCTGCATCTGCGTAAGATCGCTCAGGCGACGCCGGCCCCGGTGCCGACGCCGAACCCCGCGCCAAAGCCCCAGCAAAAGCGCAATAGAGGCAGATCGTCGAAAGGCTGAAGAATAGCCGCCTGTTGGGGGGGAAGGTCGCGACGCGCTTGCGGTCTGCGGACGCCACCGCCATTATCATCGCAAACTTATAGTTGCGTGGATATTGGATGGCGCATTTCGAACTTCTGGCCCCGGCGCGCGGCGCCCACAAGGCGAGCGCGATCTTTCTGCACGGTCTCGGCGGCGACGCGCGCGACACATGGACAAGTCGCGGCGCGCGACCAGCGGTCTGGCCGGCGTGGCTCGCCGACGAGATTGACGGCCTCGCCGTCTGGCTTGTCGGCTATAACGCGCCGGCTTCCCGATGGCAGCGCAGCGGCGGCATGCATCCCGCCGATCACGCGAAGGCGATTCTCACGCTGCTCTATGACGAGCCGCGCCTTGCAAGCGGGGACCTCTTTCTCATTGGCCACAGCCTCGGCGGCGTCATCATCAAAATGATGATGCGCGACGCCGACATCGGCGAGAAGTCCAGCTCCAACGCCAGAAGCTTCCTGCAGCGCGTGCGCAAGGTGGCCTTTCTCGCGACGCCGCATACGGGCGCCGATCTGGGACGCGTCGCGAACTGGCTTCGCGTGATTGCGCGTCCGACCGAAGAGACGGGCGCGCTCTCGGACAATGATCCAAACCTGCGGACGCTCACGCAGGATTACCGGACGATCGCGGCCAATCAGAAAATCGACCATCTGATTCTCACAGAGCGTGAGCCGCTGATTATCCGCAAAAGGAATTGGGGCTTTCCGCTGCCGCCGGTCAATCTCGGCGTCATCGTCAAGCCCGACAGCGGCGATCCCGGCGTTTATGGGTTCGACCCGATAGGCATTGAGGGCGTGGACCATAGAGAGATCGCCAAGCCGAAAGACCAAAAGGACGAAATTTACACGCGCATCCGCGCTTTTCTCGCGCGCGCGGCCGCGCCGCCGCCGCTTGATCCGGCCGAGGAAGTTCAGAAGGCGGCGAAGCGTAACGACGAACTGCACGAGCGCTCGTTCGACGAAATAAAAGAACTCCGAAAAGAAATCGCTCGCGAGAAGGGCGTGCCGCCGGAGGTGCTGAAGCCGCTGTTCGAGAAGCTCGGGCAGATGAACCTCTCGCTCGACGAGATGCGCGAAAAGGCCGAGTGGGCCGTGGCGCAAATCCTCGCGCAGTCCTCCGAAGCGCGCCCCGCGACCAATCTGGGAGGCGATCTCGACGCGGTCATCGCCAAAGCGCGCGAGCTGTTGCGCGAGTTGCGCACGGCGGACGCGTTGAAGCTCCTCTATGAGGATGACGAGGCGGACAAAGAGGAGGCGCAGCGGCTCGCCGCGCGCCGGCTCGTGCGCCTGAGCGAGATCGCCCGCATTCAGCAGGCGACATTCGATTACGCCGCCGCCAAGCAAACATTCCGCGAAATCGTAAAGCTCGATCCGACAAATGTCTGGCCGCTGCTCGAACTGGGCGACCTCGAAAGCATATCGGGCACAACGGGAGACGCGCTGGCGGCCTACAGCGCCGGTCTCGCCAATACGCGCGCCGTGCAAGACGCGCCGAATGTCGGCCTATTTCTTGAACGGATCGGCGACGTTCTGCGTTCGAGAAACGATCTGGAAGGCGCGCTCAAGAATTATCGCGAAGGGCTGGACATCAGCCGCCGCCTGATGGACGCCGACCCGACCCATGCCGAGCGGGCGCGCGACGTGTCGGTGAGCGTTAACAAGATCGGCGACGTTCTGCGTTCGAGAAACGATCTGGAAGGCGCGCTCAAGAATTATCGCGAAGGGCTGGACATCAGCCGCCGCCTGATGGACGCCGACCCGACCCATGCCGAGCGGGCGCGCGACGTGTCGGTGAGCCTTGATCGGATCGGCGACGTTCTGCTTTCGAGAAACGATCTGGAAGGCGCGCTCAAGAATTATCGCGAAGGGCTGGACATCCGCCGCCGCCTGATGGACGCCGACCCGACCCATGCCGAGCGGGCGCGCGACGTGTCGGTGAGCCTTGATCGG
>Ga0194120_10010751_pt1 | contig 11209 bp, 9 predicted proteins | sample TA2MahCa65mmetaG_FD_148642 | JGI IMG/M metagenome (GOLD analysis project Ga0194120, IMG submission 148642) | Freshwater microbial communities from Lake Tanganyika, Tanzania - TA2015019 Mahale Deep Cast 65m | ecosystem: Environmental > Aquatic > Freshwater > Lake | place: Tanzania: Lake... | reverse complement strand
GGCTGGACCCGGCGCACCTTCGGGCCGCGCGCCCCCCGCCGCCTTGGTGCCGGTCGTGACCATCGGCAGTTCGGGCTTGCACTGCGGCCGGAACAGCGGCCCCGTGCAGCCGATGCCGATAAAGCCGTTGCGCTCGAACGGTTTGAGGCGCGACCCGGCCATCGACAGCACCTTGGTCCACTTGGCGCGGTCGTCCACGGGCGCGTCGCTGGCAACCTCGGCCTTGTCGGCCGCGGCCTTGGCGTCGGCGGCCTTCTTCTTGGGGCTGTCCTGGAACTGGAACGCGAAATGCAGCTGGATGGTCGCCTGCTTGAAGCCGCCTTTGCCGGGCGGAATCAGGATGTGCGAGGTCTCTTCGGTCACCAGTTGCAGCTCGTCGCCCTCGGCCTGCAGGGTCTCGATGTGCAGCACTGTCGCCTTTTCGGCACCGCGTTGGGCGGCCAGCGCGGCGATGTTCTGCTTGAGGCCCATTTTGACTTTGAGGGTCAGCGTGCCGACCCCCAAATCCGTCAGCTTGAACCCGCCCATCATCGACAGCTCGGGCGACTTGAGCACCGCGTCCGCCAGCTCCAGGTCGACCACGCCGGTCAGATCCTCGGTGGAGCCGCCATAGTGGACCTGGGCCTTGCCGCCGATCTTGCCGTCAAGGTCGCCGAGCACCATGGTCTGAGGCCCCAGCGCGCGCCGGCCAATGCCGAGGTCGGCCAGCGCCAGCGCGTCGACTTGGCCGATCTCGAAGTCGATGACGTCGCCCTTCTTGACCAGCCGGCCATCGACCAGCCGGCCGTCGCCGGCCTCCAGATCGAACTGCACGTCGACCTTGCCGCCAAAAATCAAGGGCAGGATCGAGACCTTGGCGCGCACCACGTCGATCTTGAGCTCGACCTCGGGCAGTTCCGGACCGATGGCGCCGCCTTCGCCGGGCTCGCCCGGCTTGCCCGGTAGCGTCAGGCGCAGGCCGTCGATGCGCACCGACCCCAGGCCGCGCAGCCGGATGTCGTCCATGTGCAAGGGGTAGCCTTGCAGGCGGGCCTGGCGCGCCACGAAATTGCGCAACTGCCGCGAGGGAAACGTCCACGGCAGGCACACGACCAGGGCAACCACGAAGAAGAGGGAATAGCCGCCAAACTGGAGCCCGGCCAGCATCCGCGGGTGGCGCAAGAAACGCTCCATCGGCCTAGTCCTCCAACACGCCGTAGCGGAACTGGCCGATCTTGATGGTGGCCTGCATCTGGTCGCGGGTGGACCCGGTGCGCTGGATGTCCACCGACAGACCGAACATCGGTTCGGGGTGGGTCTCCAGCTTGCTCATGAACAAGAGCAGCGCCTCGTCGGGCACGTTCTGGAACACGGCGTCGATGGTGGACAAGAACACCTCTTTGCCGCCTTTCTTCTTCGGCTTCTTCTTGGGAGCGCCCTTCTTGTGCTTGGTCGTCAGTTCAGCCAGCACTTCGCTGGCGTTGCTGAACTTGATCACGTCGGCGAGCTTTTCGCTGCTGGTCGCGCCTTCGGTCTCGGGCATCTTCTTGTCGTACTTGATCTCTTTGGCGATGCCGAGCACCGTGGCCTGCAACGGCTCTTTGCTCGCGCGGTCCAGTTGCTCTTGGACCGCCTTTTCTTCTTCGCGCAGACGCAGGTAGCGCGGTCCCGCGGCGGCGATGTCGGCGAGCGCCACTTCGTTGGTGGCGACCTCTTCCTGCAGGCCACTGACCTTGCGCGACACCAGCACCGAAACCGAGAGCACGGCGGCCAGCACCAGCAGCGCACCGCCGCCGAACACGATCTTGCGCTCGCGATCGCTCAGGCGATCCAGGTAGGCGCCCACGCGCCCCAGCCGACTCATCAGCAGCATCAGTCGTCCTCGTCGTCGGCTTTCTTGGCGTCGGCCTTGTCCGTCTTGTCCGACTTGGCCTCGCCCTTGGTGGGCTTGGCCGGGACGTCGTCGGCGGGGCAGGCGATCTCGAACTCGACCGTGAACTTGAACCAGTCGCGGTGGCGTTCGAAGGTGATGCGGTCGCTCGACGACTTGACCTTGCCAAAGCAGCGGTGGCTGTCCACGGCCTGCTGCAAGGCCAAAAGCGCGTCTTGGGTGTCGGCGTCGCCGCGCAACGTGCCGTGGTTGCGGTCGATTTGCACGCTCGACAGCTCGATCTGGTGGCCGTCTTTGCCCGGCGGCTTGGGGTCGCCCTCGGCCGCTGGCGCAGCAGCAGGGTCGCGAACTGCCCCAAGGACCGAACCGCCGGCGCCGGGAACACCGGGCGCAGCGCCGCCTGGACCGGGCATCGGCATGCGCTCCGCGGGCGGGCCACCGCCGATGTCGGGCAGACCGCGAAAGGTCGGCGGTGGCATCGCCGGCACTTCGGGGCTCGACCCAGCGGGGCTGTCGGTGCGCGGCGGCGGTCGCACGGCCTCGCCCGGCGCCAGCATACCCGGGTTGGGCGGCGGCACCTCTTCGGGACCCCCCGGCGGCTTGTATTCGGGCGGTTCGGTCACCTTGTCGAGCAGGTTCGAGAGGTCTTCCAGAGCCCGAAAGGCGCTGATGTCCGGGTACAGGCCGCTGATGTCCACGGCCGGCGCACGCTCCAACTCCCTCTTGACCGCGTCGAAATCCGATTGCGCCTTGCCGGTCAGTTGCTTGGACAGCGCTTGCAGCGTCGTCAACTGCTGTTCCTGCTCGATGACCAACGCGCGGTACGACAGCGAGTTCTGGATGCCGAGCAGGCACAGCGCAATCACCAGGAAGGCGGCCAACTGTGGCAGGCGCTGGCGCAGCACCTTGTAGTCGCCCTCGTAGGCCAGATCGCCCTGGCGGAAATCGACGTTGTGGTCGCTCTCAGGGTCGGCTGCCGACAGCGCCAGGGCCACCGCCAGCGCGGCGCGGTCGCTGATGTGGCGGGCCTCGGCGATGCGCACGTCGGGCATGTCGCCCAGGCGCACCGGTTCCACCGGCAGATCGAACGCCCGCTGCAAGAACGCATGCAGGCCGTTGAGCTGCGCCAGGCCGCCGACCACCACCATCCGATCCGGCCGGGTGCGCGCCTTCTTGGTCCACGCCGACAGCGTCAGGCGGATTTCGCGCAACAGCGGCTGCAAGGCCTGTTGGGTCGCCCGGGCCAGCCCGCGCTCGCGCTCGTCTTCCAGCGCCTCGTCGGGCAGCAGCACCGCGTGTTGCCGCCACAGGTCTTCGGGCGGCAGGTCGCTCTGCACCAACTGCGCGTACGCGCTGGCCACCGTCTGGCCGCCGACCGCAAAGCTGCGCAAGAATTGGCTGCGGCCGTCCGCCACCACCGCGACTTCGGTGCGCTCGGCGCCAATGTCGCACAGTAGCGTCGTGCCGGATTTTGCCGTGGGCATGCGCGCCACCAGGGCGGCATAACACAGCGACTGCAGGCCCAGGTGGCGGGCCTCCAGGCCCAGGTACTTGTAGGCGTCGAGCCAGCCCTCCACTTCATCGCGCGATGCCGCGATGGCCAGAACCTCGGTCTGGCCGGCCTTCTCACCGGTGCGCACGAAATCGACCACCTGATCGGCAATCGGCGTCGGGATGTGGTTTTCGAGCTCGAAGCCGACCGCCTCGGCGATGGCCTTGTCGTCCTTGAAGGGAAAGCTGAGCGCGCGGTGCATCGCCAGCCGGCCGGGCAACGCCACCGCCACTTGGTCGTCGGGACGGAGGTTGCGCGCCAGCAGGCGCCTGACCGCCGCGCACTGATCGGCCGAAAGGGGGAATTTGGGGTGGTTCTCCGCCTCGGCGCCGCCCACCGCGGTCACCGGCTCTTCGTCGAAAGCGGCGAGCGCGGTCTGGCGCAGCGTCTTGTCGACGATGGCCAGCCGTGCAGCGCGTGCGCCGATGTCCAGGCCGAGGATGCGGTGGGCCATCTAGTCTTCCCTCCAGTACACATAGCGCTGGGTCGTGGTGTCGAGCAAGGCGGTGATGCGCTTGGTGACCTTGCCGCTGGTGCCATAGGCCTGGATGCGCACGATCTTGCCGCTGGTGCCCACGTCATCGAGCATGCGGCTCTGGTTGATCTGCAGCACTTGCGCGTAGTCGGCCGGAAGCACCGTGCCGAGCTTGTCAAAGAACTGCACGAAGCGGCCCGGGTTGGCAAATGGCGGCGAAAACACCATCTTCTTGAGGGTTCGGCACACCTCGATGTACTGGCCGGCGACGTTGACCGGCACGAAGGCATTTTGCGCGAAACCGCGGGCGCATGCGATCTGCTCGTTGGCTGGGTTGGCGAGGTTCTTGCAGATCAGGGCCTTGATGACCTCGATGGGCGCGGTGTTCACGTTCAGTTTCTCGGTGTTGTAGACCGTCAACTGATCCTTGAGCTTGCACCACATCTTGTCGGTCATGCCGTCCACCAGGCGCACCTCTTCGGTGGTGTCGAAGGCCGCGTCTTTGCTCTTGTAGGTGTGCTTGCGCAGGTTGGCGCCCTCGGCCCCCGACCCCTCCAAGAGCTTGCGGGTGGTCGGCTCGATGTCGGTCTTGATGGTGTCCTTGTCAGCCCAGTCGATGACGTTGAGCGCCAACTGCGCCATCTCTTTGTCGAGGTCACCGATTTGCGTTACGGTCTCGTTGCGTTCCAAGACCTTGTACAGCGTATCGAACACCGCCTGCTTGGTGTTGAGGTCGGTGACGCGGTTGATGTTGATGCGGCCGTCGTCGTCGCTGGACTGACAGCCGCAGGTGCCGCGCTTGAGCCCCACCGCGGGGTGGCCTTCCAAGTTGACCAGTTGCAGGCCCATCAGCGTCATCTCGCCCTTGCAAAAGGCGTTGACGAACTCGCAGGCGTAGTTGGCGGTGTTGATGCTCGGCCGGCGCCCGCCCATCATCGTCGCGTACTTGGCGATGATTTGCTCGATGATGTCGGTCGATCCGATGACCAGGGCCGCCAGCTCGACCGCCGCCCGGGCGTGCAGGTGCGCCTCGACCTCGGCCTCGACGTAGGTGGCGGTGCGCACCGCGACGCGCGAGGTGTAGGTGAACTCCAGCGAAAACAGGGTGAGGATCGCGATGGCCGCCATCACCAGGATCATGGCGACCCCGCGCTGACGGTCCGATTCGCCGTTCGCCGCGATCCCCGTCGCGCGCTGGCCCGCTGCGAACGCGTCGCGCAGGTCGCCTGCCACAGCCGTCCACCGCGACCTCATCGGCCACCCCCGACTGCAGGGGCCGGCGCCGCGCCCATCGCGCCCGGCACCTGGAAGCTGGCCGGCGTCTGCGCAGGCATGGCCGCATACGGGTTGAGGGTGTTCTGGAACGCCACCGGCACCGCGATGCCGCTCAGGTCCAGCGGCTGCATGATGCGGATGCGCGTTTGCGTCTCGAAGGTCAGCTCGCGGTCTTCGTCGCCTTGCAGGACCAGCGTGACCCGCACCCGCGCCGGCAGCCACTGGTCGGCGGGGCCGTGGGTAGCCTCTTTGTTGGCGCCGGCCAGCGCCCGGCCGAGCGCTGCGTTGCCGGTCGCCGCCGCCACCCCGGTCGCCGCAGCGGCCTTGGCGCGCTCTTGCTCCAAGGCGTTGTCGATCTCAACCTTCCAGTCGCTCTGCCAGGCTTCCTTGTCCATGTCCCAGTAGGCAAACGTCAGCTTCTGGACGTCCCACGCCAGGATCTGCTTGCGGCCGCCCTTGTACGGTTGGTCGTCGATGACGGTCTTTTCGCGGCGCACCAGCACGTTCCTGCCGCTCTTGCTGTCGCGCTCGACCTTGTATTCGACTACGCCCTGGTCGGACTCGTCGACGCCGCGCATCATGCGGCGGTGGCCCATGTAGGTGAAGGTGATGCTGTTGGGCTTGCCGAGAAACACCGTCTTGGTGGTGCGCCGCTCGCCCTGGTGCTTGGACAGGTAGGCCATCGCCACTTCGCGCTCGATGCGCGTCAGCGCGACCCGGGCGATGTGGTACAGGTCTTGGGTGGTGCGGGTGTCGCGGATCGAGCCCATCAGCGCGCTGGTCGAGGTCGCGAGGATGACGCCGAGCATGGCCAGCAGGGCTACGGCGACCAAGATCTCGACCAGGGTAAATGCGCGACGCGAGGCCATCACCGACCTCCTGGCGCGGGCGGCCGCAGCCCAGGGGCCGGTCCGGCGCCTCCGGTCGGATCGAGCGCACCCTCAATCTTCTCTTGCAGCTTCATGGCCTTGATCGCCTCGGCCTCTTCTTGGCTGACGGCGGTCGTAAAGGTCTCCATCTCCAAGGTGCGCTGTTCACCCTCGTCGTCTTTCCACTGCAGGCGCACCACGACCTTGCGGGTGCGGTCGCTGGCGCGCTTGAGCACGCGCGGCAAAAGCTCACTAATCATCAGCCCCATCGACATCTGCAAGACGCTGATGTTGATGTCGCACAACTGCAGCAGGTTCAGGCCCGCGTCGCCGGACATCAAGATCACCGTCAGCAGTTGCATCAGGTCGCCGCCCTTGGCCATGCCGGTCAGGTCGAGCCCGGCGTTGGCGGCCTGGTTGGCGGCGTTGGACAGGTCGGCGGCCTTCTTGGGCCCGCCCTCGCCCGACAGCTTGTCCAGCGCCCCGGTCGCCGCCATGGTCTCTTGGGCCTTGGCCAGCAGCGTGTTGGCGTTGGTGGTCATGTCGCCGATCGCCGCGTCGTCTAGGTTCAGACCCAGCACGTCAAAGCGGCACTTGAACTGCTTGGCGTAGACCTTGGGCAGCTCGCAGTCCTTGTCGGTGACGTCGTTGGTGGGAAAGCCGTCTTTGCGGTACTTCTCTTCGATGTCCAGGATGGTGCCGCGCAACAGCAGCGCCGCCACCGTGCTGCGGTACACCCGCTTGCCGTAGGCCGACGAGCTCGACGCCGCGCCGGTGATGATGGTGAGGGCAAACGCCAACACCGCCATGGCGACCATGACCTCGAGCAAGGTAAAGCCGCCGCGGCGCATCTACTCAAGCTCCTTTCGGAATTCGCGGGCGAGGGCGTCGAGGTCGATGTCTTCGCCGCGGATCTTGGCCGTGCCCTGCATGGCGTCGACTTCGACGGTGGTGACGTCGTCTTCGTCGGCCCTGACCTGGATCATGGCGTGTTCGGTGGTGCCGTTCGGAAAGAAGTACACATAGGCCGTGCCCGACTTGCTGGGCTCGCTCTGATGGCTGGTCATCACCGCCTGAAAGCTCAGCCCCTTGTCGAGTTCGGTGCGCTGCAACAGCAAAGACTTGCTCGCCTCAAACCCGCCAGCGTTGGTCTGCGGCCGCTCGCCCGCAGCCTTGGCATCGCCGGAACCGGCCTGTTTGGAGGCGTCTTCGGCCTCGTCCTTGCCGGGCAGCAAGAACGCCTCGCACGGGTCTTCGGTGGTCTGGGCCTCACCCCACCACGCCCGCGCCTCGAAGTCGATGACCAAGCGCTGGTTCTTGCCGCTGACCACCGCGAGGTTGTACAGGTAGCGCACGGCGACGGCGATCTTGCCCGCCTCGGCGCTCGCCGACGCCCCACGGATGTTGTTGATCCCGGTGGCGACGGCGGCGGTGACGATGGCGATGATCGCCATGGCGGCAACCAATTCGATGAGCGTGAAGCCACGGCGCACTTTCACCTGGACCTGCCCCTATTTGCCTTTGCCGCCATAGCAAATGTCGTCCTCAGTGCCTGTGCGCTTGTCGGCGCCGCCAGAGCACAGCGAGAACGAGTCCCCGCTGGCCTGGTACATCAACTCCTTTTTCCAAGGGTCTTTGATGTTGTCGGCCTTGAGCTTGGCGTTCTTGCCTTCGGTCAACTCCTGCAGGCTCGACGGGTACTCGCCCTTCTTGGCCTCCCACGCCTCGATGATCTGGCCAACGTTGGCGACCTGCGACTTGCACACGTCCTCTTTGGCCTCGCCGAGCGCTCCGAACACGCCATAGGCCAGCGCCGAACCGAGCACGCCGATAATCACGATGACCACCATGATCTCGATGAGCGTCATGCCGTGCTGCACATGCTGACCGTGCTGCGCATGCCGACCGCGCGGCCGCTGCGCCAGAACCTGTTGCACCTGCCGGGCGATCCGGCCGAAAAACGCTTGCATCTTAGCCTCCTTGCTGCACTGCTTGGGTCAACTTCATCATGGGCAAAAGGATCGCGGCCACCAGAAAGCCGACGACGACGCCCATGAACACGATCATCAACGGTTCCAGCAGGCTGGTCAGCGCCTGCACCCGGGTATCGACCTGGTTCTCGTAGCTCTCGGACACGTTCTTGAGCATGTCCTCGAGCTCACCCGATTTTTCGCCGATGGCGACCATGTGCACGACCATCGGCGGAAACTGGCCCGAGCGCTTGAGCGGCCCGGCGATGTTGTCGCCTTCGCGGATGGCGTTGCGCGCCTCGGCCACCACCTTGGCCAGGATGCGGTTGGCGACCACGTTCTCGACGATCTCCATGGCCGTGAGCAACGGCACGCCAGAACTGAGCAGCGTCGACAGCGTGCGCGAGAACCGCGCGATGGCGATCTTGCGCAAGAGATCCCCAAGCACCGGGATTCTCAGCACCGTGCGGTCGAAGGTGTCGGCGCCGACTTCGCTCTTCTTCCAGCGCAGAAACGCGCGCCACCCCAGAAACACCGCCAGCACCCCCGCCCACCAGAAGTGGGTCAGCAGGTTGGACAGCCCTATCAACAGCTTGGTGATGAGCGGCAGGTCGGCGCCCATGTCGGTGAACATCGAGGTAATCGTCGGCACCACGAATACCATCATGCCGGTGACGATGACCAGCGAGATGCACAACATGATGAGCGGATAGGTCAAAGCGCCGATGAGCTTGTTGCGCAGCTTGACCTGGCTCTCGGTAAAGTCGGCCAAACGCAGCAGCACCACGTCGAGGTTGCCCGCCGACTCGCCGGCGCGCACCATGTTGAAGTAGGTGTTCTCAAATACGTTTTCATGAATAGACAGCGCCCGCCAGAACGGCGCGCCCTCGTTGACGTCGGTGCGTACCTGCGCCAGCACCCGCTTGAGCTTGGGATTCTCGATCTGCTCGACCGTGGCGCTCAAGGCTTCCACCAGCGGCACCGAGGCCTTGAGCAACGTCGCCATCTGCCGGGTCATCTCGGCGATGTCCTGCGGCGAAATCGAGGTCAACAGCTCGCCAAAGTCGACCTCGCGCGAGCCCTGCTTTTGCTCCACGCCGGCTTTGACTTTCTGGCCCTTGCCGCCCTTGGCCGCCGCCTCGCGGTACTCGGTCAAGAACACCTTGTCGCGGCGCAGCGCGGCCTTGAGCGCGCGCACACCGTCGACGTCGAGCACACCCTTGATGGTCTTGCCCGCGGCGTCCTTGCCGGTGTACTCGAAGACGGGCATCGGCTACTCCGCCTCGTCCTGGTTGGCGATGCGCATCACTTCTTCGACCGTGGTCTTGCCCTGCATGCACTTGATGGCGCCGTCGGCTAGCAACGTCTGCATGCCTTGCGCCACGGCGACCCGCTTGATGGCCCCGGCGTCCGAGCGCGCGACCACCAGGCGCTTGATGTCCTCGGTTGGGATCAGCAATTCGTGCAAGCCCGAGCGGCCGGAGTAGCCCGACATCGAGCACTGTGGGCAGCCCTTGGCGCGGTAGAAGGTCGCCGTGGCCAGCCGCGGGTCGGCCTTGTCCAGGCCAAGCTGCTCCAGCTCCAGCTGCGTCGGGATGTGCGGCAGGCGGCAGTCTTTGCACAGGGTGCGAATCAGCCGCTGCGCCAGGATGCCGGCGATGGAGCTCGACAACAGGAACGGCTCTACGCCCATGTCGATCATGCGCGTAAAGGTCGAGGCGGCGTCGTTGGTGTGCACCGTGCTCAGCACCAGGTGGCCGGTCAGCGCCGCTTGCACCGCGATCTCGGCCGTCTCCAGGTCGCGGATTTCGCCGACCAGCACCACGTCCGGGTCCTGGCGCAGGGTCGCGCGCAGACCGCGGGCAAAGGTGAACTCGATCTTGGGGTTGACCTGCATCTGGCCGATGCCTTCCAGCTGGTATTCGACCGGGTCCTCGATGGTCAAGATGTTGATGTCGGGCTTGTTGATGGTCATCAGCGCCGAATACAGCGTGGTGGTCTTGCCCGAGCCGGTCGGCCCCGTGCACAAGAAGATGCCGTTGGGCCGGTGCACCAGCTCGTCGATCTTTTGCCGCACCTCGTCGCGCATGCCCAGGACCTTCAGATCCAACGTGGTGCTGGTCTTGTCGAGCAGACGCATCACGATGCGCTCGCCGTGGGCGGTCGGGATTGTGCTCAAGCGCAGGTCGATGTCTCGACCGGCGACCTTGATGCGGATGCGGCCGTCTTGCGGCAGGCGCTTCTCGGCGATGTTGAGCCCACCCATGATCTTGACGCGACTGGTGATCGACGGTTGAAATTTCTTTGTGGTTTTGACAACTTCTTTAAGCACGCCGTCCTTGCGGAAGCGCACCACCACGTGTTTCTCCATCGGCTCAATGTGGATGTCGCTGGCCTTCTCCTTGGCGGCCTGATTCAAGACGCTATTGACCAGGCGGATGATCGGCGCCTCGTCGTCCTCGTCCAAGATGTCCTTGGCGGCGTCCTCTAGCTCCATGGCGATGTCGGCCACGCCCGATTCGCCTTTCTCCATGTCGTCGACCACTTGGTCGGCGCGCGCGCGGCGGTCAAAGCTGTAGTTGATGGCCGCGTTGACCACCTCGCTCGGCACCAGGATGGGTTCGATGCGGGCGCCGCCAAACAGCACCGCCAAGTCGTCGAGCGCGCCGAGCGCCAGCGGGTTGGCCATCGCCACCGTCAGCACACCATCGGCCTTGGCGATGGGCAGCAGCTCGGACTCGCGGGCGTAGGCGATGCTCAACGGCCCAACCAGCGACGGGTCGATGCGTTCTTCGTCGATGTGGGCCTGCACCGGCATGTCGAGCTGGGCGCCGAGGGCCTCGAGGACTTGCAGCTTGGTCGCCGAACCCTGTTGCACCAGAAGCTCGCCGACAAGCCCACCGCGGTCGGCCTGCACCAACAGCGCCGATTGCACCTGCTCGTCGCTGCAATAGCCCTTTGAGATCAGGATTTTGCCAATGGGTCGCGGATCGATCATCGCGGTTCTTTCGGCCTCGGGGTGGAGCGGCGGAGACCGCCGGCTATTTCTTCTTGGCGGCCGCCTTGCCAGGCAAGGCTGCCTTGGGCGCGGGTACCTTGAGCGCGGGTGCCTTGGGCGCCACGGCGGGGGCGGGACCGCTGGCAGGCACGGGCGCACTGGCTGGCGTGCCGTCGTCGGGCAGGTCAATGACCTCGACC
>Ga0194120_10010750_pt1 | contig 11210 bp, 9 predicted proteins | sample TA2MahCa65mmetaG_FD_148642 | JGI IMG/M metagenome (GOLD analysis project Ga0194120, IMG submission 148642) | Freshwater microbial communities from Lake Tanganyika, Tanzania - TA2015019 Mahale Deep Cast 65m | ecosystem: Environmental > Aquatic > Freshwater > Lake | place: Tanzania: Lake... | reverse complement strand
GGACAGGAAAATGCCATTCAAAGTGCCTCGGAGGAGCCCGCCATGAATTCGTCGTCTTCGGGGCCGGTACCCACGCCGGCCGGTTCGCAGTCCCTGCCGCCTATTCGAGCCGTACCGGCGCCGTCGCAGGCGTCGGTGCCGCCGAACGCCAATCGCCCCATTGTCGTGTATGCGGTCGGCACGTTTCAACGTTGGATGGGGCGGCTCGGTTGGGTCGGTTTTCTCGGCTGTTTGCTGATCGTACTCGTGCAATGGGCGTCCCTGGCCCAGTATTTTGACAATTCGGGAGGCATCTACGAGTCGTTCCATTCGGGTTCGACTTCTTCGCAGGACAAGGTCGCGATTATCGACATCTCCGGGGTCATCGTCGACGGCGACGGGTTTGTGAAGCGCCAGATCGAACGTATCGAGGCCGATGAGGCGGTGCGGGCGATCGTACTTCGGGTCAACTCGCCTGGCGGCACTGTCACCGGCTCGGACTATATCCACCATTATCTGACCAAACTGCGCAAGCAAAAACCCCAGATCCCCCTGGTTGTCAGCATGGGGAGCCTCGCCGCCAGTGGCGGCTACTACGTTTCAATGGCGGTCGGCCATCAAGAGAAAGTCCTATTCGCCGAACCCACCTGCACGACCGGGTCAATCGGCGTCATTATTCCCCATTACGATGTCAGCAAACTGATGGAGCGATTCGACGTCCGCGACGATTCGATCAGCAGCCATCCGCGCAAGCAGATGCTCAGCATGACTCGGCCGTTGGAAAACGAGGAACGGCAACTTGTGCAGTCTTATGTCGACGAATCGTACGAGCGTTTCCTGGAGATCGTGCGCGATGGCCGCAAGGTTTTTGCCGATAACCCAGACGCGCTCAAGCAACTGGCGACCGGGGAGATCTTTTCCGCGGTCCAGGCCAAGAAGCACGGATTGGTCGACGAGATCGGCTTCCTCGATGATGCGATCGAACGGGCCTGTGAAATTGCGAAACTCGACGCCAAGCAGGTGCGCGTGGTGCGATTCCGGCGGCCCGAACCCCTGCTGCCGATTCCCGGATTCGCCCAGGCGCCGGAGTCGCGATCCGAGCTGGCGCTGTTGTTCGAGTTGAGTACACCTCGAGCCTATTACCTGGCGACGTCATTGCCGACCTTGATCACAAGCCGACGCGCGGACTGAACAGGCCATGTTGCGACTGCAATCCAACTCCTCGGAACGCTGGCTGACGCAGGTCGACAGCGCTCTGGACCTGATCCTGATCGACCACGCGCATTGTGAGAAGAAGGCGGCCGGAACGGCGATGAATTTGATGTTTTCGTACATCGAGAATGAGGATCTCTGCCGGGAAATGACGCGGATCGTCAACGAGGAACTGGAGCATTTTCATCTTGTGCTGGAAGTACTTCGTCAGCGAGGAATCCGTTTTCGCCGCATTCCGCCGAGTTCGTACGGACGCAAATTGAATGAACTGGTTCGCAAACTGGAACCGGCACGCGCCGTGGACCGCCTGCTGGTAGCCAGCCTGATCGAAGCCCGCTCGTGCGAGAGGTTTCGATTACTGAGCGAACGCATGCCGGACGTTGAGCTGGCAAAGTTCTACGCCAGCCTGTTCGAATCGGAAGCCCGGCATCACTCCACGTACGTTCGGCTTGCCGGCTATTTCGCTAACGCAGCGGATATCGATCGACGCTTGAGCGAGTTAGCCCTGGCCGAATCCCGCATCATCGAGGAAGGCGAACCCCTGCCGCGCATGCACAGTTGACCGGTTCTGGCGGCACCCGCCGTTTCCGTCGTCGGCCGCCCGCGCGCTGTGACTTCACGAATTTTCCATGGCCAAGAGAATGCCCGCGATCCGCACACGACTCGATGACCTGGATACGCCCTGTCTGGTCATCGACCGGGACGCGCTCGACCGCAACATCGGTCGTATCTCGCAGTTTCTCGCGGAGCGAGGCGTGCGGTGGCGGCCGCATTTCAAGAGCTACAAATCGGTCGAACTCGTCCGACGGGTATTGGCGGCCGGCGCAGTCGGTGTGACATGCGCGAAGCTGGGCGAAGCGGAACTGCTGGCCGATCACGGAGTCAGCGACCTGCTGATCGTGAGTCCTCTGGCGGGCCGGGCGAAGATCGAGCGGCTCGTGGAACTGCGGGAACGGGCCGATCCGATCGTGGTCGTCGATCACGTCGATCATATCGTTGCACTCGAGCACGCGGCGGCGCGGGGCCGTTCGCCGATCCGTGTCGTCATCGAGATCGACCTGGGCCTGCAGCGCTGCGGAGTGCTGCCGGGAACGGCTGCGGTGGAATTGGCGCAGCGAATCGGACAGTCGCCAGGACTCCAGTTTGAAGGCCTGATGGGATGGGAAGGTCATCTCTTGACGATCGCCGACGCCGAGGAGAAGAAGCGTCGAATTGCTGAAGCGTTGCAAGGGTTGGCGCATACCAGAGACATGCTCCGGAAAACCGGTATTCCATGCCCGACCATCAGCGCCGGAGGTACCGGTTCCTATCAGATCACGGCCGACCTGGGGATCGCCACGGAAATTGAGGCGGGTGGCGGGGTCCTGATGGACCTTTTTTATCGCGAAAAGTGTGGTGTCCAAGGGCTTGAATTCGCCTTGTCCGTGCAAACGACGGTCATTAGTCGTCCCTGCCCCGAGCGGGCCGTAATCGACGCCGGCCGCAAGACGCTCAGTCCCGACCTGCACCTGCCCGCTGTCGATGGCCGCGACGATCTGGCCGTCCAGTGGCTGTCCGCCGAACACGGTGTCCTTCGGATCGTACGCCCTCCGGGTCCGGCGATCGGCGACGTGGTCCGACTGATCCCAGGTTACGGTGACTGGACCACCATGCTGCACGATCACTATTTCGTCGGTCAGAACGGACGGTTGGTCGAAATCTGGCCGTTGCAGGCCCGAGGACGCCTCGATTGAGCAAAAATGCCGGGGAAATCCCAGGTTCCACCGCAGTTTGACCTATCGCTCGACCGACCTGGTAACTACATTGGCGCGTTTCCCCCAACGGCGAATGGCTTGTTTCATGGGGCGATCCACACAAATCTGAACAGAACAGAGCAAGGAGTCGAGGATGAATTCGTATCGAATTGTTTGGGAGGATGAAGCGAAAGCGCGCGAAATTGAGCTGTTTGCCGACTATGCGTGCGAGGCGGGAGTGGTGGAAGTGCGGGCGATTTATGCTCGTCGAGTGACATTCTACGATCCGGAATCGCGCAAGCCCATTCGTACCGTTGCCGTCCACACCAGCAGCGGCAGCGACTTGCTGGTACGGCAATATCTGGCTGCCCGCGAGGAAGCGATCACGACGCCGAGGAAATTCGGATCCAATTGGATCAGCGCGATTCCAGCATCGCCGCTCCGGTGGCCGAATAGCCGCCGCCCAATCCGGTCTACCCCTCCGCCTCGGCAATTTGCCGAGGCTTTTTTTTGGGGTCAACAATCGTAGGACGGGCCTCCTGGCCCGTCTGTGTGCCGTGTAGGGCCGGGGTCGGTCAGGAGACCCGTCCTACGTGTCGGTCGCGCAACCAACGGATCTTGTCCGATGTGGTGTCGGCCATGCCAGGCGTAGTAGCCCAGGGCGACGTCGAGCGATAGCGACTCGCCTGAATCGGGATGAAAAAAGTGCGTGCGAACTGTTCCGGTGTCATCTGCCGCAGGGACGGCAGCCACCGTGCGTGGATCGCCTCAAACAACTGCAGCGCGATCCCCACGTCGCCGTGCCGCGCGTCCTCCTGAAATGGTGGTCCCTCCATCGCGACATCCTCGCCCTTGGCGACGGGCGAAGGTTGACCGTCGAGAGACCGTCTGGGCCGGGCGCGGGTTCAGGGTCAGGTGTTGAATTCAACCGCTTCTTCCCAATGTTCGTAGAGGGCGGGCAAGCAGGAGTGCTGTTCTTCCAGTTCGGCCTTCAGTTGTCGGGTGAGCGCGCCGTCGCGCAGGATGTCGGGATCGGCGAGTTCCTGGTGCAGTTGCTCGATACGCTGTTCGCGGCGCTGAATTTCCTGTTCGATTTCTAACGCTTTGCGGTAGGGAAATTTGCGTTGCCGCCTGGGCTTTGCGGATTTGTTGGCTCCATCACCACCCTTGCGTGACTCGCCACGGGACGAGCCAGATTCCACCTGCGCCTGGCCGGCGCGCCCCGTGTCGGCCGCGGGATTGCCGGACGAGCGCTGCTTGCAATGGAACTGATAGGCGTCGTAATTGCCTTCGATAACGCGGAACCGATCCGGTTCCACAACCAGCAGGTGATCACAGACCTGGTTGAGAAAATACCGGTCGTGGCTGACCAGCAGCACCGAGCCGTCGAAGGCGCGGAGTGCCGATTCGAGTGCTGCCCGTGCCCAGAGATCGAGGTGGTTGGTCGGTTCGTCGAGGATCAAGAAATTGGCGTCCGAGGCGGCCAGCCAGGCCAGCGCCGTTCGGTTCCGCTCGCCGCCGCTGAGGCTTCCCACCGACTGGAACGCCATGTCGCCGACCAGGCCGAATCGCGCCAGCAGGTCGCGTCGCTGTTGGATCGTGAACTCTTTGTGATCGGGGCGAATGGCGTCCGCGACCTGCGTCGCATCCGCGACGCACATCAGGTGCTGATCGAAGTAACCGACTTTCACACCGGCGCCGAGCATCGAACGGCCTTCGTCCGCGGGCAACAGGCCGAGCACACACCGCAACAGGGTCGTTTTTCCCGAGCCGTTTGGTCCGACAATGCCCCACTTCTCGCCGCGCAGAATGTCGAAAGACAAATCATGGAACAGGGGGCGCTCGAATCGTTTGCTGAGGTGCTCCACACGCAGCACGATATCACCTGTCCGGCTGGCGGGCGGAAAGGCCATCGCGGGAGCGACGATCTCGCGCGGCGGCGCGACCCGCTCCAGTCGCTCCAGTTTCTTCCGGCGGTCCTCCGCCTGCAGGTGCTTCTGCCCGTAGTGATTGCGACGGATGAAATCCTCGATCTTCGCGATTTCAATCTGCTGGCGGTCGAAAGTGCGCCGCTGAACCTCGAGGCGCTCCGCCTTCTGACGACGGTATGCCGAAAAATTTCCGGAATACGAATCGATCGTACCCGCGTGCAGTTCCAGAGTGCGATTGGTGACGCGATCAAGAAAATAACGGTCGTGACTGACCACCAGCAGCGTCTGCTCCGATTCCACCAGGTACGACTCCAGCCACTGCGTGGCCTCGATGTCCAGGTGGTTCGAAGGCTCGTCCAACAGCATCAAATCCGGTTCGGACAGGAGCAGCCGAGCCAGGATGAGGCGGTTCTGCTGCCCGCCGCTGAGCTGCCGCACGGGCTGGTCGTGCTGGGCACTCGAGAAACCAAGCCCCTCCAGCACCCGTTCGATCCGGTAGTGCACGTTGTACGCATCGTGGTGCTGCAGTTCGTGCTGCAGATGATCATAACGAATTCCCAGCCGGCGCTGCTCCTCCGGATCGGTCGACTCCGCGATTGCCTTGGCGACCTGTTCGGCTTGCCGCCCCAGCGAAATCAGATCGCCCAACGCATCGCTGGCCTCCTGCCACACCGTCCGTTCCGGCTCAAACGTCGGATGTTGTTCGAGATAGCCGATGCGCGATGATCCGTGTACCGCTAATTGGCCAGCGTCAGGCTCTTCCTGCCGCACAAGAATCCGCATTAACGTTGATTTCCCCGCGCCGTTCGTTCCCACCAACGACACCCGCTCGCCCGGCCGAATATCGAACGTGATGTCCACCAGCACCGGCTCGGGCCCGTATTGCTTGCGGCAATCTGAACGGAAAGCAGAATCATGCGACGGAGGCGAGGAATAGCCTGGGGGGAAATCGGGCGAAACGCGGGCGGCCGGTCACGGCGGATTGGCCAGGGATCGACAGACCGTTTCGAGTCCGTGGATTCCGCTCATCGTACTCGATCGCTCAACAAAATCGCCAGGGGACTCGTTGGACGCCCCCCTCGACCGCCGCCTGTTCCGGCTGTCAATCGGTCTCCGGGGCTGCGCACCGAGGCTTGTCATTGGCCACCGCGAGCGAAATAATACGCCAGTCCCCATTTTCAAAATTCAACTTTGGAGGGTCTCGACGTGAGCAGGTTTTTCTTAACGGCTGGAACAATCGCAATGATGCTGGTCGGATCGGTCGTTCAGGCCGCCGATTCCAAGGCGCCGGATGCCCTGGCGTTCAAAATGAAGACGCTGCAGGGTAAGGAAGTCGATCTGGCGTCCTACAAGGGCAAAGTTGTGCTGGTGGTGAATGTCGCGAGCAAGTGCGGACTCACGCCCCAGTACGAACAATTGCAGGCTATGCACAAGAAATACGCCAAGGACGGCCTCGCGATCGTCGGTGTTCCCTGCAATCAGTTTGGCAAGCAGGAACCAGGCAGCGCGGACGAAATCACGTCGTTTTGCAAGCAGAATTACGGGGTCGAGTTCGATTTGCTTGAGAAAGTCGACGTGAATGGCGACGCTGCCTGCCCGCTCTACAAGTACCTGACGAGCCTGGATACCCAGCCGAAGGGCAAAGGCAAGATCGACTGGAATTTCGAGAAGTTTCTGATCGATCGGTCGGGAAAGGTGGTGGCGCGCTTCGAGCCTCGCGCTAAGCCTGACGCCCCGGAGATCATCAAACAGATCGAAGCTGAACTGGCCAAGAAATAGTCTTGCGACGCTCCGTCGCATCAGGACCATTCGCAGCGTTCGGCGAACCGAAACGTGTTTCGCCGGACGTGGTGTTGGCATTCTTCGGCGACGGTTGCGCCTGGAAAATGATCAGGCGCACCCAACGGTACAGGGGCCCTGCGGGCAGGCCCTCGTCGTCGACGCCGATCTCCGGCTCGTCGACCGCGCGAGGATCGTCGTTCCGCCGGAATCATCTTTCTGAACGATCCGGCCGGGGCGTCAGGCTGCCCTCTGGCGGACTCGAGGTCCTTCGAAATTCACGCGCGCACGAAGTGCATAGTTTTGTCGGGTAGGGCTGTTGAAGTAAATGCGAGCGCAGACCTCTCCCAACAGCCCCAGACTGAAAAACTGCAGGCTGACGACGGCGGAGAATACCGTCATCAGCAACAGCGGATTCCCCGTCAAGTCAACCTGGTATACCGCCTTCATCAGCAGCGTGGCCGCGCCTGAAAGCATTGCAGTCGCGAGGCTGGCGAGCCCAAAGCGGCCAAACAGCTTCATCGGACTCGCGTAATAATCGAGCAGATACTTGACCGTCAACAAATCCAGAATCACGCGTGTCGTTCGTGATATGCCGTACTTCGTTCGACCGAACTGGCGTGAATGGTGGTTGACCTCGACTTCCAGACAGCGCGCTCCGCGCTGGTGGGCCAGGATCGGAATGAACCGATGCATCTCACCGTAAAGTTCAATTTCCTGTGCGATTTCGCGGCGAATCGCTTTCAACGAACATCCCAGGTCATGGATCGGGAAACGGGTGACTTTGGAAATCAGGCGATTTGCGATCACCGACGGCAGCCGCCGATTCCAGAACCGGTCCTGACGTTTTCGGCGCCAACCGTGCACCAGATCGTAGCCTTCGTCAATTTTTTCGAGGAGCATTCGAATATCGCGCGGGTCGTTCTGCAGATCGCCGTCCATGGTAACGATCACCTCGCCACTGGCGGCCTGGATGCCGGCATGCATGGCGGCGGTCTGACCGTAGTTGCGGCGGAAGACCAGGAGCCGCACATGGTCCGGATCGCGCTGGGCCAGCAGTTCCAATTCCGCGACCGTTCCATCGGTCGATCCGTCATCCACAAACAGCAATTCGTAGGGGCGGCCCAGCGGGCGAAGCGTGCCGCTCAGTTGCTCCCACAGCCGGGCTACGTTCTCCCGTTCGTTACATAACGGCACCACAATCGATACGCTCATCGCCGATCCCTCCTTGAACCTGCCACACTCCCGCACTCCCGCACTCCCGCCGTCAATCCGGCATCGTCCCGCCTCGGAGCGTCAGGAGTTTACGGAATCTTTGATTTCCCCACAACGTCGCGTCGCCCGCCGCGCCCGGCCTCGCACAGTCTGCAACTGTCCTTTGATTTCGGCGTCGCACAGCGCCGCAAGGTTTGCCAGCCGTTATCATTCGACCAGCGCAATGTGCATTTCCTCCGGACAGGGGGCGATGACGCTCGATTCGCGGGTGGGTGGTGCCGACTCTGAAGAAAGGGCGTGAAATCCCGGATTTGTGCGTTGTGCCTCAGGTGCTAGCAATGCGGAACTTGCTTCGATCAAACTAAAACGCCACAGATTTCGCGGGGACTGGAACTACACCATCTCGCCCCGAAAATGATTTGCTCAAGTTGTGTTTTCGTGACACCTTACCCAGGCCTTTGTGGTGGAGGTTGCGGGAGCGCGCGGCATCAAGGTGTTCACGTTTGACAACGGAACGACGCCTGCCAAGTTGGTGTCCGCGATCAATCGTGTGACGACGCTGCGAGGTGTGCTCGGCGCCATTCAGCGCGCAACCCTGGAAACCACCGTGGCGGGGATCAATGAAACACTGGTCAATCTGACCGAGGCGCAGAGCGACATTCGCGACACCGATTTCGCGGAGGAGACCTCGCGGCTCACGCAAGCCCAAATTCTGGTACAATCGGGCTCGTCGGTCCTGCAGATTTAAAATCAGAGTCTGCGGAACGTTCTGGCCTTGTTGCCGCAATAGCGGGAGTGAAGGCATGACGGGATGACCGGCGAATCGTCGGCGACGCGTCACCGCGCGGTTCCTGTCGTTACTGGGTGTCCTCGTCATTTTCGACCCGTACGTCGCGGGACGCCCGGCCGCCTGGGCCCCAGCCGTCCAGTTGTTTGCCGACGAAACCGCCGCTACCGATTGTTCGCCGTGCATTGGGAACCGCGCGACGAAGCCACGCGCGTCGCTTCCGCGGAGCAACTGGTCGCCGCAATCGGGTCGAGCTCCGATCCCTGCATTCTGGCGGGAGACTTCAACGCGGCTCCGCAAGGCGTCGCCGGGCATCGTCGGACACGTCACGGGACCGACGCCATCGACCAGCTGCTTGTTTCGGGCTTGCTGCGGAAACCCGACATCGATCGGGAACCCGATCGCCACTTGTCGTTCCCGACCCTGAATCCCCGGATCACGATTGATTGGATTCTGTAATCCCGGAAAACTGGACCTACAAGCGATATGAGACGCTCGACGCAAGCCACTCCGATCATCGACCGGTGCGGGCAACGATCGACCCTTCCGCGGTCTGGTAATGCCCAGCCGCCTGCCGCCTGCTGGGGCCGGCGTAAGTGGCGGGGACCGGACGGCGGCGCGCCGCGGCACGAGCCCTATTAACACTGGCGGTCTCGCACCGGCCCTGGTATGCTTTGGAAACGTATCCATCCTACCGCATCGCACCTGTGGATGCCGCAAGCAGTTTCCGGAGCCGAACTGGATGTCTCGTACGACCCGCATCCTCGGCATTGTCTTTGTGCATCTTTCCGCTCTGGCCGTAGCCGTCGGTTTTGTCGTCTGGCAAAACAGGAATCGCGTCACCGTGGATACGCGTCAAGGCGAAAGTGATCCGGACGACGATTCACTGCAGAAAGCGTTCGCCGCGCTGCTCGACCCGAACGCCAGGTCCCGACGCGCCGAACCGCAAGACCCGTTCTCGGAACAGAAGGACGCGGTCCGCAAGCATATCGCCAATCGAGCACCGGAGTTGGCGAGAAAGGCGATCGAGGACTTGCGCGAGCGGCAACTGGAGTATTACGGCGAAGCCCATCGCGAGACGATCATCTCCTCCATCGAACTTGCCGCGCTGCGACTTCGATCGGGCGAATTTCCCGAAGCGGTGGAGATGCTGGAACGGGTCGCGGAAGTCGCCCGTGATGTGTCGGACGCGACTGACGAAATAATCAACGAGGCGCAAGTCAATCTCGGGATCGCTTACCGCATGTCCGGCCAGCCGGCAAAAGCGATCGACATCTTCGCCGAACCCCTGGCGCGCAAAATCCGATCAGTGGGCGAGGACCATCGCGACACGCTTCAGATGCGCGCTTTGCTTGCCGACGCACATTGGGATGCCGGGCACACGGAGCAGGCAGTGGAAATGCTGCGCACCGTCATCGAGCGGCTTGCGCGCATCAGCGACGAAGGCGACATGGACGCGGTCTTTCTTGCCGATCGGCGTTCGATGATGCTGGAACAACTTGGAAATTTCTCCGAGGCGGCCGAATGCCTGGAGTTCGCCCTCAAAAACAGTCGCAGTGCCCTGGGAGTCGCTCATCCGCAGGTCTTCCGCATATTCCAGCGGCTGGTCGGCAATTATTTTCAGTCGGGTCAGGGCGAGCGTGCGGTCGCGACGATGGAGTCCAACCTGACGCTGCTGGACGAGGCGGTCCAGCCCGAACACGACGGACCGGTCCAAGCCCGGATGAACCTGATTTCCACCTACCGTCGCCTGGGACGCTCGGCCGACGCGCTGCCGCACCAGGAACGATTGACCTCGATTCTGTGCGGAAAACATGGCACGCGTCATGGCCTGATGCTCGTGACCCGAAACTACACGTCCGAGATTCTCATGGAAGCGAAGAAGTTTGATCAGGCCGAAGAAGTACTGGCCGCGATTCGCGAGCAGCTTGACAACGACGGCTACGACCTTCCCGCCGGGCAAATCGACGAAGTGCGGCGGGATAACATTCGCCGCACCATCACCCTCTACGAAGCCTGGGACAGGCCGGAGGACGCCGAGCAATGGAAGGCCCGCTTGCGCCCGGCAGAATCCCCGGGGGATTCGCCGACGACGTCAACGACCGACGACCGGCCCGCGCGTGCCGACAGTGCCACCGAGCAGCCCCAAGGCTCGAACTCTCCCGCGCCGGAATCGCCAGAACCGACCCCCGGAAGCGCCGACGACCGGTAACTGGCCTTTACGACGAGCAGGACTTTCCCAAGAATGTTGATGGGCGCTGGCAGCATGCCCAGGTCGGGCGGCGCCACGACAGACGGTGCGCGCGACCCGGTTTCGAATGCCTATTGATTCCGGTTTTCAGGCTTGGCGGGTAGCGGATCACGATCACCCCGACGCGGACCTGCAATGCGGTCGTGCTCATGACCCCGAATCATGCGCCCGGGGTTTACCCGGGGTCTACCCTGACCGCATGGGGGGCGGCGGCGTTCCCGACGCGATTTTAGCTGGATTTGACCTGTAGTACGAAGAGGCAGGCAGAAATGTCCGAGACGCACCTGGAATCCGAAAGCGAGCATCGCGCCGGCCAACCACTC
>Ga0194120_10010747_pt1 | contig 11214 bp, 7 predicted proteins | sample TA2MahCa65mmetaG_FD_148642 | JGI IMG/M metagenome (GOLD analysis project Ga0194120, IMG submission 148642) | Freshwater microbial communities from Lake Tanganyika, Tanzania - TA2015019 Mahale Deep Cast 65m | ecosystem: Environmental > Aquatic > Freshwater > Lake | place: Tanzania: Lake... | reverse complement strand
CTCAGGGACGAGCTGCTCAATGGGGAGATCTTCTACAGCCTGAAGGAAGCGCGCATCGTGATCGAGCGCTGGCGCCGTGAATACAACGAGGTGAGACCCCACAGTTCGCTGGGCTACAGGCCGCCGGCGCCGGCGGCCTGTAGCCCTCGGCCCCTCATGCTCGCGCAGCCAACGATGGTGCAGTAAAGTAACAATGGCCCTGGTACAAAAGATCGGTCAGGTCACTTGGCCCCCGAGTTATTTATTTATAGTGACTGCGTCTCTGGAGGTTGTCGCTGCGCACGCCACAATTCCCTGAGTTTTACAACCACGCCAGTGGTTATCATGTAGTACGCAATTAGCGTAACTTGTTCGGCCATAGGCGCCCATCCCAATGCCAAAATAGTCATCGCTAAACTGAAAAAAACTAAAAACCCAATAAAATAGCGTTTTTCCGGTGCGGCGATGGTAGATATATGCGCGTGCGTTCGACGAAATAGTTGTGCCATGCCACTGCGCCATGCCAATACAACCGATGCGCCTCCACCAATAATTAGAATGTCTGCGATGGTAGAGATATTAATAATTGACCCACCCGCATAACACGCCATCGAAACAGATAACCAGCACACTATCGCACTTCGCGTCCCGCCACTACGATTTATCCGTAGATTTTTTTGAAATAACTTCGCGATCCAAGGTATATATAAGTACACAAAAAAAAGTTGAAATAACTTCGCGATCCAAGGTATATATAAGTACACAAAAAAAAGTAGCGGCCAGAGGTGCTTTAAGTCTAATCCTCGGTGCCCTAAGTACCAGGCCACACCTGACAACAATACGAGCGATACGATCCATACGGCATCTGGTATTAGATGTCCGCTGCCAACCCAAAACTCGTCTACCGGGGTTCCGGGCCACGCACGCTTGCGAACTTGATATCGAATTTCATGGAACACAGCTGAAAACGCAACTGCTACCGTTGCCACTAGCGCAACGATACTTCCGTTACGGGTAACTTCACTGCCCGCAAGCCATAGACCTGGGCCGAGTGCAATGAGGCCAACAAATCTATTCGCAAGCGCAATAGTCCGAACATAATTACGCGTAATCGATAACCAGCCACGTGCACGATTAATTGCACGATTAATCTCTGCGCGCACAATTCGGAAACATGTCTTGGTGCTCGTTAAAGATCTCACGAAAAAGTGCTTAATGCTCTTCCTTACCCACACTATAAGAGAAATAAGCAACCCCGGAACGAGCAATCCTATTGCAACATTGTCCCACGCAACGGGCGCCGTCTTGTCATTAGCCGCCTTAGCTATGTACATTTGCAAAGGGAATTTTCCATCAGTTTTCTCAAGCACGAGTCGCTCGACCGAAAAAAACGGATGTGCCGAGCTATGTAACACCGTCGATATGTCTTGGTCCGCATTTAACCGAATCCGACCTAACTCCACGTCCTCATAGGAGTTGCCAGTCAAAAACAAATTTTTTCCTCGCTGAATCCTAGGAAACATCGGTGTACCGTTAACAGTCGCTATGCGCCAGTTCTCAAGCTGATTGATTATCGAGATTTCCTCTACTGTTGCCAGACGTACTGTAAATCTAAGCAGCACTGGCGCGTTTTTGGACGCATCGCCACTGGAATCCTTAATTACGAACCTAATAGATTCAAGCGTATCGTCCATAGATGCTCCGCTCGCAATGAGAGCGTCGCGAAGCGGAAGGTTGATATCCTTATCTCCATGAAGCCAGGTATCATAAACATACGACTTGCCGGCTGATACAAACAGCAAGCGCAGTGAAATTTGTTTTTTATCCTTTCCACTTATTCTGATACCATAATTAATCCACAGATTCTCTATTTCAGTAATTTTCTTATCGATACGATAATCCCAACGTGCTGAGGCCTCGTCTTCCTCCTTTGCAACCATCGTGAGGTGGATCCCGCCCGTTGCATTCTCGATACGCATTGCGCCAGCAGCATCAACATTTGTGGCTAGCAGTTCCGATTGAACATTCTGCAAAATGGGTTCCATTAATACTGCTTGGGTTGGAATCAGTTTTGGTTCGAACAACGTTAGGTCGCGGATGGAAAATACGAACGGTCCATCGTCATTAAAAATTACCCGCATATTGAGATCATTGATCTTTCTAGCCCCGAATCCAAGCATGATTGTCTCTTCATTGATCCGACCTACTGCTGCTCTTCGCCCAGGCATATTTGAATCTGCTTGGACTTCTACCCTGGCAACACGATTTGATTTCTCAGTGATGCCCATACTTAAGCGCTCGTTCTGCCCTATCCTAGTGCTAACCGGCCAAACGATACTTACCTCACGTCCGTGACCCACGACGACTAACCCTTCGCCAGGCACAAAAGAAGTGTGCAACAAATTACGCGCTTCCAGCGTCAACCCCGCAATTTTAATATGCCGTCCCGACACTTTAGGTAAAGCAGTCACAGGGAACGACATATTTTCTAGAACGTTACTTTGGCCCCTAGGTGCGCTGGCTCGCGGCGATATCGAAACACACTCCCCCGCAACGGAGCTTTCATCATTATTGCATAAAATATCGGCAGGTGCAGTCTTTACTTTATCCGTTTTCGCAATGGATAATCCAAATTTGTCTAAAGGAGCATGCGCATCGATACGAACCCACTCTATAGAATCCAACTCTGTCGGACCAAAATAAGGGCCCCACCATTTAGTCCGCGACTGTTCCGAGCCATATTTCCACACAACTGGCATCTCGATGCTTCTATGCTGAATCGCTCTAATTGTTCGCCATCGAAATGTTGTTCTCCATGCGGCCTCTGATGGCTCCACTGTTACAATCGCTCGGCGCAGCAGAGCATCACGTCCAAGTTTATCCCGAATGGGCTTAAGATCTACCGATAGGCGCTGAACACCCCCATACTCAACCGTTCGTTTAGGGGTTAGATACATCGTGTCGATTTCTTTTTTTGTATCCTCCGTAGCGTCAGTTCGATTGCCACGAAGCACTACCCGCTGAACCGCGCTTCGCCATGCGCTTTCGACCGGCTGTCCTTTTATAAATATCAACACCTCTTGCAATGAGGATTCAGCTAAATTGCCAGCGTATTTTGGAGGAAGATTCGCCAAACTAATGCGCAGAACTTTTTTCCCGGCCCTATCGAAGCGTTGGGGCCGAAGGTGTTCCCACAATAACGCATGGGTGTTCGGTAACCAGCCTGGGCCGCTTATGCGCAAATTTACCCGTTCTATGTTGTCGGTCAGCCCTTCGATATCAATCGCTTCAACGCTTGTCAGTGGTAAATTAAATCGCCTTTGAACTACAGAATTTCCTCGATCTGCGGTATACCGCCAATCTGCATCCCGCGCTAAGCCAAACAATCGCTTAATTAGAAACAGTCGGTCTCTGGGTTGCCACGCCGAGCCTGCGGTTTCTATGGCATGCAATGCCTCGAGCTGTCCACCCTCTATTATGGAGACTTTCCTAATCGATTTATTCTCATGTCTTGAGGCGATCTCCAGCTGGGTACTGACACTTATATCTGTTCCTGTTCCCGCTATGTCATACGCAAATTGCAGCTCGTCGAATTCATCTAGAGCGATGCCTTGTCCATCAACTTCAAATCGAAGATGATTTTCTTGTTTCTGGTCATTTCTTGGTGCTACCCATATATATTGCCCAGCATCCTCGGTCCAGTTGCTGTCGACACCGAGTCGAATATTCCCCAGCGCTAAAGCCGAATGTAGCTCGGTGACATGATGCGCAACTTTCGCTCGCGCTGTTCGCTGTGCAATCGCTGCACGTATTACATACTCTCCGGAAGACAGACGTGTCCCTGGTTCCAGTTCCCGAATTACCTGCACAGTTTCCGGCTCGGTACCTATCGAGCCGACAATAAATACTGCGGGTGTGCCCTCACCACCAAAGGCAATGCCAAAAATTAGAGCGGATATCAATATTATGGCTCCCCCTAATAATGAGCCCCGGCCACGAACCGCTCTAAATCTTTCTTTCATTTCTCCACCAAATTATTTAAAAAGAGTGAATTAACTCGATACGAATTAAAAGACTCAAATAAAACATGATAAAATAAAATGCAAAATCAGCATGGAGACGTTAGTAATGCAAACTCTAATAATGAATTTACGAGCGTCACTCCGACGCGCGCCGATGTACGCAGCCATCAAGCGCCAACATCAGGCTCATCTCTACCGCCGCTGGCTATCTGGCGGAAAGACCCTTCCGCCGCCCCATCTCGCCAAACAAATGGCAATTAAAAAATTCGCCACGAACACCGGTTTAGGGATATTTATTGAAACCGGCACTTACTTTGGCGATATGATCCACGCCGTAAAAGATGACTTCCCGATTGTTTACTCGATCGAACTCAGCAACGAACTTCATGTTCTCGCTAAACGGAGATTTGCGACATCTCCGCACATACATCTCCTGCAGGGGGATAGCGGAGAAGTCTTCGGTTCGTTGCTGCCGAAGATCCATGACCCCTGCTTGTTCTGGCTCGATGGCCACTACTCCGCTGGTGTAACGGCGCGCGGGGAAATGGAAACTCCCATTGAGAAAGAATTGGCGCATATCGCTCGGCATTCGCAACGAAATCGGCACGTTATCCTCATTGACGACGCTCACTGCTTTACGGGATCTGGTGACTATCCGTCCATTGATCGTTTGCGTAATTGGGCATCTCATCATAACTTCACTAATTTCAGCGTCCACGACGACATCATTCATATATCTTCTGCGACACACTAATAGCACAGCCTAGTTTTTCGTCTGGCCGGCTGAAGGGCGTCGCTCCAATAGCGGTTCTTTGATACTCCACTTGCGTATCAAATAATCTTATAGACTCTTACGTCCTTGGTGACGAACACTAACTGATACCATGCGGGAAGCGCTCTGTCCGGGCTACCGTAATTTTCAACTGCAACCTTGGGATGTACGAAAAGTTTATATTCCTTAGGAATAGGTCCTTCCGCATAGCGTGGCAGGTGCTCAATTATAAAGCGGACATCTTGACGTTTGAGTTCGTCCATGAACTCGCGCTGTTCCCAAGCGACATGGGTTATCCCACGGTTAGCCACTCGCTTCTTATGAAAAGTCTGGTAATAGAGCTGTTTGTAAAGCTGAAACAAATCTTTTTCGCCGTGCGGTATGTGCTCAGGGATTTCATAAATCGCAAACTCACCGGGTTGGGCTGCTAACCAATCATACACCGCGGGTCGACGCTCCAGCTCGAGTGTTGGCAATGTTGGCGTCAAATCAATAATCAAACCTAAACATACCGCCGTTGCTAAATATACTCGACCACGAGTTCTCAACATACGCAGCCAGTGGGACAAAACAATGACTGAGCCGGTGGTAACAAACAATAAAACCACTACGCCCATTCGGCCGTACATCCGAAACATCGGCAACAATTCATGCAAATAATAGTTCACCCAATAAATTCTGCGCTCGCCGCCAAGCGGTATGAACGGTGGTAAGGACAATATAAACGCCGCAATGGCACCAAACAAAGTTAAGCGGAACCAAAATATCTCACGCGCATTAAATTTTTTCTTCCACAGAAACCAGACGCCTAAAGCAAACAAAATCATATTAACAGCACCGAGATAAACGGCGCTTTCTGGAACATTCGTAATCACGATAGCGCGGCTCACCCATTGCGCATACCCTTCGGAAGCCATCCAATGCAGCGAAGAAGGTAAAACATACATATAAGGCATAACGCCACCGAGTGTCGCTAGTGAGCGATTGAAACGTGTCTCCGTCGTTTGTTCGTGTGCGCCTATTATCGTTTGTATATGCTGCCCATAGACAACAACTAATACGGTGATTGCTACAACACTGGCAACAAGTAAGCGCGTGCAAACCTGTCTAAACTCCTCGCGGCGATAAAAGAAGTAATAGGCCGCAATAACTAAATACATCAATCCGGCAAAATATCCGAAGTACGGGTTATATAGCGTGCCAATACCATGAACGACGCCGACAGTTAATGCTCTCGGCCACGATTGCTTCACCAACAAACCGCCAAGTGCACCGGCTAAGAATAGAAAAAAAATTAACGTATGTGAAAAATGACCAGCAAAGAAATGCATTAAATTGAAGCTTGAAAACGCAATCGATATCCCGCCAAAAAATGCCAGTAGTGGACTCCATGATGCAGCAATCGTAAATCTACGTATTGCTAAATAACTCGGTATGAATGCGCCGAGAAGAAAGAGCACGAAGTAGGAATTTATATAGTCGGTCGGAGTTTCTGAGATTGTTGATATTACCGACTTAATCCCGACATCAATTGGGTTCGGAAGTTCTTTACTGGTATTTTGCAAGCAATCGCATGCGTTGAGCGGTGTTATTCCTTGCTTATTGCGCATGAACTCAGCGATGTTGCCAAAAGTGTCGCCACCGATCCCAATAGGGTTCTGGCGCGCCATAAAAAGATATAGCGCAACACTGATGATGCCAATCACACCAATCTCAATAAGCAACGACCCATATTTTCCATACCACTGTCGAAAAATATTGGTTTTTTGGCCGCTGCTCGCGGTGACTTTCTTTACCAGGGCATCATCCACATCATAGTTGTGTTTAAGTTTCATCGACACGACGTACGCTATCACTACGGGATTGAAAGGCACGCCATACCGCCCATGCAAACAATATCAACACGATAGTTATAATCGAGATGATGGTACCGATACGAACAAAATTCTGCGGCCGATATTCTATTTCGAAGACTCGTTGCGGCTGTTCGCCCGCTGGCACTAACCAACCGTTCGCGTACTCATTAACGATCGTATGTTGCGACAGTTGTTGTCTTGGCACGTTTGCGTCTTGAATTACATTTTTTTCGAACGCCTGCCAATCCGAATGAAAGCTGCTGTTTAAAACAAGCAAGAAAGCACAGGCCGCACCCTCCACCACTACATCATAGTGGGTTGATGCAACTTGCTTAAAGTTGGCGCGCGGCGCGCAGTTGCGTCCCTCCTCTGATGTATTTGCCACAACTTTATTTGAAGAACGTTGCTGTTTGGCTGCATGCCACTTATCAAACGCTGCATGGCCCAAGGTCACGATCGGCTCAGAACCTGCCTTACTTTCGTAACTATTGGGCAACGACCGATGCGACGCTGCGACAAGCAGAGCGAACTTAGGGAAGGCCTCAACGCGCGGGAAGAATCCATCAACTTCATAGAACTCCCACTTCCCAAATTGCTTTGCTTTCTTTATGCCTGTCTGCTCGCTTAGCCGTTGCCGAAGAAACGACGGAGAGTCGATATCACCGAAGAAATCGTATAAAAAATCTCCTCGAATAAGAATGTATTTAACATTCAAAAGACGCATGACATCGGAAAATTCTGTCGATTTATTGCCGCGTCCCTCGTATAGAAGCTTGATTCCCCTACTATACAATGCCTCTATGAAGCTGGGAGGCGCCATCCCTTCCCCATACTGACGAAACAAAATTCCCTTTTTAAATATATCGTGCGTTATGTCGCCGGCGGCTCCATAGCCCCAGTCATATACATTAGTTTTATCATCAGGCAATACGAGAATTCTAAAGGGTTCACTCTGTTCGTTGATCCATTTTGCCGAATCCAACGCATAATCTGGCACACGAATGTGATATCCGAGTTTGTAAAGATAAAAGTACCCTGCGGTCTTGTCTTCTGAATCCGCAAACATCTTTCCAACTAGAAACGGACGATAGTAATAGATAAACGCTGCGACGAGCGCACCAATGAAAATAACAAGCCGAATCCACCTGCTATTCATGGGCAACTTTGCTCGGAATACGCGCTAAACGGCTGTAAATATACCCGCTCGCCACGCCCATCAGCACGGCATAGGCGAGCGTCGTCAAGTTTCCAAATTTTTGCCAGGGCGCACGAAAAATCCAAAATCCGGGCACGTGGTCTATCAACCACCCGTAAATAATTCCCAAGGGGGGATGCGTTCCCATACTTAGCAAAATTCCAACTACAGCCAGCGCACCAAAATAGGCAGCATAGGGGTGGCGCCAAAACATCAACCCTATTACCGCCAACGCGGGCCAAATCACCCCACTGATGATTAGCAATCCATCCTCTCGATATGCAAGCATCATTGGGTAATAGTACCCACCACCCCATTCATCGAAGTATGCAAAGTCAGCAATATTCGTTACCACATTTATCGGGTCAGTAAATTTGCTGACCGTCGCAAGCAAGGTGTCCACCTTAAATATTTCTCTACCGGTCGAACCGCTCGAATAGCCAGAGTCAATAATGAAATTAATCAATCCAAAAACCCAAAAGGCGTTAACCAACAAGAACACCACGCCCAAAAAAAATGTCATGCCGACAATGTCTAGCCATTTACGCCAATCGCGGTCCATGAAAAATAACGCAAACAAAAGGAAAAGGACCACGGCTAACACAATACTTCCCATTAGCGGCGGCTGGATCCCGATTGACGCGCAAAGTAAAGAAACAGGGGCCCAAATTACGCCTGCACCAAACCACGATATTCGCCCATGCCGACGCGCAATCAATAGAGTAAGTAACACCGGCAGGAGCACCATGCCGGCCAAGCCCAGCTGCAACCTCACCCACACGAAGAATAAGTAAAAGTTCACCGAATAGGTGGCAGCTGCTACCAACCGCGTGACACTTCCTTCGTTCGAAAACGTCGGAACCAACTGCCACATTAGGATATACATCGAGCTCATTACCAACAGAAACCAGACGTAATAAGCAAGCGCTTGTGCAACCGCAACACTTCCAGTGATTGCTTCAAAAAAAGCGGGGACAACAAAGAACGGTAACGATGCGACGTTTATCGAACGATCGGTGCCGCCATTAAATTGCTCATACCACGCGTACCAACGAGTTTGCAGTAAATCAGCAGAGCTAAGAGGCCAAGTGATATCGACGCCAGAGATGACGTACCCCGCTTTAAACCATATCCCCACGACGCTTGCAAATACGACAAGAAACAGCACCTCCGCTCCAACACGCAGTGTCTTAGGATTGGTTATCCGATTTGCCATCACCTGTCCCATTCTTCGACCAAATCGTGAATATGCCGTCATACTTTTGCAGCGCCTGACAATATCGCCCAATCTCTTTGCGCTACTGTATTCCAATCGTAACGTTGTGCAATCTCTCGTCCTTTGACATTACTCGTGTTTCGGTCGGAAAGAATGGCAAGAACTCTTTCGGCGAACGCGGCCGTATTGCCAATAGGAACGGTTTCTATACCGTTTCCAAAAACCCTGCAATACGCCGGAAGATCGTACGCTACAACATTAAGGCCGCAGGCTAGAGCTTCGCAGACAGCGATACCCCATCCTTCCTCTGCGCTGGCGCTTATATAGACGCGCGCCGATTTCATCCACTCAAGAGCTTGTCGGTGAGGCATCCCACCGACCAGAACGACTTGTTTTTCCAAGCCTTCCGCTGTTATTTGCTTTACTAACCAATCCCGATACGCACTGGTACCGACGATCGCAAGTCGCGCGTTAGGCATTTTTTTCACTACGCGTTGCCAAATTGGCACAATGTCGTATAACCCTTTATTCGGGCGCAACCCACCCACCATCACCGCATCAAAGGCTTCCGACGGCGGCGTTAACTGTTCGATCATTTTAAAATCGATACCGTTATTCACCGAAAATATTCTTGCTTTATCGATATCAAAGTCATTAACAAGCATCTGCCCAATACCGTCACCGATTTCTGTATCGTAAACCATCACGGCATCGGCCGAACGTGCAATTGCTTTCCAACAATAGCGCTGTAACAACCGACCGATGTTAGCTAGTACTTGGCGTTTCGGAACCTGGCCGAGCTTATGATGAATCATTGCCGTCCACCTAACACTTGGGTTACGCCGCTTGTACCAAATGGCAGGCAAAACATCACACAAATAATCAGAATCGGTATACATATAGTCGACGACGGGCAAATCTCCTACACGAAAGCGCCATCCTGCTGTGCTGACCACATACGACCATGCACGATCCAATAGATGACGCTCTTTGGAATTGCGACGCAGCGAAGCTGGCACCACATGCCAGATAGCCTGGAGTCCAGCCGAGTAAGCTGCCCGATATCCACCCGGAGTAGTGGCCACATGCACCTCGGTACCGTACGCACGAAGCCTTTTTGCAGCTTCGATCGTGCGAACGAGGCTTCCTCCCAAATTGGGATTAAGTCCATTTCCACAAGCGACATAGAGAATTCGTGCCATATATCCCGCGCTTAGAAGCTCAGCGCTCCTTAATCATGGTTATAGAAAAATTCATCGCCCTCGGATCGTCTGCATTTCTACAATCAATGTTATCTAGCCATCGCAACAATGGGTTCTTGATTCGCCGAAACATAGGAATCATCTCGACGGCATAACTCACGAGCTTGACGCTGTGTGCGTGATATTCAAGTCTTTTAAGGCTAAAACCGCGCGCCTCAAACGCACGAATCATGTCATTGGCATAGTAGTGACGCAGATGCCCTACTTTTTTATCGTTAATCACATTTGCAATGCTGAGCAATAACGGCATGTACAAATAACTGTTAGGTACACATATGTGGATTATTCCACCAGGTTTGAGGACTCGTCGAATCTCATCAAAAGCACGACCATCGTTTTCTACATGTTCTAACACGGCTATCGAACAAAGCTTTGTGAAAGTTTCGTCTGGAAATGGCAATGCCTCGGCGGACGCTACTTCGAAGCGCACATTAGTCAATCGTCGCGCTTGCGAAAATTCGGTTGCCTTTCGTATACCCTCGCTTGATAGATCCACGCCTACGGCAGACCGCACATATTGCGCAACTTCGATCACGGTGCACCCGCTCCCGCCTACTCCGACATCCAGAAATACGTCGTCGGCCTGGAGCTGAAGCGCATTAAAAATCCGCGCCAGATAAAATTCTTGCCAACTTTGTAACTGGTAACGCGTGTAAGTGCCGAACTGTTGATCAAAGATCTTCTTTTGATCTTGTTCCTGAGTGCTCGATACTATTGGGGTCGGAGCCCCAGCAGAATACTCATCATTATCTCTTAGCATATCGGAATGTGTCAATGAAAATGATACACCTCGTGTTGGAATTTAGTGAACATTTCGGGTGTCGAGTTCAGGGCATTTGGGGCCTCCGGAATGGGATTTGGGGGTAGGTTGATACCGACGAGCTCGGGCGGCCTTGGGGGCAGCGGCATACG
>Ga0194120_10010745_pt1 | contig 11216 bp, 10 predicted proteins | sample TA2MahCa65mmetaG_FD_148642 | JGI IMG/M metagenome (GOLD analysis project Ga0194120, IMG submission 148642) | Freshwater microbial communities from Lake Tanganyika, Tanzania - TA2015019 Mahale Deep Cast 65m | ecosystem: Environmental > Aquatic > Freshwater > Lake | place: Tanzania: Lake... | reverse complement strand
CGGGTCTCCGCAACCCGCCCGCGGGTCCCCGCAACCGGCCCGCGGGTCCCCGCAACCCGCCCGCGGGTCCCCGCCACCGGCCCGCCGGTCCCCGCGACCGGCCCGCTGGTCCACGCCACCGGCCCGCTGATCCCCGCCACTGGCCACGCCACCAGGCCACTCCACCCGGGCAGGCCGCCGGCCTCCCGGGCGCTCCTGACCGGCGCGGCCGGCGCGGCGGTCAGATGGCGCCTCTACGGCTTGCGCGAGGCCACGCGCGCCCATGCCCCGGGCGAACTGCACGGCCAGGTGCTTGCCCACGCCCCGGTCGATCGCGGTGCGATTCAGGGTGCGGACCCGCACAGCGCCCTGCGCATCCGCGGCCAGGTAGCCGGCAACGGCTGCGCGGCGTTCGCCGCCGCCGACCTGGATCTCCGCATCGAGGGCGGCGTCCAGGACGGCGCAGCCAAGTGCGCCGCCGGCGGCCGCCTGGCGGTGCTCAAGGGCAAGGGTTCCGGGGGAGCGCGCCTCGATGGGTCGGCCGGCAAGGGCTTCGCCTACGGTGCGCAGCGCGGCACCTTCTTCGTGCAGGGCGTGGCCGATTCGCGCTTCTGCATCCGGTTGTCGGGTGCCCGGGCTGTGGCCGGCGCCCGCCTCACCGCCTCGATCGACGACGCGGGCGGGCCCCAGGCCGCTCGCGCCCATCTCAAGGGCTTCGCCTTCGAGTACATGACCGCCGGGGTGGCGGTGGTGCTAGGCGATCCCGGTCCCTGGTGCTGCGCCGGGATGACGGGCGGGGTGGTCTACGTCAAGCGCTGGCCCGAGTTCGGGCTCGACGAGGCGGCGTTGCGCCGGCGCCTGGCCCTGGGCGCCCAGGTCCGCATCCGGGCTGCCGGCCCGCGGGACGCCGCGGCCCTGGGCGACTTGCTCGCGGCCTACCGCGCCGAACTCGAGGCCTCGGGGCAGCCGGCCGAAGCGGCCGAGGTCGCGAGGATCCTGGCAGCCGGCCCGGCATGCTTCATGGCCGTCGAGCCGGCGCTTTCCCCGGTCGCAACCGAGGTGATGAGTACCGAATGACGCCGAGGTCGCGTGGCCGTGCGCCGTCACCGCGCCACCTCAGGAAACAGCCGCGACAGGTCGGCATCCGGCTCGTGGAGGCTGCAACTGCCGATGCTGAACGGCACGGCCTCGGCGGCCGCCGCCAGTTCGGCCTGGCCGACCGAGTAGTCCCGCCAGGCGAGAGCGTCCCCGAATCGGAACTCGGAAGGGTCGGCCGCCCCCAGGCATTCCACGACGCGGTCGACACCGAAGCGCTCCGGGCCCAGCGCCTGGTGCAATCGCAACGCCGCCACCAGGCCGAGGAAGCCCAGTGCGTTGCCGTAGCGCGCGGGTTCGACCAGCGGGTGATGCAGGCCCGCCGTGGCCTTGAACGCCAGGCCGCGCTCGGCCACGGCCGCGATCACCGCGGCGAGGGCCGGCGGCGCGATCGCCGTGGGCCCCGCGCCACGAACCTTGATTCCGGCGCCCGGGCCGGCGGTCTGCCGGTTGATCCGCGCGAGGCGGTCGGCCAGGCCCCCCACCTCGCGTTCCAGCCGATCCGGCGGCCACCGGGGCTCCACGTAGAACCGCATGCCCTGGCGCCCTGCCGCGGCGGCCGCAAGCCGGACGGCGTCCGGATCCCAGTCCTCGACCCCGGCCTCCCATGACGCCAGCACGGTCTCGCTCATGACTTCGGGCACCTCCAGCGTGCCCAGGAGCGCCACTCTGACGTGCAGCGGCGAGCGGAAGCCGCAGCCCAGCAGGAAATCGGGCGTCAGGTCGCCGAGGCGTTCGATCCCCAAGACCGCCTCGGCGCCCACCAGCCACGGCCGCTCGAGCGTGTTCCCGAAACTTGCCGCCGTCCGCAGCGCGTCCTCGAACGCCAGGGACGCGGGCGGGAACATCCCGGCATAGTCGAACAGCCCGCCGAGCAGCGCCCGCATGGACCCTAACGTCCCGCCGCCCGCGCGGCGGCGGTAGCAATCACCACACGTTGATCGATCTTTCCGAAGAGCGATCGCCCGTCCCGCAGCATCTCGATCGCGACCGTGTCGCCCGGTTTCATGAACGGCGTCGTCATCTCGCCGGTCTCGATCTGCTCGATCATCCGGCGTTCGACCAGGCAACTCGAACCCACCGCCGGGTCGTCGCTGGACACCGTGCCGCTGCCCAGGATGGTCCCGGCCGAAAGCGCCCGGGTTCGGGCCGCATGGGCGATGAGGTCCCCGAACGAGAAGTGCATGGCCCCGGCGTGCGGGTACCCGAAGAGGGCGCCGTTGTACGTGGTGCGCATCTCCAGGTGCAGCCGCCCGTCGCGCCAGGCGTCGCCGGCCTCGTCGGGCGTGACGGCGAAGGGCCCGAACGACGAAGCCGGCTTGCTCTGAAAAAAGCCGAAGCCGGCCGCAAGCTCCCGCGGGATGAGGTTGCGGAGGCTCACGTCGTTCATCAGCACCAGCAACTTGACGTGCGAGAGCGCTTCGCCGCTCGACACGCCGGCAGGCACGTCGTTTACGATTACGCCGATCTCGGCCTCGAAGTCCATGCCGTGGCCTTCATCCAGCAGAGGTAGGTCGTCGCGCGGCCCGAGGAGGGTGTCGCTGACGCCCTGGTACATGAGCGGCACCGTCCACAGATCTTCGGGCGGTTCGGCGTTGCGGGCCCGCCGCACCAGTAGCACGTGGTGCAGGAAGGCGCTGCCGTCCAGCCACGCCCAGGTTCGCGGTAGCGGCGCCATGAGCCGCTCGGACGCCAGATCCACGGCGCCCGTGCCGTCTCGCGCCAGGCGGGCGGCCACTTCCCGCAGGTGCGGCTCGGCGGTCGCCCAGTTGTCGAGGGCGCCCAGCAGCGTCGGCCACTCGGGCACCGGCGCCCCCGTGCGGTCGTCGGGCGCCATGACCAGCAGGCGCCCGTCGCGCCGCTCGGATGGCGTGAGCGCGCCGCGCGGCGCGATGGTCGCCAGTTTCAAGGGGCCAGCCCCGGGGTTGGTTCGGCAGGCTCCGGGATCGGGTAGCCTTCCTCGATGCAGATGGCCGTGGCGAAGTTGTCGGCCCGCGTCAGGGCGGAACGGTCGAGGTCGGGCCTGCTGGCCAGAATCTCGCGCTTGTACTCCTCCAGGTACTCCCGCCGCTCGGGCGCGATCGGCTCGAACTGCGTGCGCCGATACTCGGCGGCGGCCTCGACGGGCGTGCGGCCCGCGTTGGCGAGGCACCAGGCGGCCACCTCCTCGTCGGACGCCCCGCCGAAGATCACTTGCTCCAGGGCGCCGCCATCGACATGGAAAGTCGCTATGAACCGCTTGTCGGCGCCGCAGGGGAACGGCGTGTAGTCGCCCAGGGTGCCCGCCTGCTTGGCCCGCACCTTGTCGATGAGGCGCGGCAGCCACGGAATGCCCTGGATCGACTCGAACGGGCTACGGGGAAACTCACGCGATAGATCCTTGGCCTGCAAGGTTTTCACTCCTTTTCGAGAGAGTATACGTCAGGCGCCCGACCCGGTCTCGGCCGGCTCGCGGCGGGCTACCGACCGCCATCGGCGAAGCGCTCAAGGGGGGCGAGGCCTTCCATGGCGCCGCTGTGCGCGAAGGCCAGCCACCTGACCGACGCGCTCGCCGGCGCGACCCGCGCGGCCAGATCCCGCAGCGACCGGGCGTTTTGTTCCATGTCGTCGGTGAAGATCCATTTCCCCTGCGCCAGGGCGCCCGTGCGCAGGTGATCCGCCGAATCCCCGAGGAACAGCACGCCCTCTGCCAGGTACGCCGCGCTCCCGGCGGTGTGGCCCGGAATGGCGTAGGCGGTCACCGCGAGAGGACCGACCTTCACCTGCTCCTCGTCTTCCAGGAAGCGGATCGTCCGCACGGGCTTGCCCGGCCCGAAGAACCGCGGGAGCGGGCCCCGCGGCGCAACCTTGCCTTCCAGGAGGTCGGCCTCGCCGGCCATGGCCATGACCTGGGCGCCGGGAAACTTCGCGCAACCCGACACGTGGTCGCGGTGCCCGTGCGTCAGGAAGATCGCGGCCACGGCCTCGGGACCCAGGCGGCGCGCCGCGAGTTCGGCCAGGATGGCCTTGGCGCCCGGATCCACGCCGCAATCCACCAGGGCCACCTTGCCGGGGCCGGCCGGCAGCACGAAGGCGCCGGAGTAGCCTGCCGCCACCGTCTTGACCATTCCCAGGGAAGCGCCGCCGCGGAGGGGTTCGTCCACGCCGAACACCGCCGCGGCGTAACCCATGATCGCGACGATGGGCAGCACCACCGCGGCGAGGGCGCCGAGCAGAACCCGCTTCATCGAAGTTTCTCCAATTCTTTCCGCAGCGATAATCCGTACTTTACCAGGTACGCCTCCGCGGCCCGGACAAGGAGCGGTAGTGCCCAACAGGCCAGGAGGCAGCATGGCGTTCCACCCCCCGTCCCCCGCTCGGCTAACCGGTAAGGTCGTCGCGTGCGCGACGCTGGCCGCGAGCATGGCGCTCGGCGGCTGCGGCGTCAATCTCGCGGGGATGCAAGCCGGCGAGGCGGGCGGACTGCGGGCGAGGGCTGGCGTGCGGCCCTGGGCGTACCTCCAGGTCGCGGCGCTGGACAACCCGCTCACCGGCACCGCCGCGAGTTACGCGAAGCTCTTCGAGGCCGCCAGGACGGCGCCGAACGTGCAGACGCTCGCCATCGTGGACGAGCAGGGCGCCGACAACACCCATCGCTTCTCGCTGGGGATCTCGGGCAACCTGGCCAAGGACAAGCTGGCCGAGGCCGATTCGGCGTCCGCCCGGCCGCTGACCGACCTGCTCATGCACCAGGTGCAGACCGCTCCCGCGCAGCGGCGAGTGCTGGCCCTCACCGGCCACGGCGGCGGGGTCCTGCGGGGCCTCCTGGCCGACGAGAACGGATCGGCCGGCAAGCTTCTCCCAGTCTCGCAACTGGCCGCGGCGCTGCGCAGCACGCCGGTGGACATCCTGTACCTGGACGCCGACTTCATGCAAAGCGTCGAGGTGGCCTACGAGTTGCAGGGCGCGGCCGAGATCATCGTCGGTTCGGAATCGGAAGTCTTCGCGGCCCCCGAGCCCCACGAGATCTTCGTGAAGCAACTGCAGGAGATCTCGGGCACGGTGCCGGCCGACGCCGCGGCCGTCCGGGTCGTGCAGGCCGCCGGCGGCGCATTCGCCCCCGACGGGACTTTCTCTGCCGTGCGGGGCCGCCGCCTCGCCAACCTGATCTCCGGCCTGGCGCGGCTCTCGAACGACCTGACCTTCGCGGTCCGCAACAACCCGGGCCTGCGGGCCAACATCCGGCAGGCGATCGCCAACTCCCAGAGCTACCTGGGCGCCGCCGATCCGCGCCTGACGGCCTACAACTCCTACCGGGACCTGGGCGACGTGCTCGCCAACATCGCCGCGTCCGCGACGCCCGACCTGCAGAAGCAGATCTATCCGCTCCTTGACGACCTACACCGCAACGTCGTTGCGGCCAAGGTCCAGGGCGGCCGGTACGGCCGCAGCACCGGCCTGGCCATCTACGCCCCGGCTCACGGCGAGGTCTCGGCAACCTACATGGCGGCCGGTTTCGCCAGCTACACGCGCTGGAGTGACTTCCTGGTGGCGCTCAACGCCAACGCGCCGTGGCACAACCCGGTTGTGCCCGACCGGACGCCCGCGGCGTTCCATTCGCGGCTCAAGCTGGGGGCCGCCGTGGCCGGCCAGGCGCCCATCTACGAGATCCCCGGTTTCCAGCCGCCGGCTCTGGGCTACCCCGGCTATGGCGCGACGCCCGGCTATCCGGGCACCCAGCCCGGCTACCCCGGCACCCAGCCTGGCTACCCGGGCACCCAGCCTGGCTACCCCGGCACACAGCCCGGCTACCCCGGCACACAGCCCGGCTATCCCGGCTACCCGGCTCCGGGCCCGACGCCGCCGATCCGGTACTAGGGGAACCCTCTCGGCCTAGGCCCCCCGGGGCCGCCGGCGCCTAGGCGGCCCCCATTCGCCCCCGGGGCCGCCGGCGTCTCGCCAGCCCCCATGGGCTTCCGTCGACGGGCCCGCGGCATGGCCCCATGCCGGACGCGGTATCCTAAGGCATCCGCGTCCAAACGAGAGAAAAACTGCCATGCCTTCCAGACTTCTCGCCACGGCCTGCGCGTGCTGGTTCCTGGCCGCCGCGGGCCCGGCGCATGCCGGCGCTGTGAAATCCTGGGGCCCGGTAGACGGCATCGGTGCGACGCCCCTGGCAAACGGCGCCGCTGTCCTGGATTTCCGCGGGGCCGCCTTCATCCCTCGCGAGGTGCACGCCGTCACCGAGGTCGCCCTGGTAGCGGGCGCTTCGGAGTGGCTGGAGATCGGCGCGGTCGCCGCTGCGGGCTTCCAGGGCGCGATCGCCCCTTCCCCGGGCGCGCTGGCGGTGGACATCTACCCCTGGGCCAAGGCCGCCCTGCCGCTCTCGTTCGAGCGACTCAAGACTGGGCTCATCCTCGGCGGCGCCCTCTCGGGCTACCAGTCCACGACCGAGACCACTCCGGGCATGACCGCCTTGCTGGATCTCGATCTGGGCCCGGTCCTGGCCAGCTGCAACGCCGGTTACGCGCGGCGCCTGACTACCGGGACCAACATCGCAAGCGCCAACCTCAATTTCACGGTCCCGGCCGCCGGGTTCACGCTGTACGAGGAGCAGTTCGCCACCTACCCGATCGGGTTCTTCACGACGGCGGGGATCCGCGGCGCAGCCATAGTCCCCGTAGGCGACAAGCTGGCGATCGACGCCAACCTGGCGCTGCTCTACACCAATGCGCCGGGCCAGGCGCCCTGGGTGCTCAGCCCGGGTTTTGGCGTGTCCGCGAGCTTTTAGGGGGCCCCGCATGACTCCGAGAATCCTCGTGGTGGACGATACCGAGTTCGTCCGCCGCAACCTGATCAAGATCATCATCGCGAGCGGCTGGGAGGTCGTGGGCGAGGCCGAGACCGGCGAAGAGGCGATCGAGCGGTACCTGGCCCTCAAGCCGGACCTGGTGACCATGGACATCACCATGCCGGGATCGCGCCTGGACGGCATCGAGGCGACCCGCGCCATCCTCGAGGAGGATCCGGCGGCGCGGATCCTGATGTGCAGCGCCGTCGGCCAGCTCGACAAGGTGCAGGAGGCGGTCGCGGCCGGCGCCAAGGACCACATCACCAAGCCGTTCCAGAAGGATCGCGTGGTCGAGCGGATCCGGGCGGCCCTGGGCAGCTGACCCGGGCCGCCTCGCGCGAACGCCGCCGTCAGCGCGCCGCGTGGAACCGCCGGAAATCCTCCAGGGCCAAGCGGCGCATCGAGAAGCGCTGCTTTTCCGCCGGATCCATCTGGGCGAACGTGAGGTCGGAACCGTGGGGCACGAAGAGCGGATCCCACCCGAAGCCCCGCTCGCCGCGGGGAGCGACGACGTGGCCCGTCACGGTGCCCTCGAAGAACCGCGTCACGCCTCCCGGATCGGCGTACCCCACGCAGGTACGGGCAGACGCGCGGGTGTCGCCCAGCTTCTCCGCCAGGTCGTAGATTCCCTGAGGCCCCAGGCGGGCCAGGAACCACTTGATGAAGGGCCCCGGCAGGCCGTTGAGCGCGTCCAGGTACAGCGACGTATCCTCCACGATGAACTCGCCCTCGTGGCCGCGCCGTGCCGCATCCAGCTTCGCGCGGATGATGGCGGCAGCGTCGAACTCCTGGATTTCGGGCAGATCGGCTGCAAGTTGCCGCAGGCCCGGGATGAGCCGTTCCGCCTCGGCGAACTTCCCGGCGCTGGTCGTGACGAAGTACAGAGTCATGCCGGGGCGAACCGGTCGAGGAGGTCCGGCGTCAAGCCGTTGTGGGTCGTCACCGTGCGGAACACCCCCACGGCGGGCGTCGGCACGCGCGCAAGGTCGTTTTCCCGATCGACGTAGAACAGGCCGAAGCGCGGGGCGTAGCCCTCCGCCCACTCGAAGTTGTCCATCAGGGTCCAGTGGATGTAGCCGCGTACGTCCACGCCCTCGGAAACGGCCCTGTGCACGGCCCGCAGGTGATCGACCAGGTAGGCGCTCCGGCGCTCGCCGAGGCGATCGTCGATGCCGTTCTCGGTCACGTAGACGGGGATGCCCCGCGGTCGGGCGTACTCGCCTGCCAGTTTGAGCGCCTCGTAGAGGCCGTCGGGGTAGATCTCCCAGCCCAGGTCGTTACGCGGGGCGCCGGCGAGCGCCAGGATCACCCTCGGGAACCGCAGGTGCGCCCGCGTGTAATAGTTGACGCCGATGAAGTCGAGGGCGCCGTGCACCACGTCGAGTACCGACCGGTTGAACAGCCGGTCCGACAGGCGCACGAATGCCCGGTCGACGGGGCTCCAGCAGGCGAATGGCGCGAACGTCATCAGGTTCTGCGAGTAGCCGATGCGCGCCGCCGGGTCGGCTTCCCGCAAGGCTCGGTAAGCCCCGAGGTGGGCCCGGGACAGTTGCGACAGGACGCGCATGGCCGCCGGGAAGGAGTGGCGGCGCGGCGGCCACGTGCCAGTGACGTAGGAGTGACAGGCGTATATGTTGGGCTCGTTGATGGTGATCCAGAAGCGCACCGCGCCCCGGAACTCCTTTCCCATGAACGCGGCGTACCGCACGAAATCGTCCACGGTGCGGTCTTCCAGCCAGCCGCCCTGGTCGGCGACCCAGCGCGGATTGGTGAAGTGGTGAAGGGTCACGAACGGCTCCAGGCCGCGCTTGCGCAGCGACGCGATCACCTCGTGGTAGTGGTCTATCTCGGAGCGGTCGTAGTGCCCGCGCGCCGGTTCGATGCGGGCCCACTCGATCGAGAGGCGGTGGGCGTTGTGGCCCATGTCGGCCGCCAGGCCGAAGTCGGCGTCGAAGCGGCGGTAGTGGTCGACGCCCAGCTCCGACCGATCGCCGTTCTTGATCGCGCGCGGCTGTCGCTCGAAATGCGTCCAGTCGTTGTCGATGCCGCCCTCGACCTGGTGGGCGGCGGTCGCCGCTCCCCAGAGGAAGCCATCAGGGAACTCCAGGCCAGCCATGGCAAGAGCTTAGCCTTCCCGGGCGATATGGCAAGCAGGAGAGGTGACAAGGAGATCCATGCGGCTGGCCGGAACCCTGGCACTCGCCGGCGCCCTCGCGGCGTGTGCGGCGCCGGGATCGGTCGCGCCCGCCTATCCCGCCGCAGACCCCGCCCTGGCGGCCCAGGCGACCGGCCTCAAGGTCTTTCGAGGCCTCACCCACACCCACGTCGGCGAATACGGCGACGACGGCCAAGGCACACTGGAAGAGGCCTACCTCTACGGCCAGCGGAAGGCGAAGCTCGACTTCATGGCCGTCTCGTCGCACGCCCACATGATCGACGACCGGGCCTACGGGGCGATCAGGGCCACGGCGCAACGGTTCACTCGCCCCGGGACGTTCGTCGCCCTGGCCGCCCAGGAATGGAGCTCCATTTCCAAGGGCGGGCACATCAACGTGATCGAGGCCGGGGCGCGCTGCGACGTGCCGAACGGCGACTGGGCCACCTTCTACAACCGCTGGTTGCCTGCCCGCACCGAGGTGGGCTTCGTGCAGTTCAACCACCCCCACCCCGACAACCCCAAGGAATTTGGCGGCGAGGCCTTCTCCCCCGTGGCCGCCAGCCTGGACGCCCGGGTCGCCCGGTCACGGGTGGTAGGCATGGCCCTCGTGAATGGCCCGAGCCAGTATGCCGGCGAGGATATGAAGGGTCGGCCCGATCCCTACGACCTGGGAAAGAACGGCCAGAACTTCGAGGCCGAGTACGCCGATTTCCTTAACCGCGGCTGGCGCCTCGGCGCGGTGGCCGACGCCGACAACCACAAGCCCAACTGGGGAATGAACAGTCCCGCCCGCACCGGTGTCTGGGCGAAAACGTTGGCAAAGGGCGACCTCGTGGCGGCATTCCGCTCCCGGCGCACCTTCGCGGCCTACGACGCCAACGTCTCGCTCTGGTTCCAGGCCGGCGGCGCGCCCATGGGAGCAACCGTGGAGGCGGCCGGCGACGTGCCCGTGGAGATCATTGCGAACGATCCAGACACGGACATCGCCCGCCTGGAGCTGATGGCGGACCTTGACGGCGCCGGCGGCCGCCCGGCCGAGACGCATTCCCGCCGCGAAGTGAACGGCAGGTCGGCGCGGTGGGCCCTTATCGTCCCGGCCCCCCGGGCCGAAAGCTGGCTCTACGCCCGCGTCGTCTACAAGGACGGGCGTGCCGGCGCCTGGTCGAGTCCCGTCTGGCTGCGCCCGCGGATAGTAGCGGGTGCCGCCCTGCCGGCGTTCGAGCCCGGCGGCGACATCTGGCCGGAGTTCGAGGAAGGCGGGTCAGCGGGTCCCTTCGCTATCCGGTAGTGAAAGAGCGCGTGGATCGGCAGGGTGCACCCACCTGACTGGCCCTCGTTCTTCACGGAGGCAAAATCGCCACGATCACCTGACCAAGCCACAAATCGCCTTAACCAAATCCCCGCCGGCGGGTTTCTTAACCGATTCGCCGGCCCGAGAAACACCCTTCCGGGAGAAAGCAGCGGCCCGGAAGGGGGGCCTCGCTTTCAACTTTGCTTAGGGCAAACTTTACCCTTCGTTTACCGATTTCCGGCACCTAACAGTCTAAGAACACCTTGGGCCCGCATGAGCGGGATCCCGAGGGAGTGTGAATGGTGGCGGTACAGACCAGCGAGGCACTGCGGTCCGTCCTCCGGCGCGGGGCGTCGCTGGCGGCCCGGTCCGGCGCGGGCGAGGCCAGCGGCACGGCGGGCTCGAGCGGCGCATCAGGGCGGGGGCGCACCTCGACCGAAGGGGCCAACGCCCCAGCAGCCAGGCCGGGGCCAGCCCTAGCAGCTAGGCCCGGGCCCGCCTTGGCCGCGCGGGTTTTCACGCCCGCCCTGGCCCCCGACGCATTCCTCACCACGCTGCCCCTCAAGCGGGTCCTCGGGGTAGATATCGCCGGCGTCACGTTGATCAACGGCCAGTCCGCCGGAGAATGGTTCCACCAGAGCTACGTCGACCTTGTGCGGAAGGCTCCGCTGGCCTCTGCCGGCGGCGCAGGGCTCGTGAAGGCGGGAGTGCTGACTCCTGAGCATGAGGCTGGCCTGAGCCAATTCGGCAATCTATGCCGATCGCGCGGCCAGAAGCATGTTCTCGGCCCACCGATCTCGTGGCGATGCTTCGTTGGGCCGCGGACACCGTGCCGCGCCCCTGACGTACCGCTGCGGCGGGCC
>Ga0194120_10010740_pt1 | contig 11218 bp, 8 predicted proteins | sample TA2MahCa65mmetaG_FD_148642 | JGI IMG/M metagenome (GOLD analysis project Ga0194120, IMG submission 148642) | Freshwater microbial communities from Lake Tanganyika, Tanzania - TA2015019 Mahale Deep Cast 65m | ecosystem: Environmental > Aquatic > Freshwater > Lake | place: Tanzania: Lake... | reverse complement strand
TCAGTGGGCGCTCGGGACGAGGAATTCAACAGTAGGCTCGCCCACCTCCGGCAAAAAATCGTCCTGCTTGGCGATTCCTTTGCCGAGGGTTTCGGGATTGCGATCGACGCGACCATCCAAGCCCGACTCGAAGCCGAGTTGCCAGTCGAGGTTTTCAATTTCGGCGCCGGTGGCGATGTCGGACCGGTCCAGTATTTCCTGCTTTATCGCGATCTCGCTTCGAAGTTCGCCCATGATGCGGTCGTCCTTCTATTTCTTCCGGCCAACGACTTCACGGATAACGACGAAGAATACCCCCTTTTCGGGCGAGAGCATCGCTATAGGCCTTATTGGCGCCCGGATGGTAACGGCGGCTTTTCAGTTGTCTATCCCGAGCGAGCAGTCCCCTCGGATGTCTTTGGCGATGCGGCCGTTCCGGGGCGGCAGTTCAGGGAGTTCTTGCGGCACTATTTTTTTGGCTACAACGTCTTTCGAACCGCGCGCCACATTTGGGCGAGCCGCAACAGCGGAAGCGGTCGTAGTGCGGCGTTGCCCGAGAATACGACTACGCCACGTCTCTATTCAGGGTACCTCGACGCAACGTCGTTACAACAGGAGGCAGCACTTCATTTCGTCAAGGAAATTGCCGAGTATGCCGGCGACAGGCTGGTTTACTTGGTCGCAATTCCAATTGCTGCGGATATCTCGCGGATTCGAGGCGAAGGAGGCCTTGGCAACCAAGCATGGCGCGCCGGTTTCGAGAAACTTGCGGCGGCACGGCCACGAACGCGATTCATTGATCTTTTGGAGCACGTGCCGGACAGCGGCGCTGGACTCTATCTACCCTGTGACGGACATTGGTCTGAGTATGGTCACAGTTGGGCCGCCTCAATCGTGGCGAAATACCTGAAAATTGACCTGCCCATTTGAACTTGTAGGGTGGACGGCCCGATCAACGGCGAAGCTTTCCGCGCCTATGTCGAGCAGTTCCTTGCGCCGACCCTGTCCCCCGGTGACATCGTCGTCATGGACAATCTCGGCTCCCACAAGGTCGTCGGTGTGCGCGAGGCCATCCAGGCCAAGGGGGCCACCCTGCTTTATCTGCCGCCCTACAGCCCTGACCTCAACCCGATCGAAATGGCCTTCTCAAAACTCAAAGCCATCCTGCGCAAGGTTGCCGCCAGGACCGTCGATGACCTCTGGCGCGCCATTGCTACCGCTCCCGATAATTTCGCCCCACACGAGTGCCGGAACTACATCGCCAACGCAGGCTATTCCGTCTAACCAGGAACCGCTCGAACGTTGCTCGACGTGTTCACGCGCGAGGCGATGGCGATCGAAGTTGATCAGGGAATCACCGGCGAGGAGGTCGCCGATATCCCCCGGCGGATCGTCTCGGAGCGGGGCGCGCCTAAGCGCATACGTCTCGACAATGGTCCGGAGTTCGTCTCGAACGCCCTGGATCGTTGGGCCTATTCGAACGGTGTGACCTTGGACTTCAGCCGACCAGGGCGGCCCACCGACAATGCCTACGCGGAGAGCTTCAATGCCATCGTTCGCATGGAGTGCCTCGGCATGCACTGGTTCATGGACCTGGACGACGCCAAGCGAAAGGTCGAAGATTGGCGTCAGGAGTACAACGAAGTGAGACCTCATAGCGCAATCGGTGACAGGACCCCGATGGCGTTGATTTCCGGCCTTGGGGCTCACCCCGAGGCCGAGCAGGTGCCGGAGGCTCTCAATTGATCCGGTCCAAATTCCTGGGTGGGACCAATAGCCGGAGAACTCGCAATCAAACCGGCCTCATCTCCCGGGAGGGGACCACAAGAAAGAGACGATTCCAGCACAAAAATTGCCGGTAATTCTCGTGGTAGATGGACAGCCGAAAACAAATCACGCTAACTAGCGACGTTGGCGCGTTTCCGAATCTTCGTCGCGCCGAGGAGCGCGTGTTCATGGACGTCTATGACCTGAAGCCACTGCGCACGTCGAACAAGATCGACTATCAACTCCGCCCGTCGTCGGAACCCGATGCCCGCGCGCGGGCGTTGCGTATTCTGTTGCTCGAGCCGTTCTACCCGCCGGACGCCGCGTGGGGCAGCGCCAAGACGGAGCAGGGCTATTTGCCGCCCATGGGCGTCATCTCGGTTTATGCGTGGCTGCGACATCGCGGATACGCTGTCGAGTTTCTTGACACCCAGTTTGGCGACGTGACGGCAGAATCGCTTAGGCGGCGCCTGGTATCTGCATCGTACGATATCGTCGGTATGCCGGTTTTTACCCCGACCGCGGACTATGTGTTCGCGACCGCCAAGATCGTGCGCCAGGCGTTGCCAAAGGCCAAAATCGTGTTGGGCGGCATCCATGCGACCGCGCTACCAGAACTCACACTGGAACAGTGCCCAGAAAGCGATTTCGTCGTCCGGCACGAGGGCGAATACACCTTCGAGGCGCTTCTCGATGCGCTGGTTTCCGGGACCGATTTCGCCTCAGTCGAAGGATTGGCCTATCGTGATCCGGGGTCGGGCCGCGTCATCGTCAACCGACAACGTCCGTTCCTTGGCGATCTCGATTCCCTACCGCATGGGTTCTACTCCGATCTCGATCTAACTCGGTACGTGCCGCACCCGACGCAGTATGTTCGTCTTCCCAGTTACCCGGTGATGACGCAGCGCGGATGCCCTTACTTCTGTTCCTACTGTGAGGCCTCGACGATTCTCGGCAAAAAGACCAGGTTCTTCAGTCCGCAGCGCGTCGTCGAGGAGTTGAAGATCCTCAAGAAAGAGAAGGGAGCCCGAGGGATCTATTTTCAGGACTCGACCTTCACCATCAAGCGGACCTGGACCCTGGAACTCATGAACTTGATGGTCCGCGAAAATCTCGATCTTCGGTGGTCGTGCAATACCCGGGCTGATCGCGTGGACCCCGAGCTGCTCGATGCGATGTACCGGGCCGGAGGGCGACAGATCGTGTTCGGAATCGAGTCGGGTAACCAGCAGTCGCTCGACACCGTCAGGAAGGGGTGCACCGTCGAGGAACAGACTCGCGGCGTTGAATGGACGCGCGCCGCCGGTTTTCGCTATGTCACGAGCTTCATCATCTGCCTGCCCGGGGAAACCCCGGACATGGTGAAGACAACCATCGAGTATGCGAAATCGCTCCGCGGACACATAGCCATGTTTTATTTGCCGGTCCCTTATCCTGGGTCGGAGCTTTATCAGACTTGCAAAGCCTCCGGCGGGTTGCGACGCGACGTGAGATGGAGCGATTTCATTTCGATTGATTTTGACGATCCCGTCTACGTCAATCCGAATTTCGACAGGGACAGCATGCGGTACTGGTATAAGCGGGCCTTCCTCGACTTCTATTCGTCGCCGCGTACCTGGATGGCCAATCTATCGGGGATCCGCGAAATGGACGATGTTCGTCGGCTGATTCGTGGCGCGACGGCACTCGGCGCCATGATGTTTTACGGACTGGGTGGATTCCTGAAGCATCAGTATCGTGGTTATCACGGTCAAGGGGCGCCGCTGCGTTCGGATTCCTGAACTCACGCCGAGAATGAAAGGCCAGCCCGCGTGTAGCCCTCGAGGCACCGTTCGAGGGCGAACCAGGACCAAAGCAGTCCCCGCCAATCCGCCGCCCCAATCCTGTTGTCGTTCCAGCATTTTTCGAGCCAGATCGCGTTCAACCCGAGCCGCTTGGCCAAGACGGGATCCGGCGGTGGGGCTGTCCGCAGCCATGACCGCAATGGCACGTTGAATCCCTGCTTGCGACGACCCAGGATGGAGCGCGGAACCATTGAAGCTATGGCATTGCGCAACACCCGTTTGCGACGCCCCAATCCGTATTTCGCCCAAGACGGCAGGGCCAGGGCGAAGTCGGCAACGCGGCGGTCGAGGAAGGGCGATCGAACCTCGAGAGAGGCCGTCATGCTCGCCCGATCGGTCTTGGTGAGAATGTCGCCCGCGAGGTAGTAGTGGACGAAATACTCCAGCGCGCGATCGACAAGGTTGCGATTGGCACAACGATTCCAGAGGTCCGCGACGTCCGCATAGACCGTTTCGGCGGCGCATTCGGTCTCGAACAGGGCGCCGAGGGCTTCCGGATCGACGGGGGCAAGCCACGACGGGTGCCACAGTGCCTCGGGTCGGCTGGCCCCCCTCATCGCCATCCGTAGACGAAACTCGAAACTCATCCTGCGATCGGAGATCGGCATCAACGCTACCGCCTTTCGCGCTAGCGCCCCGACGGCATTCGGCACGAAACGGCTGTAGGCCCAAGCGCTTCCCAAGGCCAAAAACGTGTCGTAGCCGGCGAACAATTCGTCGCTGCCGTCTCCACTCAAAGCCACGGCGACCTGTTCCTTGGCCAAGAGCGACAGGAGGTACGTGGGTACGATCGACGAGTCGTAGATCGGCTCGTCGAGACGGCAGAGTAGCTCGCTCGCCGTTGTCATGCCTTTCGACATATCGAGCGTGCGCGACATGTGGGTCGTACCGAAAACATCCGCGACCATCGCCGCCGGGCCCGACTCGTCGTAACTCGGCTCCGAAAAAGCGATATTGAAGGTGCGAATGTCGCTTTCGGCCGACAGTCGCCGCGCGATCGCGACGACGGCCGTCGAATCAATGCCGCCGGACAGGAAGAAGCCAACGGGACGGTCGCTGTCGAGGCGGCACTCCACGGCCGCCGTCAACGCCTGCAAGAGCTGCTGCCCCCAGTCGTCGAGATTTCCCGGCGGTGGATCGGACGGTTCGATCCGGTAGCGCCAATGGGGTTCCACCGATATCCGCCGCGAAGCAACGTCGTATTCGGCGAAATGTCCCGCCGGCAACTTGGCGACGCCCTCGAAGAGGGTGGCGGGTGACGGGATGTAGCCGAAGCTGAAGTATCGGATCAACGCGGCACGATCGATCTTTCTCGGGGACGATGAAAAGGCCACCGCCGCCCGCAGCTCCGACGCGACCGTTAGCCCTTCACCGTCGACCCGGTAGAAGAGAGGCTTCTTGCCGAATCGATCGCGTCCTAGAAGAACCTTTCCTCGCGCCCGATCCAACAGGACGAAGGCATACATGCCGTTCAGGTGGTCGAATATCGCTAGACCCCATCGGCGATAGGCCATCAGCAGAACTTCGGTGTCCGAATGATCGGTTCGAAATTCGACCCCATCCCGTTCGAGTTGGCGGCGGAGTTCGCGGTGATTGTAGATCGCGCCATTGAAGACGATGACCAGATCGCCGTCACTTGTCGCCATGGGCTGAGCGCCCTGCGCGACGTCGATGATCGCCAGACGCTGGAATCCGAGAGCGGCCTGCTGGCCCGCGATGTCCCCTTCCCAGACACGATGGTCGTCTGGTCCGCGGTGTCGGAGAAGCGCGACCGCTTCCCCGACGGTCGGGGCGTTGGCGCCACCGATTACGGCGAGGAAGCCGCACACAGGGAGGATATCGCCACTAATGCGTCCCCATTGCTGCTCGCCGCAAGCCCAATTCAGCGAGCTTTCTCGTCGTGACTGTCAATCCCATGACTGTGAGTGCTGTCAAAGGCGGAATCAGGGGGGCACGATATCGCCAGTCGCCGTCGAGACTGGTGACGGCGTGGAGAACGGTCATGCTCAAGATCACGGAAAACGACAAAATGGCCAGAACCGCCGCGGGCCGCGGAAGATGTCCGCGCCAGAGGTACCCCAGGGCAACAACCGCCAACCCTCCGCCAACCGAAAGCCGCGCGAAATTGATGATCCTGTGGGGAAGGCTGAAATCCGGCAGGTAGGGAGCGAACATGTAGGCCATTCGAGTCAAAAAAATCCGCAAGACAAGCGTCGGATCGTAGGGTGGCGGAAAGTAGGACCCAAGTTCCTTGAGGATCGGGTCGTCATAGAGCTGCTCGTGGGTTTCGTACTGAATGCTCTCCTGCAACAAAGGCCATTCGATGCTCCTCGGATCGCTCGCGGGAAAGGAATATAAGAAAAGAGTGATGGCGGTTATCCCGAAGGCCACGACGACCAAATAGCCTAGAAAGCGCGACAAAAGACGCAAGTCCCGGTACCTGGCGAGGCCGAAAGCGAGCAACCCCATCACCAAAGGGATCGGCAACAGGCCCCAACCCTGCGGCTTATAGAACACCGTCCATGGTATCAGGAGAAGCAGACCCAATCCCGAAACGATCTTCTCGGGCGAGTTTTCCGGAACCAGGAACAGGAGCGCCATGGCCAAAACCAAGGTCGCAAAACAACCATAACTGGCATCGGCGAGCACCCATGTCACCCAGCGAAAATCATCGACCGCGACAGCCATGAGAAGGGTGGCCGCCACCATCGCGAGGCGACCACCAACTACCCGCGCCACGAGATAAAGCGTCACGAAAGCCGTTCCGGTCTGCCCGACGAGGTTTATCCCCATCAAGGCCTCGCGCCAGCCTTCGCCAAATTCGCGCCGGACAAGCGCGACAATGCCGAGGAAACTGCGATAGTAGGCCATGGTGACTGGGTGGCCAGAATCCTTGTCGACCTGGGCGATGTCGAACCCCGAATCGAGCAGCAATCCCGCCCAATAATAATAATTCTGGCTGTCTGACCTGGACATGATCGGGCCATTCACGATTTGGTAGGCCAGATAAATTGCCAGCAACACGAGTGTCCCGGCGAAGGCATACATCATGTCCATGCGGCGCTGAGGTGTCGTCCAGGCCAAGGCGAGCTTGGCAAAGTGCGGGATGCGCCGGAAATCAGACATCGATTGGTCTCTAACCATATCAACCGTGTTTTCGAGGCGATGGTCAATCTTGCGCAGGCATTGAGCAGGCGTTGTGTAGCCCGATCCCATCAGGCCCGCAAGATTGGGCCGTCCCCGAGCCGCGGACCACCAAGGTGGAAAGACCGCCCTTGAAGCCAAATCTCAGTCGCACGGGATTTTCAGTGCCGCAATACCTCGCTCGGAGAGAGTACGACAGACCGCCGTGGCGACCAGGGCGGCGAGCGCCTTGGACCCATCGTCGGTGTAATGCATGACGTCGTAATAAAAGTCGAGCCGCTTAGGCATGTCCCGGGCGAGGTCGACCAGGGGCGTGTCCGTGGCGGTGGCGACCCGCCGCGTGGCTTGATTGTAGACCTCCATCAGGGCCCAAGCCGTCGCGCCATCGAGATGCTCGCCTCGGAATGGAACCCGGATCCGCGCGAGGTCGGTTCCGGTCACCGGATCGATAGCCGGCCCGACGACCAGGGGTTGGGTCATCAGGATCGGGAGGGCGCCGCCGGCCCTGATCCGGCGGACAAGCCGCGTCAGCCGCCCTTCATAGGCGGGAATCTGGACGGCGGCGTGGGCCTCGATCAGGCGCTTCCCGACATCGGGATCCAAGGTGAATCCTCCCTCGCGCGCCATCGCCTTGCGCCATTGGGCGGGATCGATCCCGTAGAACTCACGATCGGTATGAACAAAATGCCGATAGAGGTTGAGCCCGAGGCTTGCCACCTCGCTGACATTCGCGGCCTTGACCACGGTCGATCGAAAATGGCGCTTGAACCAGCCGTAGCCTGATCCTCCTCCGGCCGCGGCGCCGGCGGCCTCGCGGTCGACGACGTTGGCGACGTCCTGAAGCTCCGAGTCGGCGAACACTTCGTTGACGCCCACCAGCAACAAGACGACGTTGGGCTTCAACGGCGCCAGGATATCGTCAAAGAGGATCGCATGGCCGATGGTCGAATGGCCATCGATGCCGGCGTTGTTCATCCATACATCCTGAAAATGCCGGCGTAGCAGGCGTTCCGTCACCGCCGGCCAAGCGTGGTCATCATCCTGCGCGATTGAATGCGTCGTGCTCCCGCCCACCGCCACGATGCTGAGTCGGCTGGCGATATCTCGCGGCGGTTCCGCGCCGCGAAAGCCCAGGCTGTTGTGGCGAAAGCGGATCCTTTCCGTGCCATCCGGCAGCACCTCCTTGTAGCCGATGTTGGCGGGCAGGACGATGCGGGTGCCCTTCATCGTGAATCCGAAGGGGCTGTATATGCGAAGCGCGATCTCGACCAGGATCAGCGAAGCGAGAAGGCTCGCGACCACCAGCGCGGCATTGATCAACACCCGCATCGGCCGGCTCTTATTCCATATTGATCTTGCGCCGCACCGAATAGGGCGGCTTGTTCTGGCTCTCGTGGTAGGTGCGGACGATCATCTCGGCGAGAAGTCCCGACAAAAGAAAGATCACGCCGATCGCGAACATCAGGATCGACAGGAGCGGCAGGGGTGTCTGGATGAGGGATAGGCCGGCGAAGGCCTTGAGGTAGAGCGCATAAACACCCGAGGCGAGGGAGATCGCGAGACTTCCTAGCCCGAAGCCGCCAAAAACGTAGATCGGCTTGGCGGCGTAGCGGCCAAGGAACATCACAACCAGGAGATCGAGAAGGACCTTGGCGGTTCTTTCCAGGCCGTATTTCGAGGCGCCGTGGAGGCGGGGGTGGTGTTGGACCGCCATCTCGGCGATGCGCGCGCCTTCGCGCTGGGCGTAGACCGGAATGAAACGGTGCATCTCGCCGTAGAGGCGGATGTTCTCGACGAATTCCCGGCGATAGGCCTTGAGGGTGCAACCGTAGTCGTTGAGGTGAACGCCGGTCGCCCAGGAGATCAGGCGGTTGGCGACGCGACTGGGCAGACGGCGAGACCATTCGCCATCCTGGCGATCGACCCGCCAGCCCGAGACCACGTCATAGCCCTCGTCGAGCTTGGCGAGGAGCGCCGGGATGTCGGCGGGGTCGTTTTGCCCGTCGCCGTCCATCGGCACGAGGATCTTGCCCCTGGCGTGGTCGAAACCCGCCATCAGGGCGGCGGTTTGCCCGAAATTGCGGCGCAGCTCGATCAAGCGTACGCGCCGGTCGCCTTCGGCAATGCGGGCAATGCGGGCCGCGCTGTCATCCCGCGATCCGTCATCGACGAAAATGATCTCGAAGGTCCGGCCTCCTCTTTCGAGGGTATCGAGCGCCGTCCGGCACAGGCGTTCGATGGTCTCGGACTCGTCATGGACCGGCACCACCACCGTGAGATCGATTTCGCCCGACAACGTTCCTGCTCCATTTCCTTCGTCGGGTCGGGACATTAGTCAGGGCGGGGTCGGCCGTCAAAGCGGCCCCGGCGCGACCACCGGCCGATCAATCGATAGACCTTGCCGCGTCGGCATTTCCCTTCAAGCTGCCTTCGAGGGAATGCCACGCCCACAACAGGCCGCGATGGTCGGCCTCGCCGGCGGCGTGATCGGCCGCGGCCCGCGCCAACCAACCCGCGTCGAGGCCAAGCTCCTCGGCGAAGCCGAGGTCGGGCGGCGGCATGGCGCGGAGCCAGTCGATCAACGGCACGCTGAACCCCTGCTTGGGCCGATCGAGTATTTCGGAGGGTAGGATGGAGGCGAGGGCTTCCTTCAATATCCATTTTCTCGCGCCCTTGCGGTACTTCACGGCCGCCGGAAGTCGCGCGCAATACTCCGCCAGATCAGGATCAAGAAAAGGCGATCGGACCTCGAGGGACGTCAACATGCTTGAGCGGTCGATCTTGGGCAGTATGTCGCCAGCCAGGTAAAACTGGACATAGAATTCGATGGCGCGGTCGACGGGATCGCGGCTCGCCGAATCCCGCCAGTGCCGGGCGGACGGGCCGTAGACCATCTCGGGATCCATCCGAGTCTTGAGCAAGGCGCCGATTTCGTCGAGGGCCATCGGACCGATCCAAGCCGCGTGCCAAAATTCCGGCGCCAGATCGAGGCCACGCAAGGCGCGCCGCAGCTTGTAGTCGAGGGCCAGGCGCCTGGGGGAAGGAGGAACGCGCTCGACCAAGCGCCGCAGCAGCCGGTGAAGCGGCGCCGGAACCCAATTCTGGTAGAGCCGCGCCAAGTCGAGGGCCGCGAAAGTGTCATAGCCGGCGAACATCTCGTCGCCGCCGTCCCCCGACAGGGCGACCGTGACGTGTCGGCGCGCCAGTCGTGCAACAAGAAAGTTGGGTACGATGGCCTCGTCCGCGATGGGCTCGTCCATCCGCCGGAGCAAGTCCGGCACCAGAAGGAGGGCCTTGTCGAAATTCAGAACCTCGACGTGATGGCGGATGCCCAATTGCTCCGCCATCCTTCGGGCGGCGTCGGTCTCGTCATAACTCGATTCCTCGAAGCCGATGGTGAAGGCGCTGGTCGCCGCTGGGCCGAGGTGGCGCGCGGCCAGGGTGACCACCGCGCTCGAGTCGATGCCACCACTCAAGAAAAAGCCGAGCGGAACATCACTCACCAGGCGGCGCTCGACGGCTTTTTCGAGCAGGCGGCCGACCTCGGCCGTCCAATCCTTCACCGTGCCCGGAGGGCGCTCGCTGGGTTGGGAACGGTAGGTCCAGTAGGAGCGGCGTTGTGTACCAAGCGTGGCAAGGTCGTAGGTGAGGACGGTCGCCGGTTCGATCTTCCGAATGGATTTATAGAGGGTGGCCGGGGCCGGGACGTAGTCATACGCGAAGTATCGCGCCAGGGCGTCGCGGTCGATCTCCCGCGAAACGAAGGGGTGGCAGAGAAGGGATCGCAGCTCCGAGGCGAAAACCAGTCCCCCCGCATGAGACGCGACATAGAGGGGTTTCTTGCCGAAACGATCGCGGCCGAGAAGAAGGCGCCCCTCTTTCCGATCAAGAAGCGCGAAGGCGAACATGCCGTTGAGGCGCGAAACCATCCCTTCGCCCCAGTGCAGATAGCCGTGAACCAGGACCTCGGTGTCGGCGTGGTCGGTGAGGAAACGATGACCGGCCTCCTCGAGCTCGCGCCGCAGTTCGTGGAAATTATAGATCTCGCCGTTGTTCATCACGACGATGCGCTCGTCGGCGGAGAGCATCGGCTGATTGCCGCCCATGATGTCGATGATGGCGAGGCGCTGGAAGCCGAATTCGATCCGGCGGCCGGCGACGACGCCGCTCCAACCCGCCGCGTCGTCCGGGCCGCGATGGGCGACCACGGCGCGCATGCGGGCGAGGGTCTCCGGCGTTCCCGGGCCGACGAATCCGACCAAGCCACACATGGGTCAGCGGTCGGTGGGCGGGGCGTGATTTGAAAACGACGCCATGTCGAAACGATATGTAGCCGTTTCGAAACCGAATCGCCATCAAATCGGGGACGAATGCGTCGGAGCCACGTCAGGAACGGCGGCCCCAGGTTCGGTCGCGGCGTTGTCGCCCTGCGCCATCTCGTCTACGATCCCGGACGGGGTCTCGGCCGTGTCGGACATGGTGTC
>Ga0194120_10010739_pt1 | contig 11218 bp, 7 predicted proteins | sample TA2MahCa65mmetaG_FD_148642 | JGI IMG/M metagenome (GOLD analysis project Ga0194120, IMG submission 148642) | Freshwater microbial communities from Lake Tanganyika, Tanzania - TA2015019 Mahale Deep Cast 65m | ecosystem: Environmental > Aquatic > Freshwater > Lake | place: Tanzania: Lake... | reverse complement strand
ACATGATGACGCACGTGCCGCTCGCGAAGAATGTGGACCAGCCCATCGCCGCGCTGCTGCGGGATCTGAAGCAACGCGGCATGTTCGAGGACACGCTCGTCGTCTGGACCACCGAGTTTGGCCGCACGCCCTTCAACAACACCGCCGAAGCGAAGGGCCGCGAGCATCATCCGTGGGCCTTCAGCTCCTGGCTCGCCGGCGCGGGCGTAAAGCGCGGCATTGTCCACGGCAACAGCGACGATATCGGCCTGCGCGCTGTCGAGAAGCCGGTCCACGTCCACGATTTTCACGCGACGATTCTGCACCTCATGGGCTTCGATCACGAGAAACTCACGTTCCGCCACGCCGGGCTCGATTACCGCCTGACCGGTGTCGATGAGAGTCACGTCGTGAAGGAGGTGCTGGCATGAAAACGCGAGCCGCCAATGCGCTCCGCGCGCCAAGTCGATTCCGCGTCCTTCCGGGCAAACGCTGGCTTGGCTTGCTGTGGATCCCGCTCGTGGTCGCCCATGCCTTTGCCGATCAAAAGCAGGTCTTCGAGCAGACGATCCGACCGGTGCTGAAGGAGTATTGCATCACCTGCCACTCGACCGAGAAGCAGAAGGGCGATCTGGATTTGGAGCGGTTCACGTCATTCGACCTCGTGAAGCGCGACCCCGATGTGTGGGAGCATTCGCTCGATCAGATCCGCGACAAAGAGATGCCGCCGAAGGGCAAGCCGCGGCCTTCGCCCGAGCAGATGAAGCAACTCACGGATTGGCTTCAGGGCACGCTCGATGAAGTCGCGCTCGCGAGCGCGGGCGATCCCGGCCCCGTGGTGCTGCGGCGGCTGTCGAACATGGAATACACCTACACGCTGCGCGACCTCACGGGCGTGGAGTCGCTCGACCCGGCGCGTGAGTTTCCCGTCGATGGCGCGGCGGGTGAAGGCTTCATGAATGCAGGCGCGGCGCTCGTAATGTCGCCGGCGTTGCTGCAAAAATATCTCGACGCGGCGAAGGATGTGGCGGCGCACATGGTTCTCACATCTACGGGCATCCGGTTCTCCGCGGGAACCTCGTCGCGCGATGCGACCGACGAGACGCTGGCGATGATTCGCAGGTTCTACGCGGACTTCAGCGACACCACCGAGCAATCCATCGAGGTCGGCGGCGCGGGAAAAGTCAGTTACAAGGGAGGCCGGCTGCCGATCGCCAGGTATTTGTCGGCGACGCTGGAGGAGCGCGCTGCCCTTTCGAGCGGATCGAAGACGGTCGCCGATGTCGCGCGCGAGCGTCGCTTGAGCGCAAAATATCTCGGGCTGCTTCGGACCATGTTGCAGGGGAAAGATCCCTCGCTGCTGCTCGATCCGCTGCGCGCGAAATGGCGTGAAGGCAGTCTTGCCGCGGCGGACATCGAGGCATGGCAGCGGGCGCTGTGGCGCTTCGCCAATGTGGGACATCTCGGCAAAGTCGGCGGGCCGAAGTCGTGGCTGGAACCGGTGACGCCACTCGCGGCCCAGCATGAGCTTCGGATGAAATTGCAGCCGCCCAAGGACGGCGGCGATCTCACGCTCTACCTCTCCACGAGCGACGCGGGCGACGGCAGCGACAACGATTTCGCCGTCTGGGAAAATGCGCGGCTCATCACGCCGGGACGCGGGGAACTGCCCTTGCGCGATGTCCGCTCTGTCTTGCAGCAGATGACGCGTCACCGGGATGCCGTCGCGGAGAGCGCCGTGCGATGCCTTGGAGCCGCGGATGAAGCGGAGCGTGTGCAGGGCCAGCCCGATGTCACCGCCCTCGCGGCGAAGCACAGCGTCGATGCCAAAGTGCTCGCTGGCTGGCTGAGCCAGCTCGGACTCGCCGGTGCGGGTGCTTTGAAGCTCGAGCCGCTGCTGGCGAAGAAGACCGAGAGCGTCCAGAACTACAACTTCATCAAGGGCTGGGTCGGTGACAACGCACTCAGCGTGCTGGCGAATTCATCGGACACCACCGTGCGTATCCCAGGCGAGATGAAGCCCCACAGCATCGCCACGCATCCTTCGCCGCAGCTCGCCTCGGTCATCGCGTGGCGCAGTCCGGTCGCCGGCAATCTGCGGATCAACGGCAGCGTGCAGGACGGCGACACCGCCTGCGGCAATGGCATCCTCTACGCGCTGGAACTGCGTCGCGGTCAGACGCGCGAGGTGCTCGCCGCCGGCGAGAGCAAGGGCTCTGCGGTGATCCCGATGGGGCCTTTTGAAAGGGTGCCCGTGATGCCGGGGGATGTGATCGCCCTCGTGATCGATCCGCGAGCAGGCAACCACGCCTGCGATCATACGCCCGTGAATCTGACGCTGAGCGATGGCAAGACGGAGTGGGATCTCGCGAAGCATGTTTCGCCGGACATTCTCGCCAGCAATCCGCACGCGGACCGTCACGGCAACAGCGCCGTGTGGCATTTCCTCAGCCAGCCAGCGAGCGGAGCGGATGCACCTGCCATCGTGATGGGCTCGCAATCACTGCTCTCGAAATGGCGGCAGACAAAGGATGCCAGCGAGCGTGCGCGGATTGCTGGTCAGCTGCAGCAGCTTCTCCAGGACAACGCCGCAGCCGCGAAGGCGAGCCCGGCAGACCGTGAATTGCGAAACCAGCTTCTGTCATTCAATGGCCCGCTGCTCGCCGATGCGTGGCGCTCCCTGAAGGCGCAGCCCGATGCCCCTGCTTCGCCGTATGGCCTCGACCCGGCGATGTTTGGCAAGCATCCCAAAGGCGGCGAGGTCGCCGCCACGAGCCTCTGCGTGAAGGCTCCCTCCGTAATCGAACTGCGGCTCCCCGCTTCGCTGCTCGCCGGAACTGAACTCGCGGCCACCGCGCGGCTGCATCCCGCGAGCGGCGGCGAAGCCAGCCTGCAAATGCAAGTGCTCACAACGAAGCCAGCCGCAGCATCCGGCCTGCGCGCCACTGACGCCAGTTCAGCCGCCGAGGCCGGAGCGTGGAACTCCAGCAAGCCTGCCGTGATGTTCGATGCACCCATCCTCGTGCATGATGGCAGCGAGGCACGTCGCCGATTCGAGAAGGCGTTCGATGATTTCCGGGCGCTGTTCCCGGCGGCGCTGTGCTACACAAAAATCGTCCCCGCCGACGAGGTGGTGACCCTCACGCTGTTTCATCGCGAGGACGAGCAACTCCGGCGGTTGATCCTCGACGACGAGCAAACCGCCGAGTTGAACCGCCTCTGGGACGAGCTGCATTTTGTCAGCGAAGACGCGCTCACGCTCGTGGATGCCTTTGAGCAGATCTGGCAATACTCCACGCAAGACGGCCCCAACGCGCCCAACGGCGACAAGCGACTGGAGCCGCTGCGCGAGCCAATTATGCAAGGCGCAGAGGCGTTCAAGAAACGGAAGATCGAGTGCGAACCCCAGCAGGTGCAAGCCGTGCTCGATTTCGCCCCGAGAGCCTGGCGGCGTCCGCTGACCGATAGGGAGCAGAACGAACTCCGCGCAATCTACGATCAACTCCGCAAACAAGACCTGCCGCACACCGCGGCGGTGCGCCTGATGTTGGCGCGTGTGCTGACCTCGCCAGCGTTCCTCTATCGCGGAGAAAAACCCTCACCTGGACCAAAGGCCGCGCCGGTGAGCGACTGGGAGATCGCCACTCGACTCAGCTACTTCCTCTGGTCCTCCGCACCTGACGCTGAACTCACGCAACTCGCCGTCTCCGGCAAGCTCCACGATCCCGACGTGCTCACCGCTCAAGCTCGGCGCATGCTGAAAGACGAGCGCGTCCGCCGCCTCGCCACCGAGTTTGGCTGCCAGTGGCTGCACGTGCGCGATGTCGCCACGCTCGATGAAAAGAGCGAGCGGCATTTCCCGACTTTCCTCGGCGTGCGCGCCGACATGCAGGAGGAGGTCACGCGCTTTTTCACGGATCTTTTCCAGGGCAATGGCAGCGTGCTCTCGCTGCTCGATGCGGACCACACGTTCGTCAACGAAGCGCTCGCGAAGCACTACGGCTTCGAGGTGAAAGCCGAGTGGCAACGCATCGACGGCCTGCGCGCGAAGGGCCGCGGCGGCATCCTCGGCTTCGCCGCCACGCTCGCGAAGCAGAGCGGAGCATCACGCACGAGCCCGATTCTGCGCGGCAATTGGCTGAGCGAAGTGGTGCTCGGCGAGAAATTGCCGCGCCCGCCGAAGGGCGTTCCCGTGCTGCCCGACGAAGCGCCGCAGGGCCTCACGGAGCGCCAGCTCATTGAGCAGCACAGCAGCGACGAGAAATGCGCGGGCTGCCACAAGCGGATCGATCCATTCGGGTTCGCACTCGAGGGCTTCGATGCCATCGGCCGCGCCCGCAGCAAGGACGCGGGCGGGCTCGCCATCGACACCCGCACAAGCCTCACCGACGGCACGAGCATCGCCGGCTTCGACGGTCTCCGCGCCTATCTCGTGAACACGCGGCGCGATGATTTCCTCCGCCAGTTCAGCCGCAAGCTGCTCGGCTACGCGCTCGGTCGCAGCGCCCAGCTTTCCGACAAGCCGCTCATCGAAAACATGACGAAGTCAGAGGCGCACCGCGTCGCAGACCTCGTCGAGCTAATCGTCCGCAGCCCCCAGTTCCGCGAGGTGCGCGGGCGGCATTTCATCGCCAACAACTAACCCGTCACAACTCATGAACACACACCGATTCACCCGTCGCGCCTTCCTCCGCGGAGTCGGGGTCACCATGGCCTTGCCGTGGATGGAGTCCGTCAACGTCTGGGGCGATGAGCCCAAGAAAAACCAACCCGCCAGCGAAGCGCCGGTGCGGCTTTGCGTGACCTTCTCGGGCAATGGCTTCCAGTCGAAGGAATGGTGGGCGAATGGCGCCGGCGCGGCGATGGAACTCGGGCGCGTGCTGCATCCGCTGAAGGATTTCCGGGAGCGGATGCTCTTTGTGCGCGGCCTTTATCACGAGGAGGCGCGGAAGGGGAACATCCACTCCTCGCAGACGGGCAACATGCTCTCCGGCGCGCCCATTTCCTCCGGCGGCGAGATTCGCTCCGGCACGAGCTTCGATCAGCTTCTCGCGCAGACTTACGGCCGCTCCACGAAGGTTCCGAGCCTCGTGCTCGCGTGCGAGAAGTCGAATCCCTCGGTGCACAAGAATTACTCGATGCTCTACAGCTCGCACATCTCGTGGAGCTCGCCGACCACGCCGACGCCGCTGGAGCTTTACCCCGCGCTGGCCTTTGACCGGCTTTTCAAGGACGAATCGTCGCCCGCGGACAAGAGCGTGCTGGATGCCGTGCTCGCCGACGCGCAGGACCTGCGCCGCGACATCAGCGCCGGCGACCAGCGGAAGCTCGACGAGTATCTCGACAGCGTGCGCGAGGTGGAAAAGCGGATCGAAAACGCCGGCAAACGCGGCGAACTGCAAGGCTGGCGGCCCACTTTGGAGAAGCCGAACATTGAGCGTCCCGCCGACGGCATCCCGCAGGACATCGCGGAGCACATGAAGCTCATGTGCGACATTCTCGTGCTGGGTTTCCAGACCGACACCACGCGCATCACCACGCTGAAGCTCAACAACGACCACAGCGCGCTGCGTTTCCCGAACCTGCCCAGCGTGCAGCAGCCCGGCCACGGCATCGACTACATGATCCACCACCTGCTTTCGCACAGCGATGGCGAGGACTATCTCAAAGTGAATCAGCTCTTCATGGAGCAGCTCGCCTACCTCGCCCGCAAGCTCGATGGCATCCGCGAGGGCGATCGCACGCTGCTCGACAACACGATGCTGATGCACTGCTCCAGCATGATGGTCGGCGCAGCGCACAATAACGACGAATTGCCCGTCATCGTGCTCGGCGGGGCAGGCGGCCGGATCAAAGGCGGTCGCGTGCTGAATTACAAAGACAAGCCGGAGCGCCAGCTCTGCCGCCTCTTCATGTCCATGATGGACAAGATGGACGTGCGCCCGAAGACCTTCGGCGATGCGAAGTCGCCGCTCGAGGAAGTCTAATTCTCCTGCCGGTAGCGCCGCAGGACCGCCATGCCCGCTTGAACCAAGTCGGTAGCGGCTAACGGCCCTCTTTATCTCGCTGCTCAACTTACTATGAACATGACCACCACCCGACAATTCATCGCCCTCCTTGCTGCCGCTCTGTCCTTCAGCGCGCCTGTCTCTGAAGCCGCCGACGCCGCTGCGAAGCGCCGCCTGCTCCTCACCGAATACGGCAAAGGTCCAAACCGCTTCATCGAGCTCGATGGCGACGGCAAGCTGGTCTGGGAGTTCAAGCCGCCGAGCACCACGGTGATCTTCCAGGCGTTGCCGAATGGGAACATCCTCTTCGGCTACGGTGGACAGCCCACGGGTGTGCGTGAGATCACCTCGCGTGGCGAGACGGTGTTCGACTACGTGAGCAAGTCGCATCAGGTCTTCGGCAGCGAGCGGCTCGCGAATGGCAACACGCTCGTCGCGGAGCAGGAGCCGTGTCAGGCCGTGGAGGTGAATCCGAAGGGCGAGATCGTGCATGTCACGCCGCTGACGACCAACGTGAAGGGCTTTCACCTTCAAGTGCGTAATGTCCACAAGCTCGCGAACGGCAACATCCTCGCCGCGCATGAGGGCGAGGGCGCGGTGCGCGAAGTTGATCCGCAGGGCAAGGTGGTGTGGGAATACACCGGCGTCACGAACACCGGCGAAGCTCAGCGCCTTGCCAATGGCAACACGCTGATCTGCTGCGGCACGCAGAAGCGTTTGATCGAGGTCACGCCGGACAAGCAGATCGCGTGGGAGTTCAAGGCGGAGGACGCGCCCGAGCTGAACCTCACCTGGGTTTCCAGCGTGCAGCAGCTCAAGAACGGCAACTATCTCGTCGGCAATTTCATCCGCGGCCAGGAAGGCAAAGGCGCCCACGCCTTCGAGGTCACTCGCGACAAGAAGGTCGTCTGGAAGTGGGCCGACCACACCCTCATCAAGTCCCTCACCACCGTCCGTGCGCCCGGAGAGTGAATCCTTTCCCATCCTGAACACGCCCATGCCAACCATCGCCATCACTGACTACACGTTCCCCGACCTCAGCCTGGAGGAAGCTGTGCTTCGTCCGGCGGGTGTTGAGATCGTCTCCTGCAAGGAAAAGCGTTCGCCCGCGGAACTTGCCGAACTCGTGCGGGATGCGGACGCGGTGATCGCGCAGTTCGCGCCGGTGAATGCCGAGGTCGTCAATGCGATGACGAAGGCCAAGGCCATCGTGCGCTACGGCATCGGCTACGACAATGTGGACATCGCCGTCGCGCGCGAGCGGGGCATTCCGGTGTGCAACATTCCCGACTACTGCGTGGATGAAGTCGCAGATCACACGCTGGCCTTCATGCTCGCGATCACGCGGCAGGTGGTGCCGAACACGCTGCATGTGCGCGAGGGCAAATGGGGCCTCGCGACACCGCTCACGGCGATGCAGGCGCTCAAATACCTCACGGTCGGCATTGTCGGCTTCGGGCGCATCGGGCGCGAAGTGGTGAAGCGCCTGCTCGCGTTCAAGGCGCGCGTGCTCGTGTTTGATCCGGTGGTGGACGCCGCGCAGATCCTCGCTGCGGGAGCGCAGGCGGCATCGTCGTTCGATGAACTGCTCGCGCAGAGCGACATCGTCTCGCCGCACTGTCCGTCGCTGCCCGCGACGAAGCAGATGTTCAACGCCGCCGCCTTCGCGAAGATGAAGCGTGGATCGGTCTTCATCAATGTGGGCCGCGGTGATCTCGCCGACAGCGCGGCGGTCACGGCGGCGCTGCAATCCGGCCAGCTCGCCGCCGCGGCGCTCGATGTCTTCGATCCCGAGCCGATTCCCGCCGATCATCCGATCCGCTCGATGCCGAATGTCATCCTCGCCGCGCACATTGCCTCGGCGAGCCCGACCGCCGTGCGCACGCTGCGCGAAACTGCGGCACGTCTCGCGCTCAAGGCCGTGCGGGGCGAGACGCTGCCGAATGTGGTGAATGGCGTGGTTTGACGTTTCACAGAGCGATGTCCGAAGCAGCCTCCAGCTTTGTCTCCGACGCGTCCGATGTCGTGCTCATCGGCAGCGGGATCATGTCGGCGAACTTGGGCGCGATGCTCAAGCGGCTCGATCCGCGACTGAGCATTCAGATGATCGAGATCACATCCGAACACGCGCGCGAAGCCATCGCTTCGGTGCGGGCCTCACATTCCTCTTTTCCAATCCATGATCACCCTCACTGACAAGATCGCCCTCGTCACCGGAGCCGGTTCCGGCATCGGAGCCGCCATCGCGGAATGTTTCGCCGAAGCCGGAGCGGTCGTGTTCGCCACCGATTGCGACGAAGCCGCCGCCGGGCAAACCGCCGCCCGCATCCGCGCCGCAGGCCACCGAGCAGAATCGCTGGTTCTCGATGTCAGCGACGGAGCCGCGTGCATCGCCGCCGTGCGCGCGGTGCACGAAAAATGCGGACGCTGCGATGTGCTCGTCAACAACGCCGGCATCGGACACGTCGGCACCATTTTGACCACCAACCTCGAGGACCTGGACAGGCTGTGGAAAGTGAATGTGCTCGGCACCTATCACCTGTCGCGCGCAGTGCTGCCCGGCATGATCGAGCGCGGCACGGGCTCCATCGTCAACATCGCCTCCATCCTCGGAGTCATGGCGATGGAGTCGCGCTTTGCCTACACGGCCACTAAACACGCCATTGTCGGCATGACCCGTGCAATGGCCATGGATCATGGCACCACGGGTGTGCGGATCAATTGCATCTGCCCCGGACGCGTCCGCACACCGTTCGTGGATGCGATGCTGCGCCAGTATGAGAATCCCGACGACTATCTCCGCCAAATGGAAGCCCCGCATGCCATGAAGCGCATGGCCGCGCCCTCGGAAATCGCGTCAGCCGCGCTCTATCTCGCCAGCGATGCTGCGTCCTTTGTCACCGGCAGCGCCATGATCGTGGATGGAGGCCTCTCCGCCGGAAAATAGATCCTCAGCACTAACACAACACCCACATCCACCCGATGCGCATCATTCGTCACCAAGCCAACGGCGGCTCCATCCAGCACGCAGCCCTTCTGCCCGACGGCAGTGCCCGACGGATCGACACCGTGACCATCGCGATCGAGAAGAACGGCGCGTTCACTAATCCCGTCGTCGCGGAGCAACAGACCTCCACCCCATTTCTTCCCATGAGAACCAAGCTTAGCCTCCTCTCTCTTCTCGCCTCCCTCACCGCCGCGCGGGCTCAGGTGCCCGCAGAGCATGTCCAAGACCTCTCGCTGCCCGTTTCACCGGCGTGGCCCTGTGTCTGGCCCGTGGGCATGATGCAACACATCACGATCCCGCGCTTCACGTTCGGCCCGGGGGCGTTTCATCGCGAGACGATCGTGCTCGACGAGCACACCGGAACCCAGTGGGACGCGCCCGCGCACTTTGTGCCGCCGCCCGGCTCCGGCCTGCCCGGTGCGGGACCGATGGGACTCGTGACCGGTGAGAAAGTGCCCGTCTGGCAGTTTGTCGGCGAGGCTTGTGTGATCGACGTCACCGCGCATCGCGATGACGCGCCGGGCGGGTCCAGTTTTCTGATCCGTCCGGAGCTGGTGAAGGCTTGGGAGCAAAAGCACCGCCCCCTTCGGGCGGGCGATGTCGTGCTTTTCCGCAGCGATTATTCAGACACTTACTACCAGCCGCTCAACAGAGGAGGGGCGCGATTTGTGGTCCACCCGCTCACCAAACGCGCACCGGCCTGGCCCGCGCCGGCGCCGGAGACGATGAAATACCTCGGAGAAAAGGGGATCATGTCCGCGGGACTCGACGGGGCCAGCATGGGACCGATGCCGGACCTCGCCGTGGCCACGCATCAGGCCGGCGGGGCTTTTGGCATGATCTGGATCGAGTGCGGCAGCAATTTCAAAGCCCTGCCGCCCACCGGCGCCTTTTATGCGCTGCTGCCCGCCAAGCATGCCGGCGGCTCCGGCGGTGAAGCGCGCGTGCTCGCCATCACCGAGCCGAAGATCGCCACCCAGCTCATCGCCGCCGCGCGCGCCAGGCGCGTCACTGATGTATCCGTCACGCTCTCCAAAGACCTGCCGGTCACCTGGCAGGGACACGGCCCGGGCGAAGAGGCCCAGCGTTACCTCGCCGAGCCTTTGAACCAATTCGAGAAGCCGCGCGGCCCCTACATGGCATGGACGCACACCTTTGACAGCCAGGCGGGCACCCACGTCGTCACCCCGGCCTTCACCCTGCCGCCGCCGGGCTTCGATGCGGAAAGGTTCGCGCCGGAGATCCGCGAGCTTCGCTCCGAATTCGAAAAGAAACACGGCCCGCTCGGCCACAGCACGGAGACGATCGACAAGCTGCCGCTGAACCGGATGATCGGCACGGCCCGCGTGATCGATGTCACCGCGCTGCGCGGTACCACCGATGAAAAAGCCTGGCCTGCCTCGCCGCTCATCACCGCGCGGCAGGTGCTCGATCACGAAAAGGCGCACGGCCCCATCGCCGCCGGCGAGATCGTGCTTTTCCGGACCGGCTACACCGACGCGAAGTTCAAACCGCTCCCTGACGCCCCAGCGATGGACGAATGCATCGCCGCCCCGCTTGCCGGCAAGTCCGAGGGCTGGCCCGCGCTTTCGCCTGAAGCCATCGCGCTGCTGGCCGAGCGCGGCGTGCGCTGCGCCGGCATCGATGCCCCCACCGCGGGCGGCGTGCGGCCCGAGGCCTCGCTGATGACCTATTGGACCGCCGCGAAACACCACCTGCTGCTCGTCGAGTTCCTCACCGGACTCGGATCCGTTCCGGAGAAAGGCGCGTGGTTCCTCTTCGCCCCCATCAAAATCGAGGGCATTCGCAGCGGCCACGGCCGCGCCCTGGTTCTGCAGCCCTGATCGCCCCATGAATTCCGCCTCCGCCGAGCACGCCGCCGTAAACGTTCCCGCCCTGCGCCGAAAGGTCGTCTGGCGCATCCTGCCGCTGGTCATCGTCCTTTACATCATTGCCTATCTCGACCGCGCGAACGTCGCCTTTGCCAAGCTGCGCATGGGCGAGGCGCTGGGCTTCTCGGAGGCGGTGTTCGGGTTTGGCATCGGCGTGTTTTTCATCGGCTACCTGACCCTGGAGATTCCTGGCGCGTTGCTCGTCGAGCGATGGAGCGCGCGGAAGTGGTTTGCGCGCATCCTCATCACCTGGGGTTTCATTTCGGCGGGGATGGCGTTCGTGAAGACGCCGGAGCAGTTCTACTGGATGCGCTTCCTGCTCGGCGTGGCGG